>PVBE012027286.1_pt1 | contig 13993 bp, 9 predicted proteins | sample 1631181 | NCBI WGS metagenome assembly PVBE01 (sample SAMN08397723, study PRJNA350692) | Marine metagenome, whole genome shotgun sequencing project. | isolation source: water | place: Pacific Ocean | collected 2012-04 | reverse complement strand
CTTGCGCCATGCCTGCACGTAGGCTTCCAACTGCTCGTCGGTCAGCTCGGCGAATGTCGTGTTGCTCTTGGGGTGCGTGGTGAAGCAGGGGAAGTTGAAGTCGAGCTGGGCGTCGTTGCCAGCACCGTTGTCGAACAGGATCGTCCTGGTCTCGAACGGGTAATCGCTGATCGGCTCGTGCTCCGGTACGATCGCCATGACTTCATGTCCGGCTTGGACGAGTTCGGCCGCCACGTTCATCGCGTATATACCGCTTCCAGAGCCCTGCAGCGGAAAGTGGTTCGGCATTAGGATCTTCATTTGGCGTTTCGCGTCCTGAGGTACTCGATCGCTTCGGTGATGATTGAGTCTTCGAGATGGTGCAGTTCGCACTTGGCGCCGAGCCCGTCAGGCAGAGTCACGTTCAGGCGTCCGCCGAGGTGTTCGCGGAAGTCGGCCAGTCCGGTAAGTATGTCCAACACTCCGCCGGTTGTTCGCGAGAGGTAATCCACGTAGATCGGCAGACCGCATGCGGTCATCGCCTCAAGGATGCGCTCGAACTGCTCGGAGGTTATCATCCCTTCGTGCATTGCGTAGTAGGAGTCCAGGGCGATTCCGACGGCGACCGCTTGCCCGTGTCCGACCCAGTAGTCGCTCATGGTTTCGAGCTTGTGGGCCGACCAGTGGCCGAAGTCCAGCGGGCGGGCCGAGCCTGTTTCGAACGGGTCGCCAGCCGAGGCGATATGGTCCAGGTGTATTATCGCACAGCGGCGGACCAGCGTTTCCATCGCCGCCGCGTCACGATTCTTCAACGCCGCGGCGTTGTCGCACAGGAACTCAAGGAAGTCAGCGTCCTTTATGATCGCGACCTTGAAGGCTTCGGCGATCCCGCCGGTCCAGTCGCGGTCAGTCAGCGTTTCCAGCAGCGAAAAGTCGTTTACCACCGCAAACGGCGGGGCGAACGTTCCGATGAAGTTCTTCTGCCCGTGTTCGTCCATGGACGTCTTTACGCCGACGCCCGCATCGTTTTGCGCCAGCACGGTCGACGGCATGCGAACCATCCGCACGCCGCGATGGACCAGGGACGCCGCAAATCCGACCGCATCGAGCATCGCTCCGCCGCCGATTGCCAGCACGTAGCTCTGGCGGTCGAGGTGAATGTTGCCCGCGGTCCAGAGTATGTCGCGGATCGGCTTCCACCCGTTCTTGGCCCGCTCGCCGCCGGGCACAATCGTCGGGCCCGAGGCCAGCTCGAGCGTCTTGCTGTGTGCGTGGAAGTATTCCTTGATCTCGTCGACTATTTCCGGGCGAGCGTCGGATACGCCCGAATCAAGAAAGACCGCGACGCGATGGACGCGCTGCTCGTCGAGGCGATCGAATACTCTGGCCAACAGCGGATCGCCGGGCGCCAGAACGTTACGTGCGAAATGGACCGGGTAGTTGAAACTGACGGCGAACTGCTGATGGTATACATCCGCCGCCGCGGCGGTTTGACGATGTGTATTCGGTTTCCCGGTCGGACTGCTCATATCGGTAGCTTCTTTCGGTTCACTTACTAAACAACGCAGGCGGGACCCTCAAATTTCTTACGACGCTCTATAATAACGAATTGGCCGCCGCTTGAGCAAGGGTTGCTATGTTGCGGATTTCCCCGTCCAGCACGATTGACGATGCAAAGGCGACCTTCCTTCCCGGTCCGAAACCGCCGTGGGAGCCGCCGATTCGCGAAGAATCCTGAGAAACGCGCATCGGAGGCCAGCCGAAAAACAGCTCGCAAGGATCGAATCCGGGCTTGTTGTGGATGTCGACGTGGTTGGCGTAGTCCGGGGCTTGCTTCGGATCGGTCCACCACTGGTAGCCGAGCCAACACCCCTCTGAAGCGACGGCGAGCAACTCGCCGGAATTTGCGTGGTCCAGTCCGAGTGTGGCCATTTCGCCGACGTCGAGGACGGTCTCTATGCCGTCGACGGCCCGAAGCGTCTCGGCCGCCAGCTCCAGATCATTCGGGTTGGCGACATACACGTGCGCTATCTGGTGATCGCAAACGGCGATCGCACGGCTGGCCGGGAGGATCGGATAGAGCATCCCTTTTACGTCCCGCGTCTCCAGCAGCCCGGCGTCAAGCAGTGCCTTGTTGGGCAGCACCGCGTCGCCGGAGACCGGAACTATCGCGTAATCGCCGAACACGATCGTTTCGTATCCGCACTCTTTCGCTCCGTCCAGCAGGCGGGCCAGTTGGGCCTCCAGGACGGCGAATGCTTTGTCGGCTTTCGGTCCGTCGGGTCCGTAACGCTGCAGATCGTAGTCCAGCGTGGGCAGGTATGTCAGGCACAGGTCGGGCGCCGAATCCCGGCATATCGCAAGTGTCGCGTCTGTGATCCAGTCGCCGGCTTTGACTGACGCCAGCGGACCCCAGTAATGCCGCAGCTTGAACGGTCCGCCTACCTGATCGCAGAGTTTCCGATAGAGACCCGCCGGCTTGGTGTAGCAGTCCTGGATCATGCCGCCGTGATGTTTGTGGATCGGCGCCGGCGTGACGACAATGTCGACGTCTTCTCCCATCGACTGCTGCCAGAACAGCATCGCGACGGTGCGCCCGGCGTTGCGGAGATCTTTCCAGATGCGCTGCCCGGCGACGAGCCGGGCCGACTGCTCCCAGAACATAACCTTGCCGAGACCTCGCCGGTAGAGTCCGTTTGAGACCATCCCGTGGACAGACGCCTTGGCGCCTGTTCGGAACTCGGCCTGGGCCGAACACGTAACGCCGGGAACGCCGCTGTCGATCGGGGCGAAATCCAGCCCGAGCCAGCGGCCCTGGCCGCAGCGGCGTTTGAGCAGTTCGTAGCCCAGTGCGGCGACCTGGACGACCAGGAGCTTCTTTCCATTTTTTCCGTCAGTTTCCATGGCTTCTTTACAGTGTGAAGCGGAAGTTGTCGATCAGTGCGCCGGGCAGGTTCAAGCTGTCTGTCGAGCGTGCGAAATAGGTGTCGCTGTCGGGCAAGAACTCGCGATGGCTCGTCAGGTCGATCAGGTTCTCGCCGAGTATGCGGTAGATCGTCTCGTCGAATCGCATCACGTTAAGCGGGGCGACGATCTTCCCGCCTTCGACCCAGAAAGTTGCGAATCGCGTCATTCCGGTCATCCGACCGGCGGGGCGGTCCGAGTAGTTCAGGTACCACAGCGTGTTGACGTAAACTCCGGTGTCCAGAGCCTTCAGCACGTTGTCGGCTTCAAGCGTTCCAGCCGCCATTTCCAGCGAGTTGGGCCACTCGCCTCCGCCGGTGGTGGGCTGGTCGTACTCGGCGGCGCTGCGGGGGGAGACCAGGCAGTTTTGATACCGCCCATTTTCTATCAGCGTTATCCCGTCGGGTTTGGAGTATCCGTCGTACGAGAAACGGGGCGCCAGGCCTCCGGCGGTGTTTTCGCGTATCGTCACTGACTGCGACAACGTGGCGTCGTCGGCGATCATCTTCAGCAGGGGCGTGTTCTTTGTGCGGTGGTCCTTCAGCCCGAACCCGCCCCAGCAGAGCATCTGCATTATTTCCTGCACCGCGGCGGGCGCCAGGAAAACGCGATACTCGCCCGGATCGATAGTTCGCGGGTCGCCGGCCAGAACCGCCAACTGCTCGGCGGCGGTGTCCACGGTGCGGGCGAAATCCCGGTCGTCCCAGGCGAATCCGGCGTAGGAGGCCTTTACCGCCTTGTCGCCCTGGTGGTAGAAGCACCAGTCCATGTTGAAACTCGGACGGGCGTACCAGTTCTTCTGCCCGAGCGAATTGGCGAACCCCGCTTCGATGGCTCCTCCGGCGTAGATCCCGACCAGGTCGCGTCCTTCACCGGCGGCGAGAACGGCGTCGACCGCATCGTTTGACGCCGGCAGCGTGTTGTCGTGGACATCATGGCTCGAACATACGTCGGTCGCGTAGAGCAGATACGGATCTTCGGGCACGTGGTGCAAGTCGCTGCGCATCTGTTCGAGCATAGATAGAAGTTTTGGCTGGTCCGCATCGCTCTGTCCGCTCAGCGTGGTCGATGAACTGATATGACGCTTCCCATCTATCAGCTGCAGCAAAACCTCCCGCTGGGTGACGCTTCCGGGCTGGCGAATCAGAGAGCGATTGAAGCGGACGAAATCCGACTGCTCGCCTTGGTAGTATCCCAGCAGCACTTCGTCGCCGCTCAGCGTTGCGGTCAGGTCGTCAACGTATTTGTAAAATAGCTCTTTCATTATTCCTCTCCCCCGAAAACGTCCACGTTTTCAAACAGGGCCGGGCTGCTGGCGTGCGCCACGCGTATCACCTGGTTCGGTTCACCCTTACCGCAGTTCGGGGTGCCCATGACCAATGTCTCATCCGCCGGGCCAATCGCTTTGAGGCTCCGCCAGAACGTCGCTGAAATCCCGCGGTAGTTGCAGTTTTTCACCACTTTGGTCAGCTTCCCGTTTTCGATCAGTTGGCCCCGCTCGCATCCGAACTGAAATTTGTTGCGAGAGTCGTCGATCGACCAGGAGCAGTTGGTCTCCATGTAAACGCCTCGCTCGACCGATGCGACCATCTGCTCCAGCGGCATGTCGCCCGGTTCAAGGTTCAGGTTCGCCATTCTATCGATCGGCGGGCGGTTCCAACTGCACGCTCTGGCGTTGGCCACTCCGGGCAGTCCGGTGCGTCCCTGGCTTACCGTTCCGCCCAGTGAGCGGAGCAGCACGCCGTCTTTGATTATCCAGACTTTTTCGGCTGGCGTTCCTTCGTCGTCGTAGCCGTAGCTGGCCAACTGTTCGGGTCGGCCCGGATCGTAAGTGATGTTCAGTTTGTCGCTGCCGTACTGGTACGACCCCAGCATGTCCATGGTCACGAAGCTCGTGCCCGCGTAGTTTCGCTCGTCGCCGAGTATGCGGTCAAGCTCCAGCGGGTGCCCGATAGATTCGTGTATTTGCAGCACCATCTGGTCGGGCGCCAGGATCAGGTCGGTCGGTCCGGTGGGGCAGTTGTCGGCGGTCAGCAGTTCGATCGCCTCGCTGGCCAGTCGCGGAGCGGCGGTGGTGAACCCGAACGCGTCGAGCACTTCCATTCCGCCCTGTTGGCAGAACGAGTGTCCGCCGAGCGATCGCGTTTGGGTCTCGGCGCCTTGGTTGGCCGTTACGTTCATCGACGGTATGGTGTAGTGACGCGTCTGTACGATTCGTCCGCCGTGTGACGTAAGCAACAGCGAATCGGACGAAATGAACCCTATGCCCGCCGACCAGTCAACTATGCGGTCGTCGGTTTTCAAGCGAGCACACTGCTGTTTGAGCAGATCGTAGCGGGCCTCCAGGCTCACTTGGGACCACGGGCGGATGTTCGGGCCGGACAGTTCGGCCTGGTGGGACGGCCAATCGATCTTCGAGAAATCGGTCACCGCCCGACCTGACGCCTGTTTGGCCCACCAGACTGCGCGCCCGGCCGCTTCAGCGAGTCCCGACGGGCCGAGATCGCATGTGGCGGCGTATCCGAGTGCTCCGCCAGCCACCACGGTGATCATCACGCCGGCCTCTTCGCTGCGTGAGACGGGCAGCGGTTCATCCTCTCTGACCGCAACGGATTCTTCGCGTTCGGCGAGATAGCGAACCGAGCAGTAGTCCACGCCGGACGGCATGGCGTTTCGTAAACGCGTTTCCAAAGTTTCAATATTCTTCACGATAGTATGGTTCCTGTTATGTTACTGCACATGATAGGGCATTGTAGGCCATCGGTCTAGCTGGCGTAGAACCGCCTGCAAAGAAAGATGAACACCGGGTACGCCAGCCCCAACGCCATTGCAAACGGTATCCCCTCGCGGTGGGTGTTGGTCGAGTAGCTGTTGAAGTAGACTACCGCCGCCTGGATCAGCAGCAGATTGCCGATCAGTTCGCCGACAGTTCTCTGAATGGTTTGCGGCGCCCGTTTGCCCGCCAGGCGCAGTCCGCAGATCAACGCTATCACAATCGGCAGGGTTGCGATGATTATCAGGCTCAAACTGCTTGCGATATTGCTCCACTCCGGCCATGGGTGGAGCACGCTGTACATCCAGTATGCGACCGCCGCTACAGGCAGCCACGGGCGGATTCGCATTCGGGTGGGCCTTGTCTCGTCCGACGCGATCATTGAAACTGCAGCGATGTAGAGGATCATGGGCGTTATCGAGTAGGACGGCCAGGAAAGCAGCATCCACATATTCTCCCACGTCAGCAGCGCCGCGGGGGAGCCTTGCCCGAGATGAAGCGACGAACTGATCGCCAGGCCCATGAAAATGCTCAATCCGCGGCACAGTCCCATGTTCAGCGGTCCGATGATCGGGATGCGTTTGGCGCCGGAGTTGTAACTGACGATCAAGAGCGACAGGGCGGCGGCTATACCCGCGCACAGCGGTCCGTTGAACCATGCGGCCGCCAGTCCGCCGACAAACAGGGCGACTGTCACGACTATCGCGCCTGTTACGCTGATCATCCCGGCCGGCAGGGGCCGATGGCGGCGATCACGACGATCTTCATTCAGGTCCATTAGATCGTTGAGGACCAATCCGGCGCAGTACAGCATCAGAGCCGAGATCACGCACGGGATCAACATCGCAATGTTTCCGATCTCGACGTAGCCTTTTTCGGCCGACGAGAAATACCTGATCGAACCCCACGAAAAGAACCCAACAATCGGGTCGCCGGGCACGGTCAGGAGATTAGGCACGCGCAGCAATTGTAACCATGCGCTGAGTTTTGAGCGGTTCTTACCGGTGATTCGGCGGTTTATGTCGGAAGAGATCGCCGGTGAACGAGAACCATGCCGGGTCGTCTTCGCACGATGTCGCATCCGAATTTCGGTTGTGGATTCGAGATGTTCGTCGTTGTCGTTACTTGAAATCTGGAAATTCCTTGTCTTGAGACGACGAAGTCGCCGGGCGCGGACGCCTGACTATCCGATATTCATCAATCCTACCTCTGAAACTGTCGCGGGTCCATCGGTTCTATGTCCAGTTGGGGGTTCCAACGCGGGCATTGCGAGTAGAACGCGTTGGCGTTGCCCATCACCAGTCGCTGGATCATCTCGTCGTCGTGCCCGTCGTTTTGCATGAAGTCGATCACCTTGACAAGGCTCAACGGGTCGGAGATGCCCCAGTCGGCGGAGCCCGAAACTATAACGCGATTGGCGTCGTCGCCCAGATTCCGCAGGATCGAGCTCACGCGCTGGGGCGTGAGTTTGGAGATCGGGTAGACCGTCAGGCCGCAATAGCACCCGGTCTCGTTGACCGCCTGTTCGATCGTTTCCTCAACATTATGATCGAGATATATCTTCGATTCGTCGTAGCCGACCTCGCGGATAACCTTCATCGACCGTTTGATGCCCTCGGGCTTGTTGACGTGCGGCAGATGTACGATAACCAGCATGTTGCGTTCGGCGGCCATTTCCAACTGGCGGCGGAACGCGTATTCTTCTGCGTCGGATATGTTGTTGAACCCGATCTCGCCAAGTGCGACGCATCGTTCGTGATCGAGATACTCGCCCATGCCGGCCAGCACTTCGTCGACCAGGGGGGTGTTTTCAGCTTCTTTGGGGTTGTATGCGATCGCCGCGTAGTGGTCTATCCCGAATCGCTGGGCCCGCACGGTCTCGAATTCGAGCACGAGTCGGAAGTAGTCGAAGAATGTGCCCGCGTAGCGCCTGTCCGAGCCGAGCCAGAACGACGGCTCAACGCACGCCCGAATCCCGGCGGCGTACATCGCCTGGTAGTCGTCAGTCGTGCGAGAGTACATGTGTATGTGCGGTTCGATGATTACCATCTGCCGGTTCCTTTTGGTCTGCCCGTGAGCTATATTCAAACTATTCAAATATTGATCGAAGCATTATAACCCCAAATCTAGTCGTCTTGCACGGCAGAAGGGAATTGGACAATGATCACATCGAAATTGCCAACGCTTGCGGCGGCGGGTCTTGTTTGCGTTATGTGGTCCGCGGCGGTGGGGGCCGACAACTACGTATGGTGGGAGGGCGAGAAGCCCGTAAAGACTAATTTTCCCTCAAAGAGCTGGTTTTCGGCCAGTACGTTTCCCAAGACCGCAGGGCAGTTGTCGGCCGGAGCGTGGTTGTCAAGCAGCACAAAACGCAGCGGGGCCGAGCTGTTTGCGACCTACAGCATCACCGTGCCGTCCGACGGGGCATACACGCTGCACACGCGAAAATTCTACAAGCATGGTCCGTTTCGCTGGCGTTTTGACAAGCAGAACTGGTCGACCTGCGGTCGCGATATTGCTCTGATAGACACCGTCGCACTCAAGAAACACACCTGCGTCAACTGGGTTCACCTGGGAAAGGTCAAGTTGACCAGGGGCGTTCACACGTTCGAACTTCGCCTGCTGGCCGAGCAGGGCCAAAGCGCCACCGCGGCGTTTGACTGTTTTGTGCTGACCGCCGGTCCGTTTGCGCCGAAAGGCAAACGCAAGCCGGGCGCCAAGAGCGGTAAGGCCGACGAGGGCTTCTTCGCCTGGGAGCCGTCGCTGGACACGTTTAGCGACAAGGCGATGTTGGACCTGCGCGGGCTTAACGAAAAAACCGCCGGCCAGGATGGTTTCGTCAGACGCAAGGGCAAGGACCTTGCGCTGGGCTCGGGCAAGCCCGTGCGGTTTTGGGCGGTGAACGTATCGTCCAACAACGCGGCCCAGCCGCACGAGTCGGTGGACTACCTGGCGCGAAAACTGGCGAAGATCGGGGTGAATATGGTCCGCTTCCACAGCCCGATGTTCGACCGTGGCGACGTGAGCAAGATCGATCCGAAGAAGCTTGACAATCTGCACTACCTGGTCGCCGCGATGAAGAAGCAGGGGATCTACACGAAGATCAGCTTCTACTTCCCGCTCTGGTTCGATATCAAGAAGGGCTACGGTATTTCCGGATACGACACCATCGCCAACAAGAAACCGTTCGCACTGCTCTACTTCGACAAGCGCATGCAGGAGATTCACCGTTCATGGGCCCGAGGGCTGCTGACGACGAAGAATCCGTACACAGGCGTTCGGCTGGGACGGGACCCGGCGGTCGCGATCGTCGAGATAATCAACGAAGACAACTACTTCTTCTGGACGTTCGGCAAGAAGAACATCCCGCAGGTCCATTGGAATCGCCTGGAGACGTTGTATAACAAGTGGCTGGCCAGCCGGAACATCTCCCGTCGCGGGAAGTTGGCTGAGGCCTGGAGCATGACCGGCGGGGGACTCAAGCACAAAAACGCCGCCCAGCGGGCCGAGATCGCTCGACAGATTCGTTTCCTTACGTTGCACCAGCGTAAGTTCTACCAGGATACAGTGCGTTACATTAAGAAGGACCTCGGATACGGCGGGATGGTCTCGTGCAGCAACTGGCATACCGCCGACGCGAACATGCTCGACGCACTTGAGCGATACACTTACACCGCCGGCGACGTGATCGACCGTCACGGGTACTTCGGCCCGCAGCACAAGGGCGATGGGGCCAGCTACAGTGTGCGGGTGGGGCACATGTACAAGGATAGGGCCGCGGTGCTCGAACCGCAGTCTCTGCCTATCCAGGTTAATCAGATCGCCGGGTTCCCGCATATTATCTCCGAGTTGGGCTGGCCGAACCCGAACCGATTCCGGGCCGACTGCACGTTCCTGACCGCCGCCTACGGGGCGTTGCAGGGCGTTGACGGCATGTTCATATTCGCCGTCGGAAGCAACTACCTTATCGATCAGTCGATGAACAAGTTCGCCGCCAGTTGCCCGGTAATCGCCGGCACATTCCCCGCCGCGGCGCTGGCGTACCGTCGCGGCGACGTAACCGAGCCGACTCCGGCGGTAACTCGCGCTCTGAAACTGGAGGACCTGTACGCCCTGAAAGGCTCCGCCGCTTCAGCCCAGGCGCTGGACAAACTCCGCCGGAAAGACGCCCCGGCCGCCGCGGCCAAACGCAGCAGCAACGGTCTGGATCCGTTGAGTTTTTACGTAGGCCCGGTTTTTCGCGATCTGTCCGACGGCGCCCGGGCAGGCGGCGTCGATCTGTCGAAGCATATTGACCACGCCGGGAAGAAGGTCACCAGTATTGGACGCCAACTGATGTGGGACTACGGGAAGGGGCTGGTCACGATCAACACCCCTCGCTGCCAGGGCGCAGCGGGCTTCCTTTCAAAGGCCGGTCCGATATCGCTGTCGAACGTGACCACATCGTCGCGGAACGAATACGGCGCGGTGATCGCAATATCGCTGGACGACAGACCGCTGGCTTCGTCGCGTAGAATACTGATCCAGACAATGACCCAAGAGCGTCCTGTAGGGTTTAAAGCCGTCGGCGGGCGGATAACGAACCTGGGTTCGGCGCCGTTCGGCGTACGGAGAATTGACGCGACAGTGTCGCTCAAAGGCCCGAAAATGGGGACTGCTCAGTCCGTGGTCCTCGACGAGAACGGATATCCCCTCAAGGCCAAAATGATACTAGCCAAGACGCCCGATGGGAGGTCCGTCACATTCGCTCTTCACTTCCGCGGTGTCTATCACGTTATCACCAGGTGAATCGGCACGCTATTGGCGCCAGGTCGAACGTTGCGCCGAAGAGATAGCCGCCGCCCTGGCCGCCAGGAGATCCGCTTCGGTGCACTTTCGTGCGTCGATCTCCTCGTGGAGAATCTCGTTGGTCTCTTTCATGATATTGGCCGATTCCTCCAACGCTTCAAGCATGCGGTTGAACTCTGAGGCCAGCAGACCGATCTCGTCATCCCGCGATATATCTATGCGACTGGACAGGTCGCGGGATTCGCCGATCTTGGAGACGCCTCGCGCCAGTTTCATGATCGGTCGGACAAACGCCACTCGCAGCATCATCAGCATTACTATCAGCACGCACATTGCGATCGCCAGGGCCAGGACCCTTGCCTTGCGGATCACTTTATCGCCTATCAGCGTGACATTACGAGGAATATCCGCGCGGAGCATCAGGAGCGGTCTGCCCTTTATGTCCGCCAGCACGGCGTAACAGTGCAGTTTTCGAATGGAAGCCTGACGGATCACTCCCGGTGCGCCTGGTCTGAGAGTCCCGCAGACGCTCCGTTCATCCGACGTGAGCGATCCGCCGTCTATAAGTTCCAGATGCATGTTCACGAGGGCTTGATTCTGCAGCTTCATGCTGCGTTTCTTGTCCAGATAACGCCCCATGAGGATCGTTCCCGTCGGCGGACCGGTCAAATCACTGGTCAGGATCGGCCTGGATGAAATCAACATCGGCCCGCGCGAGGTGAGTATAATCCCGCGTGTGGCGATGTCGACGGACTTGTGCGACAGCAGATAGTGATCCTCGCGCAAGCTTGCGGGAAACTGGGGGAGTTCTATGGCTTCTTTAGCTTCCAGGTCGTACGCGCCGCCGGCCAGCAACTCTCCGGCGGTGTCGTAAATCATAAGGAGATTCAACTCCGTTGTGGAGTGTATCGTCTTGGTGATATTTGCTTCGATGTATCCGAGGTCTTGACCCTGTGCGAACTTGTACGAGTTGTCCCAGGACGCCCAATCGAGGCAAAGAAGGTCCAAGGCGTCGATTTCCCGCTGGATGGCGGTTTGGCAGCGATTCAGATCGCGAAGGGCGTCCTGCTGCTCCAGCGACTCGAAACCTGGGCGAATGATGAAATGATCCAGAACCATCCCCGCTGCGGCGTAACTAAACACTCCGGCCAGAACAGTTAACGCGATTTTCGTTCTGAGACTCACTTCCGGCTGCCTCCAGCGTGCAGGTCTTGCAAAGACACACGCAGATAATTAGCGTTTGACACCTGTTTAATCGGAATAGAACAGGCCACTGTTTAAAGGATTATACGATACTCAGGCAAATATTCTTCTGCGTGGAAATATAAGTGATTGCGTATAAGTGGTTGCCCCTGAAAAACTGCTGGGCGGTGGGGGTTTTGCAGCGAAGAAGTCTGCGTCCTCCTGAGCGTGCCCGAGAGCCTGTTTGACTAGTGCGCTGCTACAGGCGCCGGGATATCGATTGCCCCTGCTACACTGTGCCCCTGTTCGTGTGTCAGGTCCTCACGGCCGTGACGCCTCAATTAGCCAGCGGCGGCTGGGTAGTTCGGCCAGGTGCAGGACACAGGCGCCGGCGCCGAGCTGCCCCGATGCGATATCGGAAGCACGCGCGTTGTATTCAACCACTCCCAACGCCTCGAGCGTACGGGGCGGATGAGATAGAGGCGCCGTGTCACTGACCTGTTCCATAGAGTTACCCTTCACCCGAGCGGTCGCCATTGCCAGGCGAATCCCATGCGTCAACCAGTTGGACGATCCAAACCCCAATTTGATCCAGGAAATCTGAATTTAAATTGCGTTTACTCCGCGAGGATTATGCCCGCACGCCCTTGGGACGGTTGTTTGGTGCAGGCATAGCGCAAACAAAGCGACGGAGCCGGAACAGTTCCAGCCCCGCCGCGTGTGAGTTGCTGCTACTATTTCCGGCGTTTGCGCAGGGCGGCTAGGGCTCCGAGGGACAGGAGTGTCAGTGTTGTCGATTCAGGGACCAATTCCCCCGTAATCTCGACTGCGGTACTGTGACATATCCATTTGGCTCAGTTGACAAGTACTGTTGCAGGAATCCATTCATCATCCCATCCACTGGGGCTATGCGGGGTGGGGCGATAGGGATGCGTAACCCAGTGGTAAAAGGAAGAGAGGCGAGAACTTACGATAAAAAAGCAGCTCCCCGCACCAAGGCAGGGAGCCGCCGCACTACCCCTACGGGGAGTCGAACCCCGGTCTCCAGGATGAGAACCTGATATCCTAGGCCGCTAGACGATAGGGGCATTTATGCGCTATATCGTGTTGCTGCAACTACTTACTTCTCATCGGCCTGGGCCCTGCAAAATGCAGGACACCCTGGAAGACAGAGATAATATCATCCCCACAGGTATGCGTCAAGGGGGATTTGGCGCCCGAAACGTGCAAACTCTTTCCAAAGCGGCGATTTGGTGATTACGTCAGTATTGTTGAATAATCCCAATAATAAGCTTGACCTCGGACCTGTTTATCGATATTATGTGTTAAAGGATAGGACCGAGTCGGGTAAGTCGTGCTAATATACCTGGATCGGGTTGCTCAAAACTAGCTCAGTTTATGTAGCGGTGCTCACGGAGGCGTCATATCCCTTGCAGCATCGCCAGGAAGGAACGGAAGGTGATATTTGTGAAGTGCTCAGGCAAGTTGTTCGTAACGGTAATGGGGATCGCTCTACTCAGTTCAGTCGGCTTCGGCGCCGTCCTGGATGTAAACGGAATCGTTGATCCCGCCCACTACGAATTCTCTTATACCGACAGCGATATACCCGGTGAGCCTTTCGCCGGAACGGGCCTGGATATCGACACCGTTCATTGGGGCGCCGTTCCCTCACCGCTGGCGCCCGAATGGTTCACACTTGGAATGACCGTTGCGAACTCTCAGATTAACACCACTGGCGACGGGACGATGGGTCCCTTTTCCAGGACGAGCGTAGTGGTGAACCTGAGCCAGGGCGGCAGCGATAAGTACATGATCCAGGCGACACTGCTGGCCGGCACGGTGCAGAGCGTTCTCATGTTGGATGTCAGCGGTCCGGCGCCGACTGTTGTGCCTCTGAGCGAACCAACGGATCTCAGGTACGCTGTTGACACCGGATTTGAAATCGCCATCAAGGCTTCGAAGTTCGCGAATCTCTCACCCGCCAGTCCGTTCGATTTTGCGCTTCTCTTTGACGGCGGCGGAACCGATAGAGATGACATCATCAAGGGCAGAGTGCCTGAACCGGCGACTATGTCAATGCTGATGATAGGCGGATTTGCGGCGCTGGCCCGTCGTCGTCGCAAACGCACCGTCTGAGCCGCAAGCCTGCGAAGGCTGTATTGAAATAAAAGGTTCTCATCCAATAAAGTTGGTTGTTTTCTTCCCTGGGAACGCCTGTTTGATCTTCAATCCGAAGTACTCTGAGTCGCCGTAGCCATAGGCTCTACGCTTGATGAGTTTGATCTTATTGTTGACTCCCTCCAAGCG
>PVBE011740294.1_pt1 | contig 13993 bp, 12 predicted proteins | sample 1631181 | NCBI WGS metagenome assembly PVBE01 (sample SAMN08397723, study PRJNA350692) | Marine metagenome, whole genome shotgun sequencing project. | isolation source: water | place: Pacific Ocean | collected 2012-04 | reverse complement strand
CTCCTGCGGCTGAAGAAACTCCTGCGGCTGAAGAAACTCCTGCGGCTGAAGAAACTCCTGCGACTGAAGAAACTGCTTCAGACGAAAAAAACATTAAATCTGAGGATAGTTCAAGCTGACAGATATCATTTTCTTAAATGAAAAAACAAGATTGTTTTTATCTTGGAAAGATTACAAAAAAATACAGCTTTAAAGGAGAGGTTTTAATCAAAATAGATGGTAACTTATCTCAAGATTATTTTAATCTAAAAAATATTCTAATAGAGAATGAAAAAAAATTAGTTCCTTTCTTTATAAAAAATATAAAATTACACAAACCTGATATTTTAAGAGTTAAATTTGAAGATATAGATTCTGAGGAATTAGCAAATAAAATATTAAGAAAAGACGTTTATCTTCCTTTATCTATACTCCCTCCTTTAATTGGTAAGAAATTTTACTTTCATGAAGTTATTGGTTTTAAAGCTTTTAATAATGATAAGATAATTGGAATCATAAAAAATATTAATGATCAATCTCCTCAAGCAACATTTGAAATAAAAAATAATGACAGAATAATTCTAATTCCAGTTCATGATGATTTTATAATAAAAATAAATAGAAAAGAAAAAAGCATTAAATTGAATATACCTAATGGGTTGTTAGATTTACAAAATTAAAAATCAAAAACAAATCCAAAGGAAGGAAAAGGTGTTTGAGTTCTATTTGTGTCAATTTCAACTATTTCTCTTGGATCTGATATTGTACCGTCTTGATTCCTTTTTAAACCATAATCTTTTGGTCTTGGAATAGGTTGAGCAAGAAAGTTTTGAACTTCAATGTAAAAATTAAATGAAGTTTTCTTGAAATTCCATTTTTTATCAATTCTTAAGTCACCTTGACTATAAACACCAAGTTTTTCAGCACCTAACAAATTATAATCTAAAACTATTTGAGGATATGAAATTAAACTTGCATCAACATCTACAGGTACATAAGGGGTTTTTCCAGTATATCTTATTCTCATGCTAATTTCCCAATTTCTTTTTAACTTATAACCTCCTGTAAATGAAAGTAAATTTCTACTGTCCCAAACTGATGGTAGTTTTTTTTGATTTAGACCACTAAAATTACTGTAAAAATGGGTATATGCTAAAACTCCATAAAAATTGTTTGTGAGCTTTTGTTGAAATAAAAATTCTAACCCATAACTTTCTCCACTACCTTTATCAGATACAGGTTCATTTCCTAATACTTCAAACCCTCCTCCTTTATTAGCTAAGGAAATCCTGTCAATTATAGAAACAGGATACTGGCTATATTTTTTAATAAAACCTTCAATTGTAAACCTTGAAGAATTAGAAAAATTATGTTCAATCCCAATTACAAAATGATCACTCTGAGTATACCTTAAATTTTTATTTATATATATTCCTTTATTATCTCTAAAGCCTAACATTGTATAGGTTGGAATTTTATAATACCTACCTATTGATGAATTCAATTTCCATTTTCCATCTTGAGAAATATTATATGAAGTTGCTAATCTTGGAGAAAAATTTTCAATCAAAGATGAGCCTTTAGAAAAAGTGTCGGCATCAAATCTAAACCCAAATGAAAAACTTAATCGATTATTAATAAATGATCTGCTTCCATTAGCATAAAACCCATATTTAAAAAAACTAAAATTAGTATCATAGTTAAAATCATTTAACAAACTAAAAGTATTGTTTTTATATGTGGAATTCTGAAAATTTAATCCATAAGAAAATCTCCATTGATTCGGAAAACGAATGACTTTGACCCTTAATTTTGTTTCTATTTCTTGAGAATCATTTTCAAAAAGAACTCCTTTCTTTTTTTCATTATCACTAAACCTGCTGAATAAATTTTGAAGTCTATTTGAACTTAAAACAGTTCTCATTCTACCTTTTCCATTTTTAAAATTCCTTTTCCAAGAAAGTCCTAATGTTCTCGTTTTTTGTTCAATAATAGGTACTTGTTCAATTGTTGATTGCTGTTCTGAATCAAAATCATCTGGAGCAACAACGGAAAAATCATCTATAGAGCCTAAGCCAATAAAACTTATAGAATTATATTTATCAAATTTATGATCAATTTTCCATTGATAATCCCAATAATCTGGTCTAATTGGAAGGCCAACTAACGCAAATACAAACTGTAAATAACTCCTTCTTACAGATAGCATTAAAGTAGTATTTGATCTTTTATTCTCTTTTAAAAATAATGGTGTATTTAATGTGATTCCTGCTTCACTGGCACCAACCCTAACTTTAAAAGATTTTTTATTATTATTTCCATCTCTTTGTTCAAAAGCCAAAACTCCCGAAAGTGGATTGTCATATTCTGCACCAAAAGAAGAAGTTGAAAGGGTTACTTCTCTAATAAAATCAATATTAAGCATTCCAACTGGACCTCCAGCACTTCCTTGAGTACTAAAATGATTAATATTTGGAATTTCTACACCATCTAGATAATAAACTGTTTCATTTGGGGCTCCTCCTCTAATTATGAAATCGTTCCTAAAACCTCCTATAGATGGGGAAATACCAGGGAGACTTTGTGCTACTTTTGCAATATCATTATTTCCTCCAGGATAAGTTTCTATTTCTACTGCAGATAATGACTGTGTTGATAATGGGGTTTCTTTTGAAGTTTTAAAAGGGCTTTTAACAAGTATTACTTCTTCTAAATCTTCAGAAGATGATTTTAGATTGAAAAGTAAATTAGAGGTTCCAACAGATTTTACAATTACATTAAAAATTGTTTCTGTTTCATAGCCTAAATAACTTGCAGACAAATTATAAGTTCTAGGAGGAATATTTTTAAAAATAAAATATCCTTCAGAATCTGATATTACTCCGTAATCAGAATTATTAATTATAATGGTCGCTCCTTCTAAAGGAAGCTTAGAGTCAAAATCAATAATTCTTCCCGATAAATCTCCTGTTGTTTGAGAAAACAAAATAGAGGTATAGATAAAGCTAACTATAAAAAAATAAAATTTCATTAAGCAAAATTAAGTAAAGATCTATATAGCAATAAAAAAAATTAATTTATTAATTTCACAAAAATAAACTTTTAAGGTTTTGAAAAACAAAAGAAGACTATTTTTAAAAAATGCTTGTGCTCCAGTCCTTTTTTCTATAATGGGAATCCCTTTAATTGGAGAATGTTCAAAAAATGAAGATTCTTCTGACAACTTAATAGATCTAGGGGCTCCACCGTCAAATAAAACTCTTGAAATTAATATAGGTGATTCGAAATTTAATTCTTTAGGATCCGTAGGTGGGTGGATGAATTATACCGAAGAAAATTTATTATTAATTAGAATAAGTGAAAATGATTTTCGTGCTTTTGACAATGCATGTCCTCATCAAGGAGCTAGAAATTCATGGTCTTATGAAGACAATACGTTTACATGCTCCCAACATGGAAATTCTTTTGGTAATGAATGTGGCGGTGGATTAAAATGTTATGATACCTCCTTTAAAGATAATATTCTAACTGTTAAACGTTAATTATTTTTCTTTTTTTTAGATTTTCTTTCGACCTTTCTTTGAATTTTTTCGGCCTCCTTTATTCTTAATTTTTCTTCTTCATTTTTTTTCTCTTCCTCTTTAAGTTGATATTCTTCTCTTAACTCTAATATATCCGCCTCCGAAATTTTTTCCTGATCAGAAGGTTGAATTGATATATCATCAACTCCAAAACTTGCTTTATTTGTTTGTTTTTGCATTATAACTTTTGCTGCTTTGAGATTATAATATAACCCTGGATCTATCAATTTATTTGCCACATAGTGCTCCTTCTTCTTTTTATCCCATCTAATAAAAATAAACCCTCCATTAACCGAATCTAGTTTCACTCTATAAACTCTCGCATTATTTGGTAATGTTTGATATATTTCAATCTTTTCTGGAACATATCCAGCCATCCATAAAAGCTCATCTACAAAAGCCCTTTGACCAAATGCAGAAGGATCATTAATTGGGTCTAAATATTCTTCTTCTTCTTCATAATATTGTCCATTTATATCTAATGATATTAATAAAAAAATTAGAAATAACTCTAATATCTTTTTATAAGACATATTAATTATATATGAAGAGTCAGATAAAAATTACAGTTCCTTAATCTTTATGTTTCTATATGAAATAACTCCAGGATGATCTTGAAGACAAATATGTCCTGTTTTATGCTTTCCAAACTCATCCCAGTAATTTTTTCCACCTTTTACTGAAAATTTACTTTTACTAACCATCTCATCCCACTCTGGTCCATGAAGTGGAAAACTATTAATTTCAACTCCATTATGAACAACTATTCCTTCATTTTTATTATGATTAATAGTTATATGATAAGAATTCCATTCACCTGCAGGCTTAGTAACTAAACTTCTAGGCGGGAGCATATCATACAAAGCGCCTGCAGTATTTTTTTGAGCTTCTTCATTCCCTTTATAAACTTCAGGGTCAAGAACTTGAATTTCTGGACCTGTTTCATAAGGAAATTGAAATCTTGGCTCTTCACTTACTCCCCACATAAAACCACTATTACCCCCTTTTGAAACCTTCCAGTCAAATTTTATTTCAAAGTTTGTGTATTTTTTATCAGATAATAAACTTTTATCCCCTTCTACTTTAGAAGTTTCATCAGTAGTAAAAGTAAGGATACCTTCATTAACACTCCACCCTTTTTTATTTCCATAATTCTGGTATATATGCCAACCTTCAAAACTGTTATGGACAATTAAATCTTGCCATTCACTGTTTACATTAGCTTGAGACTTATTTTCAGTTGGTTGTGAATTATTTTTACATGAAGTAAATAAAATAAAAAATAATAAAGAGATAAAAAGATTCTTTTTCATAACATTTGTTTTTTCTAAAAATAAAGAATTTATATTGTATTAAGAAGACGTTTTTTAAAAAAATTAAAATTTCATAGTAGGGACAAATTCAGGAATATTTAATTTCCCTTCAGTTGAAGAAATAACTTCATCTAAAGTTACTCCTGGTGCTATTTCTTTTAAAACAAATTCTTCATTTACAATATCTATAACTGCAAGTTCTGTTACAATTTTTTTTACACAACGCAATCCAGTAATTGGTAATTTACATTTTTTTAGAAGCTTTGATTCACCTTTTCTATTTACATGCATCATGGCTACTATAATATTATCGGCAGAAGCAACTAAATCCATTGCTCCACCCATTCCTTTAACAAGTTTTCCAGGAATTTTCCAATTAGATATATCTCCTTTTTCTGAAACTTCCATAGCTCCCAAAACTGTTAAATCAATATGTTTTCCTCTTATCATTGAAAAGCTCAAAGATGAATCAAAAAAACTTGCTCCAGCTAAAGTCGTTATTGTTTGTTTTCCAGCATTTATTATATCTGGATCTTCATTACCCTTATAAGGGAATGGTCCCATTCCAAGAACTCCATTTTCACTTTGAAACTCAACATTAATTTTTTTTGGAACATAATTAGCAATAAGAGTAGGAATTCCTATTCCCAAATTAACGTAAAACCCATCTTTAAGTTCACGAGAAATTCTTTTAGCAATTGAATTCTTATCTAAGGGCATCTATTTTTTTCTAATTGTTAGTTGTTCTATTCTTTTTTGAAATTTCTTCCCTTGAAAAATTCTGTCAACAAAAATTCCAGGAACATGAATCATATTAGGATCAAGTTGTCCTGTTGGAACTAAATTTTCAACTTCTGCAATTGTAATATTCCCAGCTCCACACATCATTGGATTAAAATTTCTTGCAGTTCCTCTAAAAATAAGATTTCCGGTTTCATCTCCCTTCCAGGCTTTAACAATTGAAAAATCAGCTTTATAGGCCTCCTCAAGTATATAACTTTTCCCATCGAAAACTTTTACTTCTTTTCCTTTAGCTACTTCTGTTCCAAAACCTGCAGGAGTATAAAATGCAGGAATTCCCGCTTGAGCAGCTCTACATTTTTCTGCAAGAGTACCTTGAGGTGTTAAAATTACTTTCAATTGCCCTGAAAGCATTTGTCTCTCAAACTCTTCATTTTCTCCAACATAAGACGCTATCATTGTATGAATCTGATGGTTTTTTAAAAGTAATCCCAATCCAAAATCATCGATTCCAGCATTATTTGAAATACAAATCAAATTTTTCACTCTAATTCTAGCTAATTCTAATATTGAATTTTCTGGAATTCCACACAAACCAAATCCTCCGAGCATCAAAGTCATTCCATCAGAAATTCCCTCCAATGCTTTACTAACTGAAGATACTCTTTTACTTATCATATTAAAATACTATTTAATTGCTTTTAAACCTTCAATCAGTTTAGGAACAACTTCAAAAGCATCACCAACAATTCCATAATCAGCAGATTTAAAAAAAGGAGCTTCAGGATCATTATTAATTACAACTTTAACTTTTGAAGAATTAATTCCAGCTAAATGTTGAATAGCACCAGAAATTCCAACAGCTATGTATAAATTAGAAGCTACGGGTTTTCCCGTTTGACCTACATGCTCACTATGAGGCCTCCAACCCATATCAGAAACTGGTTTAGAACAAGCTGTTGCAGCTCCTAAAACTTTAGCTAAATCCTCTATTAAATGCCAGTTTTCAGGACCTTTCAAACCTCTTCCTCCAGATACAACTATATCTGCATCAGCAATAGTTACTTTATTTGTTAATTTTTCTAATGAATCAACTTTTAAATTAGAATTTGATTCAATACTTTTAATTTCTTCTGATTCAAGGTTAGATTTAATTTCATTTAAACCATATGAATTAGAAGATAAACTTAAAACCACAGTTGATTTTTTTGTAGAAGTTTCATTAAAAGCTTTATTAGTAAAACAAGATCTCTTTACTGAAATTGGTGAATAAGAAGTAGGTAATGAAACTACATTTGACATATAAGCTGCATCTAACTTAGATGCAAGGATAGGTCCTAAATAACGAGAATTTAAAGAAGAAGTTATTACAACTATTTCTACTTTTAATTTAGTAAGTAAATCAAATAAATTATTTGAATATGAATTTACTTCAAAAACTTTAAGTTTATGACTTGAAATATTATATATTTTATCAACTCCATAATTATTTAATATTGAAAAATCCGTCAAATTAAAACTAACCGCAATCAAATCTTTTTTTAGAGATTCAGATATTTTTTTTGCATAACTTACTGCTTCTAAACTAGCTTTTTTTATTTTATTATCTTCTGATTCTATATATACAATTACCGACATAATCAATATTTATAATACTTTAGCTTCATTTTGAAGCAAGTCAATTAATTCATTAACGTCTCCTGAATCAACTAATTTAACTTCTTTTTTTGGCTGAGGTTTAGAGAATTTATTTGTATATGTTAAGTTATTATGATTATATGCAGGTATTACCTCAAGAGTTTTTTGTCTTGCTTGCATAATTCCTCTCATATTGGGAATAATTAGATCTGTTTCTTCAACCAAGCCTTTTTGAGATCCAATAATAATAGGTAATTCAGAAATTAAAACTTCTTTTCCGCCATCTATTTCTCTTTCTAAAGTTACCTTTTTATTTTCAATTGATAATCCAATACAATTAGCAACATAAGAATAGTTAATAATTGTTGAAAGTATTCCTCCAACCATAGCTCCATTATAGTCTATAGATTCTCTTCCGCAAATGATCAAATCATAAGAATTAAGCTTACATATTTCAGAAATCTGAGATGCAACAAAAAATCCATCTTTAGGAATTGCATCTATCCTAATTGCTTTATTAGCTCCTATTGCTAAACATTTTCTTAAAATAGCTTCGCAAGTTTGATCTCCCACAGTTAATACAGTTACTTCTGCATTGTTTTTTTGTTGAAACCAAATTGCTCTAGTTAACCCAAATTCATCATTTGGATTTATAATATATTGAACCCCATTTGAATCAAATTCGGTATCATTATTCTTAAAGTTTATTTTAGAAGTAGTATCCGGCACATTACTGATGCATACAAGAATGTTCATGAATTAATAATTATTAATATAAAAATTTCATTAAAAACAAAGGTAATAAATTTACTATGCATGCATAATAATTTGTAGATGTTTTTTAAAGTTTAATAACATTATAAATATTGATTAATTAAATTTTCAATTAACTCCTGTTTTCCACTAATTAATTTAAGATCATTATTATCAAAAGCTATTTCATATAGGTCTTTAAGAGATAATTCTCCATTTTCAAATTTTTTACCTAAACCATTGTTAAAACTTTTATAACGATTTTCTAATATTGAAACATAATTTGATTCATTTATAATTTTATCTGCAATAATTAAAGATCTTGCAAAAACATCAGCGCCTCCAATATGAGCATGAAAAATATCATCATTATCAGTTGAATTTCTTCTCAATTTAGCATCAAAATTTATTCCTCCTCCCATTAAGCCTCCTTCTTTTATCAAAATCATCATAGCTTGAGTAATTTCATATATATTGTTAGGAAATTGATCAGTGTCCCATCCATTTTGATAATCTCCTCTATTTGCATCTATACTTCCTAACATATTTGAATTTGAGGCAAATGCCAATTCATGTTCAAAAGAATGTTGAGCAAGAGTTGCGTGATTTACTTCAATATTTAATTTAAAATCTTTTTCTAATCCATATTTATTAATAAAACCAATAGCAGCTGCAGCATCAAAATCATATTGATGTTTCATTGGCTCCATTGGTTTTGGCTCTATAAAAAAAGTTCCCTTAAATCCTTGAGCCCTTGCATAATCTCTTGCCAAAATTAAAATTTGTGCCATATGATCTAATTCTTTACCCATTTTAGTATTTAGAAGCGACATATATCCTTCTCTTCCTCCCCAAAAAACATAATTTTCACCATTTAAAAAAATTGTTGTATCCAAAGCCATTTTAATTTGAGCTCCAGCTCTTGCAACAATGTTAAATTCAGGGTTTGTGGCAGCACCATTCATATATATTGGATTACTAAAGCAATTAGCTGTTCCCCATAAAACTTTAACACCAGAAATCTTCATTTTTTCTTTTACATAATCTCTAATAATTTTAAGTCTTTTTTCAGTTTCGGATAAGTTTTCAGCCTCTTCTATTAAATCAACATCATGAAAACAGAAATAATCAAATCCCATTTTAGTTATAAATTCAAAAGCAGCATCTGCTTTATCTTTTGCTCTTTGAATTGGATCATTACTTTTATTCCATTCAAATGTTTGAGTCCCTGGTCCAAAAGGATCTGACCCAAGACCACAAAATGAATGCCAATATGCCACAGCAAATTTAAAATGATCTTTCATTTTTTTGCCTGCTATAATTTTTTCGGGATCATAATATTTATAAGCTAGAGGATTATCCGATTTTTTTCCCTCATAATTTATTTTTTTAACTCCCTTGTAAAACTCTTTTTCTCCTTTTAATATCATTTTATTAAATTTTAATTTTCTTGTTTAATTCTTTTTTCCATTTTTCATAAGCTAATATATATTCTTCATTGTTATTTTTCGGCTCATATTCTGAAACTAAATCATTACCTGTACTTGATTTTTTAAAATAATCAAAATTATTTCCTTCTATAGTTGAAGCCCTAGCTGCTCCTATAGCTCCATTAGTATTGTAAATTTGAATGTTATTGCCAATTATTGAACATAGAGTTTCTACAAAAACTTTTGATTGAAATAAATTATCATTCCCAGCTTTTATAACATTAATTAAAGATTGATCTTCTTTCATTAATTCAATACCATATGCAAATGAAAAAGCAATCCCTTCAATTGCAGATCTATACAAATGAGCCTTTCCGTGTTTATTAAAATTTAAATTAATAAAATGAGAACCAATTATTTTATTATTAAAAATTCTCTCAGCACCATTTCCAAAAGGAAAATTAATAAGTCCTTCACATCCAACTGGAACATCCTTCATGATTTTGTTCATTTTATTATATTCTTTTTCATTTGTGATCTCTCTAAGCCACTTGTATTGAATTCCTGTACCATTAATACATAGCAATTTTCCCACAACTGGAGATTTTTTGGAATAATTTACATGTGCAAAATGATTAATTCTCGAAATTTCATTTGTTTTCAAAATATCTGTCAAAGAGAATAAAACTCCTGAAGTCCCAGCTGTTGCAGCAATTTCTCCAGGATTCAAAACATTTAAAGAAAGTGCATTGTTTGGTTGATCGCCTGCTCTATATTTTACAGGAATATTTAAAGGCAACCCCGATTCTTCTGAAGCTTTTTTATTAATTCTTCCTTGTTCTTCAAAATTATTTACAACTTGTGGAACAAAATTTTTGTCAATTTCAAAATAATCAAGAAGCCAATCTGCTGAAGAATTTGATTTAAAATCCCATAAAATTGCTTCAGACAAACCGTTTATAGTTGTAGATATTTCTCCAGTCAATTTAAAAGCAATATAATCGCCTGGCAACATAAAATATTTTACTCTTTTATATAAATCAGGTTCTTTTTCCTTTACCCATTTCAATTTTGAAGCAGTAAAATTTCCAGGACTATTTAATAAGTTTTCTCTAAACTTTTCTATTCCAATCTCTTTTTCAGCTTTATTACCAATATTTACAGCCCTACTATCACACCAGATAATTGAGTTTCTTAAAAGTTTTTTTTTATTATCTAATAAAACTAAACCATGCATTTGATAAGATATCCCAATAGCTTTAATATGGTCTTTATTAATTTTGGTTTTATTTATTAATTTTTTAGTACCATCACAAATATATTTCCACCACAATTTAGGGTCTTGCTCAGCCCAATTATCTTTTAACGAAATTATTTTCATCTCTGAAGATGGTTCTTTAATTAATGATACTTGTTTGTTTGTTTTAGAATCTAATAAAGCTATTTTGACAAAAGAACTTCCAAGATCATAACCTATATAATACATTTTATAATGATTAATTTATATAATAAATATAAGTTTCATTTAATTAAAATCATTAAATTTCAACTAAATAAAATTGATTATTCAAGACTATAAATTTTAAAGTAAAATGAAATCTAAAACAAATAAATCTTCAAGAAGACTTTTTGTGAAGAAAACTGCACTTTCACTTGCTTCTTTAGGTCTGATCCCTGAAAAAATTATTGGTGCACCAATGTTCATCCCTAATCTAATCTCATCAAACTCTTTAATAAGTGGGGTCCAATTAGGTGTAATTACATATTCCTTTAGAGAAATGCCAGACCAAAGTGCTGAAGCTATTTTAGAGTATATTCTATCCTGTGGAGTTAATGCCATTGAACTTATGGGCGATCCTGCTGAAATATATGCTGGTAGACCTGGAAATAATGTCAATATGAAAAAATTCGATCAATTGATCTACAAAAAAGATAAATCAGATATTGACAGAAAAGAATTAAAAGAATTACGCAATCAATTAAAAGAAAATAGTGAAAAAGCTAAAAAATGGAGAAGAAATGCAGACTTGAATAAATTTGAAAAACTTGGTAAACTCTACAAGAAAGCTGGTGTTAGTATTTATGCTTATAAACCCAATTTTATATTAGGGCCAAAAAACACAAATGAAGAAATTACTTTTGCTATGAAAGCTGGTAAAGCTCTAGGAGCATCTCATGTTACTGTTGAACTTCCAAAAGAAGATCATTCTCTCAGATTAGGAAAACTTGCTGAAAAAAATAACATCTATGTTGGGTACCATGGACATGAACAACAAACTCCAACCTGGTGGGATAAAGCTCTTAAACAATCTCCAAAAAATGGAATAAACATAGATATTGGGCATTATACTGCTGCTGGCCATACGGATACCATTGATTTTTTAGACAAAAAACATGAACATATTAAAAGTATTCATGTAAAGGATAGAAAAAACCCTAAAAATGGAAAGGATAATGTAGTATGGGGAACTGGAGATACTCCAATAAAAGAAGTTCTTTTGCATATGAAAGATAAAAAATATAAATTTCCTGCCACCGTGGAATATGAATATAAAACTCCTTCAGACTCAAATATTATAAAGGAAGTTAAAAAATGTGTCGATTATTGTAAAAATGTTTTAGAATCTAAAACATAAAAGTAAAAAGACAAATATTGAAATTTTACCTCTTTTTTATTTTAATTTTTTTTTCACTTTTTTCTTTTTCTCAAGAAAATTTCGAAAAAAATGATAAACAGATAAAAGCATCTTATTTTTCAGTTGAACCAAAAATTGATGGAAACATTTTATCTGACCCTTTATGGTCAGAAATAAATCCAATAAAAAATTTAATTCAAATCAAACCAAGGTTTGGAGAACTTGCCTCTGAAAAAACTGAAATAAGAATTGCTTTCTCTGATAAAATGCTTTTTATAGGGGTTATATGTTTTGATAAGAATCCTGAAAAAATTGTTGTTTCTGATTCAAGAAGAGACTCTGACTTAAATGATGAAGACAGTTTTTTATTTATTATAGATACATACAATGATCAACAAAACGGATTTCTTTTTGGAACAAATTCTAATGGTATGGAATATGATGCTCAAATTGACAATGAAGGTAAAGGTAATTTTAATGCTAATAGACAGCAAGGAGGAGTAATTGGAGGAACAAACATTAATTGGGATGCATCATGGGAGGTGAAAACAGATAAAGGGGATTATGGCTGGAGTGCAGAATTTGCTATACCTCTAAATTCAATTCGTTTCAGTCCTGGAAAAAATAAAATTTGGGGAATAAATTTTCAAAGAAACATAAGTAAAAATTCTGAAACAGCATTTTGGTCCCCTTTACCTCTTGGATTTGAAATTAAACGACTTTCTCTTGCTGGGAAAATGACTGGAATAAATATAAAAAATCCTAAAAACCTTAAAATAATTCCTTACGGCCTTGTTCAAAGAATTAATGATAAAGCTAATCAAACAAAGAGTGCAAATCTTGATAAAGGGTTAGATGTTAAATATAGTTTAACTCCAGGCTTAACTCTTGATTTAACATATAACACTGATTTTGCTCAAGTTGAGGTTGATGATCAACAAATCAATATTGATCGATTTAATCTTTTTTTTCCTGAAAAAAGGTCTTTCTTTTTAGAAAATGCAGGTCAATTCTCTGTTGGAAGTCCTGGTGAAATTGATTTGTTTTTTAGTAGGAGAATAGGATTATCAAATAATGGTTCAATTATTCCTATAATAGGTGGATCAAGAATTTCAGGTAAAATTGGTCAAACAAATATTGGCCTTTTAAACATGTATACTGATGAAATTATTTCATCTAATATTGATAAAAACAGTTTCACAGTTGCGAGAATAAACCATGACTTTTCTGAAACAAGATCATCAATTGGAGGCATTATAATAAACAAAAAAAGCATTAAAAATAATGATGACTTTAATAGAGTTTTTGCTATGGATGGAAAATGGGGTCTTGGAAAAAAAGCTCAAATAACAGGATTTATATCTAAAAGTAATACACCAGATATTAATTCAAATGACCATGCTATGAAAATAGAAGGTACTTATAATTGGAATGGATGGAGATTAATACTTGGTTATACTGAAGTTGGTGAAGGTTTTAACCCGGAAGTAGGTTATTTAAGCAGAAACGATGGTTTTAAAAAATTTGGATATTTAATTTGGAAACAATGGAGACCTAAAAATACTGGAAAACTTTTAGAAGTAAGACCTCATATTGCAAACAGAACTTTTTGGAATTTTGAAAAAGAACTTACTACAAGTTGGACGCATATTGACAATCATTGGGTTTGGGAAAATGGTTTTGAAGTTCATACTGGAATTAACTTAACAACAGAAGGAGTATTTAATGATTTTCAAATATCACAAGTAAAAATTGAACAAGGAGAATATAAAAACAAAGAACTTCAACTTGTTATTATTACAAATCCTAATGCAAAAATTTCTTATAAAACAACAACTTTTATAGGTGGATACTTCGGAGGAAATCGAATTTCAAGTATAAATAAACTAAATCTTCGATTAGGTGATAAATTTAATTCATCT
>PVBE012590434.1_pt1 | contig 13995 bp, 11 predicted proteins | sample 1631181 | NCBI WGS metagenome assembly PVBE01 (sample SAMN08397723, study PRJNA350692) | Marine metagenome, whole genome shotgun sequencing project. | isolation source: water | place: Pacific Ocean | collected 2012-04 | reverse complement strand
GATGCCGCGGCTGGCGTTGACGATGGCGCTGATGCGGTTTTGCGGCACCTTGATGGCTGCCGCCAGCCGGTTGGCGCTGAGCTCGAGCGGTTCGAGAAAATCCTGCTTCAGCGTCACCCCGGGGTGGATGGGAATGCGAGTCATTTGAATCTCCTAGTGTCCTGCCCCAGGCTACTCCGGCCCCCGACCACGGCGCGGCCGTGGGCGGCGGGGATTTTCCAATTGTCGCTTCAGGTCCATTTGTCCGTGCAGAACATTGAGAATTTCGACCTTCGCGCCTCTTACGCGGTAGAAGATAACGTGCCTGCCTTCGACAATGCTCCTGTATCCGGGTTTGATTTCCGGCCGTTCCCTGCCGAGGTGGGGATTTTCGGCCAATGCATCAAAACGTTCAAAGAGCTGTGTCAGGTATTTTTTTTCTTGATCAATGCCCCATTTTTCCGCCGTGTATTGACCGATCCTTTTGAGGTCGGCACGCGCCGGCTTCGTCAGGACATATTCATTTGCCATCAAGTTTTCGGCTGACGCTCGCCGTCAAGTTCATCGAGCAAGCCCTGCAAACTGCTGTCCTCGGCAAACTCTCCCCTGTCGGCCTGCGCTTCGCTATGGGCCAGTATCGCCCGCAGACGTTCCAGCTTCAGTTCTTCATACTCCGTTTCCGACATCATCACGGCAACGGGGCGGCCGTATTTTTCGATCGAAACCGGCTCCCGCTGCACCGTATCCATCAGCTCGCCAAAATGCTCCTTGGCATCTCTGGCGCTATAGGCTTTCATGGCAGCTTCCAGTTATGTACAACATGTACATGAGAGCCTTAATGTACATTTTTGTCAAATATTTTGAGTAGCTGGGGAACAGTGAGGACCTGCCCTCGATGTCGGGTGATTTGAGAGGGCATACCAAAAATGGTATAGTACCGGCATGCGAGCCATGCTGAACCGATGACCATTCCCTTTTCCAAACTGCGAAGGAAATGGCGCGACGACCCGGAATACCGCAAGGATTACGCCGCCCTGGCGCCCGAGTTCCGGCTGGCGAGGGAGCTTGTCGAGGCCCGGACCAAGGCCGGACTGACCCAGGAGCAGGTCGCCGAGCGCATGGGAACCAGCCAGCCCACGGTGGCTCGCCCGGAGAGCGGCCACAAACCTTCACTGAAAACCCTCGAACGATACGCCAAAGCCGTCGGGATGAAGGTTGATATCCGCCTTGTGGCAGGGTGAGATGAGCGGCGCTTGGTCGAGGCCACGCAGGCCGTGCCCCGGTGAGAAATGCGGGCCATCAAGGAGGGAAGGGAAATGCGGTTTCAAGACAAAGGCGTTGTCGTTACCGGTGGGGGAAGCGGAATTGGGCGCGAGACGGCACTGGCCTTCGCGGCCGAGGGCGCCAAGGTCGTCATCGCCGATATCGACCCCGAGACGGCCGAAGGCTGCGCCGCGGAGATCGTCGAAGGCGGTGGCCAGGCCAAGGCCTTCACGCTCGATACCACGGACGCGCCGGCGATGGCGGCCGGCTTCGCGGCTTTCGAGGATTGGCTCGGCGCTCTCGATGTGCTCGTCAACAGCGCCGGAGTACGCGAGATCGTGCCCATGATCGAGCTCTCCTACGAGGAGTGGTGCCGGGTGATCGGCGTCAACCTGACGGGCGTTTTCCTTTGCTCGCAAACCTTCGTCAGGCGTCTGGTAGAAGCCGGCCGCGCCGGGGCGATCGTCAATCTGGCCTCGACGCTGGGCCTGGTGGCGGCGCCCAAGCGGGCGGCCTACACGGCTTCCAAGCACGCCGTCGTGGGGTTGACCAAGCAGATGGCGCTGGAATTGGGCGAACAGGACATTCGCATCAATGCCGTCGGTCCCGGGGTCACGCGGACGGCCATGACCGAAGCCTATTTCGATGATCCCGAGATGGCCGAGACCGTGCGCTCGGTCCACGCCATGAACCGCTGGGGCGAAGCCGACGAGATCGCCCGCGCGATTCTCTTTCTGGCCTCCGACGAGGCCAGCTTCATCACCGGCACGACGCTGATGGTCGATGGCGGCTGGACCGCCGGGAAGAAAATGTGAGGGGAGCACGACCAAGTTAAGTCGACTGCCTTTAGCCGGCCCCAGGCTCGCAGCTGATACCCGTGCCGCGGACCAAAGCATTTCAAGATTGAACCGCCAACGTCCCCAAACGCCATCATGCGGAGGGCACAGCCCCTACCGCGGAGAGAACAGTGGACCCGGCAGGAACTTGATGGAGAGCTTGACATCCAGGTCCCGAGTTAGAGAACAGCCTCGGCTACTTGACGCGGCGGCGGCTCCACACGCTCCTGCGCGACCGGAGGCCATCCTTCCGGTCCGCCTACCGGCGAGTGCCCTTGCTTGGATGGCAGGCTTGGGATCTACCCATGAAATGGGCAGGCAAATTTTTCGCAACGCAGTGCCTTACGCAGCCTCAATGCGCTTGACCTTGATTTTGCGCTCCAGGTCACGCGACCGGGCGAGGTCGAAAGCCAACTGCATGCCGAGCCAGGTTTCCGGGGTCGAGCCGAAGGCCTTCGACAGCCGGTAGGCCATTTCGATGGACACGGACGCCTTCTCGTTGACCAGGTTGGAAAGCGTTTGGCGGCCGACGCCAAGCCGCTTTGCCCCTTCGGTAACCGAGAGCCCCAGGGGGGCCAGGCAATCCTCGCGCACAATGGCGCCTGGATGCACAGGGTTCTTCATGGCCATGTCAGGACCTCCTAGTGATAGTCCAGATAATCCACATCGACAGCGTGCCCGCCCTCGAAGCGAAAGGTCACCCGCCAATTGCCCGGGACCGAGACCGCAAAATGGCCCTTCAGGTTGCCCTTGAGCCGATGCATCCGAAAGCCGGGCAGGTCCATTCCTTGTAGCCCGCTACTTCGGTCCAATGCGGTCAGGATACGCTCAAGCTTTGCCCTGTGGCCCGGCGCGACTTTTGCCGGGCGTCCACCTTCATAAAGCGCCTTCAGGCCGCGATGACGGAACGACTTGATCACTTGGCGAGTGTACGGTGTCGATCGACAGTCGTCAATATGGGCGGCCGACCCGGGTTTTTGCTCGGGGACGTTCGCCATGCCCTGGGACAGGCGGCGGCGACAAGGTGAATGGGTGATCCCGGATTTGAAGCCGCTGCCTCAGTCGATTCCGCTGGGCAGCTTCTTGGCCATGCGCGGCTCCTCCGCCGTGATGACTTCGAGAAGCGCCGGGGAGCCTTCGGCATTGCGCTCGAGCGCCCGGGCGATGGCCGGCTTAATCTCCGCCGGCGCCTCCACGCGCTCGCCATGGGCGCCCAGGGACTTCGCCATGTCGGCATAGTCTCCACCCAGCTCGTGGATGGCGTATTCCTCGGCGGCGCTGGGATGGTATTCCCTGTAGCCACCCATCACCGCGTTCTTCAGAACGATGGTGGTGGTGCCGATGCGGTTGCGCACGGCAGTCTCGATATCCATGCCGACCATGCCGATGGCGGCGTCGCCGCAGACGTTGATGCAATTCCAGTCGGGCCGTGCCAGCTTGGCGCCCTGCATCAGCCCCAGCCCCATGCCGAGCTGGGTGGTCTTGCCCCAGCCCATGTAGCCGAAGGGCGTGAGGGCCTCGAAGAAAGCGGTCATCTGATCGCGCGGCGAGCCGGCATCGTGGGTCACCACGGTCTTGCTGCGATCGACGGATGCCATGAGGTCGTTGACCACCCGGTAGGGGTTGATCGGGACCGTGTCCGATTCGAGCAGCGGCCGCCATTGTTTGAGATACGCCGCCTTGAGCGCGGCGATCTCGTCCGCCACCGCGCTCTCCGGGCGCCGGCCGCTCTCGCCCATCACTTCCGTGGCCCGGGCGACGATGGCGGCGATGGTCGGCTTGGCGTCGCCGACGAGGCCGAAATCGAGGGGGTAATCCTTGGCCAAATCGCCCTCCCAATTGGTCAGCTGGGCGAAGGTTCGGCCCTTGGTCGGGAACGGCGTGATGTAGTCCGAGCGGCTGAAGCTGGTGCCCAGGCCGAGGATCAGGTCGGCCTTGTCGAGGAAACGAACCACGCTATCGGGCCTTGATGCGCCGGCGCAGCCCAGCGACAGCGGGTGGTTCTCGGGAAAGGCGCTCTTGCCGTTGAGCGTCGACATGACGGGCGTTTGGGTCAGCTCGGCGAGTTGGCGGAGTTCATCCCAGGCCCCGGCGTACAAAATGCCTTGGCCGGCGACGATCAGCGGCGACTTGGCCCCCAGCAGCATGTCGACAACCTGGCGCACGTCTTCCCTTGCGCCGGCCGGGGCCGAGCGGCGCTGGGGGCGGTAGCTCTCGAGCAGGGCCGCATCGACCGCCCCGCTGAAGATGTCGATCGGCACCTCCAGCAGGACCGGGCCCGGTCGGCCGTTCCTGAGCCGCGCGAAGGCGTTCTGCATCATCTCGGGGATGCGCTCGGCCCGGAGCACCATCTCGCTCCATTTGCTGACGAGCTGGGTGTTGCGCGCCGCGTTGAAGTTTGGCGCCGCCCCCTGATCGCCGAGCGCATATCCGCCCGGCATGTGCAGTACCGGCACGTTGTCGGCGTAGCATTGCGCCAAGGCGCCCACCGCGTTCTCGGAGCCGGGACCGTATTGCACGGTGGTGCAGCAGATCCGCCGCCCGCCCGTGGTGCGCGCGTAGCCGTCAGCGATGTGCAGCGCGTGGCGTTCCTGGCGCACGATCAGCGGCCGCATACCAAGCTTGGCAACGGCATCGATGAGGTCGCTGTGGGGAAAGGCGGGAACCAGCTCGATGCCTTCCGCCTTGAGAATGTTGGCGATCAGGTCCGCGCCGTTCATCGCTTTCTCCTTCAGACCGCGCCCCTCAGGCCTTGAGCTTGTAGCCCCGGGCGAACACCACGTAGCAGAGCGCGCAGAGCCCGGCGTTGACCGCCCCCAGCACCACCGCCCCCAGCACCACCGAGCCGTCCGACGAGCCGATGAAGCCATAACGAAAGCCGTCGATCATGTAGAAGAAGGGATCGAAGCGGCTCAGGCCCCGCCAGATCTCGGGCAGGCGCTCGATGGAATAAAAGGTGCCGGAAAGGAAGGCGAGCGGCGTGATGACGAAATTGGTGATCAGCGCGAGCTGATCGAACTTGTCGGCCCAGATGCCGGCGAGCAGGCCCATCAGCGAGAGCATCAGCGCGCCGTTGAGAGCAAAGAACACGATGGCGGCGATGTTGTAGGGCTGCAAGGGCGCGAAGAGGGCCATGGCCAGGGTGACGCTGAGGCCCACCAGCAGGCCCCGGGTGGCGCCGCCGGCGGCATAGGCGAAGGTGAGCTCGGCGGCCGACAAGGGCGGCATCAGGACGTCGACGATGTTGCCCTGGATCTTCGAGATCATCATCGAAGATGCGTTGTTGGCAAACGAGTTCTGCACGATGGTCATCATGATCAGGCCGGGCGCCAGGAACTTGAGGTAGGGCACGTCGCCGACGGTGCGCACCGCGCCCCCCAGCACCAGCGAAAAGATGGCCAGGAAGATGAGCGAGGTTACCGTCGGCGCCAGCACCGTTTGGCCCAGCACGCTGACGAAACGCTGCACTTCCTTGGCATAAAGGGTCCAGACGCCGAGCCAGTTGACGGCGCCGATCTCAGGCCGTGATTCCATGAGTCAGATTCCGATTCGGTTTCGCGCAACGGGCGCTCAGCTTTCGCTTTCGGGCTCCGTAGCGCTGTTTTGCACCCGCAGCATCTGGGCCCGGCCGCTCTTGTCCTCGCCCATGAAGATGGTGCTGTGGGGGAAGGGTATCTCGATGCCGCGGGCATCGAAGGCGTGCTTGATGCGGCGGTTGAGCGCCCGCTTGATGCGCCACTGCTGGCCGGCCTCGGTCTTCAGCCGGGCCCGGATGACCACCGCCGAATCGTCGAAGCGGTCGACGCCGTCGATGCTGATGGGCTCGAGGATGTGCGGGCCGAATTCCGGGTCCTGGCGCAGCTCCTCGCCGACCTCCTCCAGCACCGCCATGACTTCCTCGATGTCCTCGCGGTAGGCCACGCCCACCTCGGCGATGTGGAAGGCGTAATCCTTGGTCATGTTGGTGATGGTGTCGACCGACGAGAAGGGCACGGTGTAGACGGTGCCGCTGGGCGCGCGCAACTGGATGGTACGTACCGTGAGCGATTCGATGGTGCCGGAATGGCCTCCCACCTCGACGTAGTCGCCTACCGAGATGGCGTCCTCAAAGAGGATGAAAGCGCCGGTGATGATGTCCTTGACCAGGGTCTGGGCGCCGAAGCCGACGGCCAATCCCACCACTCCGGCACCGGCCAGCAGCGGCCCGATGTCGACGCCGAGCTCGGATAACGTTGTCAGCGCCGCCAGGGTGAAGATGACGACCAGGAGCGCGTTGCGGGCCAGCGGCAAGAGCGTGCGGGCGCGGGCGCTGCGCACCACCTCGTGGTCCTCGGTGTCACGCTTTTCCAGATAGATGGTGATGAGGCCGCTAGCCAGCTCCCAGATGCCCAGCGAGACCAGCAGCACGAAGATGACGTTCACCGCCCGGGCCAGCAATTCGCGGCCGCTGTCGCCGGCCAGCCAGGCAAAGACGTCGATCTCCCAGGCATCGAGCAGCAGCAGCGCCGCCACGAAATAGACCAGTCCGGCGGCCACGTTGCGGGCCCAGGGCAAATATCGGTTGGCCCGGCTTTCGATATGGGGATAGCGGGCGCGAATGGCCGGCGAGACGCGCAGCAGCCGATCGGCGCCGCGGCGCATGAGGTCGCGCACCAGGCGGGTCGCCAGCACGATGACCAGGCTGACCAGGGTGCCCTCGAGCAGGTAGGCGAAACCGCCCGGGATCTCCAGCGCCCAGACGAAATAAAGTGCCGCCAGGTAAAGACCGGCCACCACGTGCCAGGCGTCGGCCAGGCGGCGGCGCAGGTTGCTGAAGGAGAAAACGCCCCCCGCCTCGCCGCTGCCGCGAATGGCGGCGGCCACCTCGGCCTTCAATTGGCTGACCAGCACGAACAGCAGCAAGGCCTCGCCCAGGCCGACCAGCTTGACCAGCACCGTATAGCCGCCATCCGGCAGCCCCAGCGCCAACAGCGCCTGGGCCGTGAAATAGCCGAACACCGGCAGGTTGACCAGGCGGCGCAGCCAGACGAACAGGTAGGCCGCGGTTTTGTCCTTCAAGGTCCAAAGCCTGAGCGTCGGCACCAGCGGCGTCAGCAGCATGCGCGCCACGGCCAGGATGCCGCGCGCCAGCACCACGGCATAGATGGCGGCCAGCATCACCAGCCGCGCCCGTTCGCCGGGTTCCAGCAGCGCGATGGCGGCGAAGGCGCCGCCGGCGAAGGCGGCGATGGGCACCAGGTCCAGGAGCGTCCGGGCCACCAGCAGCGGCGCTTGCTGCCAAAGCCGGGCGGCCTCCGAACTCTGCTGCTCGACGGCGCGGCGCGCCCGGGCCAGGAACCAGCGCACCAGGCCCGCCGCCACCAGCCCGGCCGCCACCATGACCGCCAGCTGGAAGACGATGCGCAGCCACAGCGCGCGGCGTTCGGGGTCGTCGGCCTGGGCCCCGAACCAGGCCACGATGCGGCGCGGATCGCCGTAGTTGCGGCCCAGCGTCACCAGGGCCGAGCCGGCCTCCCCCAGGGTCTGGGAAAAACCGCGCAGCGTTTGCGAAAGGGCGTCTGAGGTGGGCGCCTCGGGGCTGGCGCCGCGGGCCGCCATGAGGCCCCGCAGCGTGGTCACCAATTCTGCTCTCCGGCCCTCGTCCTGCAGCGTCTCGACCAGGGCCGAGAGCTCCTCGACGGTGGCCGCCGGTAGTCCCTCAAGCGTCTGGCCCTCGGGCGCCTGGGCCCGAAGCGGGGCCGGGTCGAGCAGTACCAGGCCGAGCCAAAGCAATGCCGCCAGCGATCGCAATCCGGGGGTGATGGCGATTAATTTCTTCATCGCCAACCATACTACCCCGCATTTCCCACCTGGTCATGGCCTGCCATCTCCCGCGGCTTTAGGCTTTCTTAACCTGGATGAAGTTGGTTAAGACCATTGGTTTGACGTTTGGTAAGCGTAGTAACGATTTGACCTGGCGTGATTTTGACCCGGCGCGAGCCGAGAGTGGGACGAGGTATGTCGGACGAAAATCCGAATGCTTGGCTGAAGCCTATCCTCAAGCCGTTGAAGCCGATGTACCGCGAGGTCGGCATGATCTCGCTGTTCGTCAACTTGCTGGCCTTGGCGGTGCCGGTCTTCACCATGCAGATCTACGACCGCGTGATCTTCCACGCCGGCATCAGCACGCTCGGCGGGCTGCTGGTCGGCATGGGCATGGTGCTGCTCTTCGACTTCGTGCTGCGTCAGGTGCGCAGCCGCATGATGCAGCGTGCGGCGCTGCGCATCGACGTGGCGGTGGGGCGTTCGCTTTTCGACAAAGTCCTGGCCATGCCGCTGGCGACGCTGGAAGCGCGCACGGCGGCCTACTGGAATGCGCTCTTCAAAGACGTCGACGTGGTGCGCAACACGCTCTCGGGGCCCTCGGCCATCCTGGTCACCGACCTGCCGTTCGCCGTTCAAAGACGTCGACGTGGTGCGCAACACGCTCTCGGGGCCCTCGGCCATCCTGGTCACCGACCTGCCGTTCGCCGTTCTCTTCCTCGGCCTCATCGTCGTCATCGCGGCGCCGGTGGCCTTCGTCATCGCCCTCGTCCTGCCGGTGTTCGTGATCGTCGGCTGGCGCTCGGCCCAGGTCGTCAACCAGGCCAGCAGCGAGGAGCGCGAATCGGGCTTTGGCCGCGACACCTTGATGGCCGAGATCATCTCCGGCCGCTCGACGGTCAAGGCGCTGGCGCTGGAGGACGATCTCAAGCCGCTGTGGGAGGAGAAACAGGCCGAAACCATCGAACGCTCCATCCTGCGCGGCGGGCGGGCCGACAAGTACATCAACCTGGGCGCCGGCCTGGCCACCTTCACCTCCATCGCCATGGTTTCGGTCGGCGCGCTGGCCATCATGGACCAGCGCCTGACCATCGGATCGTTGATTGCCGCCAACATGCTGAGCAACCGGGTGCTGGGGCCCTTCAACCAGCTGGTGGGCTCGTGGCGGGGCTACGCTTCCTACCGCCAGGCCGTGAAGCGGCTGGGCGAGGCCTTCGGCATGCCCCAGGAGCGCAGCGAGATCAGCATCGCGCACGACCGGCCGCACGGCGTCATCGGGCTCGAGAACGTCAAGTTCTCCTATGGCGAGGAAAGCGGCCTGGTCATCGACGGCGTGCGCCTGGAGATCCAGCCCGGCGGCCTGATCGCCATCCTGGGCGCCAACGGCAGCGGCAAGTCGACCCTGGTCAAGATGATCCAGGGGCTCTATCAGCCGACCGCGGGCCGGATATTGCTCGACGGCGCCGACATCAAGCAGTTCACCCGCACCGAGATGGCCGAGTGGTTCGGCTACGTGCCGCAGGAATGCTTTCTCTTTACCGGCACCATCCGCGACAACATCGCCAAGGGCAACTCCGGCGCCAGCGACGAGGAAATCCTGACCGCCTCCAAGCGGGCGGGACTGCACGAATACATCATCGATTTTCCCGACGGCTACGGCACCGAGGTCGGCGAGGCCGGGCAGCGCCTTTCCGGTGGCATGCGTCAGCGCCTGACCATCGCGCGCGGCCTGCTGGGCGATCCGCCGATTCTGATTCTCGACGAGCCCTCGAGCAACCTGGACCGCTCGGGCGAGGCCGAGCTTGCCGAAACCCTCGAGACCCTGGCCCAAGACCATACCGTCCTGCTGATCACCTACAGTCCCGGCCTGCTGGCGGTTTGCCGCCAGGTGCTAATCATGCAAAAAGGGCGTATCGTACGTAGCGGCCGGCCCATCGACGTGGTGCCGCAATTGGTGGCGGGGCAGATGCCGGCCCCGCTGCTGCGGGAGCAGGCGTAGCAACGGCTGGGGAGATCCCGGCGACACAGGCGGCCCATGGGTCAGCTCGACGAACTGGTAGACAGCCACCCCGTACCGACCGGGCGCAAATACGCCTGGGGCGTCATGGTGCTGTTGGCGGTGCTCGTGGCCTGGACCTATTTCACCCAGCTCGACGAATACGCCAGCGCCGAGGGCGAGGTGATCCCGCAAAGCCAGGTCCGCGACATCCAGAGCTTCGAGCGCGGCATCGTCGAGGCGATCTACGTCCAGGATGGCGATATCGTCGAAAAGGGCGCGCAACTGATAGCCCTTGACCTGGCCAGCGGCGGCAACCTCGATCAGGTCCAGGCCGAGCTCGATGCCCTGCTGATCAGAAAGGCCCGCCTCGAGGCCGAGGCCGAGGGCGGCAAGCCGAAGTTCCCCGAGGGGCCCCTGGAGCGGCTGCCCAACATGGCCAAGGCCGAACAACTGCAGCTCCAGGATCGCCGCGACGAGTTGGACGCCGGTCTCGACAAGCTCAAAAGCGAGGTGCGGCAATAACGCCAGGAGATCAAGGAATTCCAAGCCACCCTGGCGGCGGCCAAGAAAAATCTCGCGTTGGCCAAAAAGAAAGTCAAGATGGGCGAGGCCCTGGTCGAGGAAGCGTTGATTTCGAAGGTCCAGTTCGTCGAATGGCAGCAGGAAGTGGAAAGCCTCAATGGCCAGGTCGATGCCAACGTGGAATCGATCCCCAAGGCCAAGGCGGCGCTGGCCGCCGTGCAGAAGGAAATCTCCTCGTTCCGCATCAAATTCCGCCGCGAGGCGCGCACCGAGCTGGGCCGCACCGAGCTCGAGATCGCGGGCAAGGAGCAGGCCCTCAAACAGGCCGAGGAGAAGGAGCAACGCACGGTCGTCAGCAGCCCCATCAACGGCGTGGTCAAGGGCTTGGCCTTCAACTCCATCGGCAACGTGGTGCGCGACAGCGACGTCATCATGCAGATCGTGCCGATCCACGAAAATCTCATCGTCGAAGCCAAGCTCAACCCCATCGACCGGGGCTACGTGCGCGAAGGCCAGCCCGCCCAAATCAAGGTTTCATCGTATGATTTCGTGCGCTACGGCGGTCTCGACGGCCGCGTCAGCCACGTCGCCGCCGACTCGAGCCTGGACGACGACGGCACGCCTTTCTTCAGGGTCCTGGTGACTACCGAAAAGGCTTATCTCGGCGACCGCGAGGGCGATTTGCCCATCACCTCGGGCATGCAGGCCACGGTCGACATCCAGACCGGCTCGAAGTCGGTGATGGAATACCTCATCCGGCCGGTGCTCAAGATCCGCTATGAGGCGTTTCATGAACGCTAAGGCGGTTAGCGTTCGTTGGTTTTAGCGCTCACGGCGGCGGAGCTGCGCTCCGCAGCCTCCGCGGGGGCGCCGCAGTTGCGGCGGGTCGCGTTGCTCCCGTTGCACCAAGACCAAGCAGCAAATAACAAAAAAGGGTGAGGCGGCTTTTGTTGCTAAGCCGGCCCCCGGTAGGGGGTCGGAGGCCAAGGGCGCGGATGCGCCCGCCCGGTGAGGGGCCAAAAAAAAGAGGGTCTAACGAAAGAATCTACTTCGAGGTGGCGACGAAGACGCCGTCCCAGTCGTCACCGGGCGGGTTCAGTTCGTACTCGACCATGCGCTCCTCGTAGAGATCGTAAAGCACGTCGAGCGAGCCCTCGAGTTGGCGGTGTTCGGCGAATAACTTGCGGGTACCTTCCCCGTCCTGCGACCGGTAGGTCGCGATCATGATGTCGTGCTTGGCCTTGAAGTCCTGGAATTCGGGCGACTGGGCCATCTCGGCGTCGCCCAGCAGAGCGAAAATGCGCACTGCCTCGGACTTGCCCTTGACGGCCAGAAGGTCGAGCTCGACGGAGGCGTATTCGGGTGCCGCCTGTTGCGTCAGGTCGCCGATGACGATGCCGACGCCGTAGGTCTTGGACTGGCCCTCGAGGCGGGCGGCCAGGTTGACGGCATCGCCCAGCACGGAATAGTCGAAGCGCTGGGCCGAGCCCATGTTGCCGACGCAGCATTCGCCGGTGTTGAGGCCGATGCCGATGTTGATGGGAAAAAAGGGCTCATTGGCGGCCTCGCGCTCGACCTTGATCTCCTCGTTCAGGCCCTCCAGCGCCGAGAACATGGAAAGCGCCGAATCGCAGGCATGCTGCGGGTGGCGGCCATCATCCAGGGGCGCGTTCCAGAACGCCATGATGCAGTCGCCCATGTACTTGTCGATGGTGCCCTGGCGCGACAGGATCATGTCGGTCATGGGCGTGAGAAAGCGGTTGATGAGGTTGGTCAGGCCGGTGGGGTCGGACTTGAACTGTTCCGAAATCGTGGTGAAGCCGCGGATGTCGGCAAACAGCAGCGTCAGGTCCTTCATCTCGCCGCCCAGCGTCAAGCGGTCGGGCTCGTCGGCCAACTGCTCCACCAGGGCCGGCGAGAGATACTGGCTGAAGGCGCCGCGCATCTGTTTTTTCTCGGCCATGGTCTTGGCGTAGCTGGTATAGGTCAGCAGCAGATAAAGCGCGAAGGTCGAGGCACTGGGATAGGTGACGTCGACCAGCGTCAGTTTTTCGCTGTATTCATACCAGGAATAGCCGGTCAGGCCGGCGAACAGCACCACCAACAGGCCCAGCGTCCAGGCCGCGCCGATGGTCGGCACCAGCATGATCATGGCCAGGCCGGCGACCAGGGCCATGACGATCTCGACGCCGGCCGAATCGATGGGCCGTTTGAGATAGTTCTGGGTGAGGATGGTTTCCAGCAGGTTGGCGTGGACCTCGACGCCGGGCAGCGCAGCGTCGATGGGGCTGGTCCAGATGTCCAGAAGGCCGGCGGCGCTGGTGCCGACCAGGATGAAATTGCCCTTCACCCGGTCCAGGGGCGCGGTGCCATTGATAACGTCCTTGGCCGACAGATAGAGGTTCTTATCGTAGGGACGGTAGTAGACCGGGATGCGGCCACCTGGATCGGTAGGGATCTCGAAGCCCTTACTGATGACGATGTCCTGGACCAGGACCTTGCCGGACCCCAGGTCCTCTTTCGAGCGCACGAGATAGGTGGAGCGCCCGGCCGCTACCCGCAGCATTTCGATCACCAGGGCGGGATAGATCTGTTTTTCCACCCCGATGATGGCGGGAACGCGGCGCGCCACACCGTCGCTTTCGGGTTTCAACGTGACCATGCCGCGGCCCGAGGCGAACTTCTCGAGGATCGGGATGTTGCGGACCAAGCCGGGCATGCGGAAGATCACTTCCCTGGGATTGGGCCCCTTGAAACCACTGGGCGTGCCCTTGGGCAGCTTGCCTTCGCCGATTTTGCTCTGGTAGCCGCTCTGGCCCAGCACCACCCGGCCCTGCCGGAGTGCCAGGGCGAACACCCGGTCGTTCGAGGGCAGGCGCTTGAGCTGCTTGGCCAACTCGGGCTTGAGGCCGGAGACGGAAGTGGCGAACTTGTCCGGCGACATGCGGTCGGGCTCGACGAAGAAAACGTCGAAGCCGACCACGATGGCGCCCATCTTCATCAGGTTGTCGACCATCCTGGCCAGCATGGTGCGGGGCCAGGGCCATTGGCCCAGTTCCTCCACGCTGGCCTCGTCGATGTCGACGATGGTGACGCCGTTGGGCAGTCCCCCCGGCGGCAGTTCGCGGGGTTGGATGATCTGGTACTGATCGAAGGCCTTGGCCCGCCAGACCTGCACCACTTCCGGGTCGATGCTGCGCACCACGCCCAGCACCAGCAGCAGGATCAGGGCGATGCCGCGGCCGGCGCCGAACCAAGATTTGAGCCGGCTCATGAGCGGCTTTTTCTTGCGCTCTCCGTCGCCCCCGCCCTGTGGCAAGAGGCGCTGCTTGAGGCGCTGCCAGGGTCCGTCGCCACCCTCGGTTTGACCTGCATCTTCAAAGTGGCTGGCGGTGGTGTCGCTCATGGCGTCCACATCCGTCACCGCGGCCGAGATATCCAGCGCGATGGCGGTATCCTCGGCACCGCTGGCGTCGCTCACGCTCACCGTCGGCGCATCGGCCACACCCGTCACCGCCACGTTCAGCGTCGAAACCGTCGAGGCCGTGTCGCCGTCGGCTTCCGTCGAAGTCGCCGTCACCGTCAGCGAGAAGT
>PVBE010216129.1_pt1 | contig 13995 bp, 11 predicted proteins | sample 1631181 | NCBI WGS metagenome assembly PVBE01 (sample SAMN08397723, study PRJNA350692) | Marine metagenome, whole genome shotgun sequencing project. | isolation source: water | place: Pacific Ocean | collected 2012-04 | reverse complement strand
TAGAACTTGACAATACAATGGAGACTGCGGAGAAATTACGCGCCTTCTTTGATTTGGATGAAATCGCAGAATTACCTCCTGATTTCGAAAAGACCGAGCCCGATTCACAAGCATTCTATGCTTGAATCAACCACCTGATGACACCGTGATTAACTCGATACTAATGTCACCAGTCACTTGACTATCATGCGGCACTATCACACCATCATGTACTGCTAATACAGTACTTGGATGAATTTCAATACACTCAAGAATTTCTCTAATTGTTAGCCCTTCATCACAGTCATGCAAAATGTTCTCTTCTCCATGAACAATTGTTACTCGCATGGCAATCCGAAACGTTAGCCACTATTGATTATTCACTTGAACTGTATTTGTTTTTGCATTCTTTATATGTCATCGCGAACTTGTTTTGAAAGCGCCGAGAGAGAGATTTGAACTCTCGCGTCACGAGGACAGTGGATTTCGAATCCACCGCGATACCGGGCTATGCGATCTCGGCTTACACCAATCCGAATACATATTTCCGGATAAGTTTGGTGTAATGGAATCATTCTTCGGGCGCAGGTCGCAATCTAGTGGCGAAGGTTTTGGTAACTCTTCCCTCAAGAACAACCTTGCCAAATTGATCCTTTGCTTTGGCTCCAACAAGCACCACTTCATCACCTCTTTGAGGCTCATATCCCTCAAGCAAAGCACGTGATTTTTCATCTCCACCCCATAATTGGAATCCTATTGTACCTGTGGAATCAACCAAGCGAGAGCCCCATTTATTGTCACGATGTTCGAAATTGAATAGGCTTGCATGGATATTGTAAGAATGTGGTACCAACTGTGCAAATGTTGAATCTCCTCCCTTTGGAGAAGTAGCTAGTTCTATGATGCCCGAGAAAGAAACATCTAGTCGTAGGTGATTGCCCAACTCTCTATTCCAGCCAGAAGCAATGATCCCTCTCTTGATTCTGACCTTCGCCCCGTGTTCAAATCCACTTGGGAGTTCGGGGTCATCCTTTTTCACCACGACAGCGAGCCAATTGCCGGGGCCCATATCAAGGAAGAATTGGAGATATTCCTTCTCAAAACTTGGCCACTGCTTGACCATGTTCGGATCACGAACAGTCCCTAAAACGGTAACAAAGGGGTAAATATCGGCAATTGCGGTGCAGTTAACTCTCGCTGATGAACTTTCAGCAAAGCGCCTATCTCCTCCATTGGGAAGTTCTCGCAATTGTGGTGATTCACTACAGACGAATTGGTATTCACATGACTCACATCTAGCCATGCCAACCTCTGGCTCTGCATCTGATAACACACCGCCAGGAAGAAATTCTCTGACAGGTGCTGGCTTGCCAGGGTAGTTGCCCTCTAGGTGTCTTTCTGCTAACTTTAGGCGTTCATGCAGTGGCTTTAGCCGTTTTTCCAATCTCAATAGTGATTTTTCATCAGGCAGTGCAATCTTCTTTCTGATTGGTACTCCAAGATACCAGATTTCTAGTTCATCTACGACCTCTTTTTTCTGGTGAGTAGCCCACCATAGGTAGGAGTAGGTTGCTAATTGTTCAGGGTAACCAAAGGAGAAATCTGAAGTGCCAACACTCGCTTTTACATCATGGATTCTAATTTTACCAGTCCACCTGTAAACTAGGTCATACTCCCCTTGCAACCACCCCTCTGGGTGAATAGTAGTAAGTGAAAATAATCCCGCATCAGGGTCACAGAACCACGGCCTTGCTACTTCCCAAGCTTCGCACCAAGTGATTTCACCTTCAGTTTCAGCACATAGGTGAGGTGCAGAGTGGTTGTAGGGTAATCCATCAGGTGCTGGCCATTGGGGTCTATTTTTCCCAGCACGCCAATCAGCAAAGAGTGGTCCACCCCCTGCACCGATGCAATCTTCGATTTCATCTAGATGAAATTCAATTCCCGCATAAACCATCTGTAGAGATTCATCTTTGCGTGCTGCATCAAAAGAAATCCAATCTCCAACACGATTTGGATCTTCTTCCCACGACTCGCGTGCGAGTCCCCATTCTCTCTCAAAATGCAAATCTGCTCTAGCACGCGCCCATTCAGCCATGCTTTCTCTATCTATAGGCCATGATGATTTGGACAAAGGCATAACTCGCAAGGCAGGCCAAGCAGCGTCAGTTTTGGTAGATGGCCGCACAACGATGTTCCCTGTGCCGGTGGGGTCAATTTCCTCTACTGGTGAATCAAATGTTTCAGATGATGCATCAGATGCCACCAAAGCAGGGCAATCACGCATTACTCGGTTGAGTGCTCCCTCGACTGCATGACCCATTGCAAATATTGGATGTGTTCCTCCTAGCATTCCTAGTACATATCTATGATACCACATTCTAGGACAACGTCGATGCATATCCGCCTGTGAGTGTGAAAGCCTTCTGTATGGCCCTATGGGGTCATCATCAGGTGGGTCGTGAACAGGCATCAGCATCTCTTATCGGCGAGGGGTCTTGAACCTATCACAATCTGACAGTTCGGTAAAAGTAGTCATTTGACTTCAATTCTAGTTTGTCGTTGGTCAATTCTAACTTGAGGTACGCCATCTCGCCAGCCTAGTTCTGCAGATAGGACGCGAATACGATCTCCTACTTTGATTTCTTCAAATGTGCGATTGATAGCCGAACCAAATGCCACCACTTCTACTACTGATTCACCATCCCAAATATGGCAGGTGGACATAGACCATGGCTTCCCTCGCGCATTTACTCCACTGTGCCCTCCTCTGCTCACAACTTGTCCTGATAGGTTTGCTTTAGTTGGAATAAGTCCTAACCTAGTGAATTCTGTATCTGTTACTTCACTAACTGGTTTGATATCACTGTGCTCATCAAGATATAGGCGAGTCATTCTACGCCACAAGCCAGGTGCAACATCAAGAAGTGCTAATTCGGTACCAGCGGGAATTTCTCCAAATGCCCCAGAACCCATTTCTTCAATAACGACATTTGTATTTCCAACAACAATAGTCGCACCCCTTACTTCTTCTCCATAATGGTTTGATAGGGGGCCCCAGTGTCCTTTCACTTCACCTTTGACGTTGAGTCTTTGAGGTATTGCAGATATTTTCGTGCATGGGGGTTTAGGAACAAGTGCCTGCAAGAGGTTCTCGGTGTTGCCTAATTCAGGTGGGGTTAGTGATAACAGGGCCTTAGCACGAGTTTTTTCAGGTGATTCATCACAAAAAGCAGCAGCAGTACAGCGCTCACAAGTTAATGCCTTGGCTGCTTTTTCATCCTCAACAGCGTTTGCTTTACCTCCTGGGCGGTGAGTAATCCAAGGCGCTGGGTCTGCTGGTGCTAAGTGAGTAGGGTGTAGTCCTGAGGCGGTCATTTGCTGGTGAATATTATGCCAACGTGTTGATTCATTAACTAGTGTTTCGTCATCAAGCAAATCAATCATTTTTCTATGAGGTCCCATTAGGTACCATCCTTCTAATCCAGATAAATCCCCTCCGCTGATTCCTCCTTCAGGCCTTCCTGAATGGTCTCGAGTAATGGTCCAGAGCCATTGATAGAAGCGAAGTTGGTTGGCAAGACCTGTTGAATATCCGCTGGTGCCAGCACTTGCTTTCATATCACAAATTCTAATTTTCCCGTCCCAGCGGTGAACTAAGTCCATCTCTCCTGCTGCCCATCCCTCTGGATGGAACAATCTTTGTGGCTCTACAATGCGAGGATCCTTGACCCAAGGCCTAGCAATTTCCCAAGCCTCCCAAGCCGAAGGTGGGCCACTGGTTTGGAATCCAGAATGCGCAGCCCGATTTGCATTTTCTCCGGGTTTAACGCCCTCTTCATCCCAACAAGGAGCAGGAATGGTAAATGGATCACCTGAAGTTCGGTAATTTTCAATGTAAGGCCCACCATCATTATTGAGACAGTTTTCAACCTCTTCAAGTTGAAGTTCTATTCCTCCTTTCAGAAGTGCTTTGATTCTCTCATCTTTGACTTCTGAAATATCGCGTCCACTAGCTTTCCAAAGATTTGCCTCCCACCTTTGTTTCAAAAGTCTTTGAACTTCCTCAACCAATGACGGGAGTACCTGATTAATCCAGCCTCTAATCGAATGAATACCTAAAATGAATGTTTCTTCAGTTGAGGTGATTTCATCCAGTCCATTTTGTGAACGACTAAAGTTAACCCAACTTGAGATGGCAGCAGTGGGTTTTCCATTTGTGGCAAATCTCTCCATATAGAGGCCACAGAGTGCATCTTCAACAACTAGGCCAATTATCATCTCAGGGACCGTGGCATCATTAAGGCCAATTCTCCTTCGGTAATGCCATTGACGTGGGCATCTTTCCCAAGTGACTAATCCACTTGCAGAAATCCTACGCCTACTTTTACCGAGATAGCCGGCTCCAGGTGGAAGTACTACTGGCATTTTTCCCCCTCAACTGTAATAGTAATCGTCGCTAGCTTTCTGCTCACGGTCTTTTTGACTAGCATCCTTGTTGATACGCGGGCGCTTTGAATCATAGTCCCTGCGGAAGGTGATACCGACTCCTTTCAGGAAGCGATTCATTCCTTTTCGTAATGATAGTGGGCCAATCGCCTCACCATGAACTCCACCTTCGCCTTCAAAGACAAGCAGTGAATCACTTACAATGTCAATGAAATAGATGTCGTGGTCTATTACCATAGCAGATTTCTCATTCATTTCCATGGTTCTGCGAATAGCCTTGGCAGCTTCCATCCTAGCGTTTGCGTCTAGGTGAGCACTAGGCTCATCTAGCAGATAGATGTCAGCATCTCTGCCTAGGCAGATTACAATGGAAACTGCTTGCAATTCCCCTCCAGAAAGGCGCGAGGCATCTAGTTCTAGTAGAGTATCAACTTCAAGTGGCCTAACAACGCGGGTTTGGAATTCCCCAACATGCCACTTTGTACCGATTTCAGCATCTAGCCATTCACGTACTGTGCCTGGGAATTCAGCGGTAATGTGTTGTGGCTTGTAGGATACCTTAGCCTCCATAGTGCACCACCCCTCATCCATTTCCAACTCTCCAGCGAATATCCTTGCAAGTGTAGTTTTACCAGTTGCATTTGGCCCTACAACTCCTACAACTTCTGCTTCGTGTAATTTTCCTTCCCCTGTGGTGATTTTGAAGTCGCCTAATGTTTTCTCCAAATTACCCCACTCTAGAATGGGTAATCCAATTTCTTCTGCCCTAATAGAGCCCCTAACAAAGGAGATTGGTTTGTCTCTGATTCTAACATTTTCTTCAACTAGGAAGCCATCTAGATAGGCATTTATTGCCTTGCGAGTAGAACGAGCAGGTGTAAAAATTCCAAATGCAGCCCTCTTACCATACACAATGTGAACTAGATCACAAAGAACATCTAGGATTGCCAGATCGTGCTCAATTACGATGACACGGTGTCCTGCAGACAATTTTTGTAGAATCTTGACAATTCTCATTCTTTCAAATATGTCTAGATAGGAAGAGGGCTCATCAAAGAAATATACATCAGCATCTTTCAGTAATGTGGCTGCAATTGCTACTCGTTGTAATTCTCCACCAGATAATTGTGGCAGGTTTCGTTCTAGGAGGTGTTCTATTCCTAGTTCAACAGTTACCTCTTCGACGGCTCCTCTTTCATCTACGCCTCTCAATAACTCACCAACTTGCCCCTTGAAGGCTTTTGGAATATGGTCAACATACTGTGGTTTCAGTGCCACACGTACGCCAGTTCCAGCAATCATTGTCAGGTAATCACGAAGTTCGCCTTTGGGCAAGGAGCCAATTATCTCATCCCACTCAGCAGCTTCAATCAGCCAATCACCAAGATTCGGGGTGACTTCACCTGATAGGATGTTGATTGCAGTCGATTTCCCCATGCCATTCTGCCCGAGTATACCAACTACCTTTTCTTCTCTAGGTGCGGGAAGCCGGAATAATCGAAATCCGTTTCGACCATACCGGTGAATCATGTCACTATCTAATTCTTCAGGGAGATTATGAATCACTAGTGAGTCAAATGGGCATTTATTGATACATATCCCACAACCGATACAGAGTTGTTCAGAGATAATGGGCTTGCGACTTTTTTCATCAAAGACGATGCATTCTTGCCCGTTTCTAACTGGTGGGCAGAAGTCATGACATTGATTGTCGCATTTTTTGGGTTGGCAACGGTCATCAAGAAGAACTGCCACCCTCATTTGCTCACCTTCATTCTTTTCCGTTTCAATCAACTTGTTGATGCTTGCTGCTCCCCTATGTGGCGGGGCGCCAATTTCATTCACAGACGGAGGAACCGCTGCTTGGTGTAGACAACTGCTGCCAAGGTAATCTTCTCAGCCTTTGAGAGTTTAATCTGACCATGGAATATATTTCCATCCCGCTTCTTAATTTTCTTTAGAATAGATGCGTAAAATGCCATCATGGCTGCGGGGGAATATCGTGCTTTGCGGTTGAGGAGTGGCAATAGTTTCATTGCCTTCTCGTGATATTCTTCCACACGCTCTATGAATTCAGTAACAAATGCGTGCCACCTCTTATCATTTGAAAGATCAGTTGACAGTTCATTTGCTTTGATTCCATGCCGTTCCAAATCTTCAAGAGGAAGGTAGACTCGATTCCGACTTGCATCTTCTGCTACATCTCTAAGGATATTTGTCAGTTGCATGAAAATTCCCCATGACTCAGCGTATTCTTTCGCCTTGGGGTCATCATAATCATAGATTTCAATACAGACCAATCCGACAGTAGATGCTACTCGGAAACAATAGCGGTAGAGGTCTTCAAAGGTTCGATAGCGATTGGTGTAAAGGTCATCTTCCATCCCGGAAATCAGGTCATCGAGCAGTTCCCTCGGTACATCAAATCGTGCAACAGCGTCTTTGAGTGCCATGAAAATAGGGTCAGTCGAGGAGTGACAATTGTAGGCCGTAGACAACTTCTTTCGATAGAAGAAGAGTTGGGCTAGTTTATCTCGGTAGGTTGGTGCATCGAGAACGCTTTTGTCGCCTGTTAATTCCTCTAGACTCATCCTGTACTTCATTGCTTCAGGATCATCAGCACCGATGCTTCCAGGAAATACATCGACATAATCTCCATCAGCGATATCATCAGCTCTGCGGCAGAATGCATAGTAAGCACACATTGCTTTCCTTTGGTCATCTGGAAGATATTTGAAAGAGTGGTAGAAATTACCCGCTTCCTTTTTTGTCAAAAGTTCACAATAAGCATAAGCAGCCTCAATCATTTCTACAGGAACAGTTTCTTCTTCCCAAATAGGTGCCTCGATGTGAGCAAATGGATTATCTAATTCTGCTTCAAAATTTAGACCAGCTATGAATGCTGGAATTTCTTTCAGCAAATCGATTGCAGTAATACTGACTGCTTTGACTGCTTCTCTAGAAATTTCGACAGCCGAGCGGATCTGTTCTAATCGCTCTTCGTGATGAACAATATCCTTACTATCAGCAACTGAATCGAAGAGATGCGAATCTCGATAATGCGTGCTGTCGGACATACCGTTCGTTGTCAGTGTGACTATCAACTCTTAATGAACCTCACGGCCCATAGGGCCGATAATAGCGATTCATGAACTTCTAGACTACTTATCTTGAAAAGAAATGCCCACAGGGTCAAGAACATATGGCCCACCGGCCAGCACGAGGGAGAGTCATGTCCAAATTAATCAACCAAGAAATCGACTCACTGCTCAAAGAAACCTCTCGTTCTTTTTATCTAACTCTCAAGGCGTTGCCATCCAGAATTCGCTCTCAGGTAGGTCTCCTCTATCTGTTGGCTAGAATTGCTGATACAATTGCTGATTCAGAAAGTGATTCTACTGGGGAAATGTTACAGGCTCTTGAGCAATATAATGAGCGAATCCAAGGTCGTTCTGATGTCCTTCCAGACCTAGGTGATTTGGCAAAAATTCAAAGCAATCCTGCAGAGAAAAAATTGTTGGAAAATATTGCTGCTCCAGTTGCTTGCATTGAGCATTTTTCTAGCATTGATCAAGACCGAATCAGAGAATGTCTAGACATTATAATTAGCGGTCAAACGCTAGATTTGCAACGTTTTGGCCAATCCAATGAAGGGGATATTTCACCTCTTGCAACAGAGGAAGAATTGGATGATTACACTTATCGAGTAGCAGGCTCTGTAGGTGAGTTTTGGACACATATGACTCTTGCACACATGTTCAAAACTGATGCTAAAACTGAAGCCCAATTTTTCGATACTGGAGTACGGTTTGGTAAGGCATTACAATTAATCAATATCTTACGCGATATTCCTGAAGATTTGCGTTTGGGGCGTTGCTATATCCCAGTAGGTTCATTGGCCAAATATGATTTACAAGTTAGTGACTTATTAGATAAGGAAAACATGAATCAGTTCCGCCCTTTGTTTGACAGTTATATTGACCGAGCCGCAGCATATTTGGATGCCGCAGTTGAATACATTGCATTGTTACCTTCTAGTCAGTTCAGATTACGAGCCGCTTGTATGTTGCCAGTTCTGATTGGGCAGCGTACACTGATATTACTGCGCACTCAAAATGTCTTGGATGCAGAAAATCGTGTCAAGGTATTACGTCCTGAAATTAAGCGCCTGAAAAATAAAACAATACTTGCTATGTTTTCTCGCCGTCGAAGCCTAAAACTTCTGGCTAAGAATCGCGATGCTTGAAGATTTTTCAGTCGGTGCGCGAGAATTGCCAAGGGCGAATATAGAAGTCAAATATCCCATTTTAGCGGCAACCGTTTTTATTGAGTGAATCAACCCGTAGGGTTGTAGGGGGGTAGGGCCATGGATTGTCAAGCATGTTCAGAAGAGATTCCAAGCGACTCTATTTTCTGTCCAGAGTGCGGTGCTAGGCAGGACCTTTCCAAGGCTGGTGGTCGTACTTTTGGAGTGGTTACTCCACAAGCAGTTCAGTCTGATAACGAAACGGGTGAGAGTGCGCCCGCACAGCCAATGGATGTTGACACCCTTAATCGCTTAGCATTTCAGATGAAAGGGGGCGCACCTCAAGGTAACCCCCCTCCTTCAGATGCCGCACCAAATGATTTGGCAGCAGCTTTTGGCGATGCCGTTTCAGGTACTAATGAAATTGTGGATCGCGTGAATGAGGCAGAAAAGGAACAGAAAAGTAGCGCCCGAAACGAGTGGCTTGAGATGAACCAACAAACAGCTACTGATGTTCTGTCACAAGTAAATTCTGAACTCCCATCTCATCTGCGCCAAGAGCCGGCAAGTTCTGCTGGTGCCGCACGTTTCCTTGAAGAAGCTCTTGGAGACAGTCCTAGTGATGCAAGTGATGCTCCGTCAGTAGGTTTGCTACGAAGAATGTCCGAGGTCGCCGTTCGCAGAGTTGCAAGAAAGCGAGGTGTTGCAGTTGAATCCCCACAGGTTGCCGTTGATGGTGACCTTGTTCGAGTAAATGTCACCTATGTTGATGATGGCAGAGTTTTAGATACTCCTCAAGATCTCTCAAATGCCTTCTCACACGCCATTAGCACGGAAGTAGCACTCAAAGGTCTTGAGATTTCAATTTCTGTTTCACTATTCGCTTCTAAAGAAGGAGAAGTATCTCATGTTTGGGGCGATGCTCCTGAAGACGATGAACCTGAAGAGGACGATGAGGAGAAGTTCGCATGTGAAGCATGTGGCCATTATCCAGTCATGGATTCAGATCCCGCTTGTCCAAATTGTGGAGCAGTTTTCGAGGAAGACGATGACGATGATGACGATGATTACTCAGGTCCCTCTGGAAGTCCAGGGCCGAGGGGTGGCGGTCCACCTTCAGGCCCACGTAGAGGAGGACCCGGCGGCCCTAGAGGTGGCCCCGGTGGCCCTAGAGGTGGCCCAAGTGGCGGTCCCAGTAGAGGCGGTCCAAGTGGCGGTCCCAGTAGAGGTGGTCCACCAAGTAGAGGCGGCCCGCCAAGTAGGGGCGGTCCAAGTGGAGGAGGCCCTCCAAGTAGAGGCGGTCCACCAAGTAGTGGTGGTCCAAAAAGGGGCGGTCCACCAAGTCGAGGCGGCCCAAAAAGAGGTGGCCCACCAGGTGGCCCAAAGCGCCGACCACCTAGATGATTACATCACTAGAGAAGCGCCTATCATGGCGGCAAATCCAATTAGGATTAACCCAACTACTTGGTCAATGACTTTTCCTTTGTTGCGTAACTTGTCTAGCAGAGTTGTGCCCGACAGCGTTGTTGCTACAATGATGTACCAACTACCATCAATTATGAGGGCAATAAATGCTAGAATGAAGCGTTCCTCAAGAGAGGCACCAGCAACTACAAATTGACTGAAAATAGCGGTCAGGAAAACAAAGATTTTTGGATTCAAAAAAGCAATCATGAAGCCCTCTGCAAAACCTTTCCTCCCACTCCCGTGATGTTCATCTGTGTCACTGAATTCATCTTCTGTACTTCTTAACATTGAAATGCCCATCCAAACCAAAAAGGCGGCTCCAGCTAATTCTAGCCCTACAGCCCAATCGACACCGGCAGATTTCAGTAAGGCAATTCCACTAACTGCTAGAAAGGCATAGATACCCATTCCAATTCCATGACCTATGCTACAAGCAACCCCTCGTCCTCGTCCCCCAATGATGGTGTTGCGAAGAACCACGGCGAGGCTGGGGCCAGGAGATACCGCCCCCCCCATTAACACTAGAATAACTGGAATTAGGCCCGCAGCGTCTAGTGCCATAGCATGGCTCATAGGAGTTCACTCCATCAATGGACCGCATCAAAAATAATACAGAAATTTAGTTTGTGAATCAGCGAAGTCCAGCATCTTGTAGTGATTTGAGCAGTACTGCTCCAATTTCAGAAGGATCGTTTGCACAGCGTATTCCAGCAGCTTCCATCGCTGCTACTTTCTCAGATGCTGTCCCTTTTCCACCACTGATGATGGCGCCTGCGTGCCCCATGCGCTTACCAGGTGGTGCGGTCATTCCTGCAACAAAGCCAACAACTGGCTTACTCATGTTTTCAGCAACCCACTCAGCCGCCTCTTCTTCAGCAGAGCCACCAATTTCACCAATCATGACAACTGCTGCTGTCTGCGGGTCGGCCTCAAAGGCTGACAAACAATCAATGAAACCCGTCCCATTCACAGGGTCGCCACCAATTCCTACACAGGTGGTTTGGCCCTCATCAATACTCATTGTTTGAGCCACCGCTTCGTAAGTCAAAGTTCCAGACTTAGAGACAATCCCAATTCTACCCTTTGCATGAATATGGCCCGGCATGATGCCAATCTTTGCTCCGCCGGTTTCCCCGGGTGTGATAATTCCTGGACAGTTTGGCCCGATTAGTCTCACTCCCTCAATAACTCTGACATGAGCAGTAGCGCGCACCATGTCAAGTGTTGGAATTCCTTCTGTAATACAGACAATTACTCCTTCGCCCTTCACTTCATTGAACGCGTCTGCAGCCTCAATAATTGCAGCGCCAGCAAATCTTGGTGGGACATAAATGACACTTGCATCAGCATCCGTTGCCTCGATGGCCTCAGCCATTTTATTCCATACAGGTACTTCTTTAGAGCCTAAGTCAACCGTTTGGCCGCCCTTTCCTGGTGTTACGCCACCAACAATGTTGGAGCCAAATTCGACACTCTTTGAAGCGTGGAATGTGCCTTGGTTCCCTGTTATGCCCTGCACGAGAATTTTCGCATCTTCTTCAATCCAGATTGCCATTATACACCACCTCCAATGAGATTGACGATTTTTTCGGCCCCTTCAGCCAAAGTTTCAGCAGTGTGGATGTTGAGTCCACTCGCAGCAAGAATTCGTCTACCTTCTTCGAAGTTGGTTCCGACCAATCGTACGACCAGTGGGTCTTCTAGTCCCAGTGCTTCAGTAGCAGCAATCACTCCTTTGGCAATGATATCACAGCGCATGATTCCACCAAAAATATTGACTAGAATCCCTTTCACATTAGGATCTTCTAGAATTATGCTGAAGGCAGTTTTCACTTGCTCTTCATCAGCACCGCCACCAACATCGAGGAAATTGGCTGGCTCTCCACCATACAATTTGATGACATCCATAGTTGCCATCGCTAATCCTGCTCCATTGACTAGGCAGCCGATGTTGCCATCGAGTTTGACGTAGGATAATCCTGCTTCCTTTGCACGTATTTCTGTACTTTCTTCTTCTGAAAGGTCGCGTAGTTCAACGATATCAGGGTGGCGGAACAGCGCATTCTCATCAAAGCCAACTTTGGCATCGAGCAGAACCATTCTGTCATCTTCCGTGCGCACGAGCGGGTTGATTTCAACCATCGAGCAATCTTTTTCCACAAATAATGAGAATAGACCTTGAATCATCTCTGCAAATGAATCAGCAGCTTTTCCTTCCAATTTGAGTGCATCAGCTAATTCTTGCACTTGCTGTGCAGTCACGCCTCCTTCCATGTCAACATGCACTTTGTGTATGGCTTCAGGGGTAGATTCTGCGACTTCCTCAATATCCATACCGCCTTCGGTAGATGCCATGATGAGTGGCAGTTTTTCCTCTCTGTCAACTAATATTGCCAAGTAATATTCGTGTGCAATAGCACAACCAGATTCAATGTAGAGATTATTGACAATTTTTCCTGCCTCACCAGTCTGCTTAGTTACAAGTCGGTTACCCAATATATTGGTGGCATAAGTTTCCACATCATCTCGGTTGAAGGCAATTTTAACTCCACCTTCCATCACTAGATCGCTACTTGTTGGGTCATATAGACTTCCTTTTCCACGCCCACCAGCGTGAATCTGGCTTTTCACGGCAACAATTTGGCTCTCCAATTTGTCATATGCGCCCAACGCTTCTTCTACAGTTTTGCAGTGCACTCCATTCTGAACTGGCAAGCCGGCTTCCTTGAACAGTGCTTTACCTTGATATTCGTGGATGTTCATCCCAATGACCTCAACGTGTTCGGCCACCTAGAGCCCGTCTTTGAACACTTGCTCGCGCGTGCATAGAACTAGCAACCCGTCAATCTAATGGGGAATCCCTTGAAGTGAGGGGGCAGAACCGGAGAATGAGGGTTGCCATGCAGGTCATCGTACTAGCCGGCGGATTTGGCACAAGACTTCGCCCGTGGACTAACCATGTTGCAAAGCCACTTCTTCCAATGTTAGACAAAACTCTGCTTGAAAGAGTGGTCGAGGCTTTGCCTGAAGACCTAGTTGACGAAGTGATTCTTGCAGCAGGATACAAAATTGATGAGATGCGTACTCACTTTGCTTCTGTAGAATTACCTTACAAAGTCACAATCGTTGAAGAAACTGAACCACTAGGGACTGGAGGAGCAATTGCAAATTGCCGAGGTTATCTACGAGATGAGACATTTTGTGTGATGAACGGGGACCTGCTATCCAGTGTACCAGTACAGGAAATGCTAGACTTTCACAAATCACAAGGTGGTTTAGCAACCATCTCTTTGTGGGAGGTTGAGGACCCGACTCGCTTTGGAGTCTGCGACATCCGAGGAGATGGAAAAATATACCAATTCCAAGAAAAACCTGCATTGGAAGATGCAGTCAGTAACATGATCAATGCAGGATGCTACATTCTAGAACCTGAAGTGTTCGATAGGATGCCAGATGGACCACATAGTATGGAGCGGGATGTGTATACGCCAATAGCATCAGAGGGACTACTGAATGGCTTTGCTTTTGAGGGCCATTTCGTCGATGCTGGGACGCCTGAATCTTGGATTGAGGGTGTACAGGTCTGCCTAAGCGGTGAGCGTTGGTCCAGTGGTGATATGTATGGCACATCTTGGCTGGGTGACGGTGTTATTGATGGCGGTGAATCATCGTTTAGTGCAGTAGGTCATGGCTGCACAATCAGTTCAGGTGCTGAAGTAGAGAGATGTGCAGTATTGAATGGCGCATACATTGGCGGGCGAGCAAAAATGTTCGAGTGCTTGATAGGTGAAGGGGCGGACATTGGAGAAGATGCCATGCTTACAGGTGTAATAGTTGATTATGATGCAATCGTT
>PVBE010968584.1_pt1 | contig 13997 bp, 8 predicted proteins | sample 1631181 | NCBI WGS metagenome assembly PVBE01 (sample SAMN08397723, study PRJNA350692) | Marine metagenome, whole genome shotgun sequencing project. | isolation source: water | place: Pacific Ocean | collected 2012-04 | reverse complement strand
AGCAACGCGATCGATTCCCCGCCGCGATGCGACGCCATGTCGAGCGCGAGACGACAAGGAACGAGACGCCACCGATCGCGAGCGTTCGCGCGCGTTCGTTCGTCGTCGACGCGTCGATCTGCGGACGAACGCGACGACGCGAATGAATGGTGTTCGCGCGAACCCGATGCCTATCTGGCACTTCTACACATCAATGTACGAGTACACCTGTCGTATACAAATCAAACACACGCGATATCCGTCCCGACCACCACCACACAGAAGACACACTGATCGAATACACACACACGATACACGAGAACCACGTCCATACTAAACTCCAGCGAACGCATAAAAAAACCCACGACGACGACACACGAAAGACCCGCGCGTGGGGAGATATCTCGCGCGCGTCGTCCGTCCTCGCGCGTCTCGACACACGACGACGACGACGACGACGACGCGCGCGGCGACGAATCGATCGAGCGCGCGTATTTTTTTACGCTCGTTCTGTCGTCTTCCGCATCTCTTCGCGGCGTCGCGCGCGGTCTCCGTTCGAGAGATTCATTCATTCATTCATCGGTCGGTCGGTGACGAGGATTGATTCAATCATCGATTCATTCGATTCGTTCGACCGCGCGCGTGCGTTGCGCTCAAAACGACTCTGAAAGACGCGAACGAACGCACGAACGTTCGTGGGAAGCGCGCGCGATGGCGTACGCGACGTTTGAACGCGCGTTGGTGCGTCATCACTCGGCGCTCGCGCGCGTCGCCCTCGGCGGCGGGTTCTGCTACGGCTTCGCGTACACGACGCGCACGGGACGATCGCCGATGAGAGAACTGTGGGGTGGGACGAATGGGGAGCATGAGGGCGAAGGGATGGTGCGCGCGGAGGCGAGAGGGGTGGCGAGCGTGCGCGCGGGCGTCGGGACGAATGGGTGAACGCGCGCGCGGCGCGGCGCTCGGGCGCTGACGAGGCGAAGAGGGCGAGGTTTCGTCCCGTTGGACTGTTGTAAAAAAGATGAAGACACATTCTTGACGAGTGTCGCGCACGGTGATACGTTTTTTTCGTGTGTGTGTGCGCGTCGTCGTGTTGTTACACCGCGATGAATGAATCGTGGATGAATGAATGAATGAATGAATGAATCGCGGCGAATGGGCGTCCGCGAGGCTTCGGCGAGGGCGCGGTCGGGGTTTAACCGCCGCGCGCGTCGTCGTCGTTTAGACGGTGTCGACGGCGTCGTGCGCGTTCGTGTCGGCGTCGAGGGTGACGTCCGAGGAACATCTTCGATGTTGGCGACGAGAGACGCGCGCGAATTGACGCTGAAGACGCTCGTAGGCGGCGGCGAGGCCGACGGTGGTGGCGACGACGGCTACGGCGAAACCGATCACGACGACGACGTACGGGATCCACATCACGTCCTTATCGACGCCGACGATGGCGATGGTGACGACGAGAAGGACGAGTTGCATCGGGAAACCAAACTTGACGAAATCGGCGAAGACGTATCCGCCGGGACCGTACACCATGAGGTTGGTTTGGTAGCCGAAGGGCGACATGAAGGAGGCGCTCGCGGCGAGCATGAGCAAAAACGCCATCTTTTCCAGCGGAATGTTTTGCGCCTCCGCCGCGGTCGCCGCGATGGGAAGCATGAGCGCCGCCGCGGCGTTGTTGGTGACGATGTTGGAGATAAAAAAAGTGGCGAGATAGACGGCGGTGAGTAATCCGACCTCGCCCGTTCCCGTGACTCGTCCGAGGGCGACGAGCTTCTCGGCGATGAATTTCGCCACGCCGCTGTTTTGCATCCCCTTGGACATGCCGAAAGCGCCGGCGATGGTGACGATGACGTCCCATTTGATGGCGTTGCGAGCCTCCTGTTGCGTGAGCGTACCCGATCCGATCATCACCGCAGCGGCGAGCACGGCGGCGGTGAAGAGAGACGTCACGCCCGCCGTGTACAGGGTAATCATAGTCATCGCGCAGAGCAAGGACGGGATGAGCAGGCGCAAACGCGGCGGCGTCGAATCATCCAACACGCTGATGAGAGCGAACGCATCCTGCGCGCGCGTGCTGTGACGGAAATCTTGACCGGCGTCCAACAAGAGCACGTCTCCGGGATGCAAGACGACGTCGCCGATTCTTGAGTGCACGCGCGCCCCCTCTCTGTGCACGGCGATGACGACGGCGTTGAACCGTGTTCGGAACTTGACGTCACGAATAGATTTTCCGACTAGATCGCCCGTTTTTGCCACCACGGCTTGGATCAATCGACGGTTATGACTAGACACCTCGAGCTTATCCACTTGGTCGCTCGAGTACGGCGCCAAGCCCGGAACGCGACGAAGACTGGCGATGGCGCTCGCGCCGCCGGCGTACCACATCACATCGTTCGCTTCAAGCGGTTCGCTCGGGTCGATGACCGTCGTTCTATCCGCCGGAGATTCACCCACGCCGGCGGTCGTCGCCGCCGAGCGCGTGCGCTCGATGGAGACTAAAAATAGTCCCGGTAACGAACGCAAGCCGCTCTCCACGGCTGTTTTGCCTATAAAATTTCTCGCCGTACTCTCGATGCGCACAGCTATGAGGAATTCCTTGCCCGTGTTCATCATTCCGGCGCCGTGACCTATGATTTCTAAATCTTCTCTCGTCTTGGACAATCGCTCGTCCTCCTCCACCGCGATGCCTTCCGACTCTTCCAAAAGCTTGATGATGGGGGAAGAATCTTGAGCCTGCAGCACTAAGACGTCGCCGACTTGGAAGACGACGGCGTTCAATTTGCCCAGAGGCGCGCGCCCTCCTCTCTGCACGGCGATGATGGCGCCGCCGTACGCACCGCGAAGATCCGCCTCGGCTGGCGTCTTTCCAACGAGCGAGGAACCAGCTTTGATGTCGCATCTCACGACGGATTGACCGCGCTTCTTCACCGCCTCGATGCCCGTGACGGGTTCGAGCAACGTTTTGATGACTGTGGTGATTTCCTCCTTGGTGGTCGTGTTTTGCAACACTTGCAGACGCCAAATGGACACCGATCGAGAACCAACCGCTGAGGCTTCGCAGTGTAACAATTGCACGCGTAATCGATTGAGCGCCTGCGAGATGTCGTGCAAGAGCCCCGGTCGATCGTTCGCGCTGATTCCGAGCACCATTCTACCGACGTGTTCTGGATTACTCTGGTCCGCGTCGGGATCGACGTCCACCGTCACCAACGGAGGACCAAGCGCCGTCTCGCTCTCCTTGGCGCTGATCATCGCGTCGTCCATCGCCGTCTTGAGATTATCCCCGTATATTCTTAACGCTTGCGCCTTGATCGAGCGCGATAATCCATCGTCTGAATCGCTCGCACCGCCGGAGACGTACGCGTTCCCGTCGGAGGATGAATACCCCGGTGTGAGCGGTGCGCTGCCTCCTGCGTCGCTCGAGTCGTGCTGAGACCCCTGCGAGTGTCTCGGTCTCGGTCTGCGACGACGTTTCTTCAGAGCGTAAATACCACTCTCCGTTTCCTTGTAGATGGCGTGCGTGCGCGCGAGCTTTTGCAAATCCGCGATGCTACTGCTCGAGTGCACGGCGAGGTCATTGAGCGTCTCGCTTTGCTCCGCCGAGTCGTCGAATTCGCCCTCCTCCTCGTCGTCGTGCTCCTGCGTGATGGCCATGAGACCATACTCCGCGCACACTTTCCCTAAAGACTCTACCATACCGGTGAAGTACAAGATGTCGCCCTGATTGAGAATAAACTCGGGACCGACGGCGCGCAACAGCGCCTCGTTTCTTCGCACGCTCACCAGATACAGTCCCGGCAAACCTCGCAGCCCGCTCGCCGCCACCGTGTGCCCGACCGCGGAAGACCACCCCTCGACGCGCGCGCCGACGAGTAAATCCTCCTCGTCCTCCCCGTGATCCGCCTTGGTCGCCCCTCCGATTCTCCTCGCGCCCTTTGGCAACAAAAACGGAGACGCGAGCAACACGTACGCCACACCCGCCAGCGCCACCGGCACGCCGTACAGACCGAGATCAAACAATCCAATATTCACCGACTCGCTCCCCGCGTGCTCTCTCGACCACGTCTGCACCATCCCCTGCACCACTAAGTTCGTCGACGTCCCTATGAGCGTGCACGTCCCGCCCAAGACGCTCGCGAACGACAACGGAATCATCAACTGTTCCTTCGCCATCCCCGTCGACTCGCACCACCGCAACACGATCGGAATCATCACCGCCACCACCGGCGTATTATTCAAAAATCCACTCACGCACGCGATGGGTATCATCAATCGCAACTGCGCCCCCGCCGTCGTCCTCGGTTTCCCCAAGAGTTTCCCCATGTACCAATCCAGTCCTCCCGTCGCGCTGATCCCCGCCGCGACGACGAACAGCGCGGCCACCGTGAGCAAACCCTCGTTCGCGAATCCCGCCAGCGCCTCGGTGATCGTGAGCACCCCCGCGAGGTTCAGCGCGCACACCGAGAGCATCATGACCCAGTCGCTCTGAATGAGATCTCGCAGCAGGGCGACAAAGGCGAGGACGACGACGAGCACGGTCCACGCCGCGCGAAAATCATCCTCGGACGCCATCGTCGCCGTCGCACCGCGGGACGGAGGGCGACGCGTCGACGGACGACGCGTCCGCACTGCGCGACGCGAGGTGAAGATGTGCGCACCGATGACGACGACGATGACGACGAGGACGCGCGCGGGTCGACGACGGTGGACGACGACGACGACGAGAACGGTGATCTCGCTCGTCGCTCTCCTCGTCGGCGTCGCGTCCACCGCGCGCGGCGACGACGACGTCGATGACGCGGATTCCAGGCAATCATCACTGCTCAACCTTCGGGGCGTCTCGACGACGCGTGACGCGCTTCGCGCGCGCGTGACGACGCGAAAACTCGACCTCGATCGATTTCGCGTCGATGGAGACGATCTCACGCCGTCGACGTACGGCGCGAGGAGCGGATACTTTGCGTTGAATTCCACCGAGGATGCGCACTTGTTTTACACGTTTTTCGAGCGACGACGCGGAAAGCGCTCGAACGACGCGGGAGACGATCCCATCATCGTCTGGCTCACCGGAGGACCGGGGTGTGCGTCTGAGCTCGCGTCTCTGTACGAAAACGGACCGTACGCGCTGACGAAGACGGCGAACGGGAAGGTTGGATTGACGTCGCGGGCGAGCGCGTGGTCGGACGCCGGTCATCTGTTGTACGTGGATTCGCCGGTGAACACCGGGTTTTCGTACTCGTCGTCGACGCGAGACGTGGCCAAGAGTGAGAGAGTGGTGGCGCGGGATTTGTTGGAATTTTTGTGGGCGTTCTTGTTGCGACATCCGGAATTGGCGGATGCCGAAGTGTTCATCACCGGCGAGTCGTACGCGGGCCACTACGTCCCGGCGTTCGCGCGCGCGGTGTTCGATGCGAACGATCGAGACGATTCGCCCGTGCGAGTGAATTTCAAAGGATTAGCCGTGGGGAACGGGTTGACGGACCCCGAGATGCAATACGGCGCGTACGCGGATTACGCGCTCGGGAACGACGTCGTGAGCGCCGAGGCGGCGCGCAAGGCGCGGAAAATGTTTCAAACCGATTGCAAGAAGAAAATCGCCGCGTGCGCGAGAGGGGACGAGGAGAGCGCTCGTAATCGCGCGGTGTGCTTAAAAGCGGTGGACAATTGCATGACGATTCCGGACACGCTTTTGGAGGACGCGGCGTCTCGAAATGACGGCAAACCAATCAACGTGTACGACATTCGAAAGACGTGCGACTCGGCGCTGTGTTACGATTTCAGCGCGGCGGAAGAGTGGTTGAATCGCGCGGACGTGCAAAAAGCGCTCGGTGTGAAGAAAAAATGGCAGATGTGCGACGAAGGTGTGCATTCGAATCTCATGGGCGACTGGATGCACGACTTTGAGCCCGTCATTCCGGCGATGCTCGAGGCGGGCATTCGCGTGATGATTTACGCCGGCGAGAAGGATTTCATCTGTAACGCCCTCGGTAATCTTCGTTGGGTGAAAGCCATGCAATGGAGCGGCCAAGACGCATTCAACAAGGCGAAGCCCGAGCCTTTCGTCGTGGCGCGTGACGGCGAGGAGGAGGTCATCGGAGGCGACGTTCGCGAAGCGGGCCAGCTCTCCTTCGTCGCCGTCTCCGAAGCGGGGCACATGGTGCCCATGGACCAACCGAAAAACGCACTCACGATGATTCAGCGGTTCGTGAACGGCGAACCGATCGCGAGAGGGGCGGAACCTGAGCCGACAGAAACGCGTCGCGTCGCGTCGCCGAGACGCGCCGCCGATGCGTTGAAAGTCGCCATTTACTGAAATGTATGATTTTGTACCCCACTTACTGTACTTACTCTCCATAACAAACGTTCTAACAACGCGCGCACCCCTACTCGAAGCCTCACCCGAGGATTTCATCCAACCTCGCCTGCCAGAGCTTGTTTCTGGTCAAAACGGCGCGTGGATTGCTCACCGTGAGCTTGGAAAATTCTGCGCTATTGTTGAGGTTGATCCAGGCTGCTAAAATCGTGCTCTTCTTCGCCAGCGCCTTTTCAGCGTCGACGTGGGTCAACGAGTACATGACGGTATCCCAGAGAGCGACGTTGATCTCGCCCGAGGTGAAGAACTCGCGGAAGAACAACCCGCTCACATCGTCCTCGGACACCGTTTTACCCTTGCCCACCGTCGAAGTGGGCCTGAAGGCGCAATCTCCGAAGATGTCGTACGCTAGCTTGATGGTGCGCTCGAAGAACGCGTGCATTTCGCCCGCGTCTTGAGGCGTCATGTCCTTGTTCTCGCGCATCTCTTCGTTCAACCAGCTCTTGATGGGAATGAAGAAGCCCTCCGGCGCGGTGCGGAGCATGGCAAAATAACGTAAAACCAGCTCTCGGTCGCGCATGCGCAAGTGCGGCGTCTTGGATCTGTAGATTTTGAGCAAATATTCGTTTTGAACCAAGTCCTCCAACAAGTCCGTGTACATGCCTTGGTAAATGCAGTTTCGGAGCTCTTGTTCATTGAGCTGCGTCGCTCCCATGTTCAAGCGCTCAAACACCTCGAAGACGAAATCCGGTTGAGACGATCGCGAGATGGTGTGCACATTCAAGGGAAAATCCAAGATGGTCTCTTGATAACGTTCGTGCAAGTCGGCAAACGTCTTCCCGTTTAAATCCTCGTAAACTTCCAAGCCCGTGAGCTTAAACGGCGAACCGTCCGGAAACTCGGATTGGATAAAACTCCAAATCGACGTCAATCGCTGTTTACCATCGACCACCTCCAACTTCCCGCTCTGCGTCTCATGGAAAAACATGGTCGGAATCGGAATGTTCAAGATGAGCGACTCTATGAGCTTACTCGCCGTCCGTACCGTCCACACGTACTCTCGCTGATAACTCGGTCGCAAGTTCACCTTGCCGCGATTGATTTTATCAATCACACTGTTCACCGTGAAATCAGCCTTTTGAATCTGCAGTGCGTCCCTGTCCACTCTGAACAGCGTCTCATCCAGCTCCGCGAACAAGTCCTCCTCTTCTTCTCTCTTTTTCGCGCTCGATTTGCCCTCGAACACCGCCGCCGCCGCCGACCCCTTGGCCGAAGACGCCCCGACGTGCTCCCAGAGCGACTCCGAGTCGTATCTCGTCCCCACGGAGACATCCTTGGACTCATCCCAAAGCTCTTTATCCTGATCGTCCCCCAAGAGCGCGCGCGCGCGCGTCACGGGGTGTCGAATCGGTGCCGATCGGGCGGATGATTTTCCCGCGTATTTTCTAGTCGAACGCTCGATCGCGCCGCATCGCGCGGTCGTCGTCGCGAGCACCATCTCGCGCGGTGGAACCGTGACCGATTGCCCTCACGCGATCGTCGAGCGCGCGCGTGTGCGACGCGCGTCGAGATGTGCGGCTCCGCGCGGGCACTGTCGATGCATTTTTCAAAAAAATCAGCTGGCTGACGCGACGCCGGGACGAAAAATCTCGATCGATGAAATCGAACTACAAGGACTAGGCTACTCGTGTCTATCGTCGTCGAGGACTTCCTGAATGGATTCGGCGTGACGCAGGACGACGGTTTCGGGTCGTCGATTCCCGTGAGGGGAAGATTCGGCGCGCGAACGCGCGCCGCCGCGCAACGCGTCGGATAACGTCTCGTCGTCGACGGTCTCGAGGTGGTCCAGGCTCGCGTCCATGGGCCAACGCTTCTGTCGCGATAAGATGGTGAACCAATCCGGGGCGAATTTGAACGTTTTGGGATCGAGACGTTCGTTTTCTCGCTGCGCGTCGTCGACGACGCGCTCAAAGCGATGGAGCAAATCCGTCATTCGTCGCAATCCGGCGAGATCCTTGCGTTTGGGCTCGAGCTTCGAGTCGTAATAGCTCAACAACTCGCTCTCACCGCCGTCTCGCGAGATGAGCCCGTTCACGTCGTGCGCGAGTTCGATGATCGTGCTCGCTGAATCGAGCGGATTCGCCATCAAATGTCGCGCGTACGCGTACAACGTCACAGCGTCGTCCGCGTCCGATGTGACGGCGAAAACCAATTCGAAATCAGAGGGAAACTTCGTCTTACTGTACTCGAGCATCGAACGCAACACGCGTATCGATTCTTCGTACTCGTCATCCTTGTACGCGAATTTCCCCTCGCCCTGTTCGTCGCCGCCCCACACCAACGACAGCGACACGATGAATCGATCGCACGTCTCCGGGCACTTCGATCGTCTGTAATCCAACGCCGCGTCGACGATTAACTTTTCATTCTTCTCCACGAACGCCACCTTATCGGATAATCGCATGGGCATCACCACCGCGCGCGGGAGCAACTCTCCCAGAGCCGAGCGTCTCAGCGTCTGCTTGTCTCTCTCCGTCGCCGCCAGAGTCGCCGCGAACGCGCGCGTGCCCTCAGTTCGCGTCTCTAAAAACGCGCGCATGAGCGTTCCTTTATACGCGTCGGGATTATCCAACACCGCGGCGCGCGCGCGCAACCACCCGTTCCCTCTTCGCTTGACGACGTTGCCCAGTCTGTATCCGCCGCCGCGTTTATTCACCGGAATCTTCCACAATTCGCGCTCGTCACGCACGAGGAGCGTCCACGAGGACGACGTCTCGCTCGACGCGAAACTCGCACTCTCGTACACCGGTCGAGGCGCGCCCAACCACGCGTCGACGTCGAAACTCTCATCCTCGGGAGACGCGCCGTCGGCGGCGGCGTCAACACCCAACGCTGGCTCATCGACGCCCGTCGACGCGTCCTCGCGACGAACGTTGAGCCAACCGGTGGAAGATCCGAGAGAGGGAACACCGAGTCGTGCGTCTGGCGCGCGCGCGAGCGAAATGAGCGCGCCGGCGCCGGCGAGGGCGACGATCGCGCTCGCGAACATTGCTGTTCGAGAAGACGATGCCGACGACGTCGACGCTCGCACGCTCGCGCGCGCGCGGTCACCGTCGTCCACGACGACGGTGACGTCGCCCGCGACGTCGTCGAGGAGCGCCGCGCGCTCGCTCGTCTCGGACATCGCGAGTCGGCGAATGGGGACGGCGTCCCGCGTTTGAGCGCTCTCGAGAACCGAACCGCCGACGCGACGAGACGCGATCAGACGGGACGCGCGCGTTCGATGCGATGCAACATAATGGAATTGAATGCGATTGCGCTAGACTAGATGTTACACGCGCCGGAATCGCACGCGATAAGTTTAGATGGTTTCTCGTCGCCGACGCCGTCGAACGGGACGTCTCGCGACGAGACGAAGACCACTTGTTCGGGCGCGGTGGACGCCTTGGGAAGGTACTCCAAGACCTCGCCGATGATGGTAGTGTGTGGATACCTCGCGGCTCTGAGCGCGTCCACGGCGGCGGAGGCGTTTTCGCTCGGCACGGAGGCTAACATGCCGCCGGCGGTTTGAGGATCGAAGAGGAGCGGATACTTTGGCGCCCCGGACACGGTGGATGGATTCGCCACCGCTCGCGAGAGTCTGACGTTGGCCGGTTGCAGAGAGCTCGTGATGCCCGATTCCACGCACTCCAACGCGCCCGGAAGGATGGGCACGGCGTCCATGTCTAACACGGCGGCGGCGTTGCTTCCTTTGCACATCTCGACGAGGTGGCCGAGTAAACCGAATCCCGTGACGTCCGTGCACGACGTCGCGCCGTGATCGAAGAGCGTCTTCGCCGCGACCGCACTCGGTTGTCGCATGGAGTTCAACGCGTTAGAAATCCATCGACCCTGCGCTTTGGAGCGCATGTCGGCGGCGAACAGCGTGCCGGTGCCGACAGGCTTGGTGAGGATGATTTTGTGACCCGCCTTCATGCCGCCCTTCTTCATGAGCTTCTCGCGCGGGGCTGCGCCATGGACGGAAAAACCCAACGAGAGTTCCGCGCCCTCGGAGCTGTGTCCACCGGCGAGGCCACAGCCGGCGTCTCGAAGGATGCTGCACGCGCCCGCCATCATTTGATATAACGTCTCTTCGACTTGAGTCTCCAGTCCGTACGGCACCGTCGCGATGGCGAGCGCCGCGTGAGGATCCGCGCCCATCGCCCAACAGTCCCCGAGCGCGTGCACGGCGGCGATTTGGCCGAATATGTAAGGATCGTCCACGAAGGCTCTGAAATAATCCACGGTTTGCACGCCAACCATGCCCGGCGGGACGGAGACCACCGCCGCGTCGTCGGGTTGATCGATCCCGACCTCCACGTTTTTATTCGTCGGAATCGGTTCTAAACGTTTCATCACGCGCGATAACACGGTGGCACCGACCTTGGCGCCGCACCCACCGCATCTCATGGGAACCGCGCGCAACGCCGCGATGGTCTCCTCGCCGGCGGCGAGCGCGAGAGGGGACGCGTCGATCGCCTCTTCCTTCATGTCGGGCATTTCCTGATACATTTTCATCCACTTGCGATCGATTTTATCTTTCCATCGCCACAAGCGTTCACCGACCGGACCTATGCCGCCGAACGCGTAGTTGCCGTAGGACAACACCGCCGATTTCCCGCCAATGGTGATTAAACCCAAAAAGAGCTTTTGCGGCGTGAAGTCGACGAGTGATTTCCCGAGTAACGCTCGGCGAATATTCTTATCTAAAGGAGGCCCTTGTCGCACGGCGAAAACCCCAGCCTTCGGTCTCGGATGCTTGAGCACGTTGGCCACGTCTCCCGCGGCGAAGACGTGCTGGTGCGACGTCGATTCCAACGTCGCGTTCACGGCGATGAACCCATCGTCGTCCAACGCCAAATCCGTGGACTCCTTCAACCACTTCGCCGCGCCCGCTTGCGTGCACCAGATGCACTCGTCCGCGTTGATCTCGCGTCCACTCTGAAGCACCAGCGTTTTCGACTCGGCTCGCGCGACGCCGTCGTCCTCGATCACGCGCACGCCCGCCTCGTCGAAAACCTTCAAAAACGTCTTCCTCACCCCCTTCGCGTGCGACGGCATCAACTTCCCTCGCGTCACGAGCGTGAACGCGGCTAAATTCTCATCCAAACCGCGCTTTTTCAACTCTTCCCGCATCCTGTACCGCATCGACAACGCGAGCTCGGCGCCCCCCGCGCCCCCGCCCACCACGCACACGTCGCACTTTTTCCCACCCTCGAGCACTCGCGCCAACATCGCCTCCCACCTCGCGTTGAATCCAAAGATCGGTTTCACCGGCGTCGCGTGTTCGTTCGCCCCCGCCACGTCCGACGCGCGCGGCGTTATGCCCACGTCGACGCTGCACACGTCGAATCGCACCCCCGGTCTTCCGCTCCTCATCAACACCCGCTTATTCGCGTGATCGATCCCGATCGCCTCGTCGTGTATGATTCGAAAGTTCCCGCTTCGACAGATGGGCTCGAGATCGACGTGCGTCTCTTCCCACGAGTAGTGTCCCGCGACGAGTCCCGGGAGCATGCCGCTGTACGGCGTGTGTAAATCCTTGGCGATGAGCGTCACGCGCGCGCCCTCGCACGGATTCATCGCGAGTGATTTTAACACGTACACGTGCGCGTGTCCACCGCCGATGAGGACGAGATCCTTGACGACGGGGGCGTTTCGGGCGCGCATGGCGGCGAGGATTGGATGGCGACGGTCGTGCGGGCGCCGACGCGCGAGCGGTGATGCGCGACGGATGTGCGACGGTGCGGAGGTCGGAAACGCGCGCGATGAAGCGGTCTGCATGCGCCGAGGTCGAGAGGACTCGGCGGCGTGCGCGCGCGCGACGCGATGTGTGGGACACTTTCGCGCGCGCCGAGTCACGGCTCGCCGAGACGCGTCTCGGTCGGAACGGTACCGTCGCTGACGTCCACGAACGCGCATCGCGCATCGCGTACATTCCTAGTGAAACTACTATCGACCGTCGGCGGCGGACCGCGCGACGGTGTGTGGGTGAAGATTACAAAGCGAGCGAGCGCGCGCTCACTAAAAGCGACCGCCGCGAAAAATAAATCGTATGACGGCTCTCGCGATCTGTTGAAGCAAACGAGCGCCGAATGCGGCGACGAAGCGAACGAATGCGATGCGTGCGACGCGGGCGGCGCCGACGGCGAGCTCGACGAGCGGATTGACGCCGACGACGGATCCGTGCGGCGGCGGCGGAGAACCGCGAGCGCCCGTCGACGTCGAAGACGAAGACGTCGATCGGTGGCGCCAGGGATCTCCCGTGCCCGTGCCGCCTCGACCGACGACGCGTTCTGTGACGCTCTCGCTCACCATTCCGTTCGGCGCGCGCGTTCGAACGACGCGACGAATCACCGTCTCGCCGCGCGCGTTGACGTACGACGTCTCGCGAATTTCATTCGCCCCACCTCCGTCGCTTCGCATCGTCGCCTGCGCGTCGAACAACGTCTTGAACAGATCGTTCAAATCGTACGCGCTCATCCCTCGACCGTACGCGAACCCCCCGAACCCGGGTCCACCCGGAAATCCTCCCCCGAACCCGCCGCCGGGAAATCCACCCGCGCCCGGCCGTCCGCCTCGCATCGCTTGTTCTCTCAACGCTCGCTCAATATCCCGTATAAAACTCGAACTGTCGTTTCCAAACATCTCTCTAAACACTCTCTCCGCGTCTTCTCGCGTGAAATCCTTCCTATACTCATACCTGTACGCGCCGCCCGCGCGTCTCGCGAAATCCTCCGCCGCGCCGCCGCCGCCGCCGTACCCGTACCCACCCCTCGCCGCACCTCCCGTCGACGCTCGAGACGACGCGCTCGACGCTCGCTGTCGTCCACCCGGCGCGCTCAGTTCCTGATACGCCGCACTGATCTTCTTAAACCTCGCCTCGGCCGCCGTCTTCTCGGCGCCGTCGGGGTGTCGGTCCGGGTGCCACTTCAGCGCCTCCCTGCGGTACGCGCGCTTGAGTTCATCCGCCGTGCACGACGGAGACACGCCGAGCAAGACGTACGGATCGTCCGGCGTCGACGTCGACGCGCGCGCGCGACGGGAGATTCGCGGGCCGTCGTCTCTTTGATTCCACGCCCGGGCCCACGGCGCGCGAATCGACGCCGCCGGCGTCGTCCACGACGCGACCGGGACGTCCACGCACGCGCGAGTCGACGCGCGAGACGAGGACGCGATCGACCCGCGCGCCGCGCGCGCGAACGCGCGTCGCATCGCGTCGTCGAGTGACGATTCCATCGCGGGCGCACATCTCATCTTTCCGCGGTCCTCACACGACGACGTCCGAGACGCTCGACATGTCGAGCGCAGCTCCCGCGGTGACGCTCGCGCGATCCTCGCGCGCGCCCTTCGCGCGCTCTTTCGCGCCGCGCGCGCGTTCGCACGCCAACGCGCGGATAAAGCGTCGACATCGTCATCATCGTCATCATCATCATCGCGTCGCCGCCGACGCGTCCTCGCGCGAACGCGCCGAATGCGCCACCGTGCACGTGCCCACGCTCTTGCGCCTGTGTCGCGCGATCGCGACGCGCGGGAACGAGATCATCCGCGACGTGACCGAGGGAGGGGAGTTGGGGGTTCGGGACAAGGGCGGCGCGGCGACGACGGACGGGACGTACGTGGGAGACGCGCAGACGGAGGCGGATCGTCGCGTGGAGGCGATGATGGT
>PVBE011146631.1_pt1 | contig 13998 bp, 16 predicted proteins | sample 1631181 | NCBI WGS metagenome assembly PVBE01 (sample SAMN08397723, study PRJNA350692) | Marine metagenome, whole genome shotgun sequencing project. | isolation source: water | place: Pacific Ocean | collected 2012-04 | reverse complement strand
TGAGTTCACGATGCTGCCCCCGCTCCAGCCCCGGCGATTGGCTTGGATTGAAACGTTTCGAAGTCGCAGCCGCCTCGATCTGCTGCCTTTTTGGCATCGATGTGGTGATTTCCACAGGCATTCAGTCCTTGAAGAGCCCTGGGGAGAGCTCCACCGACCTGACTGGGCGAAGCGTGGGCTGTTGATCTGGCCCAGAGGGGGCGTCTGGTTGCGAATCGAGCAGACCATCACCTGGCCAAGGCATTGGCAATGTTGCGAGGAGAGTCTTGAACGGCTTGTTCTCAGCTGGTGGGCCGACCAGGTGCGTCTCTGGGTGGACGGGACCCTCGTGCATGAGGGGGATCTGTTCGACACCCGTTGCCGCTGGAAGTTGCCGGTGCACTGGAGACACGGGAAAGAGCTGAAGGTGATTCTTGAGCTGCGCAGTCCCTGTCACGACGATGGGGCTCTGATCACCAGCGACCTGGTCCGGGAGCCTGCGGTGCCAGCTGTGGATCCCCAGGGGTGTCTCCTTCCCCAGGCCCTCGAACTCACAGGCCTAAAGCCAGAGTCTCTGCCGGAGCCATGGCTTGACTGCGATCCGCTCTCCCCTCAGGCGACCGCTCTGGTTCACCAGCACCTCAAGGGGAGGGATTGTGCCGCTGGAGGACTGCACTGGGTGGGTCATGCTCATCTGGATCTGGCCTGGTTGTGGCCTGTGGCTGATACATGGCAGGCGGCGGAACGCACCTTCGATTCAGCTTTGCGCCTGATGGAGCTCTTCCCGGAGCTGCATTTCGCCCACTCCACCCCTGCCCTCTATGAGTGGATTGAGCGCCACCGCCCCGCGCTGTTCGCCCGTATTCAGCAGGCCAGTCGACTCGGGCGCTGGGAGCCCATCAATGGCCCCTGGGTGGAAACCGACTGTGTGCTTGTCAGCACGGCTTCGCTGTGGCGGCAATTTGCACTGGGTCAGGAGACCAGTCAGAGGCAGTTTCCAGAGTGGCGACATGACCTGGCCTGGCTGCCGGATAGTTTCGGATTTGCGTGCGGGCTTCCAGCCGTCGCACAGGCCACGGGAGTTCGCTGGTTCTGCAAGCACAAACTGGCCTGGAATGCCACCAACGTCTTCCCTCACCGTCTGTTCCGCTGGCGAGGACGCGGCTGCGAGGAGGTGCTGGCGTTGATGTTGCCTGCGATCGGTACGGACTCCGATCCTCTGGCCATGCAGCTGGAACAGCAGCGCTTCCTTGTCGATACAGGGGTCGATCAAGCCTTGTGGTTGCCGGGGGTTGGTGATCACGGCGGCGGTCCGACCAGGGAAATGCTGGAAGAAATGCAGCTCTGGCAAAACCATCCACAGACTGCTCCACGCAGATCAGGGACAGTCCGTGAGTATCTGAAGCAGCTGGAGCCGCTCAGATCCTCCTTACCCGTCTGGAGGGATGAGCTCTATCTGGAACTGCATCGAGGCTGTGCGACTTCACGCCCGGATCAGAAACGACACAACCGCGTTCTGGAGAGGTTGCTGCGGGAAGCGGATCTGCTGGAGGCCCTGGGAGCTGAACCCTCACAGCATGGAGGCTGGCGGGTGCTTCTGTTTCAGCAGTTTCACGACATTCTCCCTGGAACATCGATTCCTGAAGTGTTTGATCAGGCGGAGTCACAGTGGCGAGCCGCCCGCAGGCGGGCGGCAGCGGTGCGCACGACTGGTCTCCAGCAGTTGCTCAGCCGTGGGTCAAGCAATGACCCACGGCCTGAAGAGGGGAGGCAGCACTGGGCATGGTGTGGTCTTCAGCCTCTGCAGCGCTGGTCTCCCCTGGTGCGTCTGCCCCGCGGACGGTGGTCTTGTGAAGGCCAGACCCTTCCGTCGCAGGCGGCACCGGGGGGCGATCTCTGGGTGCAGCTGCCCGAGGCCCAGGGGGTCATGGCATTGCCTCTGAAGTGCTGTTCTGATGAGGCAGCGTCTGCGACGGCTGAGTCTGCAGTGCGGAATCCGGTGCGGGTGAAGGTCATCGCCGATCGGCGCTGGCGTCTCTGCAACGGTCTTCTGGCTGTCGAGCTGGACCACAGAGGACTGACTCGACTGCAGGATCAGCAGGGTGTCGATCAGCTCTCGTCGCCACTGCAGCTTTGTCGCTACCGCGATCGAGGTGAGTTCTGGGATGCGTGGGACGTTGCGGGGGATTACCAGCAGCATCAACTGCCGATTGATGCCGACTGGCAACCGGAGCTTGTGGAGCAGGGCCCGCTCGTGGCAAGGGTCGTGCTGCGTTGCTTGATCGGGAGCAGCGCGATGCGCATGCACGTGATCCTGCGAGCCGACAGTCCAGCTGTTGAACTGCAACTGACCATCGACTGGTGTCAGACCCATGAACTGCTTCGCATGGTCTGCCCTCTCGCAAGGCCAGCGGTGCGCTGGGCCGCGGACACCAGCGGCGGTGTGATCGAGCGACCTGCTGTGGCTTCGACGCCCGGTGAAAAGGCCCGTTGGGAGGTGCCAGTGATCTCCTGGCTTGCCAGTGAAAATGCAGCTCCAGGTGGAGGTCTGGGGGTAATGCTTGATGGCCCTCAGGGCGTTGATGCCGGGGCACAGCATCTCGGAATCTCCTTGCTTCGCGGGCCTACCTGGCCTGATCCATCGGCAGATCAGCGTCGACATCGTCACCGCCTCGCTCTGATGCCTGTTTTGAAAGGTTGGTACCTGGATGGTCTTGCCCAGGCGGCAATTCATTTCCGGGAACCTGGTTGGCTTGGACCCGTTGATCTACAGGCTCGCTGGCGCGGATTTCCTGCTCTTCCAGGATCACTGGTGCCGGTTTCGATTCGACAGGACACGGCCGACCCTGACGTCACAGGTGCGGTTCTGATCCAGCTGCTGAACCCCGGAGGCGCAAGAGTCAGATGGACACCAGCGGATGAGGGCTGGAGAATCCGGGATGGTCGGCAATCCATCGTGATTCCTCCAGGAGCGCTGCAGGAGATTCGATTGATTCCTCAGTCGTCGTGATCGTCAAACGGATCATCCAACCGCTTCGACGGTGGTCCAAACGATATGTACACACCAAAACCGGTGAGTCCAAGCAGGGCGGTCAACATCGCGATCGACACCGACAGCGCCGGGGAGGAGCTTTCCATCACATCTCTCGACAGGATCGACCCTCTTATGGGTCGGGACCACTACAGTATCGGGGCTGAACTTCACCCGAGACCTCAGGGCCGCTATGGCACAACGCACTCGTTTGGGCGATCTGCTCCGTCCTCTCAACTCCGAGTACGGCAAGGTTGTTCCCGGCTGGGGGACCACTCCTGTCATGGGCATCTTCATGGTGCTGTTTCTGGTTTTCCTGCTGGTGATTCTTCAGCTCTACAACCAGTCGCTGATCCTCGAGGGAATCAACGTCAACTGGAATGGTGGCGCCTGATCCCGTCCGCTGGTCACCTCCATGAACATCTTCGGTATCGGACTCCCTGAGATGGCCGTCATCGGAGCTGTTGCGCTCCTGGTGTTCGGTCCCAAACGTCTGCCTGAATTCGGGCGGACACTTGGAAAGACTCTCAAGGGTTTTCAGACTGCTTCAAAGGAGTTCGAGCGAGAGATCAGCAAAGCGATGGCGGATCCTGAGGAACTTCCACCTCCCTCTCCCCCGGATTCCGCGACAACGACCAAGGCTTCTGAGGACTGATCGGTGATCAATCGAGGAGGCCTCCGTCTGGTGGTCGGTCTGGGTAATCCCGGTGAAAAATATGCTTCGACCCGGCACAACGTCGGGTTCATGGCTTTGGAGCTGCTCACAACTCGAGAGGGTGGTCGTTTCAAGCCGATGTCCAAGCTTCAGGGAGATCTGGCTGATGTCGGGTCCGGCAGCGATCGACTCAGACTGTTGATGCCACAGACCTATATGAATGACAGTGGTCGTTCAATCCGAGCAGCATTGGACTGGTTTGATCTGGAGATCGACCAGCTGATCGTGCTCGTTGACGACATGGATCTGCCTCTAGGACGGCTGCGCCTTCGAGCCAGTGGTGGTGCAGGAGGACATAACGGTCTGAAGAGCACCATCCAGCATCTGGGCACTCAGGATTTCGCCCGACTTCGAATTGGCATTGGTGCGCCAGGTCGCAATCCTGAGGAACGCCGTGCCCGTACGGTGTCTCATGTGCTTGGACAGTTCAACCGTTCTGAGGAACCTCTGCTTCAGAACGTGCTGCGCGAAGTGTTGTCGGGTCTCGATCACATTCAGCGACAAGGACTGGATCGGGCTGGAAATGCCATCAATGCGGTGAATCTGTCTCCTGCTGTTGATGGCGAACAGGCCTGATGGCACCTCTGCCTGTCACCACGGCGCATCTGCGGGTGCATCATCACAGCTTCCGAGACAAGTGTCTTCAGGGAGAGGTGCAGGCTGGCGGATTCATCTGGACATTTCACTGGTTGTTTGAACGGGGTGAGCTGAGCGTTGAGCCCTCTCTGGGCAGAGCATTGATTCAGGACGCACTGCTTCGCTTCCTTGTGAAATCCGATTACAGGCTGGAGGCCGGCGGCGACTACAGCTTCACTGTTCGTGCCCGTTTCTGAACGGGGCTGGTCCAGGCCAATCGATGATCCGGCCGAGATCGGATTCAAGAATCACCAGGGCCGCAACGGCATCCAGTTGGACGGGCGGTAACAGCAACCCTCTCGGTAACAATCGTCGCCATCCCTTCGGAGGCCAAAGTTGCCAGTAGCGCTTGCGTGCTTGAAGTGTGGTGCCACGCTCATCCACCAGCTTGATGGCTAGATCTGCAGGAAGCTGGTTCCTGAGGCTTTCGCTGGCAGTGCCGTTCCCCAGCACCAGGAGTTCTATGGGTGCCAGCTTGCTCCAGATCTCAAGGATGTCGTGTACTCCCTCAGTGGCAACAACTTTCCCCTCGATCACGCAGTTGCTGTCACTGTCGACCAGGACCAGGCCACATTTGCTGCGCCCGGGGTCAACCGACACGATCCTGCTCACTGGATGTCGTCCTGGAACGTTGATGCCGGGCGCAGCGGTTTGCTCGGACGCAGCTCGATGGCGATGGGATCGGCTGTTTCACTGCGACGCACGGCCACAGCCTCGAGTTCAACACGGCCTCCGCGCCGTTCGGTCAGCTGCTGAGCGAGTCTGTTAACGGCGTTGGCGTCAAACTGAAGCCCCTGGCTGAGAGATCCCCGTCGGCGTACTTCCGCCAGCGTGGAAGCCAGCAGCAGGTTGACCCGGTTTCGCACCTCTTCCGGTTTGGTCTCCTGGCTGGCAAGAGCTGTCTTGGCAAGGGTTTCCCCCGCGACGGTGATGGCCACATTGGGCCGCACATCCGGAAAGGCGTAAACCACGCTCTCTCCTCGCAGCACATTCGCCGCTGAGCGCAGCAGCACCACCCAGGTGCCAGGTTTGCGGATGGCTTTTTCCAACCGTTCAATGTCCTGGCGCGGCACGAGGATGATCTGGCGATCCGGCGATTGTCCAGGCAGAACCTTCTGAAAGGCCTGAAGATTGGCTTCCCTCAGCACCTGGTCAATCACCTGCCGGGCTTGATCTGGACGATCCAGTTTGAGTGTGACAGTGGCAAGAGGCTGACCACTGCTGATGGCCACATCTCCCCGACGCAGCGCCAGCAGGTTCTCCTCAAGCAACTGAAGCTCCGCTTCACCGGAGCTGATCCGTTCGCGCACCGCGTCCAGTTCATCGTCGGTCCGCTGGATTTCCGCATCGCGGTTACGGACGTCCTGGCTGAGTCTCCGCCGTTCCGCCTCCAGTCGCCGAGTCTGTTCCTGCAGGGGTTGAAGTGTGCTGCGCAGCTTGCTGGCCCGTGCCTGGGCATCAGCCAGAATTTTTCTGGCTTTGATTTCATCGGCACGAGCTTCTTCGAGTTGCTCACGGGCCTTTCGCTGAGCTTTGCGGCTTCCCTTCAGATCAGAGCGGCTGCTGCGCAGACGAGCTTCGAGATCATTGAGTTCAAACAGACCAACGCGCAGCTGGCGGCTCACCAGAAGCATCAGCCCGAGCGAAAGGGCACTGATCAGGCTCCCCGTGAGCACAGTGATCACCACAGCGGTTTGACGTGGGCGAAGACCGAACAGGCTCAGTCGCGCTTTGCCGACCCTTGAGCCGAGTCGATCGCCAAGGGTGGAGAGCACCCCGCCGAGGATCAGCAGGGACAGCAGCAGAAGCCAGCCGGTCACGGTCGGTCAAACATGCGGCGGGCCGCCGGAATGCTGCCCATTTTCACCTGTCGAGGGGTTAACTGAAACGCTTGGCCAGTGCAATCGGATCAAGAACGGTGATCTTCTTGCGGTCAATTTCGACTAGGCCTGAATTGCGTAGATCCCCGAGCAGGCGTGTGATGGTCACGCGTGTGGATCCGATCGCTTCAGCGATGGCCTGATGAGACAGGCGCAGGTCAATGGTGATGCCCTGGGATCCAGGCATGCCGAAGTCCCTGCAGAGAACAAGCAGAAAACTCACCAGACGGGAGGACATGTCCCGGTGTGTGAGGGTCTCAATCATGGTTTCTGTCTGAAGAATTCTGCTGGAGAGACCCTGGAGCAATAGCAATCCCACGCTGGTGTCCGCTTCGATCGCCTGGCGCACGGAGCTGGCTGGTGCCGTCACCATTTCCACCCTGGTGAAGGCCACGGAGTGATAAAAGCGATCGGATCGATGTCCGGTGAGCAGTGAGAGAACACCGAACAGGCTGTTTTCTCTCAACAGGGCAACGGTGATCTCCTCACCCGACTCGTACACCCTCGATAGACGCACAGCGCCTCGTCGGATCAGATACACGCGCTCGGCAGGGTCACCGGGGAAAAAGATCGTTTTGTTCCGTTCCACCATTTCGGTGCTGGCACCCTCCAGATCACGGATCACTTCCAGCAGGGTGCGGCTGGCGGGGTTGGGGGCATTGATCAGGCTTGTCTCTGCGGATCGCCCAGGCTGGGGAGCGGTCCGACTGAAGCCGCGCATCACTTCGGCCATGACCAACGCATCAATGCGGGGAAGTTAAGGAGCGATGCGCGGTCACCCTGTAGCAACGAACACGGTTCTCCCGGCTCAGTCGCCATGCAGTGCATTCAGTTGTGCAGCCATGAGTTGCTGGAGCCCTGGTTCGGCTAGGTCCAGCAGGCTGTTGAGCTGCCTGCGACTGAATGGTGCGCCCTCGGCAGTCCCCTGCAGCTCCAGCAGATCACCGGCGTTGTTCATCACCACATTGAGATCCACATCGGCCCGACTGTCTTCGCTGTAGTCCAGATCAAGCAGAGGATTCCCCTCGACCAGGCCTACAGAGACTGCCGCCACCTGGTTGACGACCGGATTGGTGCTGATGCGGCCCTGCGCCAGCAGCCTTTCACAGGCCTTCTTCAGGGCGAGCCATGCACCGGTGATGGCCGCTGTTCTGGTCCCTGCATCTGCCTGAATCACATCGCAGTCGATCAGCAGAGTGTTCTCTCCCAATGCCTTCATGTCGATCGCGGCGCGAAGACTGCGACCGATCAGACGCTGGATCTCCTGGGTGCGTCCTGACAGTTTCATCAGTTCTCTGCGTTGACGATCTGGGGTGGATCCGGGCAGCAGGCGATATTCGGCGCTCAGCCACCCCAGTCCCTGATCCCTTCTCCAGCGTGGGACGCCGTCTTCCTGGCAGACGCTGCAGAGCACGGTGGTGCGTCCAGTGCGCACGATCACTGAGCTCAGAGCGAAACCCATGGGATCCCAGTCAATCGAGAAAGCTCTGAGATCGGATGGCTGGCGACCATCGTTGCGCTGGGTGTCGCTCATGGGGAGACGGCTCGGAATCCTGAGCCTGCCAGTTGGAGTGGAGACACCATGGATGGTGTCAAAGGGATTGTGATTTGCACTTTCGCCGCTAGATTCAAGTTCCGCTGGGTTGTTTTGATTCCAGCCACGACGGAAGCGACCCAGATGACCGCAAGCCTGAGCCCCATCCATCGATCCCGTGGGCAGAGCGGTGCTGATCATCGGGATCTGAATCGTGCAGGCCTGAACCCACTGCCCTCACTCCAGCCTCAGCATCCGCTGCATCTGGTGGCCCCGGAAGGGCAGTTGCAGGTTCACACCGCCCCCTATCGAGGCAGTTTCGGCACAGTGCTCAGTCAGGCCATGCGTTCTGCAGGGCTTGGCAGTCGTGTCGCTGTGATGCAGTTCCTGAAAGGCGGCGTCGCCCAGGGCCCTGATGCTGCGATCACGCTCTGTGATCGCATGGTGTGGACAAGACCCGCCGTGATGGGATGTCTGTCGGATCCAGCCGGCTCGTCTGACGCTGCGGCAGTGGATGCCGTGCAGGCGATCTGGCGGCTCTGCAGCCGCCACCTGGCCTGCGGAGATCTCGATCAGTTGGTGCTCGATGAACTTGGATTGGCCATTGCGCTCGGTTATCTCGATGAGAAAGAGGTGCGCGACAGCCTGGAAGCACGCCCTGGTTCCATGGATGTGATCATCACAGGACCGTCGATCCCTGAATCTCTCATGGGTCTTGCGGATCAAGTGACCGAACTGCGCAGGGGGTTCTGATGCTCAAGAACGACCGATGGATCACTGAACAGGCTGCCTCGGGCATGCTCGAACCCTTTCAGAAAGGCTTGATCCGACATCTGGATTCTGAGCAGAAACTTTCACCTGTTCTCAGCTTCGGCTGCTCCTCGTACGGGTACGACCTGCGTTTGTCAGCTAAGGAATTCCTGATTTTCAAGCATGTTCCTGGAACAGTGATGAATCCCAAGCGGTTCAATCCTGCCAACCTTGAGCCCACTGAGCTTCACCATGACGAAGATGGTGACTATTTCATCCTTCCCGCCCATTCCTATGGCCTCGGTGTGGCTCTGGAAAAGATGAAGGTTCCGCCGAATATCACCGTGATCTGTCTCGGCAAGAGCACCTATGCACGGCTGGGAATCATTGTGAACACCACTCCAGCTGAAGCCAGCTGGGAAGGGCATCTCACACTCGAATTCAGCAACAGTTCAGGAGCTGACTGTCGCATTTATGCCAATGAAGGGATCTGTCAGCTGCTGTTTTTTGAGGGTGATCCGTGTGACACCACCTACAGCGATCGGCAGGGCAAATATCAACATCAACCTGAGAAAGTGACGCTCGCCAAGATTTGAATCGCCAGGAATGGTCAGTTCCGCCCCGATCAGGGCGCCAGACGAGCCTTGTGCAGTCTGTTTTTTTCGTACCAGTCAGCGAACTCAGGCGCCCAGCTCTGCAGATGTGGCCACATCAGATCACAGAGCTCTCTGATTTCCTGTTGTGCATCGAGTTTGGAGCGCAGGTCAAGGAAGTGAAGGAAAGCGCGCAGACTGAAACTGACAACAAAATGCTGTCGGTAGTCAAAGGGCAGAATTCCTCTGGCATGTTCCTCTGAGAAACCTTCCCGTAACAGATCGCGGTAGCGCTCCGCCGCCTGTTGGCAGAGTTTCAGATCGATGCATCGTTGTTCATCGGTGTAGGTGTATTTCTTGCCCAGTCGGTCTCGGTACTCCCCCACCGGACGCAGATAAAACACTTCCTCGAGATCCAGTTCTCCGTCCGCAGCCCGGCAGATGCGTTCACCGGTGTAGCGCATCGATTGAACATCAAAACTCACCCCGACCCTGTGCGTCCGAGCCTGCTGCATCACCGAATGAGGGAACCAGCCCACGTTCAGCACGATCTGGGCATGTTCCAGCGGGCCGTAATGGCCTTTCATTCCACCAAGCAACCGCTTGATGCAAATCTCCCCGGCCCTTGTTTCGTTCGGCCACTGGTCGCGTTCCATCACCACGAAACCTTCGCTGTAGTCCTGGTGCATGCCGGCGTACACGCTCTGCTGAGGATTGGGTGTAGCGGCGATCAGTTCGACCCGGAAGCGGGAATCCATGAGGTTTTGAGGTTTCGGGTACGGGATATCGGTTGATCATCGCCTTTTCGGTCGGCCATGACTGGAATTACGCGTGACTTCGTGGGCCGGTGGAATCCTTCGTGGCCGTCTCAGGGAGAGGACTGGTACTGCCAAAGCCAGCCAAAGCTGGAAGTGGGCTGCCGTCCATCAAGGCAGTTGCAATGGAATCCAGCTCGGTTTCACTGCGGCCGCCGAGTGATCGACCACGCATGGTGCCGTCCGCAGAGAACAGGTTCAGCTGAGGAATGCCTGTCACGTCGTAACGATCAGTCAGGTCCAGCCAGCGCGGGTTGTCGATGTTGACCAGAACCACATCCAGATCGGCACTGTGGCGTTGTTCAACCTCAAGCATCGCTGGAGCCATTTCGCGGCAGACCTCACACCAGTCGGCATAGAACTCGAGAATCGTGGGTCGACCATTGCTGAGAGCCACTTCCGGCGGCAGGGAACGCCTGGCGAGCTGATCGAGCGGCGATTCGATCGAACCACCGTTGCGGACCAGAAAAAGCCCCACGGCCAAGACCAGGGCTGCAGCTAGCAGCATGCTTTTCTGCCATGTGGTGAGGCCGGAGTTTGAAGCGCTGTCGGTCATCGCGGACTGACATCAGTGACACCACTCTGACAGGACAAACCGCTTGCTGTTGCTAGCGTCTGACCGCAGAACCTCGCGTCGTTGATCGACGTTTGTCCGCCGCGAATCTGCTTTCAAGCTGATGCCCGTTTTGCGTTTTCTCCTGCTGCCGCTTCGGGCTCCGCTGCTGATTCTGCTGTTTGTGGTGTCGCTGTTCCTCGGCCATCACTGGGCCATCCAGGAGGCCTGGCTGGCTGAGGCCCATTCGATTTCGGTGAGCACCTTCTGGGCACTCGAGATCATCCAGGCCGTGGTGGTGGTTGTGATCTGCACGATGCCGGACCTGCTGCTTCGTCAGCTTTCAATGCTGATGGCATCCAGTCGAGTTCTCAGTCTGGTGGTCACGCTCACGTTGCTCATCACCGTGGGTCTCTACGTCCTCAGCCTCAGCCTGCTGTCGGATGTGCTGATCCTGGGGTCCGCCACACTGCTGGCACGCCTCGATCTGAGTCGTATCAAGGTGGTTCCCCCTCCGCAGCTGATGGCCTTCTGGCTGGCTGTGATTGTGATCGCCGGTATCTGGATCGGGCAGGATCTGCCCAATCCCCCCAGTTCACTCGGTGCAGCGATCGGTGCCTGAGCTGTTGTTCAGGTAGGCCCAGACATTGCCGAGAACTTTCTTGGTGTAGATGCGGGTTTCCGGGTACGGAATGCGCTCGACCCACAGTTCAGGATCGTGGTTCAGTTCAGCACTCAGCCACGATCCCGCCGCCCCCGGCCCGGCGTTGTAGCTGGCCACTGTCAGCCAGGGGTTGCCCTGCCAACGCTCCAGAAGACCGGTCAGATAGCGCGCACCCAAAACGGCGTTGCGTCCTGGATCTTTCAGGTCATCGGTACTGAGTTCTTCTCCTGCCACTTCTGCAGCCGTGGTCGGCATCAGTTGCAACAGCCCCACGGCACCAACGGGAGAAGCCACCCCTGGAGAGAACCGAGATTCCTGGCGGGCAACAGCCAGCAGCAGTTCGAGTCGCACCTTCTCCTGTTCCGACGCTTCCAGGAACTGAGACTGCAGCGGTCGAGGGTGAAGGCTGTCCTGGAGAAGATGAAGAGTTTTGCAGTCCGGTGACACGATGCGCAGATTGGCTTTCCATAGCCGGTCGAGACCGGTCCAGTGGTCATTCACGCCCAGCCGCAGCCGTCCTTCCAGCAGGAGCTCCTGAGGTGATGGATCGGCATTGTCTCCAGTGCTGCGCCAGGTCTCCCAGGCTTCCTGATTCATCTCGAGTCGCCAGAGATCGTCCACCAGGGAACTGCCGCTGGCGAGAGGGCTCCAGGTCCGCTCAGCGTTCACACGAACAGACTTGGTCGCATCGCTGAGATTGTCTCCTGAGAGCACCGGCAAGTCGCCAGCCCCAAGCCTGGCCTGAGCTCTCCAGGTGTAGTAACCCGGTGGTTGCTCCTTGGTCAGTTTCTGCCAGATCTGTCTCGCCTTGTTGTTGTCTCCGAGTTTGTCTTCACTCATCCCCAGCCAGAACTGCTGGCGCGCACGCAGGGGTGAGGGCAGCTGTTCGGCTGGGATCGCAGTCAGCCATGACCTTGCCAGTTCCCACTGGCCTGAGAGGAGCGCCGTACGAGCCAGATCCCACTGCAGTTGCCAGCTGGCCGGATGGTCCGGCCAGCGATTCAGCACGGAGAGGCCTCCCTTTCCTCCTCCCAGGCGGACCCTGGCGGCGGCCACATCGGCTGATCGTTTCTGAAGCGAGTCAGGTAAGGCGTCGATGAGGGCCTGTTTCGGACGCAGGGGTTCGCTCAGCAGCGCTGCGGACTCCAGTGCTTCCTGGCTGTCTGGATGATCCTTGGCCAGCTCAAGCAACATCGTTTCACCACGCTGCTGCTGACCCTTGTCTCCCCGCAGGAGTGCGCGCCCGATTGTCAGAGCCTGCGGCGCTGCCAGAGGTGTGCCCTGAAGACAGAGTTCAGCGGATCGACCGTCACCGAGCTCAGCCAGGGCCGCTGCCAGTTGCAGGCGCTGCTGCTGCTCGAGTGCTTCGCCGCTGATGGCACCACAGGCCTTGCGAAGCAGCCGCTCCGCTCCAGGCCAGTTGGCTCCCCAGCGAGCCAAATGCAGGGCACTGGACTGGATCATTGCCTGATCGGCGTCGTCAGGCAGTTCGGCGGCGGCCGCCAGAGCTGCGGGGTGGGCAGGCTGAAGTCTGAGCAGTTCCTCCCTCAGTTGCGGCTGGCGATCCGCAAGGTGATAACGGGCATCGGCACTGACCGCTGCGGTGGGAAAACGTCGGAGCAGATCGAGCCAGTGCTGTTGTTCCTCCCGCTCAAGCCCCAGTGACCTTGCGGTCAGGGCTTGTTGCTTGAGGGCGACGGCGGCCAGTGGAGCTGGCCCCCAGCCCTGGCCGCCCAGCAGACGTCTGCGCCTCTGGGGGGACTCGCTGCTGCGGACTGCCAGCATCAGGGCCGCTTCGCGTCGCTGCTCAGGGTTTGAGGACCAGCGGTAGTGAGACCAAAGTTGCCTGTCGCTCAGCAGTGGCGTGATCGGAGTGTGCTGACTGCGCAACATGGCGCGGCCGCTCAGGATCACCAGAACAGTCAGAAGTGTGGTTCCACCGAGAAGAAGCGGTCCGCGGGTCACTCGAGCGTTCAAGCCATGGCTGGAAACTGCTGGCATTCTGTGCCCAGCGGGATCGAACTGGATGGTTGCTCAGCGTCGGCAACCGCGGCCTGGCCAGCGCCAACGCCTGCGCCTGGCTGTGGCCTCAGGGCTCGCTGTTGTGGTCTGGAGTCTGCGCTGGCTCTGGCCATTGCAGTGGCTGCCTGGCTGGGTGGTGCTGCTGGTGGGTTTGTGGGCCCTGCTGGAACTGGCAGCTCTGCTGCTTGTCCCCCGGCGATGGAACTGACCGGCATCGTGCGGCTGTGGCCCTGTCACTGGCTCAGTGATTGGTTGTCTCAAGACTCTTAAGGTTCAGTCCACATATGAGACCTCATGGCCTCGATCGCTGCCCACCCGCTCGGTTCACTTCAGTCCCCGGAGGCCAGTTTCGGGACAGACGGTCTGCGTGGTCGTGTCGGTACGGCGATCACACCTGCTCTGGCCTTGCAGGTTGGTTTCTGGTGTGGACGCGTTCTGCCGCCGGATGGTCCGTTGTTGATCGGGATGGATTCCCGCTGCAGCGGTTCGATGGTTGTGGCAGCTCTGACTGCAGGACTCACGGCTGCAGGTCGTGAGGTCTGGACTCTTGGCCTCTGCCCAACTCCGGCGGTGCCGGGTCTGATCCGTCGCTTGCAGGCGTCGGGCGGGCTGATGGTTTCGGCAAGCCACAACCCGCCCGAAGACAATGGCATCAAGGTGTTCGGGCCGGACGGCAGCAAGCTGGGCTCCGAATTGCAACGCCGCATCGAATCCGGTTTACGTGGAGAGGTTGATGCTGCCGGGGGGATGAGCTCCTGTGGTGCTGCAAGCCACCGCTCTGAATTGCTAGAGCACTATCGCGAGAGCCTGCTGAGCAACATGGTCG
>PVBE012756741.1_pt1 | contig 13999 bp, 12 predicted proteins | sample 1631181 | NCBI WGS metagenome assembly PVBE01 (sample SAMN08397723, study PRJNA350692) | Marine metagenome, whole genome shotgun sequencing project. | isolation source: water | place: Pacific Ocean | collected 2012-04 | reverse complement strand
TTCGCAGGGGAACACCATGAAAGGGGGTAAAGGCATATGCATTCATGCCATCGGACTTTATGCTTCGGTTCAACTCTATCGTGTCGAAAGCCAATTCCTTGGTCTCACGAGGGAAACCCATGATGATGTTGACACTGAAAGGGATCCCCAGGTTGTACAGGATGTTCAGATTGTTCACAATTGTGTCATTATCAATCTTTCTAGAGAGTGTTTTCTCCCTGAATTCGGGGTTTCCGTGTTCGACACCGAATGCAACCCGCAGCAGTCCCACTTCCTTCAGACAGCGGAATTTGTGCTCTGTAACAATCTCGGGCCTGGTCTGTATCCAAAACGGGAGCTTGAACTCTGCGTACATATCACAGAACTCGTCAAGCTCTCTGTCGCTCCATGCCAAAAAGGTATCAGCCCAGAAGTAGAATGAATCCGCCTTGTACCTCTCTACGCAATGTGAGATTTCCTCACGCACGAGTTCCGTTTTTTCTTGCGAAAAAACTTCTGCTGCGCAAGATTATAGATTTTATTCTGTGCGGGCGAATTGCAATAAGCACAAGTACAAGGGCACCCCCGATGGGTTTCGATGGGAAACATTCTCCAAAGTTTACCTTGCATGGGTCGGAAATAGCGGCTCTCTGGAAAGAAATCATAGTCTGGCAACGGAACGGCATTGACATCCACTAGTGTCGGCAACGGACTGCTGTGTAAGGCGCCATCCTTCCTAAGGAACCAGATACCCTTTACAGCCGAGACATCCTGTCCGGACTCCAATCTTCTGCATAATTCCGGCAAGCTGTTTTCACCCTCGCCAATCAAGACGTGATCGATAAGGCCCTCAGATTTGCGCAACACCAGTTCAGGAGCGAAAGTTGGAAAAACGCCTCCAGCCACAACCGGCGGGCGATCCTTCGCCTCAATCGCTCGCAGCAGAGTCAGCGCGTTGGGATACATGTCTTCCGTAAGCGAGAAAGCTATTAGATCAGGTGAGAAGCTTTGGACTTTGTTCCTGAAGTCCCCGCCTGGTGATGATTGATGCACATGTTCCCACAACAATGAATCGTCATAGGGCCGGGCGTTCAACCGTCCTTCTTTCTCCTTGTCGCTATCGAAACTGCGCCCAAACTCAGGATAAATGGTGGTATCAAACAACTCAACCGTATGACCCTCTCTACTAAAGGCAACTGTTCAGGATGCCAACAGCCGGCGGAAGCATATTCATGCCGAACAAGTTTGGGTAAACCAGTAGTACTTTCATTCCTCTAACTCAACCTAGAACCCGTAGTTCCTGTCGGTCACATCACCGATAATTCTTGCAGGAACGCCGGCGGCTATCTTGCCATCTGGAACAACCAAATCTACGACCACCGCACCAGGTGCAACTATAGCCCTCTCTCCAATTACGGTTGCGCCCAGGATTATTGAATGACTCGCGATTTTGGCGCCCTTCTTGATATGCGGCACATGCCCATTCTTTTGCCCAAAACTCACATTACGGTAAACATGAACACCTGATTCAATTACAGTGTTTGATGTGATGCAGACGCCTGTGTGGTGAAATACAATACCAGGTTCTATCAGTGGATAAGCGCCATGTTCAAAACTGTAACGGGTGACATTTCTCTGCCTAAGCCAAGCGGATATTTTCCATGGCAGCCACCTTATGCCCCCTCCCCGTGTTCTTGACATTCTGTGAAACCATTGACACAGTCTCATTGTCACGGTCATTGGGTACCGGAATTCTCTTGGGAAAAAAACGGCGGTTATTAGTCGCACTATTAGTCGCACTTTCCATCGCGATGGTATTGGATTAATCTCGTGCTCATCAAAATAAAAGCATCCCCAAAACGAAACCGGGCAATATCTGGAGCTAAGGCTCGTGCTTATTTCGGACGACGTTTCCTGTGCTTTCGACATAGCTTCGGTTGAGCGCAGATAGTCTGACGCGGCTACACCCCGCGCACGAACACGCTGTTCACGCAGTCTTCATAGGGCGTGTCCTTGAGCATTTTGCTGGAGTGCTCACTAAAATCGGTCACGCGCGTAAACCCCGCCTGAATTATCCGCTGCAAAATAGGATCCGCATCCCCCAATTTACCCGACACTTCAATTAATATGGATTTCAACCGCTGATCCTGCAAAGTTTGCGCACCTCCAGTAATGACCTTATCTTCAAGACCATCCACATCAATCTTCAGATGATTAGGGAAATCCATGCCCCAGCTCTGCCAGAGGTAATCCAGAGGCACCCCGACCGCACCCTGAACATGGAAGGGTTGGAACTCACTGCCAGTGAAGTCTTCCACACCACCAAAACTGTGCATAGAAGAGCCAGCGGCCAATTTCTTGCCCGCCACAATTTTCTCGAAGTTCTCTGGATGAAGATTGAAAGTGTCAAAGCATAATTGGTCGGTGATCACGATGCAGCAAGGCAACACTACTCCTGACAAGCCGTTCAGGTGAATGTTCTTACTTAGTTTGGCGTAATTGAGCGCCTCTGGTTCGAAGGCAAATACTCTGCACTCTCCCGCCAAGTGTTTCGCAGCGAAAAGCGCATACAGGCCGATATTGGCGCCGACATCATACATTACATCACCGCGCCGAAAGTAGCGCTCAATCCACTCGAGGGTCTCCGGCTCTTTTGTCTCATAGGTGTTTGCCCTGAATTCCTCAATCTCAGACTCAACGTCCAAAAGAATCACCCGGCCTCTGACGTTGCACGCACGTGTTCTGCCTATGTCGGCAACACGTTTCGCCACGCTGGCGACTCTACGTCTAACGGCACGATTGACACGACTGATCATTCCCAATGCCAAATTCATTACTCGCCGCCTGCAGCCGGCAAGATTGCCCCCGTCACATAAGTATTGAGTGGTGAGACCAAAAACAATACTGCTTCAGCAATCTCATTCGGATGTGCAGCTCTGCCCAAAGGGATCTTTTTCTCTCGTTCCGCCAAATTTCGCCCTAAACGGCTATGAATTGACGTCCGTGTGACCCCGGCACGAACGACGTTAACCAGTACACCGTCGGGGGCACCTATTTTTGCTAAAGCCAATGTCCCCGCTTCAAGCGCAGCTTTTGAAATCATGTAATGCGCGGTCTGTATTGAGCCCGAGTGTTTCACTCCAATACTACTGATGCTGACAATCCGACCATTTTGGAGTTGGCGCATTTTTTCGAGAGCAAGTTTGCCAAGCATAATATGGGTCGTACAGTTGGCTTTCAATGCACGGTCTAACTGTTTCTCGTCTAACTCATCAATGGAATCCACGGGTTCTAACAAAGCAGCATTATTTATCAGGATATCCAGGCGTGGTTGCCATGAGCGAACTGCGTCAAAGACCTGATCTGCACTATTGGGTTGAGTGAAATCCGCTTGCACCAAATGGCAACGGTCGTCGCCATATTGAGCAGCTAGTTGCTGCACCCCAGCGCGATTCGCATTGTAATGCAGCGCAACTGTGGCACCGTTGGACAGCAGCTTTTCTGCAATTGCGTGTCCTATTCCACTTCCTGCGCCTGTGACTAAAGCAACCTTATTTGTCAGGGACAAATCGGGGACGGTGTTCATACCTCTTAGACAAGGGTGCAGCGCATGCAGGGAGTAATGCTATTACGCCGTTGAGCCAAGTGCGCCTTGCGGAGGGCATAGTACTTGTCGCCACCCCAGATTTCAGAGAGCTCCTCGTTGTCGGCATCCCCAACGGAAAGGGTGGACAGATAATCTACGTCGCATGGATTCACCGTCCCATCCCACCACACAAACATCCTGCGCCACAGGTCGGAACACGGGGCAGCGATGTCGTGGGGCGGTCTCTGATAGGTGTCTTCCCACGGGTTGTACTTGACAAACGCCACCTGATCCACTAAATCTCCCCAAAACCGCTCCATGTCGTCCAGATTCTGTTCGTCGCCAAACCTGACGCCGGACACCCGGGTGATCGTCTTTGAGTCCGAATAATGTCGAGCACGAATCTCTTGGAACTGTCGGATGTTGGCAAGGACACGCTCCAAGTTGCCATTAGTGCGCAGCTGGCTGTATAAAGGCTCCGATGCGGCATCGGCCGATAACACAAGCGTGGCGACGCCTGCCTGCAGGATAGCATGGGTCTTACGTTCGTCCAGAAACCAGGCATTCGTGTTTATCTTCAGCGCGAGGAACTTCCCCGCAGCGTACGCAAGCATGTCTTCGATATCGCGGTTGATAAGTGGCTCACCACGCGAGGCGAGAGATAAAGCTTCGCATTTTCCGTCTGCCTGATCAATCACCCTCTTGAATAATCCCAGAGTCATCAGCCCCATGTGGCCATTCCTGGGTTCCGTGAGCGCCTTATCCACTTGAAAGCAGAACACACAGCGATAATTACATATTGAAGCAGGTTCTATCTGCAAACAAGGGGGGAATTCGTCCAATTCCTGGGCCTGCGGGAAGATGTCGTACCGGTAACGGTAGAACAGATACCGGGGCAGATACTCATCCGAGAGTCGGTTGATTTCCTCAACCACGTGCTCCTGTAATTGGAAACATGGTTCGAAAGACGAAGAGCCATCTATCACATCGTCACAGGCGCGCCGAATTATCACAGCTTGATAGCCGGAACTGGGGTTCTCACCAAGAGCGGCCCGTAACCGCCGAACACGCTCGTAGACCTTGTCATTGTCACGCGTATCCTGCCTGATTTCAAGAAAGCTATTGGCTTTTTCGTATACTGTTGGTGACGCTGACACAGTTGGTCCTAGATGGATGTTGACAGTTGAAGCCAGTAGTGTGTCAACAGCACTATGAGTGACGCCGTCGCATAGCGGTAGTCCGCGCAACCTCGGAGAAAGCGCTGACTTTGCCCATCTATCTGCCCTTCCGCAGTGGAATTGTCATCTCGCTTCCCGGTCTTGCACCGTCCGCAGGCTTTATAGTGACGGTTTTGCGCAGTGACCGCTTCGGCAAATCAGGTTTTGAGCGCAATCGGCTTTTCACACTCCAAACTAAATGCTCAGATATCAGTCCAAGGCTATGTACAGGTGAAGCTCCGTTCCGAATTGCAATGGCAAGAGCAAGCAAAGGGTAAGCGTGTTTACGCACAGTGGGGTTGAGAAACAAGGTAAGTGCGAGTGAGCGACGCAGGTTCAAAGATCCTGTCTTGTCTTTGTCGGCCCGTCCGCTCAGCACATCTGAGAGCCGTCGGTGAAGGGGCGAATCCGCACTGATCCGATCCAACCTCTCTGTCCCAAATACCAGACGCAGAATGCTCAATAAAAGGTCCCATATAAGTTCGGGAAACGAACAGCGGAATCTATGTACATGCTCGAGGTAGCTCGCATTCACCTCGCCACCCATACGATGGGGCCAGATCAACACCTTCAAAAGCGGCTGTTGCGTGTAATTAGTGAAGTGATCAGACTGATATGCATCAGTGTCGCTAATCCTGAGAAGATACTGCTCCTCATCATCAATGTTCTTGCCGATGTAACCATTTTCGCGAGCATACTCATACAGCGGCGTGCCGGGAAGTGCCTGTGCGTAGTTAACACTCTGGCTGCTGCCTGGAAGACCCTGGTGCATGGAAGCATAGTGAGAAACGGCTGTGAGAAACTCTGTAGTCTCCTTTATGGTCTCATCAGTTTCCCCGGGCATCCCCAGCACAAGCTGGACTACTGTAAACAATCCAGCTTCATAAGTCCACTTCAAGGCGTCAACATTCATTTGCACCGTAGTATTCTTCTCCATCACGTCCAGCATTTGCTGGCTTCCGGATTCAATGCCGAAAAACACTGCCAGACAGCCATTGGCTTTCCAGTACTTCAACGTTTCCAGATCCACCGTTCGTGCCCGCACTCCACTAGCACGCCAGAGAAAGCCCATCTCACCTAATGCCTCAACCAGTTCGTGCGTCAGTTTGCGGTTGGAGCCGAAGTTCTCATCTCCAATCGAGAGGAACGCCACATCATACCGATCTTTCAGGTATTGCAGGTGGGTTACAATCTGATCCGTGGGCCGCATGCGATACCCCTTCTCCCACCGGTGGCAGAAGGTACAACGGGACACACATCCTTTTGTAGTGATCACTGTCGCGGCTCGTTTTTCTCTCATGGCCTCGGGAAATTCGACCCCGTACTCCACGAGAAAGTCCGGCGTGTCAGCGATGAATTGTGACAAAGAGCCATCAGCTTCAAAGAGTGAGTAGTCCGGCCAATCAATTGCATCCCCGGTCGGTGGCGTGCCGTAGCCGGTGAAGTGGAATCGACCAACATCGTCCAAGAAACACAGCCCCGGAATGCTCTGAATCTCCTCGTAGCTCCACGACTGCTCCTGAAGAGCCATAACCAAATCCTGAATGATGAGCTCACCGTCACCCGCCACACAGAAATCGACCTCCGTTTTGCGCAACAAAATCTCGGCACTTGCCGCAAGGTTGCCGCCCAATATTGTTATGGTATGGGGCGACACCGCGCGAATCAGGCTCGCCAGATACTTGGTGTACGCATAGGCAGTCGAAACGACCGCGCTAATGCCGACAATGTCAAACCGGTTCTCACCGAAGTAAGACTTTACTTCTTCGTGCTTCGGACGAAAGTAATCGATGTTGTAGAAGTCCGCCGTCACCCCAATCTTGCGCAGCGACTGGATGATTACCATGCTGCCGAACGGCGGAAATGTGGTCGGCACAGGACGTATAGGTGTAGTGCAAATGCATATTCTCATATTACGATTCCTTGATAGCACACCCGGCATCTTAATGCCATATCACCTACTTAATTGAGTTCACGAACGGGCAGGTTGTAGGCTGGAGTGCTCCTTTTCTCGTTCAGTACCCGTGCCAGCGCAGCAGCCGCGCGCTCAGCGCTCCGTCCATCGGCCCGATGAATGCCATACTCAAGCAGGAACGAGTCGTCCACTGAATTGGTTTTGGGAGGCGGCCAGCCCGCCAGAACATCATCCAACCGCTCCAAGAACTCATCCACCGACGTAGCCACCATCGCGCGTCGCTTCAGGAGCTCCAACCAGTGGGCATCAACCTGGACCCAATCTAAATTGACCAGACAGAGTATCGGCAAACTGGTGGCGCAGGCTTGAAGAAGCGTTGTGGATGGTGACTCTATGACGATGAGGCGCCCTTGCCAGACCATGTCCGAAAACATCCCGTTGGCCACAACTGTAATGTTGGTCGCTGCTAAGCACCGCACTACCTCATTGATAAAACGGACGTGTTCATACAACTGGACAGTCTTAGCGAGAGCACTGCGTTGCGGATGGTCAGCCACAAGCCGCAGTATGCTCCGTTCAAGCCTGGAAAGTGCAATTGGAGGATGGTGGCTCGTCTCCATATAGCGCTCGTCGTTGACAGAATATGTTGTCACGTAACAGACATCGTAATCGGGAGACGGTGTGTTGGCACGAGTCCTCCAAATGCTTTCCAACTCAATCGAGCCGACAGGAAACAACGGTCGCTGACACAAGCGCGGATGAGAACCGAAGCCAGCGGACAAACCCCTAACTGTACCCGAGCCATACACCAGAAGAGAATCACTGGGCTGAACTTCCATTGCATGCACATGACGGTCAGGCACCGCCATTCCGTAGGCACCATGTTGGTAGACCACCACCGGACATCCAATCGCCCGCGCCGCGATCATGTTCGGAAGTTCAGTTGACGCCACCGGATATTGAGTCAGGACAACCGCCTTTGATTGTCGCTCAAGAAAGGGCTTTACACTGCTCGCCTTACGAATAGCGTCACCCGCGCGATAATGCCACAACCAAGAAAACCGCGGCAGCATCAAGTATGCGAGATCGATAGCAGCGACCTTAAGATATCCAGTAGAGCGGAAAGCATCTGCAACAGCAGGCCACGCATCTGCCATCCCGTGCTCTATTTCGCTTTCCCTACCGTTCTCCCCGCTTGCCCACCTCGGCACCGTTACCATCCTCAAATGGGCGCCGTGCCTGGCGGCAGTCCAGGCTTGCACGATCTCCCTAAAGCCAGGATACCCGGCTGTGGTCACCAATGTGGGGTAGTCCGAGTTAGTGCGTTGCGCCTGAAACCACCGCGCAGCGTTGAGCAGCTGCTGGGCGACGCCGTATCGGGCCCTGCCGTACATGCTTCGGCCCGCCATGGCAAGCGATGCCAGAGCGCCGGGATGATTTCTCACTATGTCCAGCGGATCAGCGCTCTTCGCCAGAGGCATGAATTCAAAGCGCGCATTGAAGGCGTTGGCCACAGCGGGTGTTAACAGTGAGTATAGCGAGGCCGCTGGAAGCGCGCCATCAGCGGGATTCAATCCATTTGTTGCAGGTGCGAAGCTGACTATTTGGCTGGCCTGCAGCCATTGAACCAACTGGATCAGAGTCCAAGTGCGATGCCAGAACCGATCCAAGATACAGCGCACATCATGTTGCAACAGGGCAAACGTAAATCCAGGTGGCGGGGCTCCCAAGGCATTTTCCAGCTGGGCATCCAACATATCGCACAACTCGAACGCGTGGTCGAAGTTGGACAGAGTGGCGCGATAGAGATCAGCCTCATCATAAAGATCCTCCATTGCGTAGAAATCAAGGTCTGCCTGTTCAGCCGCAAGATCGGCATCAGGCGCCAGCGCAACCAAAGTGAGTTGGCCAGCATCTGGACGAGAACCAAGGGCACGTAACTCGGCAGCATTCTCAAATAGGCCGACAATCACTTCACGTCACCCTCACTCACCTGCTCGACCTGTCGCCGTTTTAATGTCTGCTCCGCCAACCAGAAATCAAACTCGTCGTCAATCTCTATATTCTGCTCCCGGTCCAGCAATACACGCTCAATACGCTTTCCATGTCGATCTCCCTCCCTGAGCAGATCTGCTCGGATGACATAGACATTCCCATCATCATAAAAGAACCCATCGATGTCTTGACGCCTCAAATCATTCTTCCCATACTCTACAAATTTGCACATAAAACCAGTTGCCAACGAGTCCGTGTCTGCATCCATAAATTGTTGAATACAACGATCAATTAAGCTGCTATCCCTTATTGGCGAAGTCGCCTGAAGTAAGACAACTATGTCTGCCGACACGCATGTGAGCGCATGTTGTAAGACACTGAGTGTTGTGGCTTCATCAGAAGCCAACTCTTTTGGTCTATAAAGCGCCTCCGCACCCCATTTCCGGGCGATTTCTGCAATTTCGTCATCTTCGGTAGAAACTACGTAGCGCTCCAAAAGCTGCGAAGCCCGGGCCGCTTCGATGGTCCAAGCTACAAGCGGCTTGCCGCATAAAGGTCTGATATTTTTCCTGAGTATTCCTTTACTGCCACCGCGAACCGGTGTTATACCTAGAATAACCGTGCCCGGCCCCCTTTTCTCAATCACGCCCACTCATCCCTGAGCACCATAAAAGCCTCAGCAGCCATAAAACCAACCTCCATCCCCCGCTTTCGGGCCAGCACTTCAATTCCTTGCAATGAACGTGGGTGTGGAAACTCGCGCAGTTCCCTAGTGTATGCTCCCATGGCTTCAATCTTCCGCTTCAAGAAGTCGCTGATCTGGACATAGAAGTTTGGCTGGAAAGCATACTCTGGGAACGGAGGGGCTGTATCTGTCGAAGACGGAACTTCATAAGCGAGCATACGTGGAACCTTGTATTGCGAGAGGCTACGGCAGGCTATTAGCGAAGCATGACAGACTGCACGATGATCCTGATTGGCGTCGCCCCGGTGGTGCGTGTAGACAATAGACGGCCTCACATCGAGAACGCACTCCTCCAAAGGAACAATCACATCCAACAGCCGTTCGTCAAGCAGTTCGTCACGCAAGCGGAGAAAGCGGATATCCTCATAACCCAAGATTATTGCCGCACGCTTGGTAGCTTCTTGCTCCTCCTGTACAAGGGCATCGTCGAACTGATGATCATAGGCGCGCTTGCAGACTATGCAGACTGTCACGGTATCGCCAGCCGCCAGGTGCTTGCCAATAGTACCGCCCATACCCAGCACCTCATCGTCCATGTGGGCAGCAACAACAAGTACTTTCATGGTCGCCGGTCGCCGTATAACACCCATATCTCACTGATCATCGACCCGCCAAATACGCTCACAGGGCCTTCAACACCGTAGGCAAAGTTGACGCGATATATGCACACTCTTGATCGCTCAGATCAGGATATAGTGGAACCGATACACCTGACTCCCACACGGCTTCCGTGTTTTTGAATTCAGTCGAGTTTGCTGCATCCAAGTAGCGATGTAAAGGGCGGTGAACAGGACGGTCACATTCTATCCCCGCCTCACGGGCAGCGCGCATGAGAGCATCCGGTTTGTCAGTTCGCACGACGAAACGATAATACACCGGTTTAGAATTACTCAGTTTGTGTTGCAACTTGACGGGCGTGTTCGATAAGGCGTCGCGATAAATCTGTGCAATCTTACGGCGTCTCTCAACGAATCCATTCAGCCGCTGGAACTGGCTCAACGCTAGCCCGGCTGTAAGATCGCTCATTTTGTAATTATACCGAACGTGGTATGCAGATCTTTTATCCGGGTTATTCAGGTCACGCACAAGATTTGCTAGTCTATCGTCGTTGGTGCAAATCATGCCACCTTCACCCGCACATATCATCTTGGTGGCATAGAAGGAAAACACAGATATGTCACCCCAGCTCCCTACCGGCTTATCTCTATAATAGGCGCCAAGTGCTTGAGCGCAGTCTTCGATAATAGGCAGCCCCAAACTCCCCATGGACTCGATATCTGCCGGAAACCCAAATGAATGTGTAAGGATTACTGCTTTCGTACGCGAACCCATCCGAGTTCGAAGCATATCTGCCGTGGGATTAAACGTGGCCAAGTCAATGTCCGTCAGAACCGGTGTAGCACCGGTGTATTGAACCGCATAGAGCAAGGCGGCGCATGCATAGGATGGGACGATAATTTCATCCCCCTCTCCAACGCCTAACGCTAGCAGCGCTAGATGCAAAGCCGCCGTGCCATGAGAGGTGGTAATGCAACTTCGAACACTCAATTCCTTGCAAAACCTTCTCTCCAAAGTTTCAGTGATGTCCCCTTGCGCCACTTGGCGACTTGCAAGAATTTCTTCTATGTATTTGAAGTCTTTAATGCTAAGGAAAGGTCTGGAATGAGGAATCATATGAAGCTAATGCCAACAACGATGCCAATACTCGCTCCGCTCCTTTACCATCCACCACTGAACGCCCCCTCCTGCAAAACATTGCTCGAAGTTCCGGCTTCTCCAATTTTGCCAATGCACCCCAGATTTGACTCTTAGTCACTTCAACACCTGACCCGAGGCAGATTCCAAAACCTTTTTTCTGGAATTCTAATCCCTGTTCCATCTCATGATGATCTTCATATAATACGAGTGCTGGGGTTCCGACACACGCGAGTTCGTACAGCGTATTTCCGCCGGCCGTAAACCCAACATCTCCCTCAAAGAGCAATTGGGCCAAAGAAGGCAAATCTTGATGAGTAATGAAATCCGGGTGATTAGCTCGACTCAGGAAGTTCTCAAGTTCTCGCCGATACATGAAGTTTGCGCCCACAACAATATGTTTGGGGATCCCGGGGCGCCAATCGAGAAGGTGTTCAGCAATGTTCAGTGTAGCGCCACTTCGATCCACACCGCCCATCGCTATCACGACGCTACCAATATCTCCTGAAAAGGAACGTGCACGTTGGCCTAATCTACTGTAATTCTCTGCTAACGGCAGATATTGGGGGCCAGCACAGAGACGGAAATCTAGATTCTCAGACGTGTAGCTGTGATACCTAGATACTATAGATGGATTAACAACGAGATCACAATTGAGCTTGGTGTTTCCCAACTCGTCTACACAGGCGACTCGTTGTCCATTCTCGCGAAGTATCTCAATCTGAGAATTGGAAATGCGCCGCAGGTTCGTCACTACAACGCGACACTCTTGCCGTCGCGATCGGCGCGAAATATGGCGCAAACTGCTTACCGAGAAATCGTCTATCAGGTTTACGCGGCAGGGAGCGGCGCTGAGAAATCGCCCCGGTGTGTCCTTGTTTACCCAGAGTTCAACCGGGATGCCCTTCTCCCATGCAATACGCGCAATGCTAAGCGCCTCGACAACATGGCCCGTGCCCACATGGAGTGAACTTTCGGCTAGCAGGGCCACAGCCAACTGTCCATGCTGGCGGCTCTTCCATTGTGGTGAGTGACCCATGGACTTTAGTCGGACTGGGTCTGAAACCTCCCTCGCATGAATTTCACAAGAACCTTCTCACCCTCTGACCGCTCCCATCTCCATGGGCCAAGCATAACCTCTACCTCTCGGATCTGCCTGATCATCTCCTGAAGTTCATCCGGCTCCAATGCAAGAACGTGGTCTGTGCCCATATACTCACCACCCTCATGGAAGTTATGGATTGGCGTCTCCCGATCCAAGGTAATGTGTTTCTCGATCACAGACGCTCCCGCGGCCACTGCGGCCACTGGTGCCAAAGTGCTCACCGTGTGATCAGAGTAACCCACTTTATGTTGTGGGAACAACTGCATTAACATCTTCATCATATTAATATGCACGTCTTCGGACGCCAGCGCCTTGAGCCCTCTCTGTTCAAGCAAATTACCCGTCGGGTATTCAGATGTGCAGTGGAGGACATAAAGATGAGGAACTTCGCCGAGGCAGCGCACCGCATCATTGATCTCATCAAGAGAACCCATCCCTGTAGATAGAAATACGGTCGAAAAATGGTTTTTCAAGTAACGCAAGAGCGACTCATCTACCAGGCTGGAACTCGCAAGCTTGACGGCCTGCAACTCCTGTTCACATAACCAAACAGCAGTCTCTTCGTTTTCCGGTGTGAAGAGAACCGGAATCCCCACCTGTTCCCCATACCCGATCAGTGTGACTATTTGCTCTGCAGTCAGAGAGATCTTCAGGAACCAATCTCTCTCAGGATCGTCGTCGGAGATCTTAGTTGCATCCAGAGTCTGAAACTTAGCATAATCACAGCCAGCGTCTCTAGCCACCTGGATAAGTTGCCGAGCAACTTCCATGTCGCCGTTGAAACACTCACCAATCTCAGCAATTACAAGGACAGGTTGACTTTCCCTTGCCGCTCTACTCGCTATCTTCGCAGGATGCACAAAACGACTCACTCAAAGATATGATCCATGGTTTCCACTCCAACTCCTTTTAACACGTCAGAGCAGGCTGGCCCACAATTGAACAATAGGTCAATAGCGGACATACAGGAGGCAAAAGGCTCATAAACCTGCTTATAGATTGGATGGTGAAACTCCTGAAAGTGGACCTTGATCCCGAAGTCAAGGAACGCATTAGGATCGAGATAACTCTTTCCCGACACTCCAGACAGATAAACATCAGCGCCGGCCTCCCTACAAATACTCAGAAGCAGATCTCCCTTATGCCCTTCAACCTTCATCTCTGACGATCTTACTGTCCGCACATCAAGCGACAGCGATGTGAGAATATATTGAATAATGGATTCGTTTAAGTCAGCCAAACGATCCCAGTTCTGATCATAGAGATCATAAAAAAAAGCCTCATGATCTCTCCAGCAATCAGCTTTCTCATAATGTTGACACATGCTGGCCCAACATTTCTCTCTCCATCGAGGGTTGCTACGGTTGTCGACCTTAACCTCGTTAATCGGTTGCGCAGGTTTTCCCTTCGTCAGTACGGGAACGGTGAGCCACATTGGGCCTCTATTAGAGAGAATTCTGTTACGATTTTGATAGTAATTCTTCCTAAATTGAACATGATCCAGTAGAACCAAAACATCAGATTGTCTGACCTTGTCAAAGAATCCGAGCCAAGGGAGATGCTCTGGTTGATGGATAGTAACAATTACTGAGTTCACGTGCCCACGACTTGAGCTCTTCCCACAAGATCGTCCAGATAGATGACTCGGCTGCCCACGCGATGAGGCACCTTGACAATCTCCCGGGGCTGGTAGCAAACTTTGCACGTCTCCAGAGTTTCGTACCCTTTCTGTCGCATGTGAAGGTTGCGAATTCGCTGCATC
>PVBE012018808.1_pt1 | contig 13999 bp, 7 predicted proteins | sample 1631181 | NCBI WGS metagenome assembly PVBE01 (sample SAMN08397723, study PRJNA350692) | Marine metagenome, whole genome shotgun sequencing project. | isolation source: water | place: Pacific Ocean | collected 2012-04 | reverse complement strand
GCGGCGGCCTCGAAGTCCCGCGCGGCCAACACACGCCGGCCGAGGCCGGTGCCCGCGTGCTGCCGCGCTTCCCGCTCCAGCGCCTCGGCGGCCTGGCGCTGCGCCTCCTCCTCCTCGAGCCGCTGCTGCTCCTCCTCGGCCAGACGCAGGCGCTCCTCACCAAGCCAGCGCTGGTAGGTGATCCAGCGGAAGGCCAGGTCCAGCGCCGGAGAAACGCCAGCCACGTGGGCCACGGTCTCAGCCCTGTCCTGGTAAGCCTCGAGCACCTCGGCCTCTGGCCCCTCGGGGAACTCCTGGCGCAGGTAGACCTGGTCGCCGGTGCCCGCCCGCGCAGTGACCGCCCGGGTGAAGCGCTCCAGCCCGGGCTCCACCAAAAACACCGGCACAGTCTGCTCCACCAGCCGAGCCGGATCCGGGTCCACCCGCACGTCGTCCGGGATCAGCCGGTTGCCCACCAGGTACCCCCGGGTCAGCGGGTGCCGCTCCTCGAAGGCGTCGAGGTCCGGCTCGCCCTGGCCGCGCAGTCCGGCCCGCCGCCCGCCGCCCACCTCGAACTCGTACCAGCCGTGCTCCACGGGGAGCGCGCCGTGGATCTTCCACCTGCGCCCACCATCGGCCACGCGGCGGCCGCCAGTCCAGGGCAGAACCCTGACATCTTCATTGGAGCTTAGGAGGTCTTGCCACACGATCAAATCTCCTGGATCAACTAGGAACTAGGAACGAGGAACAGGCAATGTTGAATGCCGACCAGCGCCGGCTCGTACCATTCGGCCTTTCCGACGGCCCCGGAATCCGATCCACTCCCTGCGGCTAAACGTCGAGGGGCCGATCTTCACCATGAACGTCATCAGCCTTGCCCCTGGCCTCGCCTCCATCTGTGGCGGCCCACCCCTTCCCTTCGACCAACCTCCCCAATCTTCATTCCTAGTTCCTAGTTCCTTGTTCCTTGTTCAACTGGCCCACACAGGCTTCTTCAGCAGCTCGGTGCGCAGGATCTTCTCCAGCACCGCCTCCTGCCTGGCCGCCCGTCGGCCCGCCGCCTGCACAGGCGTGGACTCGATGAGGTTGCGCAGGGTGTCGGTCACGGCGTAGGCGTCGTCGAAGATAGCCTCGTCGATGGGCAGGCAGGGGACGCCCAGCTGAACCGCCGCCTCCTCCACCACGTAGCCCCGGCCGCCCCAGCCGCCGGTGACCTGCAGCATGCCGAAGGCCACCGGGGCGATTCCCGACTGCTGCACCGTGTCCACCAGCTGCTGCACGCAGCTGTCCTCCTGGTCGCCAACGAAGATCATCAGCGCGTCCTCCTGACCGGCCACGGGGCGGTGGCGAGCCAGGGCCCGCACACCCTCGTAGTAGCTGGTGCCGCCGCCGGCCTGGTGGCCCTTGAAGGCGTGCTTCACGCCGGCCGCGGTGGGCGCCTTGATCTTGATCTCGGTGCCCACGGTGTTGAACACGCTGACGTGCAGCCGCTCCAGCGGGAACGCGCCGAGGAAGCGGGTGAGGTACTCCCTGGCCTTTTCGATGGCGCCCTCCATGGAGCCGGACTTGTCCACGATGACGTAGATGCGCAGGTCGCGAGTCACCTCTTCCATGGCCTTCTGCGTGGCCTTGTCCACGGCCTCCTCCAGGTCCTCCTGGATCGCCTTGCTCTTGATGTTGCGGGCGATGTTGGCCGCCCGCTGGTTCTCGGCCTGCTCGGTGGCCTCCTTCCAGCGCTGGTGGATCTCGGGGATGCCGAGCAGCCCCAGGTCCTCCAGCGTCGGCGAGAGGATGATCAGGTCGGCGTCGGACACCGAGCAGGCCTCGATGGCCGCGGCCATGATGGCCCGGGTCAGGCCGATCTCCGCCGGCAGCATTCCCACGATGCGCTTGTAGTTGGGCGACGTGTCGATGATGCGCTTGCAGATCTGCTCCTCGCTCAGGCCCTCCCAGGTCTCGGCCTCCTTGACCTTGGCGCCGATGGCCATGTCGCGGCGGCCGTCGTTGGCCTGGGACTGCCTCCAGCGCAGCGTCTCGAAGAAGCGGGGCGACGCCGGCTTGTAGCCCACGCGCCGGGACAGCTTCTGCACAGTGGTGCGGAAGCCGGCCTTGACCAGCCCCTCGAGCATGCCCGGGTTCTCCTCGCGGTGGCGCAGCCACTTCTCCACGGCCTTGTAGTAGCGGCCGCGGGCCGGGTTGCGCGCGCTCTTGCCGAAGCCGAGCTCGCGGTTGATCTCGGCCACCGCCGGCACGTTGAGCAGGTCGCCCACCCGCAGCAGCAGCTTCGGGCTCAGGTCGTGCCTGGCCCGGATGAGGCACATCGCCTCGCCCACCGCGCGGAAGTCGTCGTCGTGGAAGGCCACCTCGCCGTCCTCCACCACCGGCTCGCCGGAGCGGCTCTGCACCAGCATGAAGGCGGCCAGCACGACCTTGATGTCGCGCTGCTGTCCCTTGAAGGCCCAGGAGGCCCAGCGGGCGGCGAACTCGTTGTCCAGGCGCCAGACCTCGGAGACCTGGCGGTAGAGGTAGTCGGCCACCTCGGGGAAGATGCCCGGCTTGCGGTACTGCCCCACCATCTCGGCGCCGCGCATGACCTGGCGGCCGTCGGCGGCCAGCACGCCCAGCTGGGTGCGCATGTTCTTGCGCCCCACCTTGCGGTGCAGGTAGACCTTCTTTTCGCCCTCCTCCTTCTTCCACGAGGCCTGCTCCCAGCGCACGCCGATGTTGCTCTCGGGGGCGGGGGTCACCACGCCGGGCCGGTTGTGGACCAGGTGGTCGGTAAAGGTGGTCAGGGTCTGGACAATGCGCTCAGCGGGGCCCAGGGCCTCGACGCGCTGCGGATCGAGCTCGTGCCGGTCTACCATGGCTAAACCTCCGACGACATTAAATCAGGTGGTGGGTAAAAAAGGGAGGGGAGAAAAAACCGGGCGCGCGAGAGAAGGAGCGGTTTACCTTCCAAGGTAATGGTTTGGAAGACAGGAATCGAACCTGCTTACGTCGGTGTTTCAGACCGATGCTCAACCAATGAGCGCTTGTTTGCTCTGTTCGGTTGCGCGCCCGGATTCAGTTTTTCTCGGGGGGATGTAAAGGAATCGAACCTTTGATGCTTGTATGCTCGCCGTGGAGTTGGGTCCCTTTCGAGACCCGAGGGTAGGAGCGGATTTACGCTGTGCGTCTGATTAACTATCAGATTGCCGACCATCGGCAGACATCCCCATATTTAGTTTTTCGAACCGGTCACTCCCTGTTCGGTGTGACTGTTACCTGGTGGGGATGGAAGGAATCGAACCTTCATGATTTGCTTGTATGCTCACCAAGGGTTGGCTCCCCGAGGAGAGCCGAGAGTAGGAGCGGAGTTTGCGATTAGCTGATTCCGAAGATCAGTGGCTTTTCCAATTTGCCTACATCCCCATTATTTTTTGGTATCTGCGGCCCGTGGCCTCCTTGCTTGATACTCAATGGAACAGACGCGGGGGCGTGATGGTTCTGATTGTCTTTTTCAGAAAAGTTTTTCCAGGGCCTGATGCAGCAAGTCCTGGCCAGCGGTGAGCTCCACGTCACAGGCCAGGGCGACCAGGTCCGGGCTCACTGCCGAGCTGCTCAGCTTCACCGCGTCCTTCTCTGTGCAGAGCACCAGGTCGGGCCGGGTGCGGGCCGCCTGTCGCAGGTGGCGTGGACGCAGCGCGCGGTGGTCGCCCACGAACTTGCGGCCCACGACGCGTGCGCCCAGACGCCGCGCCAGCGCCTCGAAGGCGTGAGGGCGGGCCACGCCGGCGAGGAGGTAGACCCGCTGGCCGCGTAGCTCGGCTGGCTGGCCCACGCTGACGCCGTCCACCGAGCGCAGGGCCCGCGGCGCGTTACGGCTCTCCACCCTGCCCTGTCGGCCCGGAGGATCGCCGCCGTCTCTGCGGTGACACCATAATAGGTGGGCCAGGCGCTCGGTCGAGGCGGGCTCTCGCAGCAGCCACCCGCGGGGCTCGTCAACCATGACAACGTCGAGATCGCGCCGCAGGCGCCGGTGCTGGAAGCCGTCGTCCACCACCAGCACCCCGGCGCCCTCGTCCACCGCCCGGCGGGCCGCGGCCACGCGGTCGCGGCCACAGGTCACCACGCAGCCAGGCAGCCAGGCGGCCAGCAGCGCCGCCTCGTCGCCGTGCTCGTGGGCGGCCTGGGCCAGCGCGCTCCGTTGCAGATTCACGCGGCAGACCTCGCCTTTGCGCGCGCCGCCGTAGGCGCTGGTGATGACGCCCACCCGCAGCCCGCGGGCCTCCAACGTCTCGGCCATCAGGCGCGTCACCGGTGTCTTGCCGCTGCCTCCCAAGGACAACGCCCCCACCGAGACCACTGGTACAGACACGCCGTGGCTGGCGAGGAGCCCGAGGTCGTGGGCCCTGCGGCGCAGCGCGCCGGCCGAGGCCAGCAGCCGCCCGATGGAGCGCCGCGGCGTCATGGCTGCTCCAGCAACGCCGACACCAGCCGCGCCAGCTCGTCCGCGGCCCCGGCCAGCGACGCCGCGGCGGACAGGCCCGCCTCCCGGGCCGCGGCGTGGCGTGCGTCGTCCTCCAGAAAGGCCAGCGCCAGCCGGCAGAGCTGTTCTCCGTCAGCCACCACCTCGGCGCCGCCAGCCTGGCAGAGCAGCTCCACTTCCTGGGCGCAGTGCCCGGTGTGGGGCCCCACCAGCACCGGCGCTCCCCGGGCCGCGGCCTCCACCACGTTGTGGCCGCCGTGGGGGATCAGGCTGCCGCCGATGAAGGCCACGCGGGCGCCGTCGTACTGCGCCGCCAGCTGGCCCATGGTGTCCACCACGATCACAGCGTCGCCCTCGCCGTGGGCCGACAGCATCGAGGCCTCCAGGCCCAGGCGCCTCAGCTCGCGGCGCACCTCCGCGGCGCGGTGAGGGTAGCGCGGCGCGACCACCAGCTGCACCCCGGGGGCCCGGGACAGCAACCCCGGCAGGCAGGGGAAGATCAGCTCCTCCTCGCCACGGTGCAGGCTGCCGAGCACCACCCTCGCCCGCGGCGCGGCCAGCTCGTCCGGCCGCGCGTCGCCGTGCTTGCTGCTGGAGAGCACCCGCACCCTGGACCGCGGCGTGCCCGCGGCCACGAAGCGGCGGGCGTCGTCCTCGGTGAGCGCGCTGACCAGGGACAGACCGGCGAAGCAGGGCTCGAAGAGCCAACGCAGGCGCCGGTAGGCGGCCAGGCTCGCCGCCGAGAGGCGACCGTTGACCACGGCCACGGGCACGCCCCGGGCGTGGCAGGCGCTCACCAGGTGCGGCCACATCTCCAGACACTCCAGCACCAAACCGCGGGGCGTCAGCCCATGGAGCACCGCCTCCACCGGCCCTGGAAGATCCAGCGGCGCGCGGAAGATCGCAGCGTCGCCGCCGCGGCGCGAGGCCATGTCATGGCCCGAGCGGGTCCAGGTGGACAACGCCACAGCCTCTCCCTGATGCTGGAGGCGCCGGGCCAGGGGCAGCAGCGCGGCCACGTCCCCGGCGCTGGAGCCGTGGAGCCACACCGGCGGGCGGTCCAGCGCGGGGCCCTCCAGGGCCAGGCGCTGCCGCAGAGCCCCGCTGAGCCTCGGGTGCAGGGCCAGCAGGGGCAAGGCCGCCGGGGTGGCCACGACACAGGCGGCGTTGTAGGCGGCCCTGGCGAGGGTCGCCCTCCAGCCGCTTTCGTGCCGGCCTTCCATGGATGGCGGGCTGACTACCTCTTCTTCTCGGCGAGGAACATCAGCGAGCGGGACTGGTTGCCGAAGAAGACGCCGGGGTGGGCCAGGTTGCCCGACACCTGCAGCACGCGGAAGCCGGCCTGGTGCAGCAGGTTCCCCACCTCGTGGAGGCTGTAGACTCGCACCGAGATCTCTTGCTCCAGGTGGCGGCCGTCCTCGAAGACCACGGTGCGCTTGCTGATCAGCCGACTGGTGAAGTACTCGAACTCCACCTCTTCGAGCACCAGGCAGCCGGTGCCCTCGCGCCAGATGCGGGCAGGCAGGTCGCGGACGCAGTAGTCGCGGTTTGTGACGTCCAGCAAAAAGCGCCCGCCCTTCTTCAGCGACTTGTTCACCGACGCGATGACCATGGCGTTGTTCTTGTCGTTGAAATAGCCGAAGCGGGAGCCGAGGCAGTAGACCGCGTCGAAGCGCTCCTCGATGCCGATGTCCTTGAAGTCGCCCTGGAGGAAGTCCACCTGCAGCCCCTCGCGCTGGGCCAGCTCTCCGGCCTGGATCAGCAGCTGCAACGACATGTCGAAGCCGGTGATCTTGTGCCCCTTGCGGGCCAGCTCGATGACGTGCTGCCCTGCCCCACAGCCGAGCTCGAGCAGCTGGCTATCCGGCGTGGGCTTGAGGCTCTCCTCGAGGAAGACTATCTCACGCTTGACCTGGGCCGGCGGCGGCAGGGGCGAGATACGGTACCAGTCCTCGTCGAAGACGTCGGCATACCAGGGGCGCTTGCGCTGGCCGCCCACCTGCACCTGCCGCGCCGTGGGGCGGGTCGCCTCGGAGGAGGCGCGTGCATCCTCTGGTGGTGCCGGCGGAGGCGTGTCGATGACCGGCGCCGAGGTCATGATGTCGTCCTCGGGGGGCTCATGCCCCACCGGGATCTTGAGCATGTCCGCCGGCTCGTTCACCTGCTCGAACGGTGAGTGGAACCCGGGCAGCGGAGTGGTGAGCTCCTGCAGGCCGATCTCGTCCGGGCTGAGCTCCTCCACCTCGTCCTCGTCCACCTCGTCGTCGTCCACCTCGGTGAGGCCGACCTCGTCGGGGCTGACCTCCTCCACCTCGTCGTCGTCGAAGAACGACTTGTCGGGGGGATCACTCCGCTGGGTGAACTCCACCTCCGGAGGATGCGCGTCCGCCATGGCCGGCAGGGCCGGCATACTCAGGTCCTCCTCGGGCTCGAAAATGGCCGGAGCCGGCGCGTCGTCTTCTCCCTCCTCGACCTCCCCGTCAGGCAGCGGCGGCGCCTCTTCCTTCAGGGTGATCTTGGTCGGGTCGACCTCCCCGTCCACCTCGGGCATCTCCTCCAGGTCGTCGGCGTCCAGGGCCACCTCGCCGCTGACCATCTCCTCCGGCTCCACCGGCGGGATGGTGTCGGCCAGCGCCGCCTCGTCCTCGGCGTCATCCTCGTCCCTGGCGGCCTCGGCGGGCTCCTCGGGTTTCTTCTCGTTCTCGAAGCGCGGCACGGCGAGCTGAGTGGGTTCGTCCTCGGCGGCCCAGTCGGCGATGACGTCGTCTCCCGATGCCTCCTCGCCATCATCGTCCGGCGCGGGCGGCGGGTCTTCATCGGCAGCGGGCTCGTCCTCGGCGGCAGCCGGCTCGTCCTCTGGCGCCGGAGGCTCCTCGGCAGCCGGCTCCTCGGCGGGCTGCTCCTCGTCATCCGGCTCCAGCAGCGGCAACTCCTCGTCATCCGGCTCCAGCAGCGGCAGCTCCTCGGCGGGTGGCTCCAGCAGCGGCAACTCCTCGGCGGGTGGCTCCTCGGCGGTCGGCGGCAGCAGCGGCAGCTCCTCGGCGGGCGGGTCGACCACGGGCGCCGCCTCGCTGGCCGCTGCCTGCTCCTCGGCCTTGGCCTGTGCGGCCTTTTGGGCCGCGGCCAGCGCGTGTTGCACGGCCTCGGGCGACAGCTCCAGGGTGTCGTCATCGTCGGCATCGGGCAGCGCCGCCGAGCGGTCGGCGAGGATGCCCTGCACCAGCTGCCTCGACTCGGGCTGCTCGCTGAGCATGAGCGTGGTGGGCAGGTCCTCGGGATCGATCTCGTCCACGCGAGGCGGCATCTCGTTGGGATCGCCGCTGGCGGTCTCGATGTCCTCGGGCTCGATCTCGTCGGGCGCGATCTCCCGGCGGGGCGGCTCCTCGGGCGATTGCTCCGATGGATCCTCCACGTCCAGGACGATCTCCGATGAGACCAGCCGCTCGATGGGGTCCCGGTCGTCCGGCTCCAGGGCCGCCTCACCAGGATTGGTGTCGAACAGGTCGTCTGGCACCGTGACGTTGGCCGGCCGGGCGAAGAGCGCCCCCACAGACATGGCCGGCGCGGTGGGCGTGTCCTCGGGGTCTGCCAGCGCGTCGGCCAGGTCGTCCGAGATCCCCGGGGCCGGGGTGGCAACCGGCGCGATCTGTGGGTCCTGATCCTCATCCTGCTCGGGCTCGCCTGGCTCTGGCGGTTCAGGTTCGAAGGTCGGTGTCGGCGGATCGGGCTCGGGCGCCGGCGCGGGAGGCGCGGGCTGGCTGATCGGTGCCGGTGCTGGCGCCGGTGTGGGCACCACCTCGGGACCGAAGCCGAGCATGGTCTTGGACATGTCCGGGCTGGGCTCGAAGGGATCGGGCGCCTGCGCTGGCGGCTCGGGCGCGGGCGGCATCAGCTCCGGTTGGGAGCTCAGCTCCTCGAGGCCGGGCGGTACGGTGCCCACCGGCGGCAACCCTCCGGGGGTCTCGGTCACTGCAGGTGGACGCTTGGGCAGCAGCGTAATGGGAATGGTCCCGGTGGTGCGGGGCCTGCGCCGGGCGGGCTTGGTGTCGTCCAGCCCCACCTCCATGTCGTGACGGATGTGGAGCTTGCCCGAACGGCGGCCTCGTGAGGCGCCCCCCTGGCCGCGCGACTCCAGCTCCCGCTGCATGTCCGCCAACTCCTCCTCGGAGAAGTGAAGGTCGCCCTCGGGACCTCCCCCTTTGAACTCCTTGTTCCCCACGGTAACCTCTTATGCCTCGTCCAGGGTTCTGGACCTGTTGTGCGTTGCGATGATGCGCCCCATACGCATCTCCTGCCCCGGTGACATCGGCTCCAGCGTCACCCCCGGCGGAAAGATCATGATCACGGTGGAGCCGAGGTTGAACGCCGCCACCTCGTCGCCGCGGGCCCGCGGCACCGAGACCTCGTCCCAGGCCGGCCCGTCGCCTTTGCTCTGGTACGGAAAGGCGGTGGTGATGTTCCCCACCCCGGCCGCCGCCACGCAGGCCATGGCCACGGGGGCCCAGGTCGGTGGTCATGCGCAGCACCAGGCGCTCGTTGCGCACGAACAGCCCGCGCAGGTGCCGGACCATGTAAGGCTTCACCGGGAAGAGCTTGCCGGGGATGTGGCGCACGCCGGTGACCGTGCCCGCCACGGGGCAGTGGATGCGGTGGTAGTCCTTGGGTCGCAGATAGAGGGTGATGAACGAGCCGCCGTCGAGCTCCTGCGCCAGCTCACGATCGCCCAGCAACTCGGCCAGGCTGTAGGAGACCCCCTTGGCCTGGATCAGCACTCCGTCTCCCACCTCGCCCAGGGCGCTGACGCAGCCGTCCACGGGGGACACCGCCGCGTCGCGGGTGTCGTCCACCGGTCGGGCGCCGGGCTGCAGGCGACGCACGAACAGGTCGTGGAAGCTGCGGTAGTCCGGCACCTCGTGCTCGGCCTCGGACAGGTCCATGCCGAAACGCACGGCGAGGCTCCCGAAGACCGGGTCGCGCAGGCCACGTGGCAGGGGCGCCAGACCGAGCACGCGGATCACTCGTGAATAGGCCTTGAGCGGCGTGATACGGAGCAGGTTGACCCATGCCAGCTCGGCCAAGTCTGTACGGTTCACAATGACTCAACCTCTACAAAAATTTGAGCCATTATAGGCCCGCTAGCAGTCGAAATACAACGCGAACTCGTGGGGCACCGGCCGCAGCAGGATCGGCTTGACCTCTGACTCCATCTTGTAGCTGATCCACTCCTCGACCACGTCCTGTGTGAAGACGTCACCGCGGAGGAGAAACTCGTGGTCGTCGGCCAGGGCGTCGAGGGCGTCGTTGAGAGAGAACGGCGTCTTCGGCACGTCCTTGAGCTCCTCGGGAGACAGGGAGTAGATGTTTTTGTCCAGGGGATCGCCGGGGTCGAGGCGGCGGTCGATGCCGTCGAGGCCGGCCATCAGCATGGCGGAGAAGGCGAGGTAGGGGTTGCACGAGGGGTCCGGCGTGCGGAACTCGACGCGCTTGCTCTTGGGGGAGACCGAGTACATCGGGATGCGCACCGACGCCGAACGGTTGCGGCTGGAGTAGGCCAGGTTGATGGGCGCCTCGAAGCCCGGCACCAGGCGGCGGTAGCTGTTGGTGCTGGCGTTGGAGAAGGCGCAGATGGCCTTGGCGTGGGTCAGGATGCCGCCGATGAAGTGCAGCGCCATCTCGCTGAGCCCGGCGTAGCGGTCGCCGGCGAACAGCGGCTTGCCGTCCTTCCACAGGCTCATGTGCACGTGCATGCCCGAGCCGTTGTCACCGAAGACCGGCTTCGGCATGAAGGTGGCGGTCTTGTTGTTGCGGCGCGCCACGTTCTTGACCACGTACTTGAACCACATCAGGTTGTCGCCCATCTCGAGCATCGGCGCGTAGATCATGTCGATCTCGCACTGGCCGGCGGTGGCCACCTCGTGGTGCTGGGCCTCGGTGCGAATGCCGAGGTCCTCCATCTCCAGCACCATCTCCGTGCGCAGGTCCACCAGGCTGTCGGTGGGGGGCACCGGGAAGTAGCCCTCCTTGTAGCGCGGCTTGTAGCCGAGGTTGGGGCCCTCGTCCCGGCCGGTGTTCCACTGGCCCTCCACGGAGTCGATGGCGTAGAAGCCGGACGACGCGTTCTGGTCATAGCGCACATCGTCGAAGACGAAGAACTCGGCCTCGGGGCCGAAGTAGGCGGTGTCGGCGATGCCGAGGGAGCTGAGGTAGCGGTCTGCCTTGATGGCGATGTTTCGCGGGTCCCGGCTGTACGGCTCCCGGGTGATGGGATCGAAGATGTCGCAGATCAGGCTCAGCGTGGGCTCCTTGATGAAGGGGTCCATGCGGGCCGTCTTCGGGTCGGGGATGACCAGCATGTCCGAGGCGTGGATCGGCTGCCAGCCGCGGATGCTCGAGCCGTCGAAGCCGAGGCCGTCCTCGAAGAGGTCCTCGTCGAGCTGATGAATGGGGAGCCCGAAGTGCTGCCACAGGCCGGGGAAGTCGAGGAACTTGAGGTCAATCATCTTGGCCCCGTGCTCCTTTGCGAACGCGATCACCTCTGCCGGTTTCATAGTCTGTCCTCCATGGAAATTTGATGCCCTGGGTTGCAGGAACGGTTAGCGGTTGTGACGGGCGGTCAGAGGGCGACCTCTCCTGTCTCGCCAGTGCGGATGCGGATGGCCTCGTCCACGGGCAGGACGAAGATCTTGCCGTCTCCGATGCGGCCCGTGCCGGCGCCGGCGCGGATGGCCTCCACCACCGGGCGGACCATGTCGTCGGGGACCACGATCTCCACCTTGACCTTGGGTACGAAGTCCACCACGTATGATGATCCGCGGTAGACCTCTTTCTTGCCGCCGGTGCGTCCGAAGCCCTTGACCTCGGTGACCGTCATCCCCTGGACTCCGATCTCGGCAAGGTTCTCCTTCACCTCGTCCAACTTGAACGGCTTGAAGATCGCCTCGACCTTTTTCATCGGTTCCACCTCGTCAGTTGGCGTAGCGCTAACTATGCCACCAACTCGAATGGGGTCAACAGGGATGCCGAGGTGGACGAAAGGAGTGTCAGGGGCGGGGGCGGCGCCTGGCCTGAGGCGAGGATTGGTCGGACAGCGGCACCTGCGGGTAGCGGTCGGCCGCGGGCTCCACGGGCGGCGGCGCCACCTCGGTCTGGATCGGCCCCTTCCCCATGGGCAGGGGGAACCACGGCCGCGGCTGCTGCGCGGGCTGGGCCTCGCGCACCTCGCCGGCCTCCTTGCGCTGGCGGAAGCGCTCGTGCACCTCGAAGGCGAAGTTGTCGAGCACCTCGGGGTCCATGGGATCGCCGTTGAGAGAGAGGGTCAGCGACAGCAGCCCCTCGCGCTCGGCGGCGTGGAAGAACTGGGCCTCGGAGATCTTGTTCGGCATGCACTCCAGCGGTCCCACGCTGACCACGCCGTCGATCAGCCCCTCGCGGTGCTCGTGGATCGGGCCGCCGATGGTGAGCACCGCCTCGCCGTGCAGGTCCATGCGCATGTATTCCTCGGCCGCGCCCACCGAGTCTCGCACCGTGGTACGCGCGGGCCAGCCGAAGACCCGGGCCGCCTCGCCGTACATGCTCTCCTGCACGTACTGCTGAATGCGGTCCTGCAGGCGGGAGGAGAAGCCCTCCTGGGCGCCGGTCTCCAGGTTGAGCCAGCTGGTGTACTCCAGCCACTCGTTGAACGGCGCGAAGCGGCAGCGGATGCCTCGCTGCTCGAGCTTCTCGATGACGAAGTCGTTGGCGAAGGGATCGCAGCGGACGTATATCTCGCCCACCACCAGCACCGACGGCATCTGCCGGTCCTGGCCCACCGCGGCCAGATCAGCCAGGGCACGACGCAGCAAGGGGCGGCAGCCGAAGAGGCTCCCCGTGGCCAGCTCCCGCATGACGCGGCCCACGGTGAGGTTGCCCGACGCCCGCTGCTCCAGCATCTGGTGCAGGTCACGGCGGTGCCGTTCGTAGACGGCGTCGGCCTCGCCTTGTACTCGCTCGGTGGGCCGCACGAAGTTCAGCGCCTCCATCAGCAGGTCCTCGGCCATGAACCCGGCGAAGACGGCCAAAAACCAGCCCGGCTGGATGCCGTCGAAGTAGCCGGTGTCCTCGGGGGACCAGACCCGCACGCGGTCCTTCCAGCCCAGGCGCTCGAGGGTGATCTTGTACAGCAGGTTGTAGGTGCCGAAGCGGCACGGCCCGTGAGACTTGGGCATGGCCACGCAGAACAGCTCATCGGTGTGGCGGTCCTGCTCCAGGCGCTGGAGCACGCTGCCGAGGGTGATGGTCATCGGCACGCACTCCTTGCCCGAGGTGTAGCGCCGGCCGATGCGCACGGTCTCGCGATCGGGTATCGGCATCACCTCGGCCCGCACGTCGATGCCGCGCAGGCAGGCCGCCAGGGACGCGGCGCCCGGCCCCATGGGCGGGATGATCAGGCGCTCCCGCCGGCGCACCGCCCCCTGCAGGCTCTGCTCTTCCAGCTCGATGCGTGACAGGGAGTTCGGGTTCTCGGCCAGCGACAGCGGCGCCCCCGGCTCCACGTCCGCCGGCGTGTGCTGGACGGCGAGGTCCTCGTTGACGCAGTGCAAAAACGCCTCCACGCGGGTCTTGGTGCCGGCGTCGCCGGAGTGGCCGTCGGTCTCGATGACCGAGAACGGCTTGCCCTCCATGAGGTAGCTGTAGAAGTGGATGACGAAGCTGTCCGGGCCGCAGGAGTAGTTGCTGCAAAAGAGGCTGTACTCTCCCGGGCGCCGACGCACCTGGTGCGCCGCCCGCAGGTTGCGCTGGCCGAAGCCCCAGTAGATGCCCTCGAACACCGGCACGTCGTCCTCCAGCGGGTAGCAGTCCACCGGGATCGGGATGGCGCCCTGCTCGCGCATGATGGACGGCACGTTGGAGTTGAGCACCGTGTTGTAAATAGTATAGACGCGGCCGAGGATCACCACCGGCACCACGCCCTGCTCCTCGCAGAACGTAAGCGCCCGGCGGCCGATCTCCTGGCAGCGGACGTCGAAGCGGGTCTGCACGGCCAGGGCCTGACGGTAGGCCTCGCGCCAGTCGCCCGTGACGCCCAGCCTCTCCGCCACGCGCGCGCAGCTTTCGAGGAACTCGTCCGAGCCGAGGTTGCCCTTGCCGATGTCGACGACGGGATCCACCAGGGTGGTGCGCGACGACGCCCTGTCCAGGCCGAGGTCCAGCCGCAGCATATCGGGGCTGGCCTGCACGATGGGGCAGACCTTGGCGTGCTCCTCGTCGCCGACCCGCGGCAGCCCCCGCAGCATCGGCATGAAGAGGTAGTCGGGCTCGGCGTCGAGCATGGTGGCGGTCAGGCCGTGGTACTGCTGCATCGGCGCGCAGAACGGCACGTTGGCCTCCTCGATGCCGCGGTTGAGCGCCCGCTGGTCCGCGTCCGTGTGTACGTCGATGTCGAAGCCCAGCTGGCGCACGAAGGTGGCGAAGAACGGAAAGAGGCTCTTGAGGAAGAACTCGTCGGTCATGGAGACCACGGGCCGGCCTCCGCGGCCGCTGACCCGGTCCACCACCTGCTGTATCAGCTCCTCG
>PVBE010535492.1_pt1 | contig 14000 bp, 13 predicted proteins | sample 1631181 | NCBI WGS metagenome assembly PVBE01 (sample SAMN08397723, study PRJNA350692) | Marine metagenome, whole genome shotgun sequencing project. | isolation source: water | place: Pacific Ocean | collected 2012-04 | reverse complement strand
CTCGGTGTGGACTTCGATGACTACGTCATCCTTGAGCACATTCATCCAGACCGCCCGAGCGTCTGGACGAACGAGATTGCCGGGCAGATGTATGCTTTCCCGTTCATGATCGGCAGCGTCGGAGGCTGGTATTACAACGTCAGCATGTTCGAGGCTGAGGGTGTCGGAAATCCCGACGAAAGCTGGACCTGGGACACGCAAGATGACGCTCTCAAGAAGCTCTCAGACCCTGAGAAGCCGCAGTTCGGGACGTGGAACCGCAACAACACGGAGGTTCAGCTGTTCGAGCGAATCGCCGAGGCCGGAGGGAAACATTTCAAAGAGGTTGATCGGCCTTACCTGACTGCTGGATTCGATGACACGGCCAGCGTCGCAGCGTTCAAGCGTTGGATGAACATGATTCATGTCGACAAGGTGGCACCAGCGCCCTCTGAGATCACGTCATTGGGCATGGAGGGCGTCACGAGTCCCTGGTATTCCGGACAAATCGGAATGATGGCCGGAGGAATCCATACCCCCGGAAACCACGCCCACGCTATCAACGACCGTTTCGCGTTCGACATCATGCCGAACCCGAAGGGACCGAATGGCAACCACTACATCAACAACCAACTCGGTCACTTCATTACGCGTAAATCCGAAGACCGTGGCTCATCCGAGAACACCATCATCATGGCGGCCTGGCTCGCTGGTGATGAGTTCCAGGAATTGGTTGCAAACTGGCGTGGTGCTGTTCCCACGACCAAGAAAATGATCAATAGCGACGCATGGCTGAAGCCAGGCGGAGCTCTTCCGACGAACATGAACATCATCAACAACAATTTGTTTGCCGATGACGTCTATGGAAACCATTGCTTTGATGGTTGGTCGGAATGGTTCTGGAACATCATCTCCGGTGAGACTGAACTCGCATGGATTGGTGAGAAGGATCCGACGGCGACGTTACTCGACCTCGCAGCGGCAACCACCAAGTTTGCCAACGAACTGCAGGAATAGGCAGTATTTCGTAGCTATTGATCGTTCCTGTAGTCACGCGTAGGCGCAGGCTTGCGTAAAACGGAGTACCGCTTCATAGGCGGTACTCCGTTTTCATAATCTTTCATAATCGGAAGGCCCAATGCGGAAGAATACATGGCAGATTTGGAGCGGGTGGCTTTTCGCCCTTCCCTGGCTCATTCAGTTCATCTTTTTCATTATTATTCCCTTTGTAGCGTCCTTCTATTTGAGTCTCACGAATTATCGTTTCAGAGGAGCTCCGAAAGTCATCGGATGGGATAACTATGTGGAACTATTCACGGATGACCCGCTCTTCTGGAAGAGTGTTGTAAACACGATCTATTACACGATCGTCCATGTGCCGGGACAGATCGTGATTGCATTCCTTATCGCGCTGCTTCTTAACCAGAACGTTCGTGGTATCGCCCTGTGGCGCACCCTGTTTTATCTACCCTCAATCACGGCGGGAGTAGCAACGGCGATGTTGTGGATTGTGATCCTGCAACCAAATGGGTTGTTGAATCAGTTCCTCGGACTCTTTGGTATTCCGGGTCCCCGATGGCTCACCTCAACGACCTGGGCCATGCAGGGACTCATCCTCATGAGCTTCTGGACCGTTGGAACAACCATGATTCTCTACCTAGCCGGCCTTCAGGGCATTCCCACGCATCTCTACGAGGCAGCTGAGATCGATGGTGCAGGGCCACTCCGGCGCGTGTGGCACGTGACAATTCCGATGATGACGCCGACGATCTTTCTAACGGTCGTGCTTGGGATCATCGGGTCATTCCAAGTGTTTACATCAGCGCTTATTGTGACAAGCGGTGGGCCCGCCAATTCGACGCTTTTCGTACTCCTGTATCTCTATCGGAAGGCTTTCCTCATCTTTCAGATGGGTTATGCATCGGCCATCGCCTGGGTACTGTTCGTGATCATTCTTCTGTTTACCGTGGTCCAATTCGCCGCGGCCCGACGCTGGGTTCACTACGAGTATGAGGACTAGGGATAGGAACGGATGAGTCAATTGACAGGAAGTTCCGCGAACACCACGCAAGCTGTCGCAGGCGGGGCACCGACGGCGACGATCCGAAGCGCTCGGGTGCGCTGGCTGCGGGCGGTCGGGCGGTCGGTGATCTATCTACTGCTGCTGGGTGGAAGCACCGCGTACGGCTTCCCATTCGCATGGATGATTCGCTCGGCCTTGATGCGAACCTACGAGTTTTACGAGGAGCCGCCGCCAATCTTCCCGCCGAATCCCGCTTGGGAGAACTTCAAGGAAGTTTGGGAAACGGGTCCGGTACTTGCTTGGATTATAAATTCGACCATCGTGACCGTGCTGGGGGTCGTGGTAGTCACCTTCGTGAGCGCGTTTGTTGCGTTCGGCTTTGCCCGGATAACGTATCCGGGTCGGGACGCACTTTTCTTGCTGGTCATTTCCACAATGATGCTTCCGGGGCACGTCACCATCATTCCAAAGGTCATCATGTTCCGAGAGATAGGATGGCTCGACACGCTGTTGCCGTTGACGGTCCCGATGATCGGTGGATCGGCGTTCTTTATCTTTATCCTGCGCCAATTCTTCCGCTCGATCCCAAAGGAGCTTGACGACGCAGCCGAGATTGATGGAGCGTCACGTCTTCGGATTATGTTCACCATCATGTTCCCGCTCTCGAAACCAGCACTCGCGACGGTCGCCGTGTTCTCGTTCATCCAACACTGGAACGATTTCTTTGAGCCCTTCATTTACCTGAACTCGCCACATCGAATGACGCTGGGCGTGGGCATGCGGTTTTTCCAGGCTGGCGTAGGGGACACACCGATGCTTCATCTGCAGATGGGGATCGCGCTCATTGCCCTGGCACCGATCCTCATTGCGTTCTTCTTCGCGCAAAAGCAATTCATTCGCGGAATCGCGTTGACCGGGATCAAGGGATAAGCCCAAGCAGCACGGATCTCCGTACTGCCGTGAACACCGTCCGATCAATCATGGGTGGGGCGGATGCCGGGAAAAGAAAAATGGGACCGTGCGTTCGAAACCCGCCCGGCCCGCAAACGCATCGAATTAAACCCGCCTACGCGGTATAGTCCCAAGGGATATTCTGGTATGCCTCGAACACGAACTCATCAGCAAAGCTGGGGGGGGTATAGGACAATGAGCAGACAATCCACTTCGCGCCGCAAATTCCTGGTGGCTACGTCCACCGTCGGAATAGGGGCCGCCAGTTTCGCGGCTCTGGCCGCGTGCGGTGAATCAACACCGGCACCAGCCGCAGCGCCAGCCGCAGCGCCAGCCGCAGCACCAGCCGCAGCACCAGCCGCAGCACCAGCCGCAGCACCGCAAGCTACGACGGTTGAATTTGAGCACGTGAGTGACCACACATCTGGTGTACGTGGAAAATCCACGAAATGGGCCCTCGCGAACTTTGCGCTAGAACGTCCCGACATCCGGATCAAGTTCACACCGCAAGGTGGTGACTTCGAGGACTCCTTTGCCATTCGGATTGCTGCAGGTAGCGCACCCGCCACAGCCCTCCTGAGTTGGGGATTCTTCGGTGCACATCAGGAGGCGTTCTACGAGATTAGTGACCTGCTCAAGCAGAACAAGGATTTCGATCCATCCGCCCTGATCTATGAGCCGGATTCCTACACCATCAACTATGACACAACATTCCCGTTCTCCGACGTGTATGGCGGGCATGCGTTCGGCTTGCCCTACCAAGGCAACGTCAGCGGGCACTACTACAACATTAACCTGTACGAAAAGCTCGGGGTACCTGAACCGTCAGCCGACTGGACCTATAGCGGTGATTGGCTTGAGGCTGCGAAGAAGTCCACCGATCCCAATAGCGATACTTACGGTACGCGGATTTCTGGTGGTAAAGATATTCACTTCTGGACGCCAATCAGTTGGGGTTTCGGAGCCAAGCAATTCATTTCTCCCGATGGGACCAAGACGACCGTTTTGACCGACGGTGGCGAGAACGGATTGAAGTTCGCCGCTGAACTGGTCACGAAGCACAAGGTCTCTCCGGCGATCGCGGACCAAAAGGAGCTCGCCGGTGAATTCGGCGATGCGTTCTCGGCCGGCAAGATCGGGGCCGAGCTTCGCCGTGGTGATGCCAAGGGCAACGCGGTCATCAAGATTGGCAGTCGTTTCCGATGGTCGCTGGCGCCACAACCCAAGGGGGATGTCACCGGCACGGTCGCCGTGCACCGCACGAACCAAGGCCACTATGTGACCAGCGCGGCGGAGCGTCGGGGTGTTCTAGAGCAAGCCACCGCCTTTTTGGTATGGATGGCCGGTCCGGCAATGCAGGCACGGGCCGCCACGGACCGAGGCTTCTTACCTTGCCGATGGGATGCATTGGACTCACCAGAAAATCTTGCAGCACCGCCCGAAGGACAAGAACTCCTCAAGACCTTCTGTCGGGGTGAATTCCGTACCTGGCAGGGATACCATCCCGGCTGGAGCGAGTGGCTCGGATGGCGCGGGCAGACCCATGGAGCGTTCACCGGCGAAAAGACGGTCGAGGAGGCCGTGGATGACGCCAACCAACTTGGTGATCGCGCATTGGCGGGGAGTCTTGACCTCTTGAATGAGCGGATCGCGAAGTGGGGGAAAACGGACTAACCGCAGACCCGAAATTTTTTAAGCGACCTGCTATAACATGGGCGTGGCTCCTCCAGGAACCACGCCCGTGTTCGTTCATAACGAAAGGGCGTGCTTGATGGACAAACGATGGTCCAGGTTCAGCACCACCTCCCTGGTTTCGTACATCGCTCTAGGTGCCTGCGGCGATGAAATGGACTATCAAATCAGTAGCGACCGGACAGTCACGGCGGCAACCGAAAAGAAAACCGCTACCACGGGGGGGGTGGCATGACCTTTGAGAGTCACGATAAAGGCGGCTCCACTACAGCAACCCAGAAACAGTTGCTGTCGATCCAGGAGGAGTATCAAGCCAAGATGAAAGCGGCGGAGGCAGCCAAGGCAAAGAAATAGGGTGTGTACCACTAAACAAATGAACGATGACCGGTAACAACATCGTGACGTTCGATCGGTGGCATCACGCAATACGCGTCGCGTTGGCAACCATCGTATGTGCCGCCAGTGTTGCCGGCTGCGGGGGAGATTTCGAATATAAGACCAGCGGCGATCGGATTATGAGTCAAGAGCGTGGAGGCGTTGGCGAGTTTTCCGGAAGTTCAACCGCGTCGCAGGAACAGTTAATGTCGATCCAGGAGCAATACCAGGCCAAGATAAAGGCGGCGGAGGACGCGAAGGTAAAGAAATAGGCATGAAGTCTTTAACCCGCGACCTTGCGACGTCTTTCAACCAGCTCGCGTGCGCCTTCCTGATCGCTGTACTGGTCAGTGGCTGCGGGGGAGATTTCGAATATAAGACCAGTGGCGATCGGGTTCTGGGTAAAGACCGGGGCCGAGGCGCGGGAGGCGGTGGAGGTTCAACGGCATCCCATGAACAGTTACTGACGATCCAGGAGCAATATCAAGCGAAGGCCGAGGCTGCAAAACGCGCGAAGTCGTAGAGCGATTGGCTGATCACATTTCCAATCGTCGGGACAGTCATACGGGTTAGGAGCGGTACGACATGAATGTCATCACGATCATGAACGACACCTTTCGGCGTGATCACGTCGGAGCGTATGGGTTAGAAGCGCCTTGGGCCAATCCTGGAACAGGTCATGGATATATACACACACCGAACCTCGACGACCTTGCCAGCCAGGGCGTGCTCTTCGATCGATTCTATGCCGGATCCTATCCAACCATTCCGACACGCTATGACCTGTGGAGCGGACGGTTTGGATTCCCGACACGGCCCTGGCAGCCACTGGAACCCGATGATGCGAGCCTACCGGAGATTCTTGCGGCCGCCGGCCATCCGACAATGCTGATTCACGACACACCAGCCTTGACAGCAGCGGGCTACAACTTTCAACGTGGCTTTACCGGGTGGGAACGCGTACGCGGCCAGCACGGTGACCGCTGGCGAACCGACCCCGGTGACTTATGGCGTGCCTGTGCCCCTCATAAGTACAAGAATCATCGAGGTGTTCAAGCCTACCTCCGGAATATGCGCGATCGCCGGCATGAAGCCGAGTGGATGGCAGGAAAAACCGTGCTATCTGCTATCGATTGGTTGGAGCGAAACGCGTCGCATCGTGACTTTTACCTCTACGTCGACATGTGGGACCCCCATGAACCATTTGATGCTCCCGTCGCCGACCAGGCGCGCTACGAGGATTCGGATTTCCACGGTGACTGGCTGATCTATCCGGCATATGGTCGTGGGACGTATATGACGGCGGACGAGCGCGCACACGTACGGGCCTCATATGCCGCCCTGTGTACATACGCTGATCGATGGATCGGACACCTACTCGAGGCCATCGATCGACTCGGCCTGGGCGACGATACGCTTGTAATTTGGCTGACCGACCACGGGCACAGCTTTGGCGACCACGACCTGCAAGGCAAACCGGGCGGGCAACTGGGACGTCTATACGTCCCAAACGTTCGATGCCCCATGCTTATCCGACACCCGGGCGGGACCGGAGCCGGGACGCGAACGGATGCACTCTGTCAGCACGTCGATATTTTCGCGACTGTTCTGGACGCGCTTGGCATCGATTCACCAACAGAAATCGACGGTCGCTCGCTGCTGCCACTCATGCGCGGTGAAGTCTCCCAGCACCGAAAGATTGCGTTCAGTGGCCGGGGCGTTCCCGTAGGCAAGACGGTGACCGATGCGGCACGAGATGGTTACCTTCGGCGTGATGATCTCGCCGATCCGATCACGATCTCGGATGGGGCGTGGCAATTGCTCCTTTCACCTCAGGGTCATGTATCAGAGTTGTATGACCTCTCAGATGATCCGGATCAAGACCACAATATCCTCAATTCCCACAGAGACGAGGCAATACGACTACAGCACCACGCGCTCGATTTCTTGGCGTCGCATAACGCTGCGGATGCCAGGATCGCCCCGTTTGAAGCCGAACCCTCAACCACTCCCGCGACCGAACCGCTGGTTGTCATGGGGCCCGATGCACCACTGTTCGCATTCACGGACACGAACAACGTCACGATTGCGGTGCCGTCGGAGGCCGATGCGATTGAATTTAGTCATGGTAGTCCTGGTTCGAGCGACGTCCGCAAGCTAACGCTCAAGGATTTGGCCCCTGAAGGCCGTCGGGCTCATATCGGTCTGGATGGGCAATATGCCTGGCCCGAGGACTTACTTCCGCCCAACTGACTGCATCGTTCGGCCCACGGGTGTAGCTTGCGATACCGGAGAATAGCGAATCCTCTACGCCACTGCTGCTCTATCTCAAGCCCCGTGTGGACGCGCCTTTCCTCACAGGTCTGGAGGACTCCAATTGGATGCGTGGGGATAAAGAAACATTTCCTGTCGTTGTATCACCGGTGATGCATTCGAACGGGATCCCAAACCATCAGGAACAAGACTCGCGGCTACGCATCCGAAGCGGATTGGGACCCTACTCAATTCTTGGATGGTCTAGGTGCTGTTGGACGCATTGCCCATCATTGCTCATGATGACGATGCGCTAATTGCTCGATCTAGGATTGGCCAGCTTTCGGCAGTGATGGCGTGGCGGACTGCAAGTCGCCGCCGACGTACGATCATGCAGAAGAGATCAGGAGCTGTCTCATGGGTCGTTTGCCGAGAAAGCCTAATGACATCACAGTCGCACTAGTTACGGGTGTCCATCGGTTTGACGTACCGGGATTCCACGCAGCGTTTCGCTGCATGTCCGACGTCGATTTCTACCCGCAAGCGCTGGAGGATTTCGTGGCCGACCATGGCCGTGTTCGTGATGAATACGATGTGATTGTGTTCTTCAACTTTCACCGTACAAAACCGGATAATGCAACCGTCGCAGCGGTCGAATCCCTGGGTGAAACAGGACAGGGCGTTGTGGTCTTACACCATGCGCTATTGGCTTTTCCCGAATGGCTGCTCTGGTCTGACATCTGTGGGATCACAGATCGAACGTTCGGTTTCTATCCTGATCAGACCATTCCTGTTCACGTGGCGAACCCCTCCCATCCGATTACGGACGGTCTGACCGATTGGGAAATGGTTGATGAGACATACACCATGACTGACGCGCGTTCTGGAAGCGACATTCTGCTCACGACCAATCATGCACAGAGCATGCGGACTCTCGGATGGTCACGGCAGTACAACAACGCTCGAGTGTTCTGTTACCAGTCAGGGCACGATAATCACGCATACACCGATCACAGATTCCGGTCGGTATTACATCGCGGGATTCAGTGGGTAGCTGGCAGGGATAACAGATGACTGTCCAAGGCATCAACTAATGCGAGTGCTCATAACCAGGCTGGATTCCTCTGGCCGACGTGAAAAAGTGCTTGTTACCGACGGTCCAGATCCCGGTGCCCCCGTAGGAAACGAGATTAAGACGCAAACGCTGTATAGCGGGATCACGAACGGAACCGAGCGCAACCAGCTCGTGGGCGGCAACTACGCTACTCCTGAGGACAAGTTGCCGGTTATTCAAGGCAACTATCAGAACGTCGGGCGGGTCGTCCAGATCGGACCGGAGGTCGTGGACCTGAATGTTGGGGATCTTGTCTTTAACGGGTCCCAGCGGGGTGTTGGAGACAGCAAGGCCGGACACGTTGAGTCCATCCGCATCGCGGAAGACCGGTTACTCATGAAGATCCCCGAAAACGTTGACCCAATCCACGCAGCAATGTTTGGTATGGGCAGCGTGGGCCTGTGTAGTTGCCGAAACGCCGATCTCCGCCTGGGTGAACGGGTACTCATCGTTGGCGGGGCTGGTTGCATCGGACAGATTGCTGCACAGATTGCGACGATCATGGGAGCACGGGTAACCGTCTGCGACATCGATCAACGACGACTCGACCTCACGCGTGCGATTGGTGCAGTGGAAGATGTTGTGAACATTTCTGCTGGCGGATGGGACCAACACATCGACCACGGCACCTACGACGTTGTTATCGATTTTGCGGGCGTGCCTGGAATGGAAGATCGCTTGATTGAAGCGGTCCGTCGGAAAGGCTGTGTACTCCTGATCTCGGGTCGATGGGAGGTCACGTACACATTTAGATTAGGGCAGGAGCGTGAAATCACGATCAAGCAAAACACCCACTTCGACCGTAACGACCTTGAACATCTGTGTCGGCTCGTGGCGCAGGGGTTGGTCCAGATTGGACCCATCATCCAAGACGTGGTTCCCGTAGATCAAGCCGACCGGATTTACGTCACACTACGCGACGATCCCTCACAGCTTATGGGCACTGTATTTGAATGGTGAGACAACGTGGCTGCCACCGCTCACTGGATGTTCACCATCAAACCACGAGCCCTGTCTACGTTGCCGCGTCCCACATCGAGTGGACCCGTCCGGCTGTCCATTCAACCGTGGGCAGCAGCGGATCCTCCGTTTCGCGGACCCAATCAACAATCTCCCCCACCAGCGCATCCCGAACATCGGCGTGCGCAGCATCATCGATCAGGTTGCGTGTCTCATGCGGATCCGTATATAGGTCATAGAGTTCGGGCCTGTCGTAAAGCCAAAGATTGAGCTTCCACCGATCCGTGACCGCGGTCTTAACGAACATCAGATCGTCACGCAGGCCAGCCTCGACATAGAACTCGGTGAAAACGGTACGACGCGGACCTTCCCCTTGACCAAGAAACATCGCGCTTTGATCGAGACCAGAACCCGGATGAACTGCAACCCTGCACAAGGCCCCCAGCGTGGCGACCAGATCCACCGTGTTAAAGAGCGCATCGCTCCGTCGACCCGCCGGAATTGCGTTCGGCCAGCGCACGATAAACGGAATTCCAATCGACTCCTCGAACATCGCGGGACCCTTCCCGGCCATTCGGTGAGCCCCCATCATCTCGCCGTGGTCCGAGAGAAACACAATCAGCGTGTTGTCGCGTTGTCCGGTCGCATCAAGGTGCGCGAGCAACCGTCCAACTTCGGTGTCAATGTGTGCGTTGAGTCCGTGATAATGGGCGATGAATCTCCGCCAGTCAGCCTTTGTCATATTGCGTACCCAGCGGTGAGTGAGGCTGCGCTCGTACGCATCCGACTTTCCAACGAAGTCCTCATCCAGTGTTGGGGGTAACTCCACGTCTGCGGGATCGATCCGGTCCGCGAAGTCGCCAGGCGAGATCACCGGCGGGTGGGGATCCTTGATCGAAAGCGTGAAGGCCCAGGGACGCGAATCACGGCCATCAATGAACGCAATGGTCTCGTCTACTGACCATGTCGTACGAGCATGCTCGACCGGGATGGCGGATGGACCCGACGGCACGACACCTGTTTTCGTGCCCTCCGAGAATCCGAACTCGCTGTGCTCATGCTTAAACAGCTCGGCCAGTCCGTGGTCCTCAAGATGTTGGATGTAGAAATCGCGTCCGTTCTTCCAATACCGATAGGTCCGCCAATGCTCTTCCCATCCATGGTGTGGAATTTCATCGTCGCCCATGTGCCATGGGCCGGTGTAGCCCATGCGATAACCACCATCGCGAAACGCCTGGCCGAGCGACGGCACCGACTCGGGAAGCACGGCCCGTTGTCGTACAGTCCCGAACCGCTCGTCCTGACCCAGTCGTGGGACGCAGAGCAGATGATGCTGGTGCGGGTATAGCCCCGTAAACATGGACGCACGCGCCGGTGAACATTGCGGTAGCGGCACATAGGCCCGGGTCAGCGTAAGCCCATCAGCCGCCATCTGGTCAATATGCGGCGTCTGCGCAACACGATTCCCGTACGCCCCCAGATAGCCAGCAGCCAGCTGGTCACACAGGATAATCAACACATTCGGACGCGTTCGTGTCATTGACATTTCGCCCTGCCGACACTGCGGATCCACAGCCTATCACCAACTCGTCTCCACCCTAAGCTTGCGCCACGGCCCTATGTCCCCACTCCACTCCGTATGGAACCGCTGTTTCCAGTCCATCGCTCAACGAGGATAGCTCCGATCGGTAGACACCCCACCGCACAGGTCAGAACTAGGCACCCTAGACGCTAGACTGACCATCCCATACCGACGCTGCGTTGTAACGCGCCGTACACGACCGTGAAGTAATGGTCCTGGATTCGCCGAAGACTAAGATTCACAAAGATCCGTTAGCCTTCGCCCTCAACGCTCTCGCTGATATTGGCGATGTTGATCTGGCCGACGGCCAGATCGATCTCGCAAGCGCGATGCGCATATTGCCACACGCGCGACGTGCGTTGGGCAGTCCTGGCCAACACAATAATGGTCGAAGCAGGAACCCGCGCTGCCCGATCACTCGCGCTGGCTGTCCGGTACCTTGTCATGGTCGGGCATCCGGTTAATCGTGAGAACGCACGCAATGCCGTCGACGCCGCCGACTGGCTTCTCGCCACGACGCCACAATCGGATGACGAGGCAAGCAGCACCCTGCTGTTTGAAGCACGTGGAACCGCCCAACGCGTTCTAGCCCCATCCGGCGTAGCAGGAACAGCAACACTCGAAAAGGCAGCCGCCGACCTCCTTGCAGCCGCCGAAACCCGACAGCAAAACAACGATCCGATTGCAATCGCGCGGACCTATCTGGAAATAGCCGAGGTGTTCAGCGCATATGCCGCGGATGAGCGCGGGCCCATCGTCGAACGTGCGGTTACGTTTGCCCAACAGGCAGTGATCTCGCTGCCACCAGGTGTTGATCCGGTCGCCTTCGCCCGCTGCCAACTCCTATTGAGCGGACTCTTACTCGATCACCCAGAAATGGACCCTCGTGAGTTCGCGCCAGCGCCCTACAACTCGCCGACGAAGCCCTAGCCATAGTTGACGCCACGGCGACACCATATATCGTCGCTCGGGCAATGCTCGCCCGTGCACACGCACTAGACATCACTGAGACGTCCGCGGCCGCACAAGCCACCGAGCAGGCAGCTGCACTTCTCGACAAAGCCGGGCTCTCCTCCGAAGCCCATCACGTCCGACAGAACAGGAGCAGTCAATGACGGCTGTCCATTCACAGTACGACGTCCTAATTCTTGGTGGCGGTCCAGCCGGAGCCACGCTCGGCGCACTGCTTGCGCAGGACGGTCTCAATGTCGCAATAGTCGAACGTGAACAGATGCCACGACCACACGTCGGTGAGTCGCTGATCCCTGGCGTATTTCCAGCACTTGCCTCCAGTGGTGCGCTCGCTGCGGTGGAATCCGCCGGGTTCACACAGAAGTATGGCGCCACCTACATCTGGGGCCGTACACGCGAACCGTGGACCGTTAAGTTCAGCGCGGTCTACCCCGACCAAGCGTTCGCATACCAAGTCGATCGCGCTAAATTCGACAAGATCTTGCTTGATCACGCAGCGAGTGAAGGGGCTGACGTCTACGAAAACACCACGGCTCTTGGACCGCTGGGATCTTCAGACCATGTATACGGGGCTAGGGTTCGCAACGAGACCGGTCACGAATTGGAGATGGCCGCCGATCTCACAATCGACGCTACTGGCCAGAATGCCTTGTTCGGGCACCACTTCCGGACCCGTCAATTCAACGAAGAACTCCGACATGTTGCGCTGTACGGACATTGGAGCGGCGGGCATCAGCTCCCCGACATCATCGAATCGAAGGATGCGAAAGATGCTGGCAACATCCTGATCGCAACCGTTCCGGATGGCTGGATCTGGCACATTCCCATCGCCCATACGATGCGGAGTGTAGGCCTCGTAACAGAACCGTCCGCCGTTGCCGAACTCAACGCCGCCGACCGCACAGCCTATTACCTTAAGCAAGTCCGGGCATGCCCGGAGATGTCCGCCCTACTCGGCGACGCTGAGTGGACCAGCGAAACGGTAACCACGCTCAGTGACTGGTCGTTCTTCTGCTCACGTTTCGCTGGTTCAGGCTACCTGCTCGTGGGCGACGCCGCCTGCTTCATTGACCCCATTCTCTCCACGGGCGTCACGTTGGCCGTAAACGGTGCGGTACGCGCCGCGCGGGCGATCCGAACTGTTCGCGATTCGCCGTGGCTCCGGGAGTTAACCCTTGACTGGTACGACACAGCGTACCGGGGCATCGCCACGGACTTTGCCGATCTGGCAACCCACTGGTATGGCGGAAATGCGGAGGCGTGGTTCTGGCGAGCTAAGCAGCTTGCCGATCCATCACGAAGTTTTTCAATTCGCCAGGCCTTTGTGCACTTATCATCAGGCATCACCGAAGTGCACAGCGATAGCGACCAGCTGCGGAGTGCGGGTGGCTATAGCCCCCGGCAGCTCGAATTGATCTACGAGAACCTGAACGTGGACCTGGACGACATCACCAAGGCTGATGTTGCCCATGCTGAGGATCGTTTCGCCGCCGTAACACGACCAGCCCAATCACTATCAGCCAGCGCGATGCTCTCGGGACGTCCACCCCTGCGCACGTCCATCAGTTTTCGACCCCACCTCACAGAATTCGGCGAAACGCTGCGACCCATCACTCGCGTGACCCGAATTCACCCAAACGCCGGCCCCCAGCATAAAGAGCTGTCGATCACAGCCATGTCCGTACTCGAGGAAATCGATGGTCAGCGCACCGGACTGGATATCGCCGCCCGATTACGCCAACGACATGCTGACACACCAATCGAACCCGAGTTGCAGGATCTCGTGGTAGCCACACTCGGGCAGCTAACCGAGATGGCCGCTATCGATATCGGGTAGAGCCTTGGAAAGTAAGCTGCCAACATCCACACAGCAAGCCCACGTCGGTGATATCGTACATCCGACATCGCCCTCGATATCGCCATGGCTACTGACAGATCACGTCCAAATATCCTTCTGTTCGGGCTGGATACCACGCCAGCGAACCACCTGAGCTGCTACGGATACCCACGGCCAACTTCGCCCACGATCGACAGGCTAGCGCGCAATGGTGTGCAATTTGATGACGTCAGCCTGACTGGCCTTCCCACCACGCCCGGCT
>PVBE012869284.1_pt1 | contig 14002 bp, 10 predicted proteins | sample 1631181 | NCBI WGS metagenome assembly PVBE01 (sample SAMN08397723, study PRJNA350692) | Marine metagenome, whole genome shotgun sequencing project. | isolation source: water | place: Pacific Ocean | collected 2012-04 | reverse complement strand
AGGATAAACCCCAGTCATCATGCTTGATCTTGAAGGACCACACATTGGATCATTAGAATAAGCATTTTTAAATTTAACTCCAGAATCAGTTAATGCTTTAATGTTAGGTGTAATAGCTTGTGGATGACCATTGAAACCTTCAGGATAATCATTAAGATCATCTATCATTATAAGCACTATATTGGGTTTAGTTTCTTTATTTTCATCACATGAAATAAGAAATGTGAATAAAGAAAAAAATATAAAATAAAATAATATTTTTTTTTCCATAAGAAGTTTTAATATATATGTTTTAAATTTAAACTTTTTATAAATAAAAAACACAGAGTTACTAGCTATATTTTATTCTAAAATTTAAAAGAAATGAAATTAAGATTTATATTATTATCAATACTATTTATTATCGGATGTTCTTCTGGATCAACAGGTGGAGATGAAATTTCAGGTGGAGGAAACAATAATGGAGGAGGAAATACAGGTGGAAATACAGGTGGAAATTCAGATGGGGAAACTGATCCTGATAAATACACTGATTCTTCATCTAGCGGAAATACAACTTATTATATTAGTTTTTCTGGAGGAGATGATACAAAAGATGGTAAATCTGAGGCAAATGCATTTAAGAACTTAGGTAAAATTAATAGTATAACATTTGCTCCTGGTGATAAAATTAAATTTAAAACTGGAGATACTTGGAAGGGATATTTTAAATTAAGAGGTTCTGGAAATTCATCAAGTCCGATAACTATTGAAAGTTATGGTAGTTCAAGTAAGCCTATAATTGATGGTAATGGTTATCAAGCTTCTTTATTTCTTGAAAATGTCGAATATGTTGAAGTAAATAATTTAGAGTTTAAAAATGAAGCATCTCATAAAAAATCTGATGGATCAGTAAAACTAATGCATGGATCAAATAGAAGTGGACAAGATGAGCGTTATGGTTTACTTGCTTTAAGGTTTGATACACAAAAGAATGTAAACCATTTAAAAGTTTCCAATGTTAAAATATCAAATATATATCCAACTCCTACAGATGCTTCATATAAGCATCAAGGATATGGAATGCGATTTGAATCTCTAAAAAATTCAGACAATACCCAAACTAATTATTTTGATGGAATAATAATTGATAATGTTGATATTAGTTTAACGGGTCATTATGGAATACATATAGTTAATAGAATGCCAAGTGCCGAAGCTGATTATTACCATAGAAATATTTCAATTACAAATTCAAATTTTTACGATACTGGTGGGTCAGGTATTGTATTTGCTAGATCAAAGAATATTTTGGTTGAAAATTCTACATTTAAAGGTACTGGATCAACGAAAGATAATAGAATGTGGGAAAGAGGAAGTGGATTGTGGTTATTTACGTGTAATGATGCTATAATTCAAAAAAACACTTTTGAAGATGCTTATGGTCCTCAAGATTCATTTGGAGCTCATATTGATTGGGGAAATGAAAGGGTAGTTATTCAATACTGTTTAAGTAAGAATAATTTTGGTGGATTTGCTGAAATATTAGGAGAAAATATAGATTGTGGGTATAGATATAATATTAGTATTGGTGATGGAACAAGAACTAATACTCACAATGGAAGAATTTTTTGGATTTCAAATTTTGCTGGAAGTAATACTAGACGAATAGGATCAAAAAACAACTTTATATATAATAATACAGTTTATATACCAGCTACTAACCCAGTTACAAGTAATCCAATGAGTCCAGATTTAAATATCGGAGAATTAACTGAAGATACGTATATCTACAATAATTTAATTTACATTACTTCTGGAGCTAGTATGAATATTAAGACAGAAAATGATAAGGACTTAAATTACTTTAGAAACAATCTATATTTTGGAGATGTTAAAATCGATAATAATACTGCTTTTGAACATCATTCTAGTGAAATTTTCACTGATCCTAAATTAATAAATCCTGGTTCCACAAATCCAAATGATTATAAATTACAATCAGGAAGTCCTGCAATTGGTAAAGGGATTTTAATTAATGGAAGCACAGATGCCAAAAACTTTATAAAAAATAATGGAGGAAGGGATTATTTTGGTAATTCTGTAAGTAGCGATTCTAAGCCAAACATAGGAGCTTACAATGGAAATTAAATGAAAAAATTACTATTAATACTATCAATTTTATTTATCTCCTGTAACTCAGTTCAGTATGGTGAAAAAAATGATAAAGATGGTTATTCATACTATTTCAATTCAATTTCAGGAGATAATTCAAATTTAGGATTAAAGGACAATCCATTAAAAAGTCTTGACTTTTTAAATAATATCAAACTTAGAGATGGTGATAAAATTTTACTAGCTAATGGATCAACCTTTGTAAATACAATTGAATTTATTAATAGTAATGATATTGAAGTTTCTAATTATGAAGTTGAAAACAATAAAAAAATTCCGAAAATTAACTCTAAAGGAAAAATTGCAGGAATATTTATTGAGAACTCTTCAAACATTAAAATATCAAACCTAGAAATAACTGCAAATGGTGGGGGTCCTAATGAGACTTTACATAAAAAATTAAAAACTGATTTAAGAACTGGAATATTATATTTATTAACAGATGATAAAAGCCATGAGAATTTAATTATTAGTTCCGTTATGATTAGAGATGTTTTTTATGAAGATCCAGGATTTATTAGAGAAGAAGATGAAGTTAAAACACCAAATGGTACAAAGAGTTATGGATGGGGAGTAAGAATTGTTAATCTTTCTAAAAAGGGAAATCTTGAAAATATTTTCATAAATAATTCAAAATTTATAAATATTTCACACACGGCAATTAGAGTAAAAGGTAAGAGAGAAAATCAATTTAAAAATTTAGAAATAATTAATAATGATGTTTTTAAATCAGGAGGTCCTGGAATGGTTTTTAATAGCACTAGGAATTTATTAGCTGAACGTAATAATATCAATTATTCAGGCTCAACTGATGACTTAAGAAAATGGGGTAGAGGTAGTGGTTTATGGACTTGGGGAAGTTCGTATGCTTTAATTACAAATAATTTGTTTCAAAATGCTAATGGACCTGCTGATTCTGCCGGATGCCATATTGATTTTAATTGTAATGATATAATTGTTGAAAGAAATTTAAGCAGAAATAATGCAGGCGGTTTTATAGAAATTTTAGGTAATAATTATAATTGTTCTTACAGGAATAACGTAAGTATTAATGATGGATATAGAGTTAAAGGTCAAGGTAATGCATTTCAAGAGGGTAAAACTTTTTGGCTTAGTGGCTATGTTGGTAAAGGAAGACAAAGAAATGGTCCCTTTAATTCATACATTTATGGAAATTTTGTTTACGTTGGAAAAGATATCATCCCTAAAATTGCGGTTGATAAGAAAGCAAAAGGGGTTTTTGTTGCAAACAATGTATTTTACTTTGAAAATAATCCTGTTATGGTTTTTGGAGATCAGTATAAACCGGATCCTGGTGGTAAGTCACAAATTGAAAATGTTTTTTTTGAAAATAATTATTTTAGAAAAAATCATTGGCCAAAAGCTGTTCTTATACAGCCAACTAAAAGTAAATACGAAGCTTCATTATTGTCATTTGTTAATCGTAATCCCTATCTATATCCTAAATACCCTAATTTTGTAGAACTATTAAAGGATATGACTATTAGTATTAGACCTGATACTCCTTTTTTTGAAGGAATTAAAATTGATTATATAAATGGAGATTCAAAAGGTCTCTGGCAAGGTTTTTAAAATGAAAATTTCTCAAATTATTACATATGTACTCAGCGAAGATCTAGAAAAGGAGTTCTTCTTTTCTCAATGGGAATATAGCAATAGAAAGATCTGTATTGTAAAAGTTATTTGTGATAATGGATTAGTTGGATGGGGAGAAGGTTATGGCCCAGCTTCTGTTATAGAAGCTTCAATAAAACAAATAAAAGATTATGTAATAGGTAAAAATCCTTTAGAAAATGAAAAAATTTGGTCTATAATGTTTAGAAGAGTTCATGATTATGGAAGATCGGGTGTCTTATTATCTGCAATTAGTGCAATTGATGTTGCGATTTGGGATATTAAAGGAAAGTTTCTTAATCAATCAATTACAAATCTTTTAGGAGGTGCATTTGTTGATAAAATAAGACCGTATGCTACAGGTCTTTATTTTAATAAAAACAAAAATTTAACTGATGAATTATGTAATGAAGCCAAAATGTATGTTGAACAAGGGTTTAAATCGATTAAGATGAAAGTTGGTTTGAATATTAAGGATGATATAAAGAATGTAATAGCAGTAAGAAAATCTATTGGAAATGAAATAGATTTAATGATTGATGCAAATCATGCTTATTCTTATCCTGAAGCATTAGAATTGTCTAACAAATTGAAAGATTTAGACATAAAATGGTTTGAAGAGCCTTTATCACCTGAATTTTATAAACAATATTCAGATTTTAGAAAAAAATCTCCAATTCCTGTTGCAGCTGGAGAATGTGAATACCTAAGATATGGATTTCAAAAATTATTGGAGAAACAATGTGTAGATTATCTACAACTAGATTTATGTTCAAGTGGTGGTTTTACAGAGGGTAAAAGAATAACAGCACTTTCTTCAACTAATGGAATAAAAGTTGTTCCACACACTTGGGGTTCAGGAATTGCTTTTTTTGCTGCAATAAATTTTATCGCCAACTTAGAACCAATTCCAGGAAGATTATATATGCCCGATTCTTTAATTGAGTATGATAGAACTGAAAATAAAATCAGAGAAAACATTATAAAAAATAACATCAATATTGAAGATGGATATATTAAAATTAATAAAAGACCAGGTTTAGGTATTGAAGTAGATGAAACATATTTAAACGAAGTAAAAATATAGAGATGGAATTTGGAAATCTTAAAATGTATATTAATGGTGAATTACAATCATCAGTCGATAACATTAATAAAGACATATATAGTCCATTGAATGGAAAAAAAGTTGCAACTCTTGCTTGGGGAAATAGTAAAGATTCAATTAAGGCATTAGAATCTGCATCTGAAGGATTTAATCTATGGTCTAATCTTTCTATAAATGAAAGAAAAATATGGATATCAAAGCTTAGAGAAAAAATCTTAGAAAATGAAGATTTACTCAGAAAAGCAATCACATTTGAAATGGGAAAACCATACCCTGCAACTGCAGAGGATATAGAATCGATAACAAACAGCCTTGAGTATTATACTAATATAATTGATGATTATTTAAAACCTAAAGAAATTTTAGACAAGGGTAATACACATGAGCATCAACTAATTTCTAAACCAGTTGGAGTTGTTGTTGCTTATTTAGCATGGAATTTTCCATTATTAAATGCAGGATTTAAACTTGGACCAGCTTTGGCTTCTGGTTGTAGTATTATTTTAAAACCATCTGAACTATCTCCAATTTCCTTATATATTTTAGGAAATATCTTAAAGGAAATTAATTTTCCAAAAGGAGTAGTGAATATTCTTTGCGGTGAACCAGAGGATGTTGCAACAACATTGTCAAGAAGTACAATTCCAAAGTTAATTACTATGATTGGATCAACAGAAACAGCTAAAAAAGTTATTTCTGATTCATCTACATCTATAAAAAAATATAGTATGGAATTAGGTGGAAATGCTCCCTTTATAGTTTTTGATGATGCTGAACTTGAAAATGCAGTGAATATTGCTGCAGCAATTAAATTTGGTAACTGTGGTCAAATATGTGTAGCTGCTAATAGATTTTTTATTCATGAGAAGATTTATGATGAATTTTTAGAAAAACTAAAAGAAAAAGCAAAAAATCTTAAAATTGGATATAAAGAGGATCTTAATTATGATATTAGACCATTAATAACAGATAAATCAAGAAAAAGAATTAAAAATTTAATAGATAAAACTGTTAATTGTGGAGCGAAAATAGAATTTGGAGGAAAAATTCTACCAATTGATGGTAACTGGTTTGAACCGACAATTATTACAGGAATTGATGCTTCAATGAGTATTTTTCATGAAGAAATTTTTGGACCAGTAGCGAGTATAATTAAATTTAAATCTGATAAGGAAGTCTTAAAACTAGCAAACAATACAAATTATGGCTTGGCTTCATATTTATTTACAACCGACAAAAAAAGAATTACTAAGTTTATTAATGAGCTAAATTTTGGAGAAGTTCAAGTGAATGGTATTAAGTATGATATTTATTTACCTCATGGAGGTATAAATGAAAGTGGAGTTGGACATGATTGTTCAGAGTTAGCTCTTGAAGATTATCTTTATAAAAAGAGAGTTAGTATAGCTATTGATAAATAATTTAAAATATAAACTATGGAATTACTTTTACCTTTTATTTTATTAATTTTTGCAAGTTTTTTTCAAGGATCTTTTGGTCTTGGAATGAAGTATATGTCCCCATTATCGTGGGAAGCATGGTGGCTTGTTCATGTTACTATAGCCATGATAATTTTTCCATTTATTTGGGCCATTATCGTTATTCCTGATTTATTCCAAATTATTTCTTCTTCTCCAATTGAGTCTATTCAAATGGCAATGCTTTATGGTTTTTTATGGGGAATAGGAGGTATAATGTTTGGTGTTAGTGTTCCTTATATAGGATTGTCTTTAACAATGGGCATAGTTATGGGACTAGCAGGCTCTGTTGGAAGCTTAATACCTTTTTTTCAAGGTTCTAATTCAACAAGTGACCCTGTTTTTCAATATGTAATTGGAGGTTTATTAATATCCCTTGTAGGAGTTGCTCTTACAGCAAAAGCAGGAATTAATAGAGATAAATTACAAAATTCAAATAATTCAAATAATTCAAATATTACTAAAGGAATATTAATTGCAATAGTTTGTGGGGTTTTATCTGCTCTTTTAAATGTAGGGTTTTCTAATGCAACTCCTATAGCAAAAACAGCTGAAAATTTTGGAGTTATTACAAGAAATTCTAGTTTGGCTGCTTGGGTTGTTGTTCTTTGGGGAGCCTTCATAATGAATGCTTTATATTGTATTTACTTGTTATTTAAAAATAATTCTTGGAAATCTTTTAAAGCAATAGAATCTTTTAAGGCTTATAGATGGTCTTTTATTGCTGGTTTATGTTGGTTTGCAGCTCTTGGAGTGTATGGACAAGGTGCTGCTTTATTAGGTGATATAGGACCTGTAATAGGTTGGCCAATGTTATTAGGTCTTTCTTTAATTATTAGTAATTTCTGGGCTTATAGAGCAGGGGAGTGGAAAAATGCAAAAAAGCCATTTAATTTACTTTTATTAGGTTTGGTAGTCCTAATAGCATCAGCAGTTGTTTTAGGATTAGGAAGTACAGTTTAATTAAATATTAAATTTTGAATAAAAATATAATAGTTGGTTATGGTGAGTTGCTATTAAGATTAACTCCATCAAATCATTCACAATTAATAGAGCAAGCTACAAGCTTAAATCTATCATTTGGAGGATCTGAAAGTAATATTATTTCTAATCTATCAAATCTTGGACATAACACTAAAATGATTACATCATTTCCTGATAACTCACTAGGAAAATCTGCTAATCGTTTTCTAAAAAGTTTTGGGGTAAACACTAATGATATCATTTTTAGAAATGGTAGAATAGGAACCTATTTTATTGAGCATGGAGAATCACTCAGAGGTTCTAAAATTATTTATGATAGAATTGATAGTTGTTTTTCAAAAGAAAAAGTTGATGACAAAGTTTGGAAGAATGTTTTTAATGATTCATCTTATTTTATTTTATCAGGAATTACACCTTCATTATCAAAGGAATGTCAAGATAATGTTCTTAGATCTGTTAAAATTGCAAAATCAAATAAAGTAAAAATTGTATTTGATTTAAATTTTAGAAGAAATTTATGGAAAGAAGAAGAAGCATTTTCTTTTATTTCAAAAATAATTAATGATGTTGATATATTAATTGGCAATATAGGATCTATCTCAGATATATTTGGATATAAATACAAATCTTCAAATAATTTTTCAGAATTAGAGAAAATAACTCAAGATGCTTGTGAATTCATTTCTAAAGATTTTTCATTTGATTTAGTAGGTTTAACTATAAGAAATCAAATAAATGCTACACATAATCAACTAGGTGGTTTAATTAAAGTAAATGGAAATTATTTTTTTGGCAAAACATTTGAAATGAATATTATTGATAGAATTGGAGGAGGAGATGCTTTTTCATCAGGTATTATTCATGGTTTAATTAAAGCATATAATCCTCAAAAGATTATTGATTTTTCAAATTCATGTTTTGCATTAACTCAAACTATTAAAGATGATATTAATTATTTTGATCAGAAAGATATCATTGAATTTGGATCAGATAATTATAAAGGATATATAAAAAGATAGATTAAATGAATGATATTTCTAAAGAAATAAATAAATCTAAAGTTATTGCAGTAATTCAAATAGATTCATTAGAAAATATTCAACCACTTTGCGAAACATTAGTGAATGAAGGAATTAATATAATAGAACTTGCATTAAGAACTAACGTTTCTCAAAAAGCAGCAGAATTAATTATTAAAAGTTTTCCTGATATCTTAGTTGGATTAGGAACTGTAATTAATCAAGATCAGGTTAAATTTGCTATAGATTCGGGTGTAAGTTTTGCTGTTTCTCCAGGATGTAATCCTAAAATTATAGATTTAGCTCTTAAGAATAACTTACCATTTTATCCAGGGATTTCTTGTCCAAGTGATATTGAAATATCTATTGATCATGATTGTAAAATTTTAAAATTTTTTCCAGCTGAATATTTAGGAGGAATGAATTACCTTAATTTAATCAATTCACCTTATAATCATTTAAATTTAAAATATATTCCACTTGGAGGAATAAACTTATCCAACGTAAGGAATTATTTAAATTCAGACCTAGTTTTAGGAATTGGAGGAAGTTGGATTGCTCCAAGAAATTTGATAAATGAAAAGAAATGGAATGTTATATCATCTAATGCAAAACAAATAACTAAACTTATTTCTTCACAGGGATAGTTTTATAAGTCTAGCATATTTTGAACTTTTTTCATCTTCTGATGTTATCCAAAAGTTTTTGTTATCTATAATTTTTACTGCCTCTACTTGAGTTTTTCCAATAGGAATTTTAAACATGTTAATTGTATAATTACTTGTTTTATTTAAGTAAAAATCCTTAACTGTAATTAAATAATATTCATTAAAACTAACTGTAGAAGTTAATGCCAACAACCCAAGCTTTTGATTATAATCTGCTCCAGTTATTATAGAGTTAGTATTTAACGTTCCAATTTTTTTAGCATCATAGCTTCCTTCTTCTTTAGGAATTGAATAAAATTCAGTTATTTTTTTTGCACGATTTTTTGTAAAAATTATAAGATTGTCATCTATTGAAATTAATCCTTCCGCATCATAGATAGTATTTCTATTTATTTTAAAAGATTCTTGTTCTGGATAATTAAATGAAATAATTTGATTTTTTTCTTTACTGTTCTCATCAATTGGAACTTTGTATATTTTAAGATCTCTTCTATTATTGTAGTTGTTACCAGAATCAGAAATGTATAAATACTTGTTGTCTTTTGTGATATCTTCCCAATCTTTATTTGAGGCGGATTTTATTTTTCTTTTTTTTAATATTTTTCCTTCTTTTGAAAGATAATATAAGCTTGGTTCTCCTCCCGAATCATTATGTGTCACCAATAAATCTCCAACTATTTCTAAACCTGATGTTTCTTCAATAATATCTGATAGAGGATAGTCCTTAATTACTTTCTGTGAATGGACATTTATAAAAATGAATAAAAAAAATAAAATAAAATATTTTTTCATCTTTCAATATTAGTGATTTATTATATTTCTTTCTTAATAAAAATGAAATGTTTTATTATTATATTAATGAAAAAATATTAAACCATTAATTATGAATAAGATAGCTCATTTTTTAGATTATATTAATTATAAAGTACTAAGAGAAACTAAACTCTTTTTATTAATTTTTTCAATTTTTATTAATTCATGTAATAATCAATCTCTTAACTATCATATAACAAATAAAATTCCCGTTGTCGATACATATTTTGAAACAGAAGTTATTGATAATTATCGTTGGCTTGAAGATGATGTATCCTCTGAAACAGAAAACTGGGTTGTTAAACAAAATGAGGTTACTTATAATTATTTAAATAAAATTCCATTTAGAGAAGAACTTAAAACAAGACTTTCTAAAGTATGGAATTATGAAAAAATATCTGCACCATTTAAAGAAGGTAAATACACTTATTATTATAAAAACTCAGGTCTCCAAAACCAAATGGTTCTATATAGACAATTAGATGATAATGAACCAGAAGTTTTTTTAGATCCCAATACCTTTTCTTCTGATGGAACAACTTCTTTAGCAGGAACTTCTTTTTCAAAAGATGGTAGCCTTTTAGCTTATAGCATTTCTGAAGGAGGAAGTGATTGGAGAAAGATTATAGTAATGAATGTTGAATCTAATCAAATTATCGAAGATACTTTGTTAGATGTAAAGTTTTCAGGAATTAGTTGGAAATCAAATGAGGGATTTTATTATTCTTCTTATGATAAACCTAAAGGAAGTGAATTATCAGAAAAAACAGATCAACATAAATTATATTATCACAAACTTGGGACATCTCAAAAAAACGATAAATTAATATATGGAGGTAATAAGGATGAAAAAAACAGATATATTAGAGGATATGTTACTTCTGATGATAGATTTTTAGTAATCGATGCTGCAAAAAAAACTACTGGAAATAAACTTTTTATTAAAGATTTAACAACTAATTCAAAGCTAAGAACTATTTCAGGCGATTATGATTCAAATACTTACTTAATAGACAATAAGAATTCTAAACTATTTTTAGTAACAGATTATAATGCTCCAAATAATAAAATTGTAACTGTTTCATCAAAAAATCCATCTAGATCAAATTGGAAAGATTTTATTCAAGAAAAGGAATTTGTTTTAAATGCTTCAAAATGTGGAGGGTATTTTTTTACAAGATATATGGTTGATGCTATTTCAAAAGTTTATCAATATGATTACTCTGGTAAAATGATAAGAGAAATTAAGCTTCCAGGAATTGGAAGTGCAAGAGGTTTTAGCGGGAAAAACAATCAAGATGAATTATATTTTAGTTTTTCCAATTATTATACTCCATCTACAACATTCAAATATAGTGTGAAATCTGGGGATTATAGAGAATACTGGAAACCTTCAATTGATTTTGATTCTACCAATTATGAATCCAAACAAATTTTTTATAATTCAAAAGATGGCACAAAGGTTCCTATGATTATAACATTTAAAAAGGGTTTAGACTTAGATGGGAAAAACCCAACTATTTTGTACGGCTATGGAGGATTTAATATAAGTAGAACACCTGGTTTTAGTGTTGCAAATACAGTATGGATGGAACAAGGAGGAGTATATGCAGTACCAAATATTAGAGGTGGGGGAGAATATGGAAGAAAATGGCACGATGCAGGGGTTCAAACTAATAAACAAAATGTTTTTGACGATTTTATTGCTGCTGCTGAATACTTAATTGAAAATAAATACACATCTTCTGAATTCTTAGCAATAAGAGGAGGTTCAAATGGAGGGCTTTTAGTTGGTGCTACAATGACTCAACGACCTGATTTGATGAAAGTAGCTCTACCTGCAGTTGGAGTTTTAGATATGTTACGATATCACAAGTTTACCGCTGGTGCAGGATGGTCATATGATTATGGTACTTCTGAACAGTCTAAAGAAATGTTTGAATATTTAAAAGGATATTCTCCTGTTCATAACGTTAAAAACAATATAGCTTATCCTGCAACATTAATTACTACGGGAGATCATGATGATAGAGTAGTTCCAGCCCATTCTTTTAAGTTTGCAGCAGAACTTCAAGATAAAGATGCTGGTTTAAATCCTGTTTTAATAAGAATAGAAACTAATGCAGGTCATGGATCAGGAACACCAATATCTAAAACAATTGATCAATATGCTGATATTTTTGGATTTACTTTGTATAATATGGGTTTTAAGGTACTTCCTGAAAAAACTAAAACTAAAATAAAAGGATAGTTAATCTTAATAATTAAAATAATAATTAAATGAAAAACCTAAAATTCTTTTTAATCCTTTTTTCTTTCATGTTTTTAAGTTGTGATTCTAAAAAAAATATAAGTTTAGAAATAAATGAAGTCTTTGAAAATTATTATCAAGAAAGTTTAAAATTATATCCTTTAAATGCAACTAGACAAGGAAATATGCTTTATAATGATTTTCTTCCAAATAACTTAACGGATGAATTTAGAAATAAAGAAAAAATATATTATTCAAATTATTTTAATCAATTAAAAAATTTTGATGATAATAAATTAAATAAGGATGATAAATTAAGTAAAAAAGTTATGCTATGGGAATGTTCTAGAAATTTAGATAGATTAAATTTTAATGAACACCTTACTCCAATTAATCAGATGTGGACTTTGCAGCTGGATATAGGTCAATTTGCTGCTGGGTTAAGTGCTCAGCCATTTAAAACAGTAAAAGATTATAATAACTGGCTTAAAAGATTAGATGACTATTTGTTTTGGTTAAAGAGTGCTGAAGAAAGAATGAGAGAAGGAATTAGTAACGGACATGTATTACCTAAATCATTAATTAAAAAAGTTATTCCTCAATTAGAAGTAATTTTGAATTCTGATCTAAATATTAATTTGTTTTATAGTCCAGTTAGACAGTTTCCTTCATCTTTTACTGATAATGAAAAATCAACTTTAAGAAATGATTATAAAAACATGGTATTAAATAAGATCATTCCTTCATATAAAGTTTTGTATGATTTTATGAAAAATGAATATCTAAAACATGGAAGAGATTCTAGTGGAATAGATGCCTTAAAAGATGGGTTAAAATATTATGACTATTCAATTAAACTATACACCACAACTAATATGACTGCAGATGAAATTCATAATTTGGGCCTTAGTGAGGTTGATAGAATATCTTCAGAAATGGAATCAATAAAAGATAAAGTAGGTTTTAAGGGAAATTTAAAATCTTTTTTTAATTATGTTAGAGAATTAGATCAGTTAATTCCTTTTGATAAACCAAGTCAAGTAATAGATAACTTTAATGGTATTCATGCAAAAATGATAGATAAGGTAAATTCCTTGTTTGGATTACAACCTAAAACTCCATTTGAAGTCAGACGAACAGAAGCATTTAGAGAAAAATCTGCCAGTGCACAATATAATCCAGGTTCATTAGATGGCACAAGACCAGGTATTTTTTATGTGCCAATTCCAGATGTAAAAAAGTATAACTTTTTCTCTGACGAAGATCTTTTTCTTCATGAGGCTATTCCTGGACATCATTTTCAAATTTCATTACAACAAGAAAATGAATCTTTACCTTCTTTTAGAAAAAGTCTTTGGTATAGCGCTTATGGAGAAGGATGGGCATTATATTCTGAATCATTGGGTGAAGAATTAGGTTTATATGATGATCCATACCAATATTTTGGAATGCTAAGTGCAGAAATGCATAGAGCAATTAGGCTAGTTGTAGATACTGGAATTCATACAAAGGGATGGTCTAGAGAAAAAGCAATACAATATTCTTTAGATAATGAAGCTGAATCAGAAGCTAGCATAACATCAGAGATTGAACGTTATATGGCTAATCCAGGTCAAGCATTGTCATATAAAATAGGTCAATTAAAAATTCGTGAATTACGGTCTAAAGCTGAAAAAAAATTGGGAGAAAAATTTGATATAAAAACTTTTCATGAAAAAGTTCTTGAATCAGGCTGTATCCCATTGGAATTGCTTGAAGAAAAAATTGAAAAATGGATTAGCTCTGTCTAATCTTTTTTTTACCATGCTCTTATTAGGCTAAAGTGGGATTTAAATTCTCTTCCATCTTCTAGGTTTATTTTGAACCAGTAGTCTGTTTGAGGCATTGGTTTT
>PVBE011904490.1_pt1 | contig 14002 bp, 13 predicted proteins | sample 1631181 | NCBI WGS metagenome assembly PVBE01 (sample SAMN08397723, study PRJNA350692) | Marine metagenome, whole genome shotgun sequencing project. | isolation source: water | place: Pacific Ocean | collected 2012-04 | reverse complement strand
TTGCTCGTACGCTCTCTCCATAATCTGGTCCATCGTCGGCAGTGGCTTGCCCGAGTTCCGCATCTCGAAGTGAACGTGGTGTGGCACGTCAGAATACCTCTGAGTGATGTCCTGCGCGACCCCGATCTGCTCGCCCGCCATCACCCGGTCACCCTTCTTGACCAAGCGATCTACATAATGGGTTCGTGTCACGTGCCCATCACCAGAGGTGATCTCGACAAAGTATAAAGTGGGTTTACCCTCCTCGGATTCATAGGACTTCCCGGTCCCTGTCACGACGCCGTCGACTGGGGCGAGCACCGGGGTTCCGGGCATCGCCTCGAAGTCGATTCCGTCGTGCCCGCGCGTCCTACCGGCGCGGGGCGCGTTGAACCAGCGCCCACCCCCCACATCGAGCGCGATGCGGCCGCTCGGTGTCGGAGACGCGAGCTCCGGCCGCGGGCGGTAGAAGCCCTCCCTCACCATGTGCGGCGGCGCCATGGGCGCGGTGTAGCCCGGCCCCCCAGGGTGGGAGGTACCGTAGCCTCCGGTATCTGAGCCGGCGCTGAGGCGTCTTGTCAGATACGGGTTCTGTGCCATGCCGAAGCGCCACGGTGGGTACCCCAAGCGCGTGCCGGCCCGTCCCGAGGCCGCGGGCCCGACGCCCAGTTCGGCGGCAAGCTGCGCCGCCGCCGCGCGGGTGGCTTGGTTGCCAGGTGCCAGCGTTCCGTGCCCGGTGCCGAACAGGGACCCCTCCGCTTCGATGTCCGCCTTCGCCGCGGCCACGGCACGCGCCGAGTCGGCCAGGGCCAGGGCGTATGGCCCGTCGGGCGCATCGCCGCCAGGGGCCGTCAGCATGCCGAAGAGAGCATTGGCGCCTTGCTGGATGGCCCGCTCGTGCCGTGCGCCGGGATCGGTGTAGCCCCCGCCCGCGCCGTAGGCTCCGCGGGGCAGCCCGAGCACGAACGAGTTGCCGCCGTAGCTCGGCGGCGGCCCAGAGCCACCGAATAGGGCCGTCGTCGCGTTGGCGGCGGCGGCACTCCCACCGGCTCCTACCCGTGAGCCCCCAAGACCGCCCACGCCAATGTGCGGCATCGCCGCGACCGCGGCCGCCTTCGCCGCGGCGCGCGCTTGCGCCGCCTGGCTCAGGGCATTGCGAACCTGACCGCCGGGCGAGGCGCCGGCCGCGCCTGCCTTGGCCTTGGCCAGGGCAAGCGTATGATCGAGATAGGCTCGGGCCGCTGGGGCGGCGCTGCGCCCGCCCGGGCCGACGCCGGCAGCGTTGTACCCGAACAAGGTGGGGCTCGGTGGCGCCGGCGCACTCGATCGCCCGCGCTGGCCTGCCCGCGAGAAAGAATATCCATAATACGATGGCATGTTCGCCCTCGAACTGCAATCATATTCTCATATATATCCTAAATCCTTGCCAATGTCAATCCTCTTGATCCGTTCGATATGGAAGGTTTTGGCTGGAATCCGGGTCCGCCCTCGCCGCGGCCACGGTACGGGCCGGCTCGGCGAGGGCCTGGCGGTGTCTTGGCAAGGCATGCCGCGGACCGGCGATGCGCCGAATAGCGTCTAGATGGCGAGCTCTACTAGGAGTTCAATCGAGTTCGTCGGTTTCGTGCCGTTCGCCGGCGGGGCCGGAGGGCGACGGCTTCGTAGTGGCCGCGTGCGGCGGTTCGACGGTCGCGCCTCGCTCGGCTGTGGGTGCGGCTTAGGCGGCGAGTATCGCCAAGAGGAGGAGGGCGACGATGTTGATGATCTTGATCATCGGGTTGATCGCGGGACCGGCGGTATCCTTGTAGGGATCGCCCACGGTGTCGCCGGTCACCGCCGACTTGTGGGCCTCGGAACCCTTGCCCTCATAGTTGCCGTCCTCGATGTACTTCTTGGCGTTGTCCCAGGCGCCGCCGCCCGAGGTCATCGAGATGGCGACGAACAGCCCAGTCACGATCGAGCCCAGCAACAGCGCCCCCAAAGTGGCGAAGGCCGCGGCTTGGCCACCGATGGCCAGGATGATTCCGTAGATTACTACCGGCGCCAAGACGGGAAGGAGCGAGGGGACGATCATCTCCTTGATCGCGGCGCGGGTCAGCAGGTCGACTGCGCGCCCGTACTCGGGCTTGGCGGTCCCCTCCATGATGCCAGGAATTTCCTTGAACTGGCGCCGCACCTCGAGAACGATCGAGCCGGCCGCCCGGCCCACCGCCTGCATGCCGAGCGAGGCGAACAGGTAGGGCAACAACCCGCCGATCAACAGGCCGACCAGCACATAAGGGTCCTGTAGCCGATAGGCCACCGTAAGCTCGGGGAAGTAGAATTTTATGTCGGCCGTGAACGCCGCGAACAAGACCAACGCCGCGAGCCCCGCCGAGCCGATCGCGTAGCCCTTGGTCACCGCCTTGGTGGTGTTGCCGACGGCATCGAGCGCATCGGTGGACTTGCGCACCTCGGCGTCGAGCTCGGCCATCTCGGCGATGCCGCCGGCGTTGTCGGTCACCGGCCCGAAGGCATCGAGGGTGATCACCATGCCGGCGAGCGCGAGCATCGCGGTCACCGCGATGGCGATCCCGAATAGCCCCGCCACCAGGAAGGTGACGATGATGCCGGCGCAGATCACCAGCACCGGCAGCGCGGTCGATTCCATCGACACCGCGAGCCCCTGGATGACGTTGGTGGCGTGCCCGGTCGTCGAGGCTTTGGCGACGCTTTGCACCGGGCGGTGCAGGGTGCCGGTGTAGTACTCGGTGATCCACACGATCAGCCCGGTGACGACCAGGCCGACGACGCCGCAGACGAACAAGTCGCTGCCGGTGAAGGTGCGGGCGCCGACCGTGTACTCCGTCGACATGCCGAGCAGATACTCGGTCAGCGGCCACAACGCGATTGCCGAAAGTCCCGCGGTGACGATCAAAGCCTTGTAAAGCGCACCCATGATGTTGGTGCCGCCACCCAGGCGCGCGAAGAACATGCCGATTACCGAGGTGATGATGCAGACCGCGCCGATGCCCAGCGGATAGATCATCATCTGGGTGGCCGCCTCGCCGGTGAAGAAGATCGCCGCCAACAGCATGGTGGCGACGATGGTCACGGCGTAGGTCTCGAACAGGTCCGCCGCCATGCCCGCGCAGTCGCCCACGTTGTCGCCCACGTTGTCGGCGATCACGGCGGGGTTGCGCGGATCGTCCTCGGGGATGCCGGCCTCGACCTTGCCGACGAGGTCGGCGCCGACGTCAGCGCCCTTGGTGAAAATGCCGCCGCCCAGCCGTGCGAAGATGGAGATCAGCGAGGCGCCGAAGCCGAGCCCGACCAGCGCCTCGAGGAGCGCGCGAGTCTCGACCCCCATCGACAACAGGATTCCGTAATAGACCGCGACCGCGAGCAGCGCCAAACCCACCACCAGCATTCCGGTCACCGAGCCCGAGCGGAAAGCGACGGTGAAGGCCTTGTCGAGGCCATGGGAGCTCGCCGCCTCGGCGGTGCGGACGTTGGCCCGTACCGAGACATTAAGACCGATGTAGCCGGCCGCCGCCGAGAGCACGGCACCGATCAGGTAGCCGATGCCAACGGTGATATCGAGAAGCGCCCACAGGATCACGAAGATGACGATGCCAACGATGCCGATGGCGCGGTACTGGCGGTTGAGGTAGGCGCTCGCGCCGAGCTGAATGGCGCCTGCGATCTCTTGCATTCGCGGTGTGCCGGGGCTGGCGGCGAGGACCGTGCGGATGGTGATGAGGCCGTAGGCAAGCGAGATGATCCCGCAGGCGATGATGAGCCACAACGTCGTCGACATGTGCGCTGTTCCTAGTCGATAGATTCCAATGCGATGAGTGCGCGGCCAGTTGGGCGCCGCACCGCCGCGGATGGCGCCACTATCGGCACCGACGGCGCGCGGACCATGCCAGAGTTGTCGAGGCTAGGCAACCGCCGCAGGCCGGTGGCGCGCGCCCGGCGCCGTGTCCGCCTACCTTCCGCGGCGGATGATGTTGACCAGTAGCACGTCCTCGACCACGTCCTCGCCCAGAACCCGCTTTGCCACCGCGAGGAGGCGTTGCTTGAGCACCGCGTCGTCGACCTTCGTCCCGCGGGCGACGGTCAACGGCGTGCGAAAGAAATCGCGGATGATGGCGTCGCGCAGGTGCGGCATATTGGCCTGGATCTCGCGAGCGGCCCGAGTGTCCGGCGTTTGCAGGTTCGCCTCGACGTGCAGATAGTGGTTCAGCGCGTTGCCACGCAACACCGGCAGCGTGAGGATCTCCATCTGCAGGTACTGCTCTTTGGGCGCTGAAGATCCGTGCCCGCCCTCCTCGGCGTGTTCCTCCTCGTCTTCCTCCTCGTGTTCTTCTTCAGGCTCTTCTTCGTGCTCCTCTTCGATCGCTTCCTCAGCGACCTCATCGCCGGAGGGAATCAGCAAATACGCGACGCCGCCGCCAAGCAAGATCAGCGCGATCAATCCGCCCAAGATGATGATTAGTCTCATCGCTGCGCTCCCTCAGAAGTGCACATAGCCTGGACGCGCCAAGTCGAGCAGGCTTCCGTCCTCGCCGCGCACCCGAACTCCGGCGCCCGCCACCATCCGGCCGATCGGTGTGAGCGGCAGCGCGAGCTCGGCGGCGAGCCCATCCATCGCCTGGGCATTGTCCGGCGGGACGGTAAACAGAAGCTCATAGTCGTCGCCGCCACCGAGGATTCGCCCTCGGGCGCCCGGGTCGGAGGCCATCACCGTGCGGGCCGCGCTCGACAGCGGGACGCGTTCGAACTCGACCTCGGCGGCGAGCCCCGAGCACGCACAAACGTGGCCGAGATCGGCGATCAGCCCGTCCGATACATCGATGGCGGCCGTCGCGAGGTGGCCGAGCCTAGATCCGAGGTCGAGGCGGGGGATCGGCAGGTGCAGGCGCCCGACAAGCCATTCCCTGGCCGAGGGCTCGGGCGCCGCGACCTCGCCATTCAGGATGCCAAGGGCGAACGCGGCGTCGCCCAGGGTTCCCGAAACGTAGACCAGATCGTCAACGCGGGCTCCGGCGCGCCGCAGCAGCGCCTCTTCGCGGACCTCGCCGAACGCCGTCATGCTGACACCGAGCGCCCCTCCGCCGGCCGTTGTGTCGCCCCCCAATAGGCCAACGCCGAAGGTCTCCTGATCCGAGGCAAGGCCGCGGCCGAGCTCATCGATCCAACCCTCGCGGCTCGTCTCATCCAAGGACACGACGAGCAGATAGCCCATGGCGCTTGCGCCCATTGCGGCGAGATCGGAAAGGTTGACGCGCATGAGCTTGCGGGCGACGAGGTCGGGCGGATCCTCGACTGCAAAGTGGATGCCGGCGATCATCGCATCGGCGGTAACCACCAGGGTGCGGCCCGGACAGGGCTTGAGGATCGCAGCGTCGTCCGTCAACCCGAACGCACCCGGCCGCGCGCGCGCCAGCGGCGCCAGCACCTCGGCGATGAGCTCGAACTCACCCCGCGGCGGAGGATCGGTCACGGTCGCCACCCTCGATCTCGGGCCGTCTCAGTTCGCGCGCGAGATGGTCAAGAACCCCGTTTATGAAGGCCGGCTCGCCCCCGTCAAAGAAGGCGTGCGCCACATCGACGTACTCGTTGATGACGACGCGAGCGGGCACGTCGGGGCGGGCCAAGAGTTCGTAGACTCCGGCCCGCAGCATCGCCCGCACGACCCGCTCGAGGCGCTCAAGCCGCCAGCGTTCGTCGAGCGCACCCTCGAGCAATGTGTCGATCTCGGCTCGCCGATCCGAGGCGCCGCCGACAAGGTCGGTGAACAACTCGGAATCGACGGCAGCGAGGGCAGCTCCCTCGACCTCGGCACCCAGCCGATAGCGAGCGAACTCGGCGATGGTAGCCTCGACGCCGGCATCGGCAAGTTCGATCTGATAGAGCGCCTGCACCGCACCGAGGCGCGCCACGCTTCGTCCCTGCCCCCGCGGCGGGCGCGCGGCGGGCGCCCGCGCGCTCATCGCGGGAAGTAGCCGAACTCGCGCTTGAGATCGACCATGCGGAGCGCCGTCCGCGCCGCCTCGCCGCCCTTGTTCCGCTTGTCCACTGCCGCCCGCTCCAGCGCCTGTTCGTGGGTCTCGCAGGTGAGAATCCCCATGCCGAGCGCCAGGGTGTACTGGGTCGATATCTCGCCGAGGCCGCGCAAGCTCTCGCGGCAGATCAGGTCGTAGTGCGAGGTCTCGCCGCGGATGACGCAGCCGAGCGCGATGTAGGCGTCAATCCGCCGGCGCATGCCCACCAGCTCCATCGATTTGATCGCGAAGCGGATGGCGGCGGTGATCTCGAACACCCCGGGCACGGCGGCGCGTTCGTGGGTGCCGCCGACCGCATCGACTTCGGTGATGGCGCCGCGCACCAGGGTATCGGCGATGTCCTCGTAGTAGCGCGCCTCGACGATGAGGACGTGCGGGGCGTCAGCCATCGGATTCGGTCCTGGACGAAAGCTCTTCCTGACTCACCACGCGGAGGCCGTACCCGTCAAGGCCGATCAGCGGACGGCGCGAGTTCGACAGCACGATCATGTCGCGAACGCCGAGGTCGCGCAGGATTTGCGCGCCCGCCCCGGTATCCCGCAACTCGAACGGGTGCGGCACGGCATGGTCGCGCTGCGCCTTGGCATGCTCAGAGACGCTGTAGACTCCGGTCTCACGGATGACCACTACGACCCCACGGCCGGCGGCGCCGATACGGTCCATCGCCACGTGCAGCCGGTCGGTGTCGGCTGCGCCTTCGAGCACGTCTTCGACGATATTAAAGACGTGGACACGGACCAGCACCGGCTCGGGGCCGCGCAGGTCGCCCTTGACCAAGGCAATGTGCTCGGCCGGCTCGACCGTGTTGATATAGGTAATCATGCGGAAGGCGCCGCCGTGGGCGCTGTCGATTTCAGTCTCCAGCACCCGCTCGAGGATCGTGTCGTTGCGGCGCCGGTAGGCGATGAGATCGGCGATGGTTGCGATCTTCAGACCGTGCTGCTGGGCAAAAGCGAGAAGGTCGGGCGCCCGTGCCATCGACCCGTCCTCCTTCATGATCTCGCACATCACGCCGGCCGGCGCGAACCCTGCCAGACGCGCGATGTCGACCGCGGCCTCGGTGTGTCCGGCGCGGATCAAGACGCCCCCGTCGCGCGCGCGCACCGGAAAGACATGACCGGGCGTGGCGATGTCGTCTCTGCCCTTTGTCGGATCGATCGCGACCGCAATGGTGCGGGCGCGGTCCGCCGCGGAAATGCCGGTGGTGACGCCCTCGCGCGCCTCGATCGAGACGGTGAACGCGGTGTTGTGACGCGACAGGTTCTCGCGCGCCATCATCGAGAGCCCGAGCTCGTCCACCCGTGCGCCGGTCAGCGCCAGGCAGACCAGCCCCCTCCCGTGCATGGCCATGAAGTTGATGGCCTCGGACGTCGCCTTCTCGGCTGGAACGACTAAGTCGCCCTCGTTCTCGCGCTCCTCATCATCGACCAGGATGATCATCTTGCCTTGGCGGGCATCGCCCAGGATGTCATCCACTGAGGAAAGCTGAATATCGGGGCTCACGCTCTCAAATCCTCCGTCAGTCGGGCCAGATAGCGGGCCACGAGGTCGACCTCAAGGTTCGCCGCGTCGTCGGGCCGGAGCCCGCCGAGCGAGGTCTGGGTCTGGGTGTAGGGTATGATATTGACCTGAAACCGCACCCCATCAACCTCGTTGACGGTCAGCGAGACGCCATCGAGCGCGATCGAGCCCTTGGCCGTGATGAATCGTGCGAGCTCGGGCGCCGCCGCGAACGTCAGGCGCAACGATTCGCCGTCTGCTTCTCGCGCCGCGAGGCGGGCCAGGCCATCGACGTGTCCGCTGACCCAATGTCCGCCGAGCTCGTCGCCCACGCGCAAGCTGCGTTCGAGGTTGACCGGGGTGCCCTCGGCCCAACTCGCGATGGTCGTGCGGGCCAGCGTCTCGGCGGAAACATCGGCGGCGAACCAGCCGCGATCCTTGTCGACCACGGTTAGGCACGCGCCCGCGCAGGCGACCGAGGCACCGAGTGCGATGGTCTCGGTATCGTAGGATGTGGCAATCCCGATTCGCCGCTCTCCTTGCCTCTCTACGGATCGCACGCGGCCCAGATCGGTGATGATTCCGGTGAACACGGCGCACCCCTATGCCTCGCGGGCGTAGGTTTCGAACACGTCCTCGCCGACCTCCATGATCTCGACGCGACGGAAGTCAGGCGCCTCGTCCACGGACTCGACGCCAAGTCCGAGTGCGGCCGGGATCCCTTCGCCGCCCATGACCTTGGGTGCGTGGAACCAGGCAACGCGATCGACAAGATCGGCGCGCAGGAGCGCCGCGGCCAGCTCACCGCCGCCCTCGACCAGCACCCGGGTGAGGCCGCGGGCGCCGAGCGCCTCCATGGCCGCCGTCAGGTCGGGCCTTCCGTCGCCATCGGCGGCCACGTTCACCATCTCCACTCCGTGATCGGTCAAGGCCCTTCGCCGCGCGGCACCGGCCTCGTTGACGGTGACGATCCAGGTGGCCACCGTAGAGGCCGTACGTACAAGCTTGGCCGTGGGCGGAGTCCGCAGGCTACCATCGGCGATGATTCGCACCGCCGAGGCGTGGGCGAGGCCCGGCAAGCGGCAGGTTAGTTCGGGATCGTCGGCGATCGCAGTGCCGACGCCGACCATGACGGCGTCGTGCTCGGCGCGGAGACGGTGGGCCCGGGCGCGCGCCGCCTCGCCGGTGATCCATTGGCTCTTGCCAGAGCCGGTGGCGATGCGCCCGTCGAGGGTGGTCGCCGTCTTCAACGTCACCAAGGGGCGGCCCCGTTTGAGGCGCCACAGATACCCCGCGTTCAATTGCGCCGCCTCGTCCTCGAATGCGCCGCATTCCGTCGCGATGCCGGCGCCACGAAGGGTGTCGATGCCGCGGCCGGCGACCCGAGGGTCGGGATCCTCGAGGGCGACGACGGCGCGGTCGATGCCGGCGGCGACCAGCGCGTCGGCGCACGGCTCGGTCTCGCCGCGATGAGCGCAAGGCTCCAAGGTGACGTACGCGGTGGCGCCGGCCGCGTCAGGGCCGGCGCGCCGCAGCGCCTCGCTCTCGGCGTGTGGCCGACCCCCCGGTTGGGTCCAGCCGCGACCGACCACCCGACCGGCGCCGACCAATACGCAGCCTACCGCCGGATTGGGCCAGACGTTTCCGAGACCCCGCGCGGCGAGGCCCAGCGCCGCCATCATGTGGCCGGCGTCGTCAGGCTCAGTCTTCGCTGCCACCGCTCAGCTCGCCGATGAACTCCTCGAAGTCCTTGGCCTCGCGAAAGTTCCTGTAGACCGAGGCGAACCGCACGTAGGCGACCGAGTCGAGGTTGGCCAGGCCCTCCATGACCATCTCGCCAACTACACTCGAAGGGATCTCCGCCTCGCCCAAGCTCTCCAGTCGCCGCACGATGCCGCTGATCATGCGATCGATGCGCTCAGGCTCAACCGGCCGCTTTCGCGTCGAGATCAGTATCGAGCGCAGTAACTTGTCGCGATCGAAGGGCACCCGCTGGCCACCCTTCTTGAGAATGGTGAGCTCACGCAGCTGGATTCGCTCGAAGGTCGTAAACCGCGATCCGCAGCCCGGGCAAAACCGCCGTCGCCGAATCGCCGAGTTGTCCTCGGTCGGACGCGAGTCCTTCACCTGGGTGTCATCGTGGCCGCAAAACGGACAACGCATGATTCCCCCCCTTTTGCCCGCCCCGGCTATCTAGCCAGCGCGGCCGCCCGTATAGATCGGGAAACGCCTGCAAAGCGCGAGCGAGCACCCGCGCGCACTCTTCAGCGTCTCGGCCAGGTCGTCAGGCGTTGACGCCAGCCGATCGAGCACGTCGCCGATCACGCCACCCACCTCCTGGAACTCGCCGACCCCGAAGCCCCGCGTCGTGGCCGCTGCCGTACCCAGCCGGATGCCGGAAGTTACCGTCGGTTTCTGCCGATCGAACGGGACAGCGTTCTTGTTGACGGTTAGGTTCGCCCCGTGCAGAGCGTCTTCGGCGATGTCCCCGGTCAAACCCTTCGACCGCAAGTCGACCAGAATCAGATGCGTATCGGTGCCCCCGGAGACGATATCCAGACCGCGTCCGCGCAAGGTTTCGGCCAGGGCGCGCGCGTTCTCGACGACGTGCCTGGCGTAGACGCGAAAACCGGGTCGCAGGGCCTCTTTCAGTCCGACCGCCTTGGCGGCGATCATGTGCATCAGCGGCCCTCCCTGCATGCCCGGGAAGACCGCCGAGTTGATCCTTTTCGCCAGCCCCTCGTCGTTGGTCATGACGACGCCGCCACGGGCGCCACGCAGCGTCTTGTGGGTCGTCGTGGTTACCACGTGGGCGTGGGGTATCGGACTGGGGTGCGCTCCGCCGGCGACCAGGCCGGCGAAGTGCGCCATGTCGACGACCAGGGAGGCGCCCACCGCGTCGGCAATCTCGCGGAAGCGGGGAAAATCGATGACCCGCGGATAGGCCGATCCGCCAGCCACGATCAGTTTGGGCTTGTGGGCCTCGGCCAACCCGGCGATCTCATCGTAATCGATGCGCGCATCCTCGGCGCGGACCCCATAGGAAATCGCGTTGAACCACTTTCCCGACTGGTTGGGGCGGGCGCCGTGGGTGAGGTGGCCGCCGGCGGCGAGGGCCATGCCGAGAAACGTGTCGCCCGGTTCCATCAGCGTCATGAACACGGCTTGGTTCGCCTGACTGCCCGAGTGCGGCTGCACGTTCGCATAGCCACACCCGAAGAGTGCCTTGGTCCGCTCGACGGCCAAGTTCTCGACCTCATCCATGTACTCGCAGCCGCCGTAGTAGCGCCGGCCGGGGTAGCCCTCGGCGTACTTGTTGGTCATCACCGAGCCCATCGCCTCGAGTACCGCCGGGCTGACGATATTCTCCGAAGCGATGAGTTCGATGTGGTCCTGCTGGCGATCAAACTCGGCGCGGATCGCCCGCGCGATCTCGGGATCGTCGCCGTTTAGATCGGCGGCAAAGAACTCGCGATCGGTTTGAACCGCGTGCTCGACGGCGGACGTGGATAGCTCCGAGCCTGCCATAACGCGGCCGAGACCTAGCCCAATTTCTCGACGCGGCGGATGTGGCGACCACCCTCGAAAGCGGTCGTAAGAAAGGCCCGCAAGCAGGCTCTGGCAGTCTCGGACTCGGTCGCTCGGGCGCCGAGGGCGAGGATGTTGGCGTCGTTGTGACGGCGCGCAACCTCGGCCGAGGCCTCGTCGTGACAGAGCGCAGCGCGCACGCCGGGGTGGCGGTTCGCCGCGATGCTCATGCCGATCCCGGTGCCACAGATTAGGACCCCGCGCGCCGCCTTCCCGGCCGCGACCGCGCCGGCAACGGCGTGACCGACATCGGGGTAGTCGACGGGGTCGGTGCCGCCGGTGCCGAGATCGCTGGTCTCGAAGCCCATATCGGCAAGGTCCTTCTTCAACGCGGTCTTGAGCTCGAAGCCGGCATGGTCGGCGCCAATCGTAATGATCTCTTTGGGCATTGGGGGCGGTGCGCGGTCCACCTCTCGTGGGGGCTCTAATACCATATGTCGGTGACCTGTTCCAGCACCCCACAAAGTGTCGCACGACCTAGGCCGAAGTCGCGGAGAAATCCGTTTGACCGCGTGGACGCGCGGACTATTGTTGGAGCCTAGGCTGCTCTAAGCGGCACACATCAATCTGGGAGGATCGAATGAGGACCTTGTTCAAGGGATCGCTGGTCGCCATCGCGGCCGCCTCCGCCATCGCGGCTCCGGCCGCGGCCGAGGTCAAACTCGGCTCGCTCTCGGCCATCACTGGACCGATTCCCGAACTCGTGGCGGACATCGTCGACGCGGAGAGGGCTGCCGTCGCCGACATCAACGCCAACGGCGGTGTGCTGGGCGACACGCTTTCGCTGGTTGTCGCAGATTCGCAATGCGATGCGAAGGCTGCCGTCGACGCCGCCAACAAGCTGGTGAACGTCGAGCAAGTGGTGGCCATTGCCGGGGCGATCTGTTCGGGCGGCACGATCGGTGCCGTCGAAGCGGTGACCGTTCCGGCCGGTGTCGTCTCGGTCTCGCCCTCGGCAACTTCGCCGGCGATCACTGGGCTTGACGACAAGGACCTAGTGTTCCGCACCGCGCCGTCGGACGCCTATCAAGGCGTTGCGCTAGCCGGTCTGGCGCGCTCGATGGGCTACAGCAAACTCGCCGTCACTTACGCTAACGACGATTACAACGCCGGCCTGGGCCAAGTGTTTATCGAGGCCTTCAAGGCCGCCGGCGGCACCATCACGGCCGAACAGGTGCACGAGCCCAACAAACCCTCGTACCGCTCCGAGCTTGCGACGCTTTCGGGCGGCGGTGCCGAGGCGTTGGCCTTGTTCGCCTATTACGACGGCTCGGGTCTCACCATTTTGCGCCAGAGCCTAGAGAACGATCTGTTCAGCAAATTCGTCGGTGCCGACGGAATCATGGCGGACGCGGTGATCGAGGAGCTTGGCGCGGACAGCTTGGCCGGCAACCTGGTGGCGACAACGCCCACCTCGGATGAGGACGCGGGCTCCTACAAGGCGTATGCCGAGATTTTCTCGGCCACTGGTGGCAACCCGGCTGCGCCGTTCGCGGCCCAGGGTTACGACGCCGTCATGCTGTTGGCGCTGGCGATCGAGCACTCCGGCGGCACCGACCGCGACGGCATCTTGAGCTCGCTCCGCGCGATCGCCGCTCCTCCGGGCAAGATTGTCGGACCCGGCGACTGGGCCGAGGCGGTCAAACTGATCGCGGCTGGCACGGACATCAATTACGAGGGCGCGGCCGGCTCCGCGGACTTCGACGAGAATGGCGACGTATCGGGCTTGTACCGCAAGAACGAGGTTGGTTCAGACGGTATGTGGCACGGCACGCCTCTCCAGTAGCGCTAAAGTACGAAGGGCGTCCCCTCATCCTTGGGGGGGCGCCCTTTCTTGTACCTTCTGCTTCGCCGTCGCCGTGCCTATGGCGGCGGGCGCCGGTCCGGCCAACCGCCGCTCGGGCAGGATGCCGCCCGCGAATCGCTGAAGTACGATCTGTAGGACCAGGCCAATCAGAAAGACGCGAATGTAGGCGGCGCGGATCGCCCAATCGTCAGGCAGGCGGCCGGTCAGGACTTCGGTCATCGACCAGGTGAACCAGATCACGAACGCCCCCAAAATGGCGCCCCGGTTGTTGCCGCTGCCACCGGCGATCAGCATCACCCATACCAGGAACGTGGTGGTTAACGGCTCGGTCGCGTTGGGACCAATGAACTTGATGTAGTGGGCCGTCAGACCCCCCGCGAGCCCCATCAGAATTGCGCCCGTGACGAACGCCTCGATGCGGAAGCGCTCGACGTTCTTGCCCGCCGCCCGCGCCGCATCTTCGTTCTCGCGGATCGCGCTCATCACCCGCCCCCACGGTGCGGTTCGGGCACGCTCCAGCGCGAAGTAGAGCGCGATCATCACCAGCAGAACGAGCGCGGCGAAGGCCATCTGGTCCCAGGGCTCGGCGAGGCGTTCGAAGGGCCGCGGAATCTTGACGATGCCACGCGGGCCGTTGGTCGCCCAACTCTCGTTCTTGATGACAAGCCGCAGAATCTCGCCGATCCCGATCGTAGCGATCGCTAGGTAGTCCACCCGAAGCCGGATGCACAGCAGGCCGACCGCGAAGGCGACGATCCCGCTCAGCACCATCGCCCCGGCCAGGCCGATCACCACGGGCACGCCGTAGCCGCCCAAGTGGACGCCGGTATCAACGGTGGTCAATATCGCGGTGGCGTAGGCGCCGATCGCAAAAAAGCCGGCGATACCCGCGTTGAACAGTCCTGTGAATCCCCACTGGATGTTCAGGCCGAGCGCCAAGATGGCGTAGATACCGCCCATCGTGAGCAAGGACAGGCCGTAGAGATAGAATCCGTAGAGCTGGTCCATCAGAACTCCCGGCCCCGGAACAGACCACTCGGCCGCCAGATCAACATTCCGACCATGATGGCGAAGGCCA
>PVBE011444308.1_pt1 | contig 14007 bp, 14 predicted proteins | sample 1631181 | NCBI WGS metagenome assembly PVBE01 (sample SAMN08397723, study PRJNA350692) | Marine metagenome, whole genome shotgun sequencing project. | isolation source: water | place: Pacific Ocean | collected 2012-04 | reverse complement strand
TTGCCGATGCGCCGCATCGCCCGCGGCCTCCCTCCTACCCGACGGGCCGCGGGGGCGATCCCTATGGGTCATTATCATCGCTCCTTGGTATTAGCCGTCAGTCCGGACGCCGCCATTCGTCGCCGATAACCGCGAACAGCAGATGGTCGCGCCAGGTGCTGTTTATTTTCAGATATTTTCTCGCATAGCCCTCGCGGCGGAAGCCGCAGCGCCGCAGCAGGGCCTGGCTGGCCTGGTTGTTCGGCATGCAGGCGGCCTCGACGCGGTGCAGGCCGAGGCTGGAGAAACAATGGCCGAGCACGCATTTCAGGCCCTCGGTCATATGGCCGTCGCGCGCATAGGGCTCGCCGATCCAATAGCCGACGCTGCAACATTGCGCCACGCCGCGCTGGATATTGCTCAGCGTGATGCCGCCCATCAGCGCATCGTCGCAACGGCGGACCAGGAAATAGGAGTAACAGACATCGTCGTTGGCATCGCGCTGCTGGCGGCGCAGGCGGCGGCGGTAGGCGGCGCGGCTATGCGCATCGCTCGCCCAGGCGGGCTCCCACGGCACCAGAAAATCGCGTGACGAGGTGCGCAGCTCCGCCCATGCCTGCCAATCGCGCGCCTCGGGCGGGCGCACCCGCACATTGGCGCCGAGCAGATGCGATTCGTCGCGCTCCGGACGCTGGGTTCTGAGTACCGACATCAGACGAAGCGCTCCGCCAGACGGTCATAATTTTCAAGATTGCCGACCGGGCCGAGGGCGGCAAGGCTCGGGCGGCTGCCGCGCAGGATGCGCGCCGCAACGCGCACCACGTCCTCGGCGGTGATCGCATCGATCTCCGCCACCATCTCCTCGATCGGGATGGGGCGGTTGAAAATGAGCATATGGCGGCCCAGCCGCTCGCAGCGCGATGAGCTGGATTCGAGCGACATGAGAAGGCCCGATTTGAGCTGGGCGCGGGCGCGCGCGACTTCCTGCGCCGCCACCTCGTCGCATACCTTGAGTATTTCATCGGCGATCACCGGCGTCAGTTCGGGCAAATTATCGGGACCGGTACCGCAATAAATGCCGAACACACCGCCATCGGTGTAGGACGAAGCGAAGGTGAAGATCGCGTAGGCCAGCCCGCGGCGCTCGCGAATCTCCTGGAACAGGCGCGACGACATGCCGCCGCCCAACAGGGTCGAGAGAAGCTGAAGCGTATAGAAATCCGGATCGCCGTAAGCTATCCCGTCGAAGCCGAGCACAAGATGGACCTGCTCCAGCTCCCTGGAAGCGCGCCCATCGCCGCCCTCATATTTGGCCGTGAGACCGTTGCTGGAATTGGCGTTCGACAGCGTGTCAAAAGCGTTTCCCGCCAGCTCCACCAAGGCCTCATGCTCTATCCGCCCGGCGCCGACGACGACCATGCGCTCGGCGCGGTAATGGCGCGCCATATAATCGGCCAAGACAGCACGCGAATAATTCTCGACCTGCGCCGCCGGGCCGAGGATAGTGCGCCCGAGCGGCTGGTCGGGATAGACGATCTCCTGAAATTGATCGAAAACGACATCGTCGGGCGTATCGTGCGCCTGGGCGATCTCCTGAACGACGACGGCGCGCTCGCGCTCCAACTCTTCCTCGGCGAAAGTCGAATGCTGAAGAATATCGGCCAGAATATCGACCGCCAGGGCAACATCCTCCTTCATCACCTTGGCGTAATAGGCGGTCTGCTCGCGCGAGGTATAGGCGTTGACATGGCCGCCCACCGCTTCGATCTCTTCGGCGATGGCCAGGGCGCTGCGCCGCTTGGTGCCCTTGAAGGCCATATGCTCCAAGAGGTGCGAGACGCCGTTTATATCGGCGTTTTCGTAACGCGCGCCGACATCGACCCAGACGCCGATCGATGCCGTCTCGAGCTGTGGCATATCTTCGCTGACCACGCGCAGGCCGTTCGCCAGGGTCGAAATTTCCGTTGTCACGCAACCTTCCCTTCATATCGGCCGGCCGCCGCGGCGCCGACGAATTCTTTCACCACGGCCAAATCATTGGGCAATTGCGTCACCCGCTCGGCGCGGCGCTTGAGATCGGCGAGCGCCGCCGGCAGCTCGGGGCGGATACCCGTCGCGCGCTCGACGGCATCGGGAAACTTAGCCGGATGCGCGGTGGCAATACAAATCATCGGCGTTTGGTGGCCTTCGCCACCCTGATCCACGGCGCCATCCCCGATGCTGTCCTCTGCCGCGGCGAGCCCGGCGGCGCTGTGCGGATCGATCAATTTGCCGCCATCGCGCCACGCCCGCGCCATGCAATCGAGGGCGCGGGCATCATCGACGCGGCGCGCCGAAAATTGGCCCCGAGCCTGTTCGAGTACATCCGCCGCCACGGTGAAACCGCCGCTCCGCTCCAGGCTTTCGATCAAAGCCCTGACCGCGCCGCCGTCCTGGCCATGCAGTTCGAACAGCAGGCGTTCGAAATTGCTCGCCACCTGGATATCCATGCTCGGGCTTATACTGGCTATGACCTCGCTTTTGCGGTAACCGGCGCCGGCAAAAAAGCGCGCCAGAATGTCGTTGGCGTTTGTTGCGATGAGGAAACCCCGGATCGGCAGGCCGAGCCGAGCGGCGACATAGCCGGAATAGACATTGCCGAAATTTCCCGTCGGCACGGCAAAGGAAACCGGGCGCGCCGGCGATCCCAGGGCCAGCGCGGCATAACCGTAATAGACCGTTTGCGCCATGATGCGCGCCCAATTTATCGAATTGACCGCCGCCAGATTGAGCGAATCGCGGAACGGCAAATCGCCGAACATCGCTTTCACCAGGACTTGGCAATCGTCGAACGTTCCCTGGATGGCGACATTGTGCACGTTCGGCGCATCGACGCTGGTCATCTGCCGGCGCTGCACTTCCGAGACCCGGCCCTCGGGGTGCAATATGATGATGGAGAGCGAATCGCGGCCGCGGCAGGCTTCGATGGCGGCGGATCCGGTATCGCCGGAAGTGGCGCCGAGGATCGTCAATCTCTGCCCGCGCCGCGCCACGACATGGTCGAACAGCCGGCCGACAAATTGCAGGGCGTAATCCTTGAACGACAATGTCGGCCCGTGAAACAGCTCCATCAGCCACAGGCCGGGGCCGTACTGGGCCAGCGGCGCCACCGCCGGATGATCGAAGGCGGCGTAGCATTCGCGCGCCATGCGCTCGAGCGCCTCGGGCGCCACCGCATCGCCGATAAAGGGCCGCGTCAGGCGGACGGCGAGATCGGCGTAATCGAGCGCCGCCATCTCCTCGAGTTCACCGTTTGAGAATGGCGCCGGCCAGGATTCGGGAACGAACAAGCCGCCGTCGCGCGCCAATCCGGCCAGCAGCACATCCTCGAACGACGCGCCGTCGCCGTCGCCGTCGGTTCGGCGCGTGCTCACATAACGCATGGGCGATATCTCTTGGCCATGAAAAAATTCAGCGCCAGACTATACGCGCCGCCGCACCGAGGGCAAGCGGGCGCCCTCAGCCAAGATAACGCGCCCTGAGATGCGCCTTGAAGGCATCGCTGCCGAGCGGGCGGCCGGTCGCGCGTTCGATGAGTTGCTGGCTCGAATAGCGCGATGCCTGGCTGTGAATGGCTTCGCGCAGCCAGCTCAGCAATGCGGTGAATTCGCCCTCGGCGAGCCCCGCGCGGAGGCCGGCGATCTGACCGCGGGCGCTGTCGAAGAGCTGCGCCGCGATCAGCGCACCCAGGGTGTAGCTCGGAAAATAGCCGACATCGCCGCCCGCCCAATGAATATCCTGGAGGCAGCCCTCGCCGTCGTTGCGCGGCGTCAAGCCGAGATATTTCTCCATGCCTTCTTGCCATGCGCCGGGCAGATCGGGCGCCTCGAGATCGCCGGCGATGAGCGCTTTCTCGAGGCCGTAGCGCAGCATGATATGGGCCGGATAGGTGACCTCATCGGCATCGACGCGGATATAACCGGGCGCGACGCGGAGCGCCACGCGGTGCAGATTTTGGGCTGTGAATGCAGCCTCGGCCTCGGGCTCGCCGGAATCGGGAGCCGAGAAGGCCTGGCGCATGAGCGGCGCGGCAAAGCTGAAAAATTCGGCGCCCCGGCAGGCCTGCATCTCCATCAGCAGCGACTGGCTCTCATGCAGGCTCATGCTGCGCGACTCGCCGACCGGCTGATGGCGCCATTCGGCGGGCAAGCCGCGCTCGTAAAGTGCATGGCCGGTCTCATGCAGAACGGCCATGACGGAAGAGCTAAAATAGCTTTCGTCGTAGCGCGTGGTGATGCGCACATCCTCGGCCACGCCGCCGCAAAACGGGTGATGGCTCTCGTCCAGCCGGCCATGCGCGAAATCGAAGCCGAGGCGCTCCATCAGCGTCCGCGAAAGCTCGCGTTGGCGAGCCGCGGGGAAGGGTCCGGCGGGGCTGAGCGGCGGCGGCGCCTCGCGCGCCTGCTTGTCCAGAACCTGGGCCAAAAAATCGGGGAGAAAACCCGCCAGATCGTCGAAAATGACGTCGATCTCGGCGCAGGTGAAGCCCGGGTCATAGCCGTCGATCAAGGCGTCATAGGGCGCCAGGCCGAGCGCCGCCGATTTGGCCTCGGCCTTTTCCCGGATCAGAACGAGCAGCGGCTCGAAGGCCTTCTGAAAGGCGGCGAAATCACTCTCCGCGCGCGCCTCGCGCCACACCAGCTCGCTTGCCGAAGCGACCTTGCTGAAGGCCGCCACCAGATCGGCGGGCAGCGAATTGGCGTGCGCCCAGCGGTGGCGCATTTCCCTGGCATTGGCCTGCTGCCACGGACTTAAGTCCGCGGCCGCGACCGCGGCTTCCGCCTCAATGAGCAAATCGGCGAGTGCCGCATCGGTCATTATCTCGTGGCGCATCACATCATCTCGTGGCGCATCACATCGAGCTCGGCAAGCTGCCCGGCGCGCGCCTCGGCGCCGCCGGTCGGCATCACCGTCGCCCAATCCCATTGCAGCACCGCCGCCGCGCCGCCGAGATTGGCGAGGCGCCGGAAGCGCTGCTCAAGCTTTTCGTAGGCGCTCCAGATTCGCTTGCCCGGGCGGCGCGGCGCAGCATCAGAAAGGTAATGACGCCGAGACAGACCGCCAGCGCGTACCAGATGACAACATATTGCAGATGCGCGTTTCTGAGCTCGGTTTTGGTCTGGCCGCCGATCGGGTAGCCGCCCGGGTTGGCCGCCGGGCCGGCATCGACCAGATAACCGCGCGCCTCCAGCCCGGCATGGCCGTAGAGCGACGGCAAATCAATCCAGTACCAGAAATTTTCGCCCGGCGCGTTGTCCGGGGTCAACCAGCCGGGAATATTGCCGCCGGCGAGCAGCCCCTCGAGGCGCACCACACCTTCGATTTGCCCGCCGCCGCGCGTTGCCGGGTCCTTGCGGTCGGCCGGAACCCAGCCCCGGTTGACCAGCACGAAGCCGCCATCGCTTCTCTCGAAAGGCGTGATGACATGGAAGCCGGGATTGGAATTATAGGAGCGCGCCGCCAGAAACATTTCCTGTCGATGATGGAAACGGCCCTCCAACCACACCGGGCGATACAGCATGGCGGCGACGTCGGCGATGCTGTCGGGCAGCGCCACGGCCTCGGATTGGGCGCGCAGCTGGCGGAATTCGTTGGCCTCGTTTTTCCACATCAGGCGATGCACCTGCCACGAGCCGAGCGCCAGCAAGACCAGCACTCCCGGGATGGCAACGAAAATCAGCCAGCGCCGGGCGCGCGGCAGAGAGGTCTCACGGTTTACCGTCAAAACCCAAAACCCTGTGCTTGAATTGCAGTGCGATGAGGATCGCCTTTGCCGACCTGAGGGCGCCGAGACAGCCGCCCCCTGCCGCAATTGGGGCAGCGGCACAAAAGCCCGGCGCGCAAGGGAGAAACGGGTATCGGAGGCGTTTCAGCCATGCTGTCGCATTTCCCTTACCGAATATATTCCTGAATCATCGCCGCCGCCGGCATTCTACGCCAAGCGCTGGATACCCGCCAGCCGGCTCTATGCGTTTTGGCGGTGGCGCGGACGCGCGCTCAGGCGCCGCCCCACCAATAGACCCAGATAAACAGGAACAACCACACCACATCGACGAAATGCCAATACCAGGCCGCCGCTTCGAAGCCGATATGTTGGTCCGGTTTGAAATCGCCGCGCGCCGCGCGCCACAGGCAGACGGAGAGGAAAATCGCGCCGATGGTCACATGAAAGCCGTGAAAGCCGGTCGCCATGTAGAATGTCGTCGAATAGATACCGTCGCGGAAGCCAAACGCGGCGCTGGAATATTCATAGCCCTGTATGCACAGGAATATGACGCCGAGCAGGACGGTGACCGACAATCCCCATATGAGCTGCTTGCGATTGCCCTGCTTCAGCGCATGGTGCGCCCAGGTCACGGTGGCGCCCGAGGACAGCAGGATCAAGGTGTTGAGGAAGGGCAGCTCCCAGGCGTGCATGGCTTCGACGCCGGGCGGCGGCCAGGTAAAATCGATGACATCCTTGGGCATGATGGATGCATTGAAGAAGGCCCAGAAGAAAGCCGCGAAGAACATCACCTCGGAAGCGATGAAAAGCACCATGCCAAAGCGCAGGCCGCGCGTCACGACGGCGGTGTGGCAGCCCTGATCGCGCGCTTCCCTGATCACGTCGCGCCACCAGAAAAACATGGTGCAGAGGGTGAGCGCGAAACCGATGGCCATCATCCAGACCTGATCGGTGCGAAAGTAGAGCACGCCGCCGCCCAATAGCGCACCGGCCGCGAGCGCGCCGAGGACCGGCCACGGGCTCGGTTTGACCATGTGATATTCGTGGCCCTTGCTATGTGTGGTGTCGCTCATATCTTCACTCCATGGTCAAATTCCGGCGCTCGCCGGATCATGCCTGTTGCGCTTCAGTTTTGCTTCGTTTCGCCGTTAAGTTCACCGCTCGCCAACTGCGCTGCTTCGCCGAGATAGCTCTTCAAAGCTTCCTCGCCCTGATTGAAAAAGGTGTAGGAGAGGGTAATGACCGTCACATCGTCGAGATTGCGGTCGTTGATGATTTCCGGGTCGACAAAAAAAGTGACCGGCAGCTCGGCGCTCTCGCCGGGCCTCAGCACCTGCTCCTCGAAACAGAAGCAATCGACCTTGTTGAAATAAATCCCCGCCTTGAGCGGCGTGACGTTGAAAGTGGCGCTGCCCAATATGGTTTCCCGCGATTGGTTGGTCGCCGTGTAAAAGGCCAGACCGACCTCGCCGACGCGAAGCTCCACCTGGCGCTGGACCGGCTTGAAATGCCACGGCACATCGCCGGCGACGTCCGAATTGAAGCGCACCACCATAATGCGCTCGCCGACGGCGGCGGGCGCCGCATCCGCGGTTTGCGTCGTGCCGCCGAAGCCGGTGACGCTGCAAAACAGGTCGTAAAGCGGCACCGCGGCGAAAGACAGCCCGACCATGCCGCATACCACGCCGCCGAGGACCACCAGCATCATGCGCTTGCGTTTGGTGGAGAGAGCCATGTTATTGCCCCCCCATCCGCGCCAGGGTGATGAAGAAGAACAGCACCACCAGCGCCAGCAGGGCGCCGGCCAACGCGTAATTGCGCCAGCGGCGGCGGCGGTAATATTCCTTGTTGGGCATGGCTTGATGCATCGCTCTAGAAGGCGACCGGCAGCTTCTGATCGACCAACAGCAGGACGAAGATCAGAAAAAGATAAAGGATCGAAAAGGGGAACATGCGGCGCGCGCTGCGCTCGCCGGTATCGATGATGACGCGAATCGACGCGGCCAGAAAGAGCAGGCCGAGCACAAGAGCGCCGGCGCCGTAAACCGCGCCCGAGAGACCTATCACGCAAGGCAGCAGGCTGACCGGCAGCAGCGCCGCCGTATAGACGAACATTTGCCAGGCGGTGGCTTCGCGCCCGGCGACTACCGGCAGCATCGGCACCCCGGCCTTGTCGTAATCGCCGCGCTTGTAGAGCGCCAGGGCCCAGAAATGGGGCGGCGTCCAGAGAAAGATGATGGCGAACAGAATCAGCGAAGCCAGCGTCACGTCGCCGCCCACGGCGGCCCAGCCGATCATCGGCGGAAAGGCGCCGGCAGCGCCACCGATGACGATGTTTTGCGGAGTCCGGCGCTTCAACGCCATGCTGTAGATGACGATATAAAAGAAGATCGTGAAGGCCAACAGGCCCGCCGCCACGCCGTTCAGCGCCAGTGCCATGATCGACACGGAAGCCACCGCCAGCGTAATGCCGAAACCGAGTGCCACGTTCGGCGGCACCCGCCCGGCCGGAATCGGCCGCTTTTGCGTGCGCGTCATCAGGGCGTCGATATCGCGGTCAACCCACATGTTGATGGCGCCGGCGGCGCCGGCGCCGATGGAGATGCAGAGGATGGCGACGATCGCCAGCACCGGATGAAGCGCGCCAGGGGCGAGCAGCATTCCGACCACGCCGGTGAAAACCACCAGCGACATGACGCGCGGCTTCAACAGCGCGACGAAATCGCCGAGCGCGATCGCCTCGCCGTGAGCGCCGAGCGATGCCTTGGCCGCTGGATAATGTGTCGCCGTCACCTCATCATTCCTCCGGTTACGCGCAGCCGATCAACGGATATGCGGCAGTTCTTCATGGGTATGGAAAGGCGCCGGCGATTCGACCGTCCATTCCAACGTATCGGCGCCCTCGCCCCACGGATTGGCTTCGCATTTCTTGCCCCTGGTCAGGGTGTAGACGACGATGAAGATGAACAGCAGAATGCCCGCCGCCGAGACGTAGGAGCCGATCGAGGCGATCAGGTTCCAGCCCTCATAGGCGTCAGGATAATCCAGGATACGCCGCGGCATGCCGGCGGCGCCGAGGAAATGCATCGGGAAGAAGGTCAGGTTGACGCCGATGAAGGAGATGAAGAAGTGAATCTTGCCGAGCGTTTCCGGATATTGCCGGCCGGACATCTTGCCGAACCAGTAATAGAAGCCGGCAAAGATCAGGAAGGCGGCGCCGATCGACATGGTGTAGTGGAAATGGCCGACGACGAAATAAGTATCGTGGAGCGCGATATCGACGCCGGCGTTGGACAGCACGATGCCGGTCACGCCGCCGACGGTAAACAGGAAGATGAAGCCCAGCACCCACAGCATCGGCGTCTTGAAGTCGATCGAGCCGCCCCACATGGTGGCCAGCCAACTGAAGATCTTGATGCCCGTCGGCACCGCGATCACCATCGTCGCGGCGATGAAATAGGCGCGCGTGTTTACGTCGAGGCCGACCGTGTACATGTGATGCGCCCAGACCACGAAACCGATAAAGCCGATCGCCACCATGGCGTAGGCCATGCCGAGATAGCCGAACACCGGCTTTTTCGAAAAAGTCGAGACGATGTGACTGGCGATGCCGAAGCCCGGCAGAATGAGAATGTAGACTTCCGGGTGGCCGAAGAACCAGAACAGATGCTGGAACAGCACCGGATCGCCGCCGCCGGCCGGATCGAAAAATGTGGTGCCGACATTGCGGTCGGTCAGCAGCATCGTGATGGCGCCGGCCAAAACCGGCAGCGACAGCAGCAGCAGGAACGCGGTCACCAGAATCGACCATGCGAACAGCGGCATCTTGTGCAGCGTCATGCCGGGCGCGCGCATGTTGAGAATCGTGGTGATGAAATTGATGGCGCCGAGAATCGACGAGGCGCCGGCGAGATGGAGCGCGAAAATAGCCATATCCATCGCCGCCCCGGGATGGCCGCTGGTGGATAGCGGCGCATAAACCGTCCAGCCGGCGCCGACACCGGTGGCGCCTCCCGCCGTGCTCGGCACGAACAGCGAGCCGACCAGCAGCGCGCCAGACGGAACCAGCAGCCAGAAACTGATATTGTTCATGCGCGGGAAGGCCATATCCGGCGCCCCGATCATCAACGGCACCATCCAATTGCCCATGCCGCCGATAAACGCCGGCATGACGAAGAAGAACACCATGATCAGGCCGTGCGCGGTGGTGATGACATTAAAATAATGCGGATTGTCGCCGAATATCTGCATGCCGGGAGCGGTCAGCTCGACGCGCATGAGGATCGAAAGCGCGGCACCGACCACGCCCATGATGACGGCGAAGACAAGGTACATCGTGCCGATGTCCTTGTGGTTGGTGGAATAGAGCCATCGGATAATGCCCCTCGGCGTATGGTGGCCCCCATGGTCTGACGAGTGAGCGCCGTTCACTGCTTCGCTATGGTCCATAACCCGGTTCCTTCTCTCAGCGCTCAATCGACCGATGCCAGGCGCGCGGGCACGAGGCCCTCAGCGCCGTCATCGCCGGCATATTCTTCCTGGGCGAAGGCGGCCCACTCCTCGTAAGCTTCCTTCGAGACCGCCTTGACCTGGATCGGCATGAAGGCGTGATCGCGCCCGCACAGTTCCGAGCATTGGCCGTAATAAATGCCTTCCGCATCGACGCGGAACCAGGTTTCGTTGATGCGCCCGGGCACGCCGTCGAGCTTGACGCCGAAGGAGGGAATGGCCCAGGAATGGATGACATCGTCCGCCGTGACCAACAGGCGGATATTGGTATCGACCGGGACGACCACGCTTTCATCGGTGGCGAGCAGCCTTACCTGCCCTTCCGACAATTCATCGTCCGGCACCATAAAGGCATCGAAAGTTATGTCTTCGCCGAGATCCGGATATTCGTAGGACCAATACCATTGATGGCCGATCGCCTTGATGGTCATCTCGGCGTCGGCGGTTCTGTCCATGAAATAGAGCAGGCGGAAGGAGGGGATGGCGACCGCCACCAGAATGATCACCGGCGCCACGGTCCACAGCACCTCAATCAGCGAGTTGTGGGAAAATTTCCGCGGTGTCGGATTTCTCTTGCGGTTGAAGCGGACGAAGATAATCGCCATCAGGCCCATGACGAATATCGAAATACCGACGCAAATCCAAAACAGAATGCTGTTGAAGCTGACGATGCGTTCCATCGTCGGGCTGTGCGCATTCTGGAAACCAACTTGCCAATTGGTCGGCGCTTGCGCCATGGCGGCGCCGGCGCCAATCACCAACGCCACAAACATGGCCGCGAACGCGGCCAGCTTCTTGCTCAACATGATTATTCCCCTTCACCCCACCGACCGCGTGAGCGGCCAGTTTACTTGGCGCCTGTCCGCGACCTCTTCCTCCGAATCCCGGGCCGGCGCGGCCAGACTATAGTGGGAGAGCGCCATGGATGATAAGCCTTTTTTGAATTGCTCTAAATTAAGTGCAACCGCCATGGCCCGGACGCTATAACTTAGGTTATCTATTTGATATTAGTTAATATTCCTGGCACGCAGCGGCGCCGAATATGGCCTAAATTACAATGTGGGTAAGCCGCCCCTGCGTCAAATTGTCGCGCCTGCGAGCGGAAATTTCGCCGTGGCGGCGATGCCGGCGCCGCCAAAAAAACGCTCGGTGCTTGGCAGACAATGATTTTGCCGCCATATGATCGGCTAGCGAAACCATTACCGGGAAGCCGCCATGAGCGAATTCGACGTTACCGACGACCTTTTCTTCAGCCGCGCCGGGCTCGACAAAGCGCGCACCGAAAGCATCGTCGAGGACGCGCTGGTGGGCATGGATGACGGCGAATTGTTTTTGGAATACCGCCAAAGCGAAGGTTTGTCCTTCGATGACGGCCGCCTCAAAAGCGCCAGCTTCGACACCAGCCAGGGCTTCGGATTGCGCGCCATCGCCGACGAGGCGACCGGCTACGCGCATGCCTCGGAGTTCAGCGAAGAGGCGATCCGGCGCGCCGGCGAAACGGTCAAGGCGGTGCGCGCCGGCCATTCGGGCGTCGCGGCGGCGGCGCCGCAGCCGACCAATCGCTCGCTTTACGCGGACGCCAATCCGCTCGCCGCGACGCCGTTCGAGGACAAGATCTCGCTGCTCGGCGAAATCGACGCCTATGCGCGTGGGCGCGATAGCCGCGTCGACCAGGTCATGGTCTCGCTCACCGGCGAATGGCAGGCGGTGCAGATTCTCCGCCCCGACGGGCTTCGCGCAGCCGACATCCGCCCGTTGGTGCGGCTCAACGTCTCGCTGATGGTGAAAGACGGCGAGCGCCGCGAGACCGGCTCGCACGGCGTCGGCGGACGGGCGGATTACACCGATTATATCAGCGCCGAAAACTGGCGGGCGCAGGTCGACGAGGCGCTGCGCCAGGCTTTGGTGAATCTTGAATCGGTGCCGGCGCCGGCCGGTGAATTCCCCGTCGTTCTCGGCCCCGGCTGGCCCGGTATCCTGCTCCACGAAGCCATCGGGCACGGCCTCGAAGGCGATTTCAACCGCAAGAAAACATCGGCTTTCGCCGGCCTCCTCGGCGAGCGCGTGGCGGCCGAGGGTGTGACGGTGATCGATGACGGCACCATCGCCGGACGGCGCGGCTCGCTCAGCATCGACGATGAAGGCACGCCGAGCGGCACCACCACCTTGATCAAGGACGGGATTCTCCGCGGTTACCTGCACGACCGCCTGAACGCGCGCCTGATGGGCATGCTGCCGACCGGCAACGGCAGGCGCCAAAGCTTCGCCCACGCCCCCCTGCCGCGCATGACCAATACATTCATGCTGGCCGGCGAGCGCCATCCGGAGGAGATCATCGGCGCCGTCAAGAGCGGCATATATGCGCGCAACTTCGGCGGCGGCCAGGTCGATATCACCTCCGGCAAGTTCGTCTTTTCGGCCTCCGAGGCCTATCTCATCGAAGGCGGCAAAACCACTTCGCCGCTGAAAGGCGTCAGCCTGATCGGCAATGGCCCCAACGTGCTCACCAAGGTCAGCGCCGTCGGCAATGATTTCGCCCTCGACCCGGGTGTCGGTACCTGCGGAAAGGCCGGCCAGGGCGTGCCCGTCGGCGTCGGCCTGCCGACCATATTGGTCGATGGCATAACCGTCGGCGGCACCAGCACTTAGGGCGTTTCCCGATCATATTGAATCGGGATCGGAAATTCTCTCGTTCCCCGCCATGTGATTTGGCCCGGCCGTGTGATTTGGCATGCCGGCTGGAAAGGCAGCCGGTCCCGGGCGGCGCCGCCATGCCTCGCCATCGGCGGCACCGGCGCACCGTCCAGGTTCGGCAGCGCCGGCACGCCATTCACATTCGGCGGCCCGCCATCGCGCAGCGCCAGCAGCACCCCCCCGGCCGGCGCCCCGCCGGCGCGCCGGATCGTCAAATTAGTACGATATCGTTCTATTAATTAGTTCGATATCGGACTATTTTCCGGGACGAACGGGCAGAGTGAATAACCCGGGATACGCCTCCGTCAAAACTTGAAAGAGTTCAGGCAGCGCCGTCAGTCGAGCATCACCACCTGACCGCTGACCGCCGATTCTTCGGCTGCCAGCGTGGTCCGCACCGCGGCCATGGATTGTTCGGGTGTGATGATATCGGGCCGCCGGCCTTCGTTTATGCAGCGCATGAAATAGAGAAATTCGTCGCGCAGGACACCGTTCATTTCCGGCCAGTAGGTCGTATCGGGGCTGCGGAACCCATCGGCGTTGCAAATGCCGAAATTGGGAAAGGTGTCCTGAACATGGATGAAACCGTCGGAGCCGATGATCGACATGCGCTCGTCGATATCGAAGGGGGTTTACTCGGGCATGCACCAGACCGATTCGAGGATGGCGCTGGCGCCGGAAGCGAAGCGGTACATGACCTGCCCGACATCGGGATATTTGCGCCCGCGCAGATCGACGGTTTGCGCATAGGCACTCACCACCCTGTCGCCGGTGAGCCACAGCATGACATCGGTATCGTGGATGACATCGCCGATGATGGGGCCGATCTTGTTGAGGATATCGGGCGTCCAGGCGGCGGGAATATTGCGCCGGGCGGTGAGCGACAAAATCCTGCCCAGGCTGCCGCTGTCGATCTCACGCTTGGCGGCGATGTAACGCGGATTGAAGCGGCAGATATGGCCGACCATGAGATTTCCCGGCGCCGCCGCTGCCGCGTCGCAAATGCGCTGGCAATCCTCGACCGTGTGCGCCATCGGCTTTTCCAGGAAGACATGCTTGCC
>PVBE011423821.1_pt1 | contig 14007 bp, 12 predicted proteins | sample 1631181 | NCBI WGS metagenome assembly PVBE01 (sample SAMN08397723, study PRJNA350692) | Marine metagenome, whole genome shotgun sequencing project. | isolation source: water | place: Pacific Ocean | collected 2012-04 | reverse complement strand
GGGCTCGTTGCGCTCGAGGTATTTGAGGTAATGCAGGCCGATATGCTGTCGGCCGGGCCGGAAATAGATGCCGAGCTCGTTCTTGCCGTGGACCATGACCCGGTACATGCCGAGATTGACCCAACCGGAATCGGGGTCCTTGGTGATGACCGCGTGCATGGTGCCGATGTAGCGGCCGCCGTCACGGTCATGGAACTGGGGAACGGGGAACTTGAGGACGTCGATCTGGTCGCCGGTGTCGACGCACTCGTGCACCGGCGCCTCGGAGGCCGTGACCGGCGGAACCCGCTCGTTGAACATCCCCATGAGGGCGCGGCCGATATCCCGGCGCGTGGAGTTCACCGGGTCGAGCCCGAGCATCATGCAGATGCGGCTGTAGGAGCGAAACTGGCCGATGAAAAGCTTGTTGGGCCCCGGCGCATCGTAGTCCTCGATGTTCTCGAACAGCATCGCGGGCGAGGCATCGCCATAGGTGTCGTAGGTCCGGCGGACGACGCCGGTCAGCTCCAGGTCCCAATTGACCCGCTCGGTCACGCGCGCCAGCTGCTCCTCTTCCTCGAGCCGCGTGAGCCAGCTCCGCATATCCACGATGGGTTCCCGGTTACTGGGATCTCGGTCGCTCATCCCTGTCCCTCCAATTCGATCGCGCGCCCTGAATAACATGCAACATGCCGCCATTGGATCATCCACATCGCATGATGGCGGGGCCTGATGTGGATCAAGTCCCGCTCACAGGGTCACCCCACTGTTCGACCCCGGACAACGAGTGACACGATCCCAAATCTTGTATCCAGGAAAGCAGAAAACCGATTCACCACAAAGACACAAAGGCACAAAGAAGGGTATGAAATCCTTTGTGTCTTCGTGCCTTTGTGGTGAAAATTCGATAGCCGACACAGCGAACCGTCTGTTGAAATTCGAGCACTCGCCTCTCGGTAGGCGTTGGCTCCGTAGGGACGTAAGCGAACGCCTTGGACCGATGAAACGCGAAAACGTTCCCATTCTGTTGCTCGTTCTCGCCCTGGTGGCGCTTGGTGCAAGCGGGATCGAGCCGACCGACAGGTTGACTTGGTTGCTCGAGGTCAGCCCGGTCATGATCGGTGTCGCGATCGTGGTGCCGACGTATCGCCGGTTTCCGCTGTCGCATCTTCTCTACACATTTCTCTTTGTGCATTCGGTCATCCTGGTCGTCGGTGGGCACTACACCTATGCCCATGTGCCCGCCGGGCTCTGGCTCCAGGACCTGTTCGATCTGTCGCGCAACCACTACGACCGCCTGGGCCATTTCGCCCAGGGTTTCATCCCCGCGCTGCTGGCAAGGGAAATCTTGAAGCGTTGCTCGCCGCTCGGGCAAAGCCGATGGCTGCCGTTTCTGGTGGTTTGCGTCTGCCTGGCGTTCAGCGCCTTCTATGAGCTGATCGAGTGGTGGGTGTCGCTTGCCTTGGGGCAAGCGGCGGGCGAGTTCCTGGGAACCCAGGGGGATGTCTGGGATACCCAGTGGGATATGTTCCTGGCGCTCGTCGGCGCGTGCGTCTCCCTGATAGCGCTTGGCAGGGCGCACGATAGGAGCTTGGCGAAGCTAGGAGTCTATCCGCCCCGCGACCCAGGTTGACACCCGCGACGCCGTGCCCGCATTCTGCGCCGGTCCCACCGTAGCAGGAGCCGCGCCATGCCCCACACTCTCCGTACTTTCCTCGACTCGATCGACAATCGGATGATGCACATCCACGACGAGGTCGATCCGGTCAGCCAGGTCGGTTACCTGTGCTCCGAAAGCCGGGGGCCGCTGACGTTCCATAGCCTGTCCGGCTATCCCGGCTGGCGGCTGACGGACATCCTGATCAAGGACCGCCATGGCCAGGCGGCGGCGTTCGGGCTCGACGACATCCACGAGGTCTGTCCCTACCTCGCCGGGCGCATGGCGGCAGGTAAGGGAAATTCCGTCATGGTCGACGACGTCCCGGTCAAGGAAGTCAAGATGCTGGGCGACGAGGTCGATCTGACCAAGCTGCCGATCCCGCAGCACACCAAGGGCGACGGCGGGCGTTACCTGGGCTCCGGGCTCACCATCACCAAGGATCCCGACACCGGGGTGCGCAACGAATCCATCATCCGCATGATGCTGACCGAAGATCCCAAGAAGGCGACGTTCTGGATGGCGGCGAGGCATAACTACGCCCACTACATGAAATACGTCGCCAAGGACGAGCCGATGCCCATGGCGTTCGCCATCGGCATGCATCCGGTCTACGAGATCATGTCCAACTGGTCGGGACGGCACGAGGACTTCGACGAGCTGGAATACGGCGCCGGCGTGCTCGGCGAGGACGTCGAGATGATCAAGTGCGACACCATCGACCTCGAGGTGCCGGCCCACGCCGAGATCGTCATCGAGGGCATGGTGCACCCGCACGACCGGGTGCCCGAGGGGCCGTGCGGCGAGTTCACCACCTTCGGCTCGGGCGCCGAGGGCCCGGCCCCGGTGTTCCAGATCACCGCCATCACCCACAGGAAGGACCCGATCTTCCGCCACATGCAGGCGACGTGGTTCACCGACCACCAGCCGCTGATCACGCTGCCGATGGAGGCGACCTATTACAATCGCCTGCGCGAGACCCACGGCAACACCAACATCATCGACGTGTTCGTGCCGCCCTGGGCGTCGCAGTTCCTGATGATCGTCCAGATGGAGGCGCGCTGGGACGGCCAGGCGCGCGACGTGCTGATGTCGGCGCTGACCGGCCCCAACCTCCACGTCAAGATCGCCGTCGCCGTCGACGAGGACGTCGACATCTACAACGCCGAGGATGTGCTGTGGGCGATCACGTGCCGTAACGATCCGGCCCAGGACGTCCACATCATGCCGGGCTCCAGGGTCCATCCGCTCGACATCTCGGTACCTGAGGTCGGCGACGACTACACCGTCATGCGGATCGGCGGCAAGATGGCGATCGACGCGACCAAGCCGGCCACGTGGCGCACCAAGGAGCGCCAGAAGTACTCCCGCGTCGAACCCATGGGCAAGGGCGATCCGGCGATCCAGAAGATCCTCGAGCAGGTGCGCCAGGAAAGGTGAGGCGGCGGGCGGGCGCGGCCCGGCGATCCGCGACTCCGACGTGACCCGCGTCATTCCGATCCGCCGCCGCGAGGCGACGACCATCGGCCTTGTCTCGGTGGCGCATGGCTTCAGCCATTTCTACATGCTGTTGCTGGCGCCGCTGTTTCCGCTGCTCAAGGCCGACCTCGGAGTCAGCTTTGCCGCGCTCGGCGCGCTGCTGACGGTCCACGGCGTCGCCAGCGGGATCTGTCAAGTGCCGGCCGGGCTGATGGTCGACCGCTACGGCGCTCGCCCCGTCCTGCTCGGCGGCCTCGCCATCCTGGCGGCACCGTTCACTCTGGTGCCACTGGTCTCGGACTACTGGGTGCTGATGGGGCTGATGCTGATCGCCGGCATCGGCAACTCGGTGTTTCATCCCGCAGCGGCCGCCATCCTGTCGGATCAGGTCGAATCCGGTCGCTTGGGCCGCGCGTTCGGCGTCCACCTGTCGGCCGCCTATGCCGGGTGGCTGGTCGTCCCCCCCGTCATGCCGCGACTGGCGACCCTGTGGGGCTGGCCATTCGCCGTCGGCGTCGCCGGGCTGGCGGGGCTCGCGTTCGTCGCCTTCGCGGCCTCGTTCCGCGACGCCCTCAGGGAGCGTTCGACGGAGAGCGCGGCGGCGTCCGGCTCGGACGGCGATGCGCCGCCGCGAACCGGCCTGATCGCCGTTGCCACCGATCCGCCGGTCATCATGTTCTTCCTTTTTTACCTGTTCGTCGCCACGGCGAGCACAGGCATCACGTCGTTCGGCGTCGTCGCGATGGTCGAACTCTATGGCATCTCGCTGGTCTCGGCGGGCGACGTGCTGACCGGCTTCTTCCTCGCCGGCATGTTCGGCGTCCTGTTTGGCGGCATCCTCGCGGACCGGTTCAAGAAGCACGAGCTGATGACGGCGATGGCATTCGCCGGCTCGGGCATCTGCGTGGCCATCATCGGGTTCGGCTTCGTCCCGATCGCGGGCGTGGTGGCGCTGCTGTTCACGAGCTCGCTGTTCACCGCGTTGGTCAGCCCGTCGCGCGACGTCATGGTGCGCGAGATCGCGCCGCCGGGCGCCATCGGCACGGTGTTCGGTTTCGTCTCGACCGGATTCAGCGTCGGCGGTGCGATCGCGCCGCCGTTCTTCGGCTGGCTCGCCGACCTCCACCGCCCGGAGCTGATCTTCTGGGCCGGCGGGGCGGTGACGGTTCTAAGTATCCTCAGCGTCTACGGCGCCAAGGCGGTTGGGCGCTAGGAGCCACCCGCGGCCGCGGCCGGGGCGGGGGCTTCTTCCGTCTCGCTCCCGGACTGCTCCTCGGCGTGGGCCCTGGCCCGCACCGCGGCGTCCTCGAGCCGCGCCATCATGGCGCGGATGCTCGATTCGGTGTCCTCGTCCGGATCGATGCGCGAGATCGGCTCGTCGTCCTCGATGACGATCTCGGGAATGTCGAGATCGGCGGCCAGCAGCTCCTCGACCGGATCGAGTTCGGCGATCGGATCGGGCTCGGCGGCGGCTTCCAGCGCGAGGGCCTCGATTTCCGTCGCATCGATGGTGACAGCCTCGGTTTCCACAGCCTCGATTTCCGCAGCGTCGATTTCCATCGTCTCGAAAATCGCATCCGCGTCGTCGGTGTCGCCGGAAACTATATCGAGAGGCTCGGACGCCATGGTCGTCTCATTTTCCGGGTCCGAGACGGCATCGGGCACGATCGGCGTATCGAGCAGTGCTGCGAGCTCCTCCGGGTCGCCGTCGAGCCTCTCGCCCGCCAGCTCCTCGTCCGAGACGTTCTCGAAGCGCATCTCCGGCGCCACGGCCTCGAAGGCCTCGATGTCGCTCACTGCGTCTTCGGCGGCCGGCTCGTCGGTTGCCTCGTCGTCGCCCGAGGCGACGATCGCTTCGGCCGGATCCGCGTCCGTCTCGGCTATTTCGTGGTGTTCCTCATCCGAGGCATCCGTCGGATGCTCCGAGCCGCCCTCGGGCGCAGACCAGTCGGCGACGAGCTCGCCGGCCATGGTGGAGGCGCGAAGCAGCGGGTCGTCGTCATCCGAGCTCACCGTTTCGTCGGCGATCCGGACCAGCCGGTCGACCAGGCCCGCCAGATCGGTGTTCTCGCGGGTGAGCGCCTCGATGCGCAGCTTGCAGTGATCGAGCTCCTCGCTGCGTGCCTCGTATTTCGCTTCCAGGTCGGTCAGCAGCGTCATCAGCCCATGGCTTTGACGTTGCCGCGCCTCGTGCGCGCTAGACAGCCTGTCGACCGCCTGATCCACGCGATTACGGAGTTCCCCCAGTTCGCCCACGACAACGCTCCTCCGAGAAATAGACCAGGCGAGTGAAGCGCTTTCGTCCTTAATTTAGGGTTAATCGACGCGGCGCCTCAGATCTTCGACAGCTCGAAGGTCGAGGCGGCGAACAGATCCTCGGCGGCGAGGCGGCGGACCGACAGGCCTTGGTCGTGGGAATAGCGCGTCGCGGTGTCGATCTCGTGGGCGCACTCGGCGATGCCGTAGCGCCAGTAGTCGGCGCCCATCAGCGCGATGGTCTCGAGCGCCTCGGCCTCGACCCAGGGCAGGGTCACGTTGAGCGCGGCGATCTGGCGGACCTCGTGAAGCGCGATGTTCTTGGCCTCGAGGAACGCCTTGTAGAGGCTGCCGGCGAGCCACGGGTGGCGTTCGGCAAGGTCCTTGCGGATGCCCATCAGGTGCATGATCGGGAACAGCTTGGTCTTTTCCCAATAGGCCTTCTCGACCGTGCGGTAGTCGGGGAACAGGCGCGCGATGCCGGGCTTGCCGTCGACGAAGTTCGACGGCGCGCGCGCAGTCATCAAGGCGTCGAGCTCGCCCGCCTCGAACATCTCGACCAGGGTCCGATCTTGCGGGATCGGCTGCAGATCGACGCCGTTGGTGAGCTCCAAGGGCGTGCGCTCGTCGCGGCCCGGTTCTTCCTGGCCGCCGCCCCGCCAGTGGATGTCCTTCGGGTGAACCCCGTATTCGTCCTGCAGCATGCCGCGCATCCACACCGGCGCGGTCATCTGGTACTCGGGCACGCCGACGAGCTTGCCCTTGAGGTCTTCCGGCGTCTCGATGCCGCGATCGGTGCGGATGTAGATGCCGGAATGGCGGAACACCCGGCTGACGAAGGCCGGGATGCCGATGAACGGGCTCTCGCCGAGCGAGGTCACGCGCATGTAGCTCGAAAACGACAGCTCGCAGACGTCGAACTCGGCGTAGCGGAAGGCGCGGAAGAACACCTCTTCCGGCTCCATCGGCAGGAACGTCACGTCGCAGCCCTCGACCTTGACCCGGCCGTCCTTGATCGCCGCGACCCGGTCGTAATCGCCGCAGGCTATGGTGATTGAAATATCGCGCGCCATCTTATGTCCCGCCTCTTTGTTGCTGTTACCGGCGCGACCTTAGCATTGCTCCGGCCGGTTATGAAACCTCGCCCGCGACCAACGTCTCCCCGTATTTGATGTCGCGGTAGTCGCCGGAGCGCACCGGGGGATAGCGGGCCGGGCGGCCCGGCCCGGTACAGGTCGGGATGCACTCGATGACGGCGTCGTAGTTGGGCTGGTGGAAGAACCCGATCGAGATCCGGCTGACGGTGCTCGCGACCTCGGGCGGCGGGTTGACCACGCGGTGGTCGTTCGACACCCAGCGGTCGTTGGTCCAGCGCATCATCAGGTCGCCGATGTTGATGACGAAGAACTCGGGCCGTGTCTCGACGTCGATCCACTCGCCGGCCAGGGTCCGCACCTGAAGGCTGCCGGGCTCGTTCTCGCCCATCAGGATGGTCATCATGCCGTAATCGGTATGCGCCCCGGCGCGGATCTGGCCGGCCGGCGGCGGCTCGGCTTGTGCCGGATAGTGGTTGATCCGCATCGCCGTCACGTGGCGGTCGACCTTGTCGTCGAAGAAGGTCTCCTCGAGGTCGAGGGCCAGGGCGCAGGCGTGCAGCACATGCCCTTCCAGCGTCTCCACCGCCCGGTAGTAGTCGAGCGCCGCCTCGTGGAAACCCGCGGGCGCCTCGGGCCACAGATTGGGGATGAAGTAACGCTGGCCTTCCGGGCTGACGAAATAAGGCTCGTCGGGCCAGCTATCCGGGCCGATGTGATAAAACTCCTTGAGGTCGGGCTCGGCCTCCCTGCCGCCGGCGCGACCGAGCGCCTCTCCGGCGAGCACGCGGTAGCCGCGCGGCGTCGCGGCGATCGCGTGCTCGGCCCTGAGCTTTTCCTCCATCGGCCGCGAGAAGAAATCGTGCGATAGGCGGCGCAGCGCGGTGACGGTCTCGGCCGGAACGCCATGCCCGGTAATGGCGAAGAAACCGATGTTTTCGCAGGCCTCTGCGATGGCTCGCGCGACATCCTGCTTGCCTCTCTCCGATTCGTCGACGAAGGGCGAGATATCTATCATCGGTACGTAGTTCATGGCCGCTCTCCTCGTCCGCGCACCTTAAATTGGTACGGCATCCGACGGGTGCGCGAAAGGAAAAAAGTGCCCCGGTCCTGCCCTTGTGCGGCATGGGGGATACGAAAAACACGGCGCTATTCGGCCGATCCGATTGTAGGATGTCCATGACGTGAAAAAGGGGGGAACCATGAAGCTCAGCACCGATCGCATACTCACGACCCACGCGGGCAGCCTGGCTCGGCCCGCCGGCCTGCTCGACCAGATGAAGCTCAAACAGAGCGGCGAGCCCTACGACCACGACGCCTACGACCGCACCGTCCGCGAGGCGATCGCCGACGTCATCCAAAAGCAGGCCGCGTCCGGCATCGACGTGATGGCCGATGGCGAGATGTCGAAACCCGGATTCTTCGCCTACGTCCAGGACAGGCTCGATGGGTTCGAGCCGAGGCCGAACGAGCGTCACAACCTGTTCGAGGCGGAATTGAAGGCCTTCCCGGAGTACTACGAGGAATATTTCGCGCGCGCCATGCTTGGCGGCGCGGTGGCGCCGATGATCCCGATGTTCTGTGTCGGCCCGGTCCGCTACAAGGGCGAGGATGCCGTTCGCGCCGACATCGAGAACCTGCGGGCGGCGCTCGCCGCGGTCGATTGCGAGGAGGCGTTCATTCCGGCGACCGCACCGAGCGGCGTCGGCTACAACGAGTACTACGCGACCGAGGAGGAGTACTTCCACGCCGTCGGTGAGGCGCTCCGGGTCGAGTACCAGGCGATCGTCGAGGCCGGCTTTCTGCTCCAGATCGACGATCCGTTCCTGTCAGACATCTTTGCCGATCCCAAGCTCGACGAGGCCCAGCGCGGCAAGCGCGCCGACATGTATGTCGAGGCCATCAACGAGAGCCTGCGCGGCATCCCGGAGGACCGGATTCGTTTTCACACCTGCTATGGCATCAACGAAGGCCCACGCATCTACGAGGCGCCGCTGGACGATATCGTCGGTCACATGCTGAGGATCAACGCCGGCGCCTATTCGTTCGAGAACGGCAACAGTCGCCACGAGCACGAATACCATTTGTGGGAGACGGTCGAGCTGCCCGACGGCAAGGCCCTGATCCCCGGCGTCATCACCCACGCCAGCAACATCGTCGAGCATCCGGAGCTCATCGCCGAGCGGCTGGTGCGGTTTGCCGATCTGGTCGGCCGCGAACGTGTGATCGCCGGCGCCGACTGCGGATTCTCGTCGCAGGCGTGCTATCACACCGAGGTCCATCCGACCGTCATCTGGGCCAAGTTCGAAGCGATGGCCGAAGGTGCGCGGATCGCGAGCCAGCGCCTATGGTGAGCGGATAAACCTCGCGGTGTCGTCGTCGCGAAACGGGAGCTTCGTGTCATGCTGATCGATGGAAAATGGAGCGGCAAGTGGCATCCGTTTCAGGCCAAGGATGCCAAGGGAAGGTATCTGCGCCAGGATTCCCAGTTCCGCAACTGGATCACGGTGGACGGCGCGCCCGGGCCGAGCGGCGAGGGCGGCTTCGCGGCCGAGGCCGGGCGCTACCATATCTACGGCTCGCTGAACTGCCCGTGGGCGTCCCGCACCCTGCTGGTGCGCAAGCTCAAGAAGCTGGACGACGTCATCGGCGTCACCGTCGTCGCGCCGTTCACGACCGATGACGGCTGGCAGTTCGGCGGTTTCGAAGGATGCGCGCCGGACGAGATCAACGGTGCCACGCATCTGCACGAGATCTATACAAAGACCGATCCCGGCTACAGCGGCCGGGTGACGGTGCCGGTGCTGTGGGACAAGGAGCGATCGACCATCGTCAACAATGAATCGTCCGAGATCATCCGCATGCTCGACCGGGCGTTCGCCGGCATTGCGGACGACACGTTCGATCTCTATCCCGGCGCGCTCGCCCGCGAGATCGACGAGTTGAACACAAAAGTCTACGAGACACTCAACAACGGCGTCTACCGGGCCGGCTTCGCGGCCACGCAAGAGGCCTACGACGAGGCGGTAACGGCGGTCTTCGCCATGCTGGACGAGCTGGAGGAACGGCTGTCGGACGGCCGTCGCTTTCTGTTCGGTGACGAGGTGAATGAAGCCGATGTCCGCCTGTTCGTGACCCTGGTCCGGTTCGACCCGGCCTATCACGGACTGTTCAAGTGCAACCTGCGGCGTCTCATCGACTGCCCCGATCTGTCGGCCTACGTGAGACGGATGCTGGACCTGCCGGGGGCCGGCGAGACCGTGAAGGTCGAACACATCAAGGCTGGCTATTATTCGATCCGTGCGCTCAACCCGAGCGGCATCATTCCGGCCGGCCCGGCGGAGGTCTTTCGCCCCGCGCCAAGCGCGTGAGCCGACCGGCGCGGCTCAGCCGCCCGTCTGCGCCGCCAGTGGTGAGGCCTGATCCGATCGCGACCACGCCTGAAAATTGTTGAGTCCGCGATGGTCATGCGTTAACCGGTGAAGCGACCATAACCGAATGCCCGACAAGGAGCGCCCATGCTGACGGGCGATATCCTGCGCCTTTCGGCGCGGCGCCACCCGACCAAGACGGCATCGATCTGCGAGGATCGGCGGATGTCGTATGGCGAGCTGGACGGGGCGTCCAACCGGTTCGCCAATGCCGTGCTCGCGCTCGGCCTCGTCAAGGGCGAGGCGGTGGCGATGATGTGCCCCAACATCATCGAATATCCCATCGTCCATTTCGGCAACGCGCGGACGGGCTGCCTGTCGGTGCATCTGTCGATCATGTACGGCCCCGACGAGTTGATCCACATCCTGAACCGGACCCGCGCCCGGCTGCTGGTGGTCGATCACGCCTGCCAGCCCGCCATCGAGGCCGTGCGCGACCGGCTCGATCACCTCGCGCACATTGTCGTCGTAGGCGGCGCACCGACGGTCGCGGGCGCGGTGACGTTCGACCGGTTCCTCGAAGGCGCCGGCGACGAGCGGCCCGGGGTCGCGCTCGACGAAACCGATCCCTTCGGCATGACGTTCACCGGTGGCACCACCGGAATGCCCAAGGGCGCCGTGGTCAGCCACAGGGCGCGCTACGTCTCCGCCTACTCCGTCGTGATGGAGCACGAGTTCACGGGCGAGGACGTCGTCGCCGTGGTTTCGCCGCTCTATCACGCGGTCGCGCTGATGGTATGGTTCCAGGGCGCGATGCTGGCGGGCTGTACCTGCGTGTTTCGGCCGCGCTGGGATGCGGCCCTGTTCGTCGACGAGTGCGCCCGTCACCGCATCACGGCGGCATTCCTGGTCCCGATCCAGCTGCGCGCCATTCTGAGCGACGAGCATTTCGATGCCGCGAAGCTCGCCACGCTCCACAAGATCGGCTCCGGCGGCGCGCCCGTGCCGGGCGACATGATCGCCTTGGGCCGTGACAGGTTGCCGGGCGTCCGTCTGGTCGATCATTTCGGCCAATCCGAGACCGGGCTCATAACCATCCTCAAGCCGTGGCATCCGGCGGAGAAGAACGGCTCGATCGGGCTGCCGGCGCTCGGCGTCGACCTCAAGGTCGTCGATCCCGATGGCAACGAAGTCGCGCCGGGCGAGATCGGCGAGATCATCGTCGCCGGCGAGTTTATGTTCGACGGCTATTTCGAGAACCCCGAGGAGACGGCGGAGTATTTCCGCTCGGGCGACGGCTGGGGCTGGACCGGCGATCTCGCGACCGTCGATGAGGACGGCTTCATCACGCTCGCCGGGCGATCGAAGGACATGATCGTCTCGGGCGGCGTCAACGTCTATCCGCGCGAGATCGAGGTCGTGCTCGAGGATCACGCGGCGGTCGCCGACTGCACCGTGTTCGGTGTTCCCGACGAGACCTGGGGCGAGGCGCTGGTTGCCTACGTGGTCGCGCAGGCGGGTCACCCGGAGACGTCGGAATCGCTGATCGCATATTGTGGCTCGCGGCTTTCCCGCTTCAAGCGGCCGCGCGATCTGGTGCTGGTCGACGATATCCCCAAGACCCCGGCCGGCAAGGTCCAGAAGCCCAAGCTGCGCGACGAATACCTGGCGCGCGTTTCGAAGAATTAGACCATCCGCGATACCGCACGGCCGTTGTCAAGCCGTGCTGTTCGCCATAAGAATTGATGAGTTAGCTAATCGATTTGCGTTTAACCAGGGCAGGTCGGGCGGGATAGGGGATGACGGACGACAACGGACAACAAACGATCACACTTCACGACATCGATGTCGGTGTTACGCGGAAGGGCTCCGGCCCGCCGCTGGTGATGCTGCACGGCGGTGGCGGCCCGGTGACGGCGATGCCGTTCGCCGACCGGCTGGCCGAGCGTTTCGAGGTCATCGCGCCGACGCATCCGGGGTTCGGCCATCTTCTGATGATGGGCCAGGCCGGCTTCCTGACCTACGACGAGACGATCAACTCGATGACCCTGTTCGCCAAAGAGGTCTATCCCCGGCTCAAGGAGCTCACCGCGGGTTACGACGCCGGCGCCATGAAAGAGCTGCGCGCCTCCTTGCCCGACAAAGAGCTCGCCGACCTCGGCCTGTTCGCCTCCGAGTTCGTGCGTTAGGCCGGATGTCCACGATCCGGAGCCGTTACGTCGACGTCGACGGGATCCGCACGCATTATCTCGAGGCGGGCGAGGGGCCCACCGTGGTGCTGCTGCATTCTGGCGAGTTCGGTGGCGCGGCCGAGATCAGCTGGGAATACACCCTGCCGGTGCTCGCCGAGCGCTATCGCGTGGTCGCGCCTGACTGGCTCGGCTTCGGCCGCACCGACAAGGTTTTTGATTTCGGCGATCCCCGGACCAGGGTCTATGCCCATATGCGACGCTTCCTGGAGGTGATGGCGATCGACGAGGCCGACTTCATCGGCAATTCCATGGGCGGCAGCAATCTCGCCCGCATTGCCTCGTCGCGCCCGGTGATCTTTCCGATTCGCTCGCTGGTGCTGTGCAGCGGCGGCGGCTTCACGCCCGAGACCGAGCAGCGCAAGACTCTGCTGGCCTATGACGGAACGGCCGAGGCGATGCGGGCGCTGCTTCACGCCATGCTGCACGATCCCAGATGGGGCGACGATGCCGAGTACGTGGCGCGCCGCCAGGCGCTCGCCACCATGCCCGGCGCGTGGGAGTGCACGGCGGCGGCACGCTTCAAGTCCCCGGCGGCGGCGAGCAAGAGCTCCGGGTTCGGCGGCGCCGATACCAACGAGTATGAAAACATCACCGTGCCGACGCTGGTGGTCGCCGGCGCCGAGGACCGCCTGCGCGAGCCCGGCTATGCCCACTTGCTGTGCGAGCGGATACCTGATTGCGAGATCCATGTGCTCGAGCGTTGCGGCCACTGCCCCAACATCGAACGGGCCGACGATTTCAACCGACTCGCCATGGGATTTCTCGAAAGAATTCACACGGAGGCGTGATATCACGCTGGGCGATCACGCGGCGTCATCCCCGGTGATCGCGGCGGATCTCTAAGATTTGAACGTTCGTGAATTCCGTGAATCGTCCTCTCCCCTTAGCGTTGCCGGACATGCCGCGAACAGCGGCGTCAAGATGTGTTATCGCGTCAGGAGAGGGATATGACGGCATCCAGGAAAAAAATTCTGCTGGTCGATGACGACGATTCCTTGCGAAAGGCGCTGGCCGATCAACTCGAATTGCACGAGGAGTTTGAAACCAGCGAGGTCGAGGACGCCGCGTCGGCCCTGGAGGCGCTCGACCAGGCGGAGTTCGACGCGATCCTGCTCGACGTCGCGCTGCCCGACATGGATGGCCGCGACGTCTGCCGCCTGATCCGGCGCAAGGGCATTCATACGCCGGTCATCATGATCACTGGGCTCGACGGCGAGGCCGACGCCATCCTGGGCCTCGATTCGGGCGCCAACGACTACGTCACAAAGCCGTTCCGTCTTGGCGTGCTGTTGGCCCGGTTGCGCGCCCACATGCGCCAGCACGACCTGAGCGAGGATGCGGCCTTTTCCGTCGGTCCTTACACGTTCAAGCCATCGGCCAAGCAGCTGCACCACAACGCGATGTCCAAGGACATTTCGCTCAGCGACAAGGAAAGCGCGATCCTCAAGCATCTTTACCGCGCCGGCGACGCCGCCGTTAGTTGCGATACGCTGTACAACGAGATCTGGGATCACGCCGCGACGCTGCACACCCATACCCTGCAGACGCACATCTACCGACTGCGCCAGAAGATCGAGGACAACCCGTCGCACCCCGAGATCATCGTCTCGGAACACGGCGGCTACCGCTTGGTTCGCTGATCGGATGCGACGGCGCAGTATCGGATCGGTAACGCAATCGTGAATCAAGATTTATGAAGTGATCGCCGCATCGCGGTTTACGTTATGGCATGGAGTCGTGGCGCTGGGTGCCCCGATCCGACCATGCCACGAGACCTGACCTAGTGTTCTGTCTCTAACGGAAGGATTCCCTTTGGCTCGTGGATGTGCGAGTCATGAGGGATGAGGAATGGATCATGCGTCTGGCTGTCTCCCAAGGATCGGGCGCGGCTGGAAGGCTGGGTGGCGGGCCGCAACACG
>PVBE011330488.1_pt1 | contig 14007 bp, 11 predicted proteins | sample 1631181 | NCBI WGS metagenome assembly PVBE01 (sample SAMN08397723, study PRJNA350692) | Marine metagenome, whole genome shotgun sequencing project. | isolation source: water | place: Pacific Ocean | collected 2012-04 | reverse complement strand
TAATATTATCCAGACAATTCCCCACACGGTTCGGAGAACTTGCTATGCAATTCCCGGATGATGTTCATACAGATTATGTTGCGGCAGTTCTACAAGGTCTTCAGCAGACTGAACCTAAAGATTTACCTGATGAGAAGAAAGCTCAATGGGCTCCAGCGAGTATCGAACTTATCGAGGCGGTTATCGCCCGCTTTTTTGGGACCGATGACCCGTATGTGGCATCTCAGTTCTGCCATCTGCTTAGAGATCGTGCTTGCGAGCCATGGTCAGAGTCAGCCTTAACTCGTCTAGCGAGATACGCCATGCATCATCCACAGCCAGGAATTGATGAACTGGTCACGTGGAAGTCTGGAGATAGCGACCATGCAAGCGATGCATCTACATATGGACTAGAAACTAACGCCATAAATGTCGTGCGAGGCCAGGCTGCTCTAGCGATTAGATCGTTGCTCTATGAGCATCCTGACTGGCTGGAGATCTTTGATGAGGCTTTATGTTCTCTGGTGTCTGACAAGCATCCGGCCGTCCGCGTTGCTGCAGTGGAAGCATGTTTGCCTGTACTAAACATAGATCGTGACAAAGCTGTTCGGTGGTTTTCAGAGGCGTGCAGAGATGATCCACGCGTTACTGCGTGTCGCATAGGTGTTTATTTCTTCAACTGCTGCATGGAGAGCCACCGTCCTGTTCTTGAACCGCTTGTCCGGGCAATGATGACATCACAATTGTCCGAAGTTTCACAGAGAGGGGCTGCAGAGGTTACGGCCCGTTGGCTTTTTCATGGTTATTTCGAAGAAGAGTTGGAGTTGTGTAAGACTGGCACGGTTTCCCAGAGGAAAGGTGTTGCCGAAACTGTGGGGCACTTTGTGCTAAACAATGAGTACAGCGATCGCTGTCGTCCGCTTTTGGATGCTTTTTCTGTTGATCCTGACTCTGAAGTACGGTCCGAGATCAAGCGTGCGTTCTGGGACCAACGGATTTTCGAGACACCTAGTTGTGAGGAGATGATAAGCAAGTATATTGACTCTCTGGCGTACCAGGATGATCCAACCCCTCTGTTTCGCGCAATGGGGCAGTATGCCGGATCGTTGCTCCCATATGCCGATCATATACTGGAGATTGCTAACAAGTTTGCTGGGCCATTGCGAGATGCGTCTCGTGATATGTCAACGAGTATAGCTGGCGATGTTCGCAGCCTGCCCCCGATTCTTCTGCGTCTGTATGAACAGGCTCAGGATGCTGCAGATGTTGGCATTGAGAACAAGTGTTTGGATGCGTGGGACAAACTTTTCAGGGGTCGAGTGGGCCTTGTTCGCGAACTGACGAATTCTATGGAGGAGTAACACCCATTCTATCCCAGAAAAAGAAAAAGGGCCAGAACTATTCTATCTACTCTGTACTAACCGGTTATCGGTGTTTTTTGCTTCTTTTGCTTATATAAAGCTTCGGCGTCACCTCCCCATTCGCCCCTAACGCATTGATAATACACAAGATAAATTAGTTCTGACCCTTCTTCTTTTTACAGACAGCATTCATCATAGCCTAACTCAATCCAGGCCGGTGAACTTCTCAGACAAGTCAGGATATGGTCCGATGCCCAGACCACGGATTCAGTTTGCACAACGCGCCGCATCGGATACAATCACTGTGAAAGCCCCGCGATGGTCGCGAGCGCAATGCTATCTGGGACGCCGCAGGCGCTGCGAAGCAAAATCCCGGTTAGAGGGGCAAGGAGATGCGTGATGACCTTACGAACAAAGCTCATTTCTGTTGTTTGTACGATTCTTACGGCCGTTATTCTGGTTGGGGCCGGCGAAAAACCGAAATCTGAAATTACCGGGCAAAAGACGCTCCTCAAGAAGATCAAGATGCTGGAATCCTCCCTGCGGGTCAAAGGGATGCAGATCGAGAAGCTCCGGGCCGACAATGTCAAGCTCGCTGCGGAAGTGCAGCGGTTGCGAAAACTCTGCCGGGCCTTGGGGCTGAATCCCAATGTCAAGGGCGCAAACGAGACGAAAACAACAACAGGCGGCAAGCCGGGAGCCAGGCTGGCGGCTACTACGCAGGCCGAAGCGGACCTGGCGCCCGAATCGTCGATTACCATATGGAGTTCCGATCTGCCCCGCTGGCAAGGTAATTACGTGGCATTCTGGAGACTCTATGAGGAAGCAAAGAAGTCCAACCCTACACTCACCAGGCGTCGGTACGACGGCGCCAAAGTGATCGTTGTCGGCAGGATTGATTCGATCAGCAGGAATAACGACGGACCACCATTGATAACAGTAACTGTGGGCGCAGAATTGCTGGAGGCGGTCCAGGGTGGACAAAGGTCTGACATCTTCATCACATTGCAGTTTCCACGGATAATACAGACCGTGCAAGGAGCTGGAGGAGCGCCGGTGAAAGTGAAGAACAAACGCCTGGCCGCCCAGATAGACAGTCTGAAAAAGGGAGATACGAAGGGAGATATAATCGTGGTAAGCGGAATCTGGCGCTGTCAGGATCGCCGCGTGGTGGGATGCAAGCTGGTTCAGCGAAGAAAGCGTACGACGAAATAGATCTTCAGATGCCGAACGGCTGGCAATTGGGAGTTGGCGACGAGAACGGCAGTGATGAATGATGAATGACGGCGAACGGCGGGACAAGACGTTTCCTTTAAGTGGCCGTGCTTTCCGTGACTTCCGTGGTTAAGAAAAAAGCCGTTCATCGTGGCCGTCGCCGTGGCCGTAACATCAGAGCAATCAGTGGCATCCGTGGTGGATAAGTCGTGGCCGTGGGCTTTTCGTTTTTTGGCGGCAATTGGGGCGGTCGATCATTTGGTTGAGGTGGTCTTTACGCTGGCCAGGTAGATGCTGGTTTTGCTTTCGTGGCTGGAATAGTAGCTTACCCACAACACGCCGTCGCGCCATAGCAGGCCGGGGTAGCTGGTGTCGCGGCCGCTGGGGAGCTTGAGGACCTTGCCGATCTTGCCGGCGTCAACGTCGAGGCTGAACAGGGCTGTGTGCGTTTTGGGCTTGAGAAACCGCCCGGCTCCGATCCAGGCTCCGCTGGGCAGGCGGATCATGTTCGGCCCGCCGACGTATCGGCCCAGGTCGCGCCAGGTCCATTGTTTGTAAGGTGGTGCGGCGCGGCCGATCAGGGCGGTTCGGCGGCGGCGCTGCAGGCAATAGGCTGATGCGTCTTTGGTGAACCGGAGTGTCGCTTCGTTGGGCGAGCCTTTGGGGCACATCGGCGAGAGGATCGTCCGGTAGTCGAGACCGTTGTCGGTGGCCAGCAGCGTAGTTTTGCCCGATCCGTAGTCAACGGCGTAACCTTTGGCGCCATGCCAGGTGATTCGCCATATCCATCGCTTCGGGTCGCCGACGAGCTTTGGGGCGGTCCACGAGGCCCCATCCTTTGAAAACGATACGAAACTGCCCGTGGGCGCCGCTTCGCGGGCCTTTCTGGGGGCGGCTCCGCCGAGGATCATCAACCGCCGGTCGGGCATGCGGGAAATCTTGGCGTCGCGGAGGTCCATACCCTTCATGGCCAGCAGGGCTGCCGATTTCCACGTCTTGAAATCGCTGGAGACCAGAACGCGGATCTTCCCGTCGGGCGAGACGTGAGCAGCGCCCTCGCGAAAAACACAGTAGACGCGCCCGTCGAAGGCGATCAGATCGGTAAAAGCGTTGTGCCTGGCGTTGTCCCAGATTTTGCGGACCGACAGGAGTTTCATCTCGATGTGCCCGGCGGGCGATGCTGCCGGCCGCGGGGCGCCTTTCGCGGCCGCCCCGCCGGCGAGCGGCGCTGCAAGCAGGCTCAAACACAACAGTATAAACGATAGACCGCCGACGAGTTTTATCGCGACGGTCCCGGCGCCGGCTGGATAGTTTCGCATACGCAACACCTCACTGTTAACCAGGCTTAAACCCTATAAAAACCGACATATAGACCAGGCTAGCGAGCCATAACTGCTGCACCCATAAGCCATTTGCACACAAGTATTTACGCTATATCGCTTCTCCAGAAGCGTTTCTGTGCATGAATATGCCAAGGCCCGCGCCGCCTAATATCGGCATACTTGCAACTATAAGCATTTATTGCAACACAACCTACACCTCTCCTCGCCCGGCGGCGAATGACATGCGGCTCCGGCGGGACGGCTAACCGCTTATTTGTTGCGCAGTCTGCATTAGGCTATTGAGCCGATTCGAGCATGCCGACGCTGACCCTTCGCGGGCCGTGGGCGCCGAGGATCAGGACCTTCTCGACGTCGGCGGTGCGGCTTGGCCCGGTGATGAAGACCATGTTCCGACCGGCGTCTTGGGGGAGAACCTTGATCAGTTCGAACTGGTTGGCCAGAAGCTGCTCGGGGCGGACGATCACCATCACCGACTCGGGCAGGAAGTGCGGGAGCATGCTGGCTGTCTTGTCGCGGAGGACCACCAGCGAGCCGATGTCGGCTAGAGCGTAGTCGACCTCCACAAGCGCTGCGGTCGGTTGGGCCAGGCGGGCCTGGCGATCGGGGCCGTCGAGATCGCCTGCGACGATAATCTCCAGATCGGGTCGCTCGGCTTGCACGGCTTTGGCGATGTCGAGGCAGACGCCCTCTTCGGCGACGACCAGCGTGTTGAAGCCGTCTACGGTCAGAACTTCGCCGGCCCATTTGGCGGCCGCGGCCTGATCGGCGAGCACGTCGAAGTCAGCCGACACGCCCGCCAGCTCCTCGGCGAACCTCGTTCGCATGGCCTGATCGTCGTCGAACAGCTCTGCCGCCAGTGCGCCTTCGAGCGGTTGCTCGTCGCCGCCGACCACGTACGGAATATCCGAAGCGATCTCCAGCGATGAACGGATGTCGGCCAGCATGTCGTCGCGGTCGGTGTCAGCCATTTTTGTTATTCCTCTCCATCGCCCGGAAACGCTTGGCGAAACCTTTCGAATCGAACCGCCCTATCGCCCGCCGGCCGGTGTATCCCGGTGCGGCGAACGCTCGCTTGCCGGGCAGGAGCATCTGCAGCTTGCCCGGGAACCAGGTCACAAAGCGGTACAGTCGCGGACGAGCGGCTGCAAACGCCCAGAGCTTGATCCCGATTCGCTCGAAGAAACCGCTGCGTTTAGCGAGCACGACCTTGTTGCGAAGCTTCAGCAGGTGCCTGGGTATGTTGATCTCCAGCGGACAAATCTCCCGGCAGGCTCCGCACAGCGTCGACAGCGAAGGAGCGTAGCACCCCTCCTTTTCGCCGAGAAACTGCGGGATCAGCGCCGAACCGATCGGGCCCATGTATACCCATCCGTAGGCGTGCCCGCCGATCTCGCGGTATACCGGGCAGGTGTTCAGGCACGCCCCGCACCGCATGCACATAAGCGTTTCGCGGAGCTGTGCGTCGCCGAGGATCTTCGACCGCCCGTTGTCCAGCAGAACGATGTGCACTTCCTGCGGGCCTTCGCCGGCGCCGTCGCGCCCCGGTCCGCCGATGATATTAACGTAAGAAGACGCCCGCTGGCCGGTGGCGCTTACGGGCAGGAGTTTCAAGAAGTACGGAAGCGCCGCGAGGTTCGGGATCAGCTTCTCGATGCCCATTACCGCGACGTGAACCTTCGGCAGCGATATCGTGAGCCTGGCGTTGCACTCGTTCTCAACCACGCACACGCAGCCGGAGTCCGCGATGCCGAAGTTCGCCCCGGAAATGCCCATGTCGGCGGTCAGGAACTTCTCGCGAAGATGTATGCGGGCGATCTCGGTCAACTCGCCGGGATCCTCGGTGTACTCCCCGCCGAGCTTTTCATGGAAGAGCCGGCCGATATCCTGGCGCGACAGGTGCAGCGCCGGAGCCACCAGGTGCGAAGGGATCTGACCGAGCAGTTGGACGATGTACTCGCCGAGATCGGTCTCGACCGGATCGACCCCGTTGTCAGCGAGATACGAGTTCAGCTCGATCTCTTCGGTGGTCAGCGACTTGGACTTGACCACTGTTTTGGCGCCGCAGTCGCGGGCAATCTTCCCGATAATCTCCCGGGCCGACGCGGCGTCGCGGGCCCAGTGGACCTTTATACCGTTGGCCTGACAGTTGGACTCGAACTCGACGAGATACTCGTCCAGATGCTCCAACACATCCTTCTTGAACGAACGCACCTTCTGGCGCACCAGTTCCCAGTACGGAATCCGGGCGGCCTGCTGGTCTCGCGAGGCCTTGGAGGTGACCGCAGCATTCGACACCGCCCGCCGCATAGGCAGATCGCCCAGGGCGTCGCGAACGTACGTCTTAATTTTCCTGGGCGTTTTTTCCATTTCAGAGATCGAGGCTCTTTGCCAGCAGGTCGACGATATGCATCGTTTGCGGAGCGAGGTTGTTCTTGCGGAGGTATCCGCCGATGTTCATCAGGCATCCGGCGTCGGCCCCGATAACGTATTCGGCGCCGCTGTCTACGATGTTGGCGCATTTGCGGGCGACCATCTCGGTCGACAGTTTCCCGAACTTGGCCGAGAACATCCCGCCGAATCCGCAGCAGGAGTCATGGTCTTTCATCTCGACGAAATCGATGTCCGCGATATCGCTGATAAGCTTTCGCGGCTGGTCGACAACACCGAGTTCGCGGGACAGGTGGCACGAGTCGTGATAGGTGACTTTATGGCCGAACCTCCCGCCGAGCGGACCGACCTTAACCACGTCGACCATGAACTCGCAAAACTCGAATATCCGCCCGCAAAGCTCGTCCAGATCGTCTTTTAAGGCTCCGTTAAGCTCCAGTTCGCGGTAGAACACCCGCACCATCGCGGTGCACGATCCGGACGGAGCGATTACGTAGTCTTTGCCCGCGAAGAGCTTTATGAGCCTTTCGACGATCGGAATAATCTCGCGGCGGTAGCCTGCGTTGAACGCCGGCTGCCCGCAGCATGTCTGATCGTCGACATACTCGATTTCCACCCCGGCGTGGCGAAGCACCTTGACCATGGATATACCCGATCCGGGGTACATGTGCTCGGTCAGACACGGGATGAAAATCGCAGCTTTCATGCGTTCCTATCCGCCACCGTTGACGTTTTCATCATTCATCATTCCGCATTCATCACTGCCTACTGTCCCGCTTGCCAGCGTTGCTCGAGGTTCGGGTCGTCGATCGTCTCAAGCAGGTAGTCGCAGAACTCCCGGCCGGTGCAACCGTTGTCGCGTCCGGTCAGGACGAGTTTCTTTTCGTACAGAGAGCAGATGTCCAACGCCATTTCCAGCTTGCGAGACTGCTTGGTCATACCCAGATGGGCCAGCATCATTCCCGCGGCGCGGATCAGCGACGAGGGGTCTGCGTACTGTCCGCGTCCTTCGGCCAGCATACGCGGCGCCGAACCGTGGATCGCCTCGAACATTGCATAACGCTTACCGACGTTGGCGCTTCCGGCGGTGCCTACGCCGCCCTGGAACTCGGCGGCCTCATCGGTCAGGATGTCGCCGTAAAGGTTCGGCAGGACCAGCACTTTGAACTGCGTGCGACGCTTGGGGTCCACGAGCTTGGCGGTCATGATGTCGATGTACCAGCCTTCCCACTTGACTTCGGGGTACTCGGCGGCGACCTTCTCGGCGACCTCCAGAAACAGACCGTCAGTGGTCTTGACGACATTCGCCTTGGTCACGACGGTAACTTCATTCTTACCGGTGGATTTGGCGTATTCGAACGCCATGCGAATGATCCGCTCGGCGCCCTGGCGGGTGATGACCTTGAAGTCCAGGGCCAAGTCTTCGGTAACCTGAATGCCCTGGGAGCCAAGGATGTAGGAGCCTTCGGTGTTCTCGCGGAAGAACGTCCAGTCGATGCCCTCGGCGGCGACCTTCACCGGACGAACGTTAGCGAACAGGTCCAGCTCGCGCCGCATCGCGACGTTGGCGCTTTCGATATTCGGATACGGTCCGCCCTTTTCCGGGGTGGTCGTGGGCGCCTTGAGGATAACGTGGCAGGCCTTCAGCTCGGCCAGCACGTCGTCGGGAATCGCCTTCATGTGCTCGACGCGGTTCTCGATGGTCAAGCCGTCGATAGTGCGGAACTCGATCTTGCCGGCCTCGACCTGGTCGCCTACGAGCACTTCCAGCACACGCTGGGTCTCCTGGGAGATGATCGGGCCGATACCGTCGCCCCAGCAGAAACCTATAATGATGGGCTCAAGCTGGCTGTAGTCGGCCCACTCTTCAGCCTGCTTCATTCTTTCTACGCGCGCCAACTGCTGTTCGATCAGGCCGGCGAGATGGGCGGATACTTTTTCATTTATTTCGTTGCTCATTGGACTTCTCATTACCGTGTGTTGGGGTTGTTGTGCTGTCGCAATCGACATTACAGAAGCGGAGAGTATAGTCACCCGGAGCGGTTGGAGCAAGAACTTAGCTTTGACCCAGCCGCCGGGACGCCAGCAAATTAGGTTGACACCTGCGACACAGGCGTGGATAATGCATATTCCGGTTGGCGTAATACCGGGCATACCCGTACACCAAAATACAAACGATACAGAGGTTAGAGATATGAGTAATGCGATCATTGGTTTCTTCCCGAGCGTCGGTCCGTGGGAAATCGTAGCGATCCTGGCGGTCGCTCTTCTGATGTTCGGCGGCAAGAAGCTGCCCGAACTGGCCCGCGGTCTGGGCAAGGGCCTGCGACAGTTTAAGGAGGAAGTCCACTCGGTGAAGTCGGACGTTTCGGACGCGATTGACGAAGAACCGTCCTACTCCGAACCCGATCCCGTAGACAACTCCGGTGACAAAGAAGTCGCGGCCGCAGACGAAGAAATCGACGAAGAGAAGGGACCCGACGTCGAGCCCAAAGCCTAAAGCTCTTAAACAACAAACCAAATAGAAAGCCCGCAGACAAACGTCTGCGGGCTTCTTTATTGTCTCACAGCTTCAGGGGACTTGCCGCCGGGCTTCCATCACCCCGACGGCCACGGCTCTTACCACCGAGAGCACAGAAGAAGACAATGTCAGACAGAGTGCTGGTCCGTGGCGGAGTCGTCTTCATCGCCATTGCCGCCCTCTATGTCCTTGCCGCTTATCTGAGCCGTTCTCGTAGAACATGCTGCACTGCCGCCGTTCACCGCTGAACTGCATGTCCGCCCCCAGCGCCTATCGGGATCAGTCCCATTCCTCGTCATCGTCTTCACGCAGTCTCTTGCGCTCGACAAACCACCAGACCAGGAAAATGCCAAGTTCGTACAGCAGCCACATCGGTATCGCCAGCAGGAACTGGTCGACGGGACTCGGTGAAGTGCATAGCGCCGCAAAGACCAGAATGCAAAGGACCACGTGACGCCTGTAGTGCCTGAATGTTTTCAGAGAAACCAGCCCGACCTTGCCCAGCACGAAAACAACCAGCGGCGTCTGGAAACCTATACCGAACACCAGCATCATGTTCGTCATGAACTTGATGTGGTTGTCCAGCGTTATCATCGCCTCGACGCCGATCCAGTTGTTGAACGCGAAGAAGAAATGCAGCATCTGCTCGCACACGACAAACACGAAAAACAACGCCCCGCCGATAAACAGCGCCGCCGAAAACGGAACGGCCGAATGCACGTAGCGGCGCTCGTTGGGGTAGAGGCCCACAGCGATGAACCTCCAGAACTGGTACAATACCCACGGTCCGGCCACCACAAGCGCCGTATACAGCGACACGCGGAAGTATATGAGAATACCGCCGGCGGGGTTCAGAACATGCAGATTAGGATCTTCGCCCCGTTCGGCCATCACCTTTATATAAGGATACTCAAGGAAGTCGAATATCCACTTCCCGCAGACCATGCAGATCACCAACGCCGCCACCAGCCCGATCAGCGCATAGATCAGCCGCTGGCGAAACTCCTCAAGGTGGTCGCCAAAACTCATCTGGTGGTCAAGGTCTAACTGTTTCTCTTCGTCACTCACGCGTTAGTCACTCTATATAATGATGCAACGTACAACGGGTCGGAGATTATAACAGATATTGCCCCCAACGCAACGTGGACGATATACTTTCATACGATATTCATGAAACTTCCCAGCGACAACCCGCCCGCATTCTTCTGCGACGCCATGCTCGGCGGCCTGGCCAGATGGCTCAGGGCCTCCGGTTACGACGCCGCGTTCAGGCACGGAATAGACGATGGCGTGATCGTGGCTGAGTCTCTGGAAACCGGGCGGATACTGCTGTCGTCCGACGGGCCGATGTTTGAGCGTAAGCCAATACGCGACGGGCTGCTCCAGGCCCTGTTCGTACCGAGGCAGCAGACCCGCATGGCTCAACTCATCTTCGTGGTCGACAAACTCGATCTAAAACGCCTTCCGGCCCGCTGCATGGCCTGCGGAGGCCGGCTGCAGGAAATACCCAAACACAGCGTCCTGGACGAAGCCCCGCCGCTGGCCTACAGGTCCTGCGACACGTTCTATAGATGTCTCCGGTGCGAAAAGCTGATGTGGAGGGGAACGCATTGGAAAACAATCGACGCACGCCTGAATGAGATACTGGATAAGTAACCGCCGCCGATCCGCCCCGAACCGCTCCAGTGGCGGAGGCCCCAACTCCGCCTACTTGCGATCACTGAAGAACTCGCGAACCATAGCTCGATACTCCGGCCTGAGGCTTCCGGTTCGCAGCACCCCCGCCGCCCGCGAACGAGCCGCCGACCATGCGTCGCTGTACGTAACTGTCGGGCCGGAGTTCTGGTTGACTTTGGGCTTGGCGCCGGCCGGTTTGTTCGAAGCAAACTTATCGTAAAGCGGATCCCATACGTGCACAGGCCCTCCGGCATGCCCGCCCGAATGGATCGGGTCTGATACTGCAGGTTTGGTCCGGGCCGATCCGGCGGCGTCCGATCCCCCGGCCATCGCCAGAGCCAGCACGTCCGGCCTCATAATACGAACAAGCTTTACGCCCCTGCGCCTGAGGTCATCGAGTATTGCACTGAGCGCCCTGGCGTCTTTTTGCCTGGCGGCGTGGGCGGCGCGGGCAAGCAACGGAGCGTCGGTGTCGGCGGCCTGCGCGGCCCGGGCAAACTCATCGGCCAACGCCCTTATAGCCTCGGGAGACATGTCTCCAAGCGACGCGATTATCTGTTCGTCGACCCGGCGACTCTGCGGGAGCATAGACGTCGCTCCGCACAAGAAAACCGCCAGCATCGCAGCACCCAGAGTAACCCGGCCGCGAACCCACAAGCTAACCTCCGCAACCCGCGACGAGCCGGTCGCCTCGGCGGCCTGGGCGTAGACACAGTAAGCGGCGGAACTTCGATCTCTTGCGTCGGCCAACTCCACTGCGGTAGTTAGACGTTCGTCCAGCTCGGCGAGGTTATCCATATACCTGGCGGCCTGTCGGAGGGATACGCCTTTTACGATCGCCACCGCCGCCCCGATGAGCAAACCGGCCAGCAGGATCATTAACCCTGCGACGCGATGCGGTTGGCCGATCGTCCACAAAGTTATCTGACACCCCGTGGCGACCAGACCGGCGACAATGGCGCCAATGCCCGCGGTTTCAATAACGCGTCGAGCCAGAATGCGTCTCGATGTGCGTCTCAGGAATGAAAGTACTTCGTCCGGCATATCAATTAACCTCGAACGCCTTAGCGGGTATTATACGATATTCTATCATATTCCCACCTCCAGTGACACGGCGCCTTACACCTGAACAATTATATTCCCCATCAGTCAAGTACGAAACGAACGACAAAAGCTCTGAATAAGATGCTTTTAGACTGGACATTTTCAAATATTCGTGATATACTAATATCATGTTAAATACAGGGCGTATAGGCCTTGGCAAATCAAACAGGCTGATTCACAAAATACTGGTTTTTAGCGCAAGTGCGGCCATATGCCAGTAGAGCCAAACAGTAAAAAACAGAATACTGACCAAACGGATATCGGATATTTTCCAGCGCAAACCGTTGCTTAATCGGCAGTTGCAAAACACCTGCTGTTTTTGTGAAAAAACGCAAGGGTTTAAGTCTTGACATTATGGCGATTCCGTGGTTAAATGATGGAACGAAGACATGGATCAGGCTGAATGACAACAGCCCCATCGTCACTCAAGGAAGAGGTCGTATCAAGAAGTAATCGAGGAAGCTGGTCGCTCCAATCGGGTATGGAGAGGAGCGAAGTAATAGTCCAGGCGATTTATCGCCGTTGGACGTAGCAATTAGAGTGACTAGCTGCAAATGAAATGCGTGGTCAAAAACGAGGCTGACAATCAAATGCTTAACCTTCTTAAATGGAGCGCGTGAGAGATGACAAAATATCTGATAAATCTGGTTTGCATCATCGGAGTGGCCGGCGCAGCGCACGCCGGAGCGGTGGCCAATCTGGAGATCACAGCCGACGGCCACGCCTATCTTGTTTTTGACGCAGCAGGCAATGGGCAGCTTACCGGCTACACGATCGAAGACACCGCCGTAGTTCCGACGATATCTTTCGAAAGACCCGCTAGCGCTGAAGACGGCACCGGACAGTTCGCAACAGCATGGGCGTCGCTTGACTCCCAGGGTGCGACCTCCGGGCAACAGGCTGGCGCCCACGACTGGTTCTTCGAAGGCGACCCCGTCATCACCTCATTCCTCGGCGAAGGCAACATCGACGGATACCTGTCCCACGGGGCGGGAGCCCCGGTCTACATCGGGCGTATCATCGATACCGACGCTGTCGGATTCGGCGGAGCGTTGATTGGCGCCGACTTTGCTGCGGCAGGAAGGCTCGAGAACGTTGTGTTCAGCACGTCCGACACCGCCTCCACCAGCGCAGCACCGGTAGACACCGGGACAATCTCTCTGCGTCAGCCCGGCGCACTGGTGGCCGGAACCACCGCCCTGACGGGTACGCCCTACTCCGAGACCGGCCCGATCGGCGCTGTCGGCACGGACGTGGACTCGATCTTCATCGGAGTTGGCGACGTAACCGAATCTGTTATCGACCTTGCAGTAGGCACGGTCGGCACGACAATCGGTAACGTAACGACAACAGTGTTCGGCGCCGCTGACGGCACGATCATGGTCAACGGCAACGTTGTACCGATCACCTACGCTGACCTTGTCGAAGAAACCGACTCCGGTTCCACCGGCAACTTTGTCTCGGCCCACCTCCGCCTGCAGGCGGTCAGTGGAGCAACCACCATCGTAGTGGATGCAGATCTCTCAGAGACGGGCACAGACGCCCTGGGAAGCTTCGGGACACTTGGTAGCTCTCTGGTCATCTCGACCGTATCGGGCGACTTCGACCTGGACGGAGACTGCGACGCCGCCGATATCGATATAATCACAGCCGAGCTCAACGGCCCGACACCCGTTGCCGAACTGAGCCTGCTGTTCGACACAGACCTGAACGGCGTCGTAGACGGCGACGATCGCCTGGACGTTATCGGGGCGTTGGTCGAATGGAGCAATGGCGACCCCAACAGCGGAAACGGCACGGCCATTGGCGACATCAGCCTTGACGGTAAGGTAACCGCCGCTGACTACACCCTCTGGGCCTCGAACTTCGGGCCTGGCACTGGCTGGGGCACTGGCGACCTTAACGGTGACGGACAGAACACCGCCGCTGACTACACCCTCTGGGCCTCGAACTTCGGCACAGGTCCCGGCGAAATCCCTCCGGCACCCCTGGGAGCTCCTGTTCCCACACCTGAACCCGCAACAATGGCGCTGCTGGCGATGGGCGGTCTGGCGATACTCAAACGCCGTCGTCGGAGCTAGGTGAAACGCTGTATATAATAATTTAAAGGCTTCTTGACAGAAGCAAACAGAGAAGATATAATAGCTCTTCGACTGAGAGAGAAAGAAGAGCAAAGCACAATGGAAGAAGGAAGGAAATAGAGTCATGAAGAAACTGGTAACAATATCACTTACGATCGCACTGATGAGCGTAGCGGCAAACGCAGCACCGATGCTGATCTACCAAGCCAATGATCTTGGCGGCGGGCTGACAGAGTATATCTTTACTCTCGACGCCACTAGCGAGACCTCCGCGGGAGCGTTTGCGACCTCAAGCCTGACTTTCTCAGGCAATATACAGCAGCAGATGGCCTTCGGCG
>PVBE012445179.1_pt1 | contig 14008 bp, 11 predicted proteins | sample 1631181 | NCBI WGS metagenome assembly PVBE01 (sample SAMN08397723, study PRJNA350692) | Marine metagenome, whole genome shotgun sequencing project. | isolation source: water | place: Pacific Ocean | collected 2012-04 | reverse complement strand
CTGGCTCCGCCAGCGACCGAATATGTGCCTGAGGCCGTCGAGGAAGACGCTGCCGGCACTCTCAGCACAATGCCGGGAGATCCTATCTGCTCGGCACTAAGGACCTCCTCAATTCCGCTCCTGATAGCTGAATAGCCCTGTTTCGATGTATCCTGTTTTATCAGCAGGTGGGTACCTGCATGAGCCGCGATAGTGGCCTCGAATGCGCCTTTCGAATCTGCCTGCGCCAGCACAACATTCCCAAGTTCCAGGTTCGCAACCATTACACCCGTTCCGGCATGAACCGCTCCCTCATCTGCGGACACAAGAGCATATCCAGTAACGGCATTGTGATCGACCGTTATTGCTGCTGTATCAGGTGGCGACAGGGCACGGTCATTTTCGTCGGCAGAAAGATGATTCCAGTCGGCTCCGGAAGAATCGACGGTAAGATCTGAAAAGGCGGATGATGTGGGCAAAGCCGTTTTGGATTCCGGAGTCGGATCAGGTGCCGGCAATTTTCCGGGAACGGTAGCCGATGCTACGGGTGCGGGTGTGGCTGGGGACGGATCTGGCGGTTTTGGTGTCGCTTCGACTGTCGGCGAGACGCCAAACACCTTTTCTGCGACGCGTGCTAATAAGCTGGGTTTAGGTGTTGGTGTTGGCGTAGGTGCCGCAACAATCGTCGTCTCACGTTTTGACTCTGTTGAGGAGTCACCACCTGAGCTTGATTCAGACGTGGCCGATGAAACCTCAGGCGAACTTGTCTTAGATTCTACTGTCGAAACAGAAACTATTTCAGTTTCTGAAATATCGTCCGCATCCGAAGAATTACACCCAACAAGTAATATCAACAATAAACTGGCGGTAAAAATATTTTTGATCATTTTCAAATCACAACCAGAATCACGTAACATAAATTCAAGCTATTCAGTTGGCTCCAGCCAGAATGAAGTGTAACCGTGGATAATGTTGTCGACATCGGAACTCCGCTACACAGTAGCGCAATCCACTCATCGAAGCCTAGTTACTCCAACGGACGCAGACAAATGACCTGAGACGACCTGACACATTACTAGACTGCCTAAGTTCACCTCACTCATAGCTGTGATTATCCTGAGACGCTGAGAATCAGTAGTTACATAACTTACAAGCAGTAAGCATAGGTTCGAGTCCTCCACCGCTAATCAATCAAAATTCAAAAATGAAGAAACTCACGTGTAAAACGGTGGGTTTTCGCGTGCTTGTTCCGAATGTTGTCCTAATTTGACTTTTAGTAGCGGATCCATTTCACGTCAAACAGAAAACGCTTGATACTTACATCATGAAAATGAAAAAAATTAATTTTATGGACACATCATTTCGCGATGGTTTTCAATCGTGTTTTGGTGCGAGAGTCAAAACACAAGACTTCTTGCCAGTATTAGAAGCTGCAGTCTATGCGGGGAATGAAAATTTTGAGATAGGTGGAGGCGCTCGATTTCAAAGTCTCTATTTTTATTGTCAAGAAGATGCATTCGAGATGATGGACGCCGCAAGGAGTGTTGTGGGGCCTGATATTAACCTTCAAACACTAGCGAGGGGAGCTAATGTTGTTGGATTAGAGTCACAATCGAGAGACATGATAGATTTGCATGCAAAATTGTTCAAAAAACATGGCATAACCACCATCAGAAATTTTGATGCCCTCATGGATATAAGGAACTTAGCTTACTCTGGTGAATGTATTACAAACGCCGGTTTAAAGCATCAAGTAGTCATTGCAATGATGGGATTATCGCCAGGGTTGAAAGAAACCTATTGCCATACTCCAGAGTTTTATAAAGATAAGCTGAAAGAAATATTGGATGCGAATGTACCTTTTGACAGCATCGCCTTTAAAGATGCATCAGGTACCACGCCTCCGGCGGTAGTGTACAAATCCGTAAAAAATGCGAGGGAATTGTTACCTGAAGGAACAATAATTCAGTTTCATACTCACGATACTGCAGGTATGGGAGTTGCTGCCAATTTTGCAGCAATTGAGGCAGGGGCTGACATCATCGACTTAGCAATGGCTCCGGTCAGTGGAGGCACTTCGCAGGTAGATATTCTTACTATGTGGCACAGGTTGAGGAATACGGAATTCACTATAGATATTGACCCGGAAAAAATTCTAGATGTAGAAAAAATATTTGCAGATCATTTGGATAAGTATTACATGCCTCCAGAAGCAAACAGTGTCAATCCAGTAATACCGTTTTCTCCTATGCCTGGTGGAGCTTTGACAGCAAATACACAAATGATGCGGGACAATAATTCACTTGATTTGTTTCCTAAGGTGATTGAGAACATGCGAGAAGTTGTTGCAAAAGGCGGTTATGGGACATCTGTTACTCCTGTATCTCAATTTTATTTCCAACAGGCATTTGCTAACACCGTGCAAGAAAAATGGTCAACAATCACAGCGGATTATGGAAAAATGTTGCTCGGGTATTTTGGCAAGACCCCAGCTGAACCCGATCAGGATATTAAAAGAATTGCTTCTAGCCAGCTAAATCTTGAGCCTACAAGTGAAGATGTGCATGACATTAATGACCGTAACTCAAAGCTAGGAGTTGATTACAACAAAAAACTGTTGGAAGAAGAGGGTTTAGAAACTACAGAGGAAAATATTTTTATTTCGGCAACATGTGGCTCACAGGGGATTGCATTTCTGAAGGGTGATGGAAAAGCTGGCATCAGGTACAAGGAAGATGTGAAGCCCACCTCCGATGATGTTACCTCTGCCCCCTCTGGTTCGTACAAATTACGAGTCAATGGTGAGCTTTTTGATATTACTGTTTATTCAAAGTAAGTAGAACTGAAGCAGTGTGTAACAAACATAATGACTGGTATTCATAACGACCAGCGGAAGTATCCTCACCCATTTGGTGTTTTGGAAACTTTGCGGTTAAACCTCATTTTGAGTAGCAAATCCCTACAATTGAGGCTGTGCGGAACTGAAACGGACGACGTTAGCACCGACACAACGTCCCGACCGTCTTATTGAGCAGGGGTTTTACAGGAAAGACGATGTCGACATCAGGCGATTTTCTATATTCAACGGTTGGCCGCCGTGTGACTGCATTGAGGAAGCGAAAAGGGATGTCGCAATCTGAGTTGGCATCCCGCATGATCCGCAATAGAACACAGGCCTGGGTATCGACCGTAGAATCCGGCTCTCGAAGCATGAATACTCAGGATCTTGTCGACGTCGCGAATATTTTGGAGGTGCCGATAGGGGAGTTGTTTAGTGATCTGTCGATATCGTCTACGGGATCGCCAAAATCATTAAGCGAATTTCTGAGTGAATTTAATTCACACTTGCCACTCGAGATGCCTGTGTACTTACAGCGGGATCTTGGCAATCCGAATTCTTCACCTATCGATTATCAATACGCGTCTAGCGTACCCAGCAATAGGTTATTCAGCAAAAACAACCTGAAACCGCACGCGGGCGATTTGAATGTGATGGTGGTCGAGCGGTATTACAGTTCACCCAACTTGGATCCGACAGACTTACTAACATTTACCGAAACATCCTTGCCGGTTCCTGACCCGGATGCCCGGGCAACAGATCGAGTCTTGATAAAACTTCATGAACCCTACGAGGGATTACACGTGCATCCCGGTCTGATCACGGTCTCGGGAAAGGTTGAAACAACTATTTCTGGACGTGAACCGGTTGCATTTGTCGATCATGAATTCGAAATCCTAGGTGTTCTGATATTGCGACGCACGCTGTATCGAGCATCAATAATGCGGACTTGGTTTCAGCGTCAGTTTGGGATTACTAAGGAAGAACGGTTGCTCGAGTAGGAGACCAACCTCTTACCCATCCGAACGTAGCCAAAAGGCATAGGACCCAGAACAATCAGCGCATAACCCGATCAGTATTCCGGTGCAGCGGTGCTCGTAGTTATTTTGATGCATTATCTTCCGGGCTGATGCAAGGGTGGCCGATCCATCGCTATCGCGTAGTTCCCTTCGATATATGGGAACTGATCTTCTAAATCATCCGGTATTTCCACTCCAAATCCGGGCTGTTCGGGTAACTGCAGTGACCCGTCGGTGATTGGCAATCCTCCGGCAATTATCGCGCTCTGTAACGGTCCTTGCGGCATGCAAAGTTCGACTACGCGTGGATTCTTAAGTGCGGCGACGAAATGGGCGTGTGCCATACCCATCAGTCCGTTGTGCCAGCTATGGGGGCAGGTATCGATTCCATAGTCGTAAGCGTATTCGGCGATCCTGAACGATTCGGACAGTCCTGCTATCCCGCAATCAGGCTGCACAATGTCGTAAGCTCTCCGTTCAATATAGGGACGGAACCTCTCAAGCGTAGTAAATTGCTCGCCTCCTGTGATTGCGATTTCTACTGAACTGTTGATCTGAACATAGCCATCGATATCGTCCTGCGGGATAGGTTCTTCAAACCATGTGAAATCAAGATCACTCAGACCGCGTGCGATGAATTGTGCCTCGTCGACAGTCAGCCTTTGGTTTCCATCGACCATCAACTCCATCTCTTGGCCGACGGCCGATCTCAAGTCGCGCATCAAGCCCAGAAAGCGATCGGGCGTAACGCCATCCCATGACCATTCAGTGCCAATCCTGACCTTTGACGCGGTGAATCCGTCTTTTTGATAACCAAGCACTTCTTCTATTAGTGACTCAGGATTGTTTCGCCAGTCGTAGTTCACTCCACCAGACGCATACATCCGCACCCGGTCGACCGGAGTGTCGGACAGAAGCTCACTGACACGTTTGTTTTCGATCTTGCCGTGCAAGTCCCACAGTGCACAGTCAATACCGGCAACAGCAGTGTCGTGACCCCAGTTGTGATCATTGGTGTGCGGCCATGACAAGAAGTCGTCTACTTGTCTACCAACCAGCGATTTGCCATACCAGTCCACCCAATCGGCAATCACGTTCGCCGCTCCGTAAGCACACGCCTCACCAATTCCTCGTGTGCCGTCTTCGGTTTCAATCACGACGATTGCACAGTCGGCTTTAATTGTCCTGAAATTAGCGCTGGCCCATTGTCGTTCGATTTCGTGCAACCGCGATAGGCAAATAGTCCGTATGTCTGTAATTCGATTCACGTTGTAGCTCTTTCGCGTGTGACTGATCAACTATTTGACCGTTCCCACCGTTGAAATTCTGCTTGGCCTTCTTCGTCGAGCGGGTAGTACTTCATCAGATCGCCACCTTCGGCGAGTTTGATCCGGCTAAATCGTTCCCAATCCTCGTGTTTCAGCGCTTTATCGGACACTTCATCAATCATTCCCGCCGGAACGACTACTGCGCCATCATCATCGGCAATTACTACATCACCAGGAATGATCAACGCCTCTCCGCAACTGATTGGAACATTGAAATCCCATGGGAAGAGTGTGGTTTGAGTGGCGTAGTTGGGTGTCACGCCACGAGTCCATATCCCAATGTCGAGAGTCGGTGCTTCTGCCGAATCTCTGATCGATCCGTCGACTACGATTCCCAAGCCGCCACGTGCACTGAGGTAAGTGAGCAGCATTTCTCCGAAGCAGCCGGTTTTAGTTTGCCCTCGGGCGTCTACCGCAATTACATCGCCAGGCTGTACTCGCTGAAGCACCCGCCATAGAGCGGTCTGTTTTGCTATATTCTCATCGCCTTCGCCGGTAATTTGATCCTCGCGTTTTGGCAGGAACTGAAGAGTAAGTGCAGGACCTGCAATGGACCGACCTGGTGTCCGTGCCACAGGTCCATCGATGAAGGTGTTATTTACGCCCATCGAAGTAAGAGTCGCACTTGCTGTTGCACTTGAAACCTGCGATATACGTTCGACCGATTCGGCGGCGGGCCTGGTAATTTCTTTCGGATCAGTCATATAGTGGCTCCGCACTTGAGGTGGTTTGTGTTGGATATCCCGATTATCTCTTTCGCAGGTCGACCCTAAAGTTGGCGAAGGGTGGGATCGAGTCGATCGCGCAACCAATCGCCCATGAAATTTCCTGCCATGACCACGAGAATAATCGCAACACCCGGTGTTACCGAAACCCACCAGGCATCTCGAAGATAATCGCGCCCGTCAGCGGCCATTGATCCCCAAGACGGGTTCGGCGCGGGCACCCCTGCGCCCAGGAAACTTAGCGTGGATTCGGTGAGTATCAAAGTGCCGGTGCCCAACGTCGCACTTACGATCACGATGTGTATCGTCTGCGGCATTATATGCTTCCACATAATCCTCAATCCCGAAGCACCTGTCACCTTGGCCGACATAACGTACTCGGACTCTCTGACCTTTAGTGCCTCAGCTCGTACGAGCCGGACAGCCCCCGGCCAGGAAAGCAAAGCAAGAGAGGTGATTAGAACGGTAAAACTCTGACCGAACACGACCACGATCGTAAGAATAATTAGTAGGTATGGAAGGGCTGCCCAGATGTCGACAATACGCATTATCACTTCGTCGACTACCCCGCCGATGTAACCGGCGATAAGACCGAGGGCCGTGCCAGATACGATCCCGACGGTGATCGAAAAGAAAACCACCGCAACAGTGATTCGAGTCGAGGCTATAACGCGGCTCAGAATGTCGCGACCAACAGGATCGCCGCCGAGAAAGTATTTATCACTGCCATCGGTGAACCAGCTCGGTGGGGAGTTTCGTTCTCGTAGGTCAACCCTCAGAGGGTCGTAGGGTTCCAGTATTGGCGCGAATGCGGCCCCGAATAACAGCAAAAATATGATGATACCGGGGATTATAGGCCATCTTTTTAGAATGTAGATCGCTCTTGCGCCAATCCGGTATGCACGATCACCAAGGGCGGGCGTATTGGGTTGGTCGCCCGTAGACATCGGGCCGGAATCTTCATGGTCACTGTGTTCTAGTTGCACTTGCGGCTACCTTTTATGTGTATCGAATGCGGGGATCCATAACCGCGTATAGCAAATCGAGCAGGAATACGACACCCACATAAAGAATCGACGTAAACAGTACGAGCACACTAATCACCGGGAAATCGTTGTCCTGAATAGTGGAAATCGCCAATCGTCCCAGACCCGGCCACGAAAACACAGTTTCAGCAACCACAGCTCCATTAATGAAGCCGACGAGAACAAACGCTGAAAGCGTAATTGGCACGATTAAAGCGTTCCGTAAGGCATGCTTCCAAATCACGACAGTTCGCGATACACCCTTCGCCCGGGCGAGCTTAACGTACTCGGTATCCAACACTTCGAGCATTGCCGATCGCGTTAATCTCAAGTAGCTGGCGGCGGGTAGCCAACCCAAAGTTATCGCCGGAAGTACGTAATTTTTAACGGAGAATCCCTCTCCGATCGTCCCAACGGGAAAAATTCGAAAATGTACAGAAAAGATGAGTATCAGAACGATTCCGAGAAAGAACGTTGGGAAGCCTTGACCGAACAGGGCGAAGACTCGTATGACGTAATCGATTATCGAGCCGCGTCTTACAGCAGACAGAATTCCGAGTGGAACTCCAATTGCGGTACCAAACACCCACGCCGCTAAAGCGAGCTTGCCTGTAGCTGACACACGTTGACCTATCACATCAATGACGGGAGCCTGCGTTGTGATACTGGTACCAAAATTTCCACTGACTATTTCACCAAGCCAGATGAGATATTGGATCGGAACAGGCTTGTCCAATCCCATTTCCTTGCCGAGCTTATCCCACTGTTCCTGGCTTATGCCGTAGCCTGATTGACCGGCAAAAAAATAGCGTGGATCGCCACCCATTCGTGACAGTCCAAATACGATCATTGTGGCACCGAGTATCGCGATGATGCTGAACAATAATCTTCGTACTATGAATCGCCTCAATAAATCACCCAGTCATTTGTTAGAGGGAACAGTAAATTCGGCGGGGCAATGCCCCGCCGAATTTACTGTGTCAGTTCATTTGCACGTCTTCAAGTGGCATTGCGACGGCTACGCCACCCCACCAGATTGACGTTGCACGCTGGGGATCCCAGGTGATCGTGTCACCGTTGTAAACGTCGAAAGTTGGTACGTCTACAATTCCAGGCTGCCATCGCCAGAAGTTCTCGTGTTCGTACCACTCGACAGCTGTCGCCGTGCGTTTGGCGATATCTGCTTCACCCAACATCTTGCCGTACGTCAGAGCCGAGAACGGGAGTGCGCCGTACTTCATGGTCCCGCCGTCAAACCAACTGTTGTCCTCACGACCCTGTGGCCAGTCAGGCGGCCAAGAGGTTGTCCAGCCACCTACGACCAATTCCTTGTTGGAGCGGTCGACGAAAGTTGGTCGGATTGCTGAGTAAGCCTGCTGGTCGAAGGTAACGTTGATACCGAGCTCGCTCTGCCAGGCGGCAGAGAGTGCGGTTGCAAATTCAAGTGATTCTGCACCTACTCCGGCATAAATCTGCATTTCAAAGCCATCTGCGTAGCCAGCCTGCGCCATGAGTTCCTTCGCCTTTTCGACGTCGTACTCAATTTTCCACTCGTCTTTGTGGTTCGGGTCATCAGCAGACAGATGAGTCATGTACGACTCGCTGGCAAGACCGCCATAAATAGCGTCACCGATACCGGCTCGGTCTATCGACATCGCCAGAGCCTGGCGAACGAGTCGAGCATTTTCCATCTCATCGCAAACCGTCTTCAATGGCAGTGAATTCAACAGCATGTCATCGTAATCACAACCAGCTGCGTTCGGATCACCTACCCACGGCAATGAAGCATCAAAACCCGGAGTTGCAAGCGGTTCACCGTCCCGTGCGCCGACCTTTTCAAGGTAGTTTCCCGCCCCGAATGAAATCGTCTTCTGGGAACCAACAACAGGTCTCACCTTGCCGCCTTTGAGCAGCAATTTCGGAACGTTCGGAAGGTTTACGCGAGTGATCTGCGCCTGCCCGGTTTCGAACATTGCGATTCGGGTAGCTTCTTCAGGAACTTCCAGAATCTTTGCAGAAGCTACACCGGGAGTCTTGTACCAGTGATCTGATACAGCGTTCAGGTAAATGTGTGAGTCATCAACCCATTCATCAACCTCAAACGGGCCAGTGCCGATGAACTTGTCGCGCATTCCCTCTTTACCGAACTCGTCGAAAACGGCTTTGCTGCTAATCGCAACACCCTGCCAGAACTCGCTAAACAGGTACCGTGGAGTCCTGGAGTCAAAGTTGGTGATGATCACTTTGACAGTGGACTCATCTACCGCAGTCGCAAGGCCGTAGTTTGCGGCGTAGTCACCCACGTTATCGTGAATGCTATCGGGGTTCGTCGCCCCGTTTACGCTGTTGATCGTCCACGCTACGTCTTCAGCGGTAAGTGGACCATAGCCCTGATGAAACTCGACGTCTGATCGCAACTTGAATGTGATCGAAGAGTTATCAGGTGCCAGTTCCCACGATTCAGCGACGTGCGGGTGAGTTGTGCCATCTGCTGTAGCCCTAAACAATGTGCTCCACGCACCCATCAGGTACTTTTCGTTTCCACAGCCGGGCACACACAATTCGGGTGTTCCGACAGGGACGCCTACACTATTCGTTGCCACCACGACTTCTCCGCTAAGAGTATTACGTGCGGCCGGTGCCACTGTTACTTCAACTACTTTTTCAACTACCTTGGTCACCTCGACAAGGGATGTGGCGACTACAACAGGTCCGTCTTTTTCAACGATAACCGTCTGGATAATCGTCTCTGCCGTCGGCGCCGCGGCAGCTTCTTCGACATCCCCGCCGCCACAAGCTGTGGCAGCAACAGCTGCTAAGGACAACAGCAATATAAGGGGTATTAGAGAACTGCGTCGAAATTTGAAATCAAACATTAGCCTGCCTCTCACAATAATAATTGCTAACACATCGTGTCCAACAACGACGACCATTAGGTAGAAATTACTCATAGTCATGGCCGGGAATTGTGGCGAAAGTATAGGCAAGCCCCAATAGAAATCAATACCCTAATGGGATAATTGGGGTTATTTTCCATTTATATTTTTAGTATTTATCCATATATAAAATATTTACTCAATTTATTGGCATATGATCGCTAATGGTCTACGCCACTCCCAACCCAATTGTTGGAGTCGCAACTGCCACAGCGGATGGCACACGAATTGCCACACACAACATAACTGGCCGCTATTCCTTACGAAATAGTGGCCAGTTTGATTTTAATTTGGTGGCGGGCCGGGGACTCGAAGCCCGAACCTAGTGATTGCGAGAACTACGCCAAGTTTGACCTGACGCTATTAGGCAATTGTCACTGAATTACCGATGTTGAACTAATATTCAGCGTTTTCGTCGGATAATGACATGTTCCGAGTTCCGCTCCCAAATCGCATTGTGTCACCAAAGTTGGCACCAATCTGGCAATTCTCATGTCGATTCAGAGTGACGACCTCTCCCGTTAAGGCTCACTTCGCCAGCCCACCTCCCACAATTCGATCAAAATTCCCCGATGTTTCGGTAATACCGGTGCACTACGGTGTAACATCCACAAATATCGCACCAAACGCACCAATTCGAACTCTACTACATGCGATCAGAGGGATTTCAGTTTGCCGATACTAACCGCCGAACAAAAAGAGCATTTTGGAGAGTTCGGATTCGTCCATGTGCCGGACGTTTTCGACCCGGAAAACACGATCGACCCCGTAGTCGACGAGTACGCAGGCGTTCTCGACTCCCTTGCTGACAAGCTCTACGAGCAGGGCAAGATTTCATCGAACTACTCGGAGCTTGAGTTTGGCGACCGAGTCACCAAGATCTACGGTGAATCGGGCGAAGTTCACAATCAATTCTTCGATTTCTCACTTCCTCAAAGCGGCATCAAACCCGATACTCCATTCTGGGCTGGACCAGCTGTTTTCAACGCGCTTACCGCACCAGGTCTACTCGACGTGGCCGAATCGATTGTTGGCGGCGAGGTCTACTCAAATCCAGTCCAGCACGTTCGAATCAAGGTTCCCGAGTCGGCATCGCCACGGGATAAAAATGGCAACGTGATGTTCGGCGCAACCCCGTGGCATCAGGACGCCGGGGTCGTGAACACTGAAGCAGACGAGACAAACATCTTGACCGTGTGGTTCCCGCTCATGGACGCTGGAGTCGAGAACGGCTGCTTGACGATCGTTCCCGGTTCTCACAGGGGCGAGATATTGACCCACTGCCCTGGCTACAAAGATAAAGACCAACCGGGTTTACAGATACCCGAACATCTTTTTGATATTGGATCGTCGATGCCGGTGCCCGTAAAAAAAGGCGGAGCACTGCTTTTGACGAAGCAGACCGTTCATGCAGCGTTGCCGAACATAAGCAACCGGATTCGCTGGAGTTTTGATCTGCGATATCAGCCTACTGGTGAAGCGACTGGAAGAAGCGTATTCCCTGGGTTTGTTGCTCGGAGCGAGTCAAATCCAGATTCAGAGCTTCACGACGCCGATACGTGGTTCGCAATGTGGAAAGATACTCGGGATTCACTAGCTCGCGGCGAACAGCCAACTTTCAATCGCTGGGATGCTGATGATCCTGCCTGCGCTTGAAAATACGGACGAGCTTCACTTTCGGTCTCAGCCGGAGGGGCATGAACTTTCCGAGCTGTACGAGGCGAAGATCAGGAATATGAGTAACGGCGGTCGTAACGGTGGTGAGTACGACACCCCTCGTCCGCTGCTTCGATTCAGGTTACAAAGCCTCAGATCAATGAAACGGTTTATGAAGGTACGTGTGGCTCTGGTGGGCTCCTGAGGATCAAAGAACTAAATATTAGTCGATTTGAAAATCAAGTTGCTTCTGATCTGGTTGCGAGGGGGCCGGGTTGAGAGTGTATATACCATCAAGAGCTCGGTAACGCTTTTGTGTATCCATACCGTAACCGACTAGCCACGCATCTGAGTCAGAGACTAGTGCGCAAAAATCGGGTGATAGATCATTTTTACGAGCAGAGGGTTTATCAACTAGTACGCACACTGCCACCTCAGCGAAACCACCCTGCTTGAACTCCTGTACCAAATGTCCCATTGTCATGCCGGTATCCAGAAGATCATCAATAATTACCACTGGAGAATGCGGATCAATGGACTCATTAAATTTGCCAGGGAATTCGATCATCGGCTCTCTTACCAGTCCATCATCTAGGTAAGTCGAGACAAAAACTGGGGCGATGCACCACTTACCTGGCGTCAATCGTTCCAGTTCCATTGCTAAACCTGAGCAAAATGGCATTGCGCCTGTAAGAACTGGTACTAGGTTGACAACTTGGTTCTCCGAGTACAAATCATCAATCGATTTGGCAACCTGTCGAATCGCTGCTTGCACCTCTTCGAACGCCCAAAGCAGATGCATCGTAGGCACATTAGATGATCCCACTCACGTACCCATAGCTTCCAGGATTCGACAAGTGATAGCCGAAGTGGCAGAGCATCGAAGAATTGAAGGATTCATTTTCAGACAAGTTTTATATGACATTTGTAATTCAGTAATTTAACAAAATTTCAAATCTGCTCATGCTACCGAGATGTTTAGGCCGGCTAACGAAACAAAATCCGCTAGCCGGCCGTTTGCGTTCAAATCTCAAACAATCTTGTGCAGGCGATGCTGCATATGTCAGGATTCTAACTGTTTACGGACACGACAAAGAACAGCGCCGACACCACTGCCAGACCAATGGATGCGTAATTTAGCGAACGCCCTTTACCACTGAGAGCTTTGATCAGCACGTAGCTCACAAATCCGATAGCGATTCCGTAAGCGATCGAATATGTCAAAGGCATGATGATCGCTGCAAGAGCAGCGGGGACGTACTCTGAGATGTCGTCCCAGTCGATATCCTTTATGTTACGCAAGAAGTACGTGGCAATAAAAATCAACGCTGGTGCCGTAGCAAATGCTGGAACCGACTGGGCCAGCGGTGCTAAGAACAAACATGCTGCGAAGAGCACCGCAACGGTCACGGCCGTCAGACCTGTTCTGCCACCTTCTTTAATGCCAGCTCCACTCTCAATATAGGAAGTAGTATTTGAGGTGCCTGCCAAAGCGCCTACAACTGTAGCGGATGAATCGGCCAACAATGTACGGTCGATATCCTCAACCTCACCGTCTTCGCCAACCCGCCCAGTAAGGTTTGCAATTGATGTCAATGTTCCAGCGGTATCAAGGAAGTCAACAAACAAAAATGCGAACGCTACTCCGATGAATCCCGCCGTCGCAACTACCGAGAAGTCCAACTGGAAGGCATGCGTGGGATCAGGTACGGATCCTGCTACTCCTTGTAGTTCAGCCTCGCCAATAATCCAAGCGATTATCGCTATCACGAGAATTCCGATAACGATAGCTCCAGGGATTTTGCGATTGCTGAGTACTGCCATGATGATGAACCCGAGACCTGCAAGTAATACAGGCAACGAGGCGACGTCACCAAGTCCGACTAAAGTTGCTGGATTATCGACAATGATCCCCGCATTCTGTAAGCCGATGATCGCAAGGAATAGTCCGATACCTGCACCGATACCCAGCTTCATGCTTTTCGGGATCGAGTTGATGATGTATTTTCGTGCAGGGCTAACGGAAAGTATGATGAACACAACACCAGCTACTAATACTGCAGTCAAAGCTTGCTGGTAGCTGTAGCCATCCCCCAGTATGACCGTATAAGTGAAATAGGCATTCAATCCCATGCCTGGTGCTAGTGCGACCGGCCAGTTAGCCCACAATCCCATTATGAGCGTACCTACCACTGCAGCGATTATCGTTGCAGTGAAGACAGAGCCGAACATCATGCCAGTTCCCTCTGTTGACAGTGTTAGAGGGTTGACAATGGTTATGTAAGCCATCGTCAGGAAAGTAGCCAGCCCAGCTAGTAGTTCTATGCGGATTGATGATCCCGCCTTACTGACTCCAAATAGTTTTTCCAACCCTGCCTTCGGGGGGGCTGTTAGTTTTTCCAACATTTAACGAATCCTTCCATGAGAACCCAAGATCCATACGAAACAACGTAAGTTTTTTCAAATCCTGAGAGTCTATTGAGACAGCCAATTCTCAGTGG
>PVBE010250799.1_pt1 | contig 14009 bp, 25 predicted proteins | sample 1631181 | NCBI WGS metagenome assembly PVBE01 (sample SAMN08397723, study PRJNA350692) | Marine metagenome, whole genome shotgun sequencing project. | isolation source: water | place: Pacific Ocean | collected 2012-04 | reverse complement strand
CTCGGCCAGGGAGTGGTTGCATGTGACACAGAGCCGCCGAGGCGGTTGCGTCGGAGCATCAGGTATCGAAGCCAGTGAAGTCGACGGTGGCGTAGTCGGGGTGGATTGCAATCATCGCGACACGTTCCTCCTCGGTCACATCATACATCGACCACGGATCATCGTCGAGGTGGGCTCCGAGGAACGATGCGAGGTCCCAGGAGGAGTTACGAAATATGTTGACGTATTCCTCGGCATCGATTTCCTCCGCGGCGATCATCGTTTTGATTGATTCAACGTGCGAGGCAAGGGAGGCAACGTATGGGATGAAAGATTCGAGTTTCGCGGCGGCGTTGGCATAGTGTCCGGAGCACGTCGAGACGAGCGAGGTGTCGGTTGGGTCGGTTTCTCGGAGTTCAATCAAACCAGCCTCCTCCTCTGCGAGATACTCCTCCTGGTACTCGAGGAGGTTTTTCAACACGTCGCGCATCAAATCGTTGTTTTTCATCATGCATACATTATACAACAAAGGGTCTCGATTGTCAATGGGGGAGTTCGGCGTTGGCAATACGGCAGGCTCCTCGGCCAGGGAGTATGGCGACGGCGCATGGTCATGGTGTTGGCAACGGTGCAGGTCTCCTCGGCCTAGTGGGAGACTCTTGCTCCTCCACCTTCCTCCTTAAGAGGGGTGACGGAGACTGAAGACTGGGGCCTAACGGCGGTCAGCCGAAGGAGAAGATTCAGTTGATCGAGAGCAAGAGGAGCTTGTAGTCATCAGTGGTGTCGCCAGCAAAGTACAAGACGACGACGGAGTTTGAGTTTGAGCTCAGCACCACACCAGTCTTCGCGTGTGGAAGTGGCAGTGGAACTCCATTTACTTGATTGCTCGTGAGGTGAGCTGCAACACCTAGTGGCACATCAGCGATTTTGTTTGTGTATGTCAGCCCAGCAGCTGCCGAGTCTGTACATGGTCGGTGAATTGTCATTCCGCGATTAAACAGGCGTTCGTTCATCATGCACATAGTATACACGATCGGGACCAGGATGTCAATTGGAGATGTCAATATAGATCGCGCGAGGGGTTTTGCCTTTTGTCTTACTTCTTGGCCTAGGGGGTTTGCTTTGCAGACACATGACGCGGAGACGTCAGAGGTGCGAGGTGGCGTCAGGCTCCGAACGTGGTGTTGGGCGGGTTGACGTTGCAGCGGTCGATGATGGCGATGATGTCGGCGCGGGTGATGCGACGGAGGTTGGAGCGCAGCTCGGCGACGGTACCCTTCGCGTAGTCACGCCAGCAGAGGTCGTCGTTGAGGCAGCAGGTGTAGAGGAGCACACGACCCTCGGACACGAACGAGGTTCCGAAGTTGACGCAGGCGACGACATCGTTGGGGAGCATGAAGAAGTTGGGGAACTCGACCATCGCTTCCTTCACAGCGATTTGATCAGGGCGGAGGTATTGCGAGTCATCAGCGAGAAGCTCCTCCCACTTGGTTGAAGGTGCAATCGCGAGAGCAGCAAGGACGCGTTCGGTGTTCGTTTCGTTCATGTCAGTAGTATATCACAGGGGACCACGTTTGTCAACAAGGCAGGCGTTCAGAGGGCTTGTCGGCCGTCCAGTTGGACACGATTAAGGACGACATGAGGATGCAACCTCTACACGTTCTGCATTGACATGTGAGCCCATATCGTGTATTGTATTGATGTTGATGAAACGTGATGACGCGTCGAATCAACGAGGTAACGAACATGCTCCTCATCCTCGCCATCTTCGCCTTCTGCTGTGTCGCAACCCCTGCCCTGCTGTCGCTCACCTGATACACCGCCACGCCTCCCTCGAAAGGGGGAGGTGATTGGCACGGTGAGTTGCTACTAGACCAGGGAGTGATTGACGACGCAGAGCATGCTCGGAGCATGATGCGTTGAGGTAGGCTAGGTGTCAACCCTGGAGTCTAGTGGTCAACGCCGTGGTCGGCTGTCTTGGCAAGGACGTGTCGGAGGATGACAACGATCGTCTCCCTGTCCGCCTCGTTCACCTTGTCCCACTCGAAGTAGAATGCATCAACAGCCATGGAGATGAGCTCACCATGAGAGTCGTTGTTGTTGATGTATTTCGCGATCTGCATTACAGGTGTCAGAGCAGCGAGGTTGAGTTCATCGTCGAAGTCACATTCAACGCAATTCTTCGCAGCCTCGGCAATCGTCGTCGTGGTGTCTCCGATTGAAAACCAGTCTGGCTCGGAGGCACATGTCATCAGGCAGTTGATGGCAGTGTCGAGATCGACATTTGAGTGGAGGAAAACAAAAATGCTGCGGATCGTCGTCATGCATGTATTATACAACAGAGAGCTCAGAGATGCAACGGGGGAGAGTCAATCAACCCTCCTCGGCCGTGGTGGTAGCAGTGGCGATGGTGACGGAGGGAGAGGGTCGGTGATGGTCGGCGGTTTAAGCTCCTCGGCCGACGAGACTTCTTGCTCCTCCCAACTCTCCTTCAAGAGGGGTCAAGAAGACTGAAGACTGGGGACCACCAGAGGCTAGCCAAACATCGCAACAAGCAGAGCATCGATGAGGCTACCCTCATACTCCACCATCTGGACAAGCTCAGATTGAAGATCAAGCTCATCGAGCTCACAGAGCATCGAGTACCAGATGAATGCGAGATGGATCATTGTCACGTTATCTGGATGAGACTCCGGGAACTCAACTGTGGTTTCTCGGCCGATTGTTCGATACCAGCATGCAGCAAAATCAAATGCAGCCTCGAGGAGTCTGGAGGTTTCATTGGGTGGAACGAAATTGAGATGGGCGTTCGTGTTCGTCATTATGTAAGTATAATAACACGATAGGCCACGATTGTCAACAGGGGAGTATATGTATAGATCGCGTCAGGGGGTTTGCTTCAGGGTTGGCTTCTCGGCCTAGGGGGTTTGCTCCTCGGCCGACGAGACTTCTTGCTCCTCCCAACTCCCCTTCGAGAGGGGTCAAGAAGACTGAAGACTGGGGCTCACCGAAGGCTAGCCAAAGAGGAAGGTTGAGAGGGCGTTTCCTCTATGTGCATGCTCTGGCTGATCTTTGTAGTACACAGTCTTCAGGATTTCTATCTCCTCAACAATTATCCTCTCAGCCTCATCCACGTCGCCGTCACATTGCTCAACAATCAAAGCAGTAGCAAGCTCAATCCACTTCGCTGAGAGCTCACCATGTCCTTCGTCTCGAACATCGACACCAAGCTTAATATGGTGCATGAAGAAGTCTTCAACTTTGTCGAAGGTTGACTTCAGTGTCGTGTGTGGTCGTTCGTTCATCATGCGTATACATTAACACATTAAGGCTCTGTTGTCAATAAGAGATGCACATGTATAGATCGCGCGAGGGGGTTTGCTTCAGGGTTGGCTTCTCGGCCTAGGGGGTTTGCTCCAAGAGCCGAAGCTCTCACCTCCCAGTGATGTAGTCAATTCCTTCGGAGAAAGACTTGCAGGAGAACACGATCTCCTTGTTCTTGAGAACGTACCAGCGACCCAGCATCTTCTTCATGTTCCACATCACGACTCCTCCACACCTTCCTTATGACGAAGAGCAGCATCAACCTCCTGGCGATGAGGACCTTGATCATATGCTCGACCAATGCGACGATCGGAGGTGTATGCGTACACCAGACGCTTCGCCCAGTCAGACTCTGGATCATGACGCATGATGTCAAACATAAAGCGCTCGGCACGACCTCGTGCTCGATCCATTTGATGGCGACGGAATGCTCGAGAGCGGGACATAGCAACACCTCAATGTAAACAAGGTCATTCGTTCAACGTGTTAGTAGTATAACACAATGTTGCTTGGTTGTCAATTGGGGAGAGGTTAGTAAAACTCGTCGGCCAAGAAGGGAGTAAGTGGTGGGCCCGGGAGGGATTGAACCTCCGACCATCCGGTTATGAGCCGGCTGCTCTAACCCCTGAGCTACAGGCCCTAGTATCTAGTATACCTTGCTTCGGATCGTGATCTCATGGCCACTGTCAGCTTGAGACTTCAGCTGGTCAAACAATTCCTGGCCAGTAGCGTTCAGCTTGCCATCCTTCCTGGTTGGAAACAAGCTGTCGAAGGAGTCAGCTTCAACGATGTCGATGATCTCGTCTTTGTTGCCTGAGGTGTTCCAGGTAATGATTCGGATTCGAGTTGTTTCGTTCGTCATGTCAGTCCAGGATGAGGAGTGAGGTGTTGTAGTACACGTTGCCGTCCCAGTCGTTGTTGAGGAGGATTGAGTTCTTTCCCTCCTTCATCAGCTCGAGGAATGTGAGTGGGTGGATGAAACGCATGAAGGATGCACCGGATCCGATGGCGTGAAACGATACCTCATCCTTGCCACCCCAGCAATCAGGACTTGGCCAGATGAAGTTGAAGCCGTAGTGTGTGTCGGCGGTGATCCCATCGAGCAGCTCTTGGATTGAGTCAACTGGAGGAGCCTTCATGGTGTCATCGAACACAGCACCAAGGTATGCAGCCTCGGCAGACTCATACTCCTTGAAGCTGGCTGGCTCCTCCTCAGTCGGGAATGAAGTAACAACAATGAATCGTTGGGGTCGTTCGTTCGTCATGTCAGTAGTATATCAAACAATCGCTCGGTTGTCAATTACCAAGAGTGTATCAGAACTTGTCGGCCTAGTAGTAGGCAGTACTTGCAGAGCTCTTGGTGAGAGTTGCAGTATTGGCTAGTAGTAGGTTACGAGATGGTTAGCAGGGCAGAGCTTGCAGCTGAAGGTCTCAGATCCAGAATCAGGGCCAACATCTGCGTTGCACTCGAAGTCATGTCCACCAGCTTCATCACAGGCCTTCACAGCTGCGTCATACTCTGCATCACACTCGAGGCAGATCTTGAATGGCTCCGTTCCATGGTCACAGGTAAGCTTCTCAAGCATCTCTTCGTAATAGTCCTTCATCACACCCACCTATCATAGTCCTTAACAGCTTCTTGGATCATTCTACGCCAGACAGAGTTCAGATTGAAACTCCACTCTCTGACGAATTGACACAGGTAGTCGACGTTCGCGTTCTCTACATGAGCAGCCATGGCCCAGACGATGGCTCTCTCTGTCTTGTTGAGGAAGTCGTAGTCCTCGGTAACGTCTGTGAAGACATTCCAAGTACCGAATGGTTTGTTCGTGTTCATTTTCAACCTGGGTTTGATGGCCAGCTGTCGAGCTCGTCAGCAATCTCTCGGAGGATCTGTGAGATCAACACATTCCCTCGGCCTCTGACGTTAACTTGCATGGCACAGCCTTCGACTTGGCTGAGACGATTATCAAAGGGAAGGTAATATTGAGTCAGATTGTGGAGTGTGACGAGAGAAGAGTGCATCAACGCAACCTGCCTGGCCTCTTCCTCTGGCGATCCTAGATCGTGTTCAAGCTGCCTAAAGCAGCCTCCACAGATGTGATCATGTCCTGGAAGCGCAAAGTCCTCCTCGAAGGCGAGATGACACCCACACTTGGTGCATGGAGAGCCAGGATGATGAGCACAAGGATCAACTCCTCTGGTGGTGTGGTGGTAGCCACATGTACATTCGTTGAGGATGCGTAGTTGTTCGTCGTTCATGCATATAGTATATCAAATTAAACCACGGTTGTCAATGGGGGAGTGAATGTGCCTACTCCATGGACTAGTTGGATCCTACTATGAGGCCACGCAACAATGCCTTGTGGTTGTTGCGTGGCCTCAAGCTTATTTGCATAGAGATAGCAGCCTCATCGAGAGCTGCATTGCTATTAGGGCACAGTGTCACCTCCATTGTTCGAGGAATTCTCTTGAACTGGAATGAGATCCAAGAAGTCTTCCAGTTCAACTCGCTCCTCACCATTGATCTTGCCACCATCATGGGCCTCAATGATGAGATCAATCAGCATGTCAATCTTTTCTTCGTTCGTCATGATCATAGTATACATCAGGTGCACTCTATTGTCAATAGTGGAGGGAACCCTGATCTCCCCGGCCGTGGAGTGATCTACACTCGCCAACACCTCTCGGTTAAGAGAGGTGAGGGCGGGTGAGGGCTAGTAGCCCATGCGACGCTCGGCAGCACATTCAGCAGCGTAGTAGGCTTCGTCGTCGGCGAAGTCCTGGGCAGCTCCGATCACCAGCGGAGCATTGGCGTCGGAAGGATCGATGATGGGCACCACCCTCTTGCCTTTACATTCGTAGCACTGGACATCGAAGCAACCATTGAAGTAGTTCTCCTCGAAGTCAGGATCACGATCGAAGTCTTCGTAGGTGAGGCCGTTGCAGTCGATGGAGGGGTTGACGTGAGTACCAGTGCCGCGGCAGGTGGGACATGCTTCGAAGGTGAAGCGCACGAGAAGCACCTCGAAGTCCTCATCGAGCTCCTCATCTTCGATCAGAGAGAGCACGAGGTGCTCGGCGACGACAGCTCGCATCGTCCTCTCGTTGAAGGATTCGTACCAGCGGGAGGCGTTCAAGGCGGCGATGCGGTGGTCCATGGAGTCCTCGTTCGTTGCAACAGGCGTTTATTCACCTTGTCAATATCATACAACAAAAGACCTCAGTTGTCAACGTGAGGATTATCAGAGGGCGTGTAACATGCTCCAAGGGATGTCGATGAGGATTGACATTCGTTTGGATGACGAGGGCGTCACACGCCCTATCAGGCGTGCATGTGTGCATGTGTGGGCATGTGTGCGCGCACGCGTGAGCGGACGGGCGCGCACCACTGAATCGAATGATTCAGTCAATGTGAGCTGGGAGCAACTCCCCACCTCCTCGGCCTCGGTGGTGCCCCTAGTCGGGCTCGGACTCGGCTCTAGCCCGGCTCGGCCTAGTAGTGACAGATGAGGGAGGGGGAGGGAGGGAGCGGGTGAAGCTCCCCGGCCGTGGAGGTGGGGGAGTACTCGGAGGTCTCGGAGCTCCCTCCTTGCTCCTGGCCTTGCTCCTAAGAGAAGCTTTAAAAGACTGGAGAAGACTGAAGACTGGGGACGGCCAGTCACAAGGCTCAAGAAGTTCCAAGCCCTGCATAGCCAAGAGGAGAGTGGGCTATATAGTTGCACCCTATATACAATGAGGGGATCACAATAGGGGTACTAGCTGCTGCTAAGCGGCCCAGGAGTGGTAGGAGAGGGTGTTAGTGGGAGGCTTTTGGAGGGCTTGGGAGGGCCCTCTGATGGAGCCAACGTGGAGGCGGGATGGAGCCCAGCTAGCCGTTGTTTGGTGAGGGGCTTGGAGGGTCTTGGAGGGCCCCTAGCCTCAACCACTCCCTACCACTCTATGATTCTGCTACTATTACTGTTACATTCTATATCTTGTTTCTTCCAGGAGAGTGCTAATATAGATCACGCGAGGGGGTTTGCTTAACTTTGAGAGGATTTGACTAGGGGGTCTTGCTCTAGTGATTTGGTGATGGATGAGGTCTTTTGAAGACTTCGGGTGCGAGGGCTCATGCGTGTACGCGTAGAGGGCTTCAGACCTCCTTGAGGACTTCGTTAGTCTTGGCCCAAGTGGTGAGCGTTGATGTGAGAGTGTTGCGAAGAAGTGTGCAGAGAGGGTCGAGGTGGTTGCTTGCGAGATCGTCATACCTCTTCTGGAACTCATCATCGTCTTCGTCTGAGATGAATGACTCGTGGAACTCAAAGGCTTCAGAGACGATGTGATCAATTGCCTCCTCTGCTTCCAACGATCCAAGAATCTCGGTCACCATCTCATCAATTTGTGTTGACTTGATCATTACTACTCCATTGTAATTTCGTTGGCCTTTGCCCAGGCTATGATTGCTGACTTGATAGCTTCATCGAGCAGCATCGTGATCGACCAAGTGGTGTGTCAGGTGTCGTTCATCATGCTTCAGTTTATCACGAATAACCTCTGTTGTCAATAGGAGACACACGTCGGGGATACTTCACGGCCTAGGAGAGGGCCCTGTTCGGCTTCTCAGAAGATATGTGAGGATGTATGTGGGGGAGTGTGCGAGAGGGTGTCAGCTTCCCTCTGAGGAGCATGTGAGGAGAGGGTTGGCGCGCCAGACAGGACTCGAACCTGCGACCAACGGCTTAGAAGGCCGTTGCTCTATCCAACTGAGCTACTGGCGCCACCCTCGACGAAAGTAGATCTCATCAACTCCAATTGCTTCTGCCCGAGTCTTGATGCTAGCTCCTTCAGCTTTAAGGAGTGCATCGATGGTGGACTCATGCTCCCCAATCAGGTTCAGCAGGCGGCGAATCTCCTCAATCTCCATGTCATATGGAGACGAGCAGTCTTGATTGAAGAGTTCCAAGAGTTGTTCGTCAGTCTTCATCAGAACCCTGCCTTCTGGATGCTTCCAAGCTTTTTGCCAGAAGCATCGAAGTAGTCAAAGCGATTCCAGTCTGGGCCAGGATCTTTGAAGGAGGAGTGAACAATCTGGATGGACTCAACCTTCTTTGCAAGCTCATCACTCAGTCCAAGCCCGTCTGTCCAGTTCAAGTTTTCCGCGACAGCTACCTCGCGCGCCCTCTCGCCTTCAAACAGAGTACCATTGTATGCCATGGCTAGTTACCTTCCTTCCCATACTTATCTGGTTCAGGATCGTAGTCCTTGCTGAATGGAGGTTCGAGCTCAGAGTTCTCATCGAAGAGTTCCTCACTCCTGAACCAGTCAACAGCTGCGTTGTACATTGCCTCCTCGAGATGCTCACCGAACCTTCCAGTCAGCTGGAAGAGCTTCTCTTGTTTGATCTCTTCTTCCTCTTCCTCTGCCTCAGTAAGCTGTACGCTGTGTGGTCCGCCTCTCCTAAACTGTAGGCCAGCTGCGATAGCAACTTCATCAGAGATCTGGTCAGCTGGACTCTCGTCACCAAGAAGCTGACTCATCAACCACTTCAGCTGCATTCGAGTAATCGCCATCTCACACTCCTCCACAAGAAATACATGCAGGCCATCCTGGCCCATCAGAGAATCCAAGAGTTGAGCCACAGTAGCCACAGCTGTACATTCGTTGAGACATGTTGTAGTAGTTGTCAATCTCCTTGCAGAGAAGAACATCGTTAGGGCTGGAAGAGTTGAGCTCGACAGTCATCGGAGCGCGGCGTTGCCACAACCAGTGATGGTCAAGCTCTTCGTTTACTTCAAAGCCTTCACCCTCCAAGATGACGATTACTGTGTCATCTACGAAGGCATCGAAGAGATCTGGATTGTTTGATTGCATCCAGTCATAAAAAGAAGGTGTCGTCGTTTTCATGTTCAAATCATATCACGTTGGGCCACGGTTGTCAATGCGGGATTGCACGCGGGGAACCTCCAAGGCCAAGGAGTGTTCGCTTGTTGCGTGGCTGGTGAGGCCACGACTTCTTGGTTAGTCGTTGAAGACGGTGAGGTCTACTCCATCCTCGGACTTGTACGAGCAGCTCTGGAGTTCTCCATTCGAGCTGTTGGTGGAGATCATTTAATTATCCCTTAAGGTGTTAGCCACAAAATCATTATGGTCAAACACTTTCTTTTTTCCGTTCGGCAAGAATACAATCAGTGGCGTCTTTGTTTTCTTTGCGTATCTAATTGTCGCCCAGGTTCCTGAGCGTAATACTTCTTCGTTTTCTTTAGGCGTTGCAATCATAAGCTCAGCTTCGTCTACAATAATACGATTGCGTTCCAACGGAGCTACAGGCTCATGGACTCTGCACGACTGAGTGAATGCTCTCTTAGAGAGAATGGTACAGGGTCTTGCCGTTGTGTATGCTGATAATGCTGTAGCAAAATTATATGCTTGATTATCAGCACCAACGCAATCACCGTGAAAAAACTCTAAGTTATCTCTCACAAGATTGAGAATGAAATTTACATTCTTAGCCTGAACAGAGTTCATTCCACCTTGTGTTCCTGTAAATCCAACTCTCATTTTACACTCCATGCTCGCATTTGTGGTCGTCGAATATGTCAGGTGCAGGTGCGTTCGTCATGCTAAGAATATACACCAAAGACTCTCGATTGTCAACGCAGGGCGTGACATCTTGGAGCGACGCGTGTGCGCGCGTGTGACGCGTCGAAGGTTGATTGCGTGCGTTGACACGTCCAAACGATTCAAACGCGTTAGACGCCGTCTGATGCGTTGCAATCGTGCGTTGCAGGTGTCGCGCGTGACACGTCGCGACACGTCATTCTCAACCTTGTCGGCCAGGGAGGGTGGTGTACTGGGACAGAGTCCCATCTCCCTAGTTCACAGCGTCAGTAGGCATGAAGAACTCATTATCGAGCCGACAGATCCAAGGGCCAGAGTGACCCTTCTGAAGTCCGCGGAAAACCTCAAGGTTTTCTTCGTCTGGGTGCAAGATGACGATGGTGCCAGCATCCTTGTCGAACTTGACGAGGTCTGGCCTCATGCCATTGAACTCATCTCTGATTGCTATGACAGCTTGATGCTGGAGAAGGCACACGCTCGGGTTGTTGATCTTGCCAATCATGTCAGTTCACACTCAGGCTGAGCATCATTGCAGTTGGAGGCTGTCGAGTCTTGTTCCAGAGATTGTTGAGGTGGTTTGCATCTCGAATGGTTGCAGCTCTCTGGATGTTTGTGATCGTCTCACCAAGTCCAGGAGTTGATGTCCACTCGGTGACGAGGTATTCATCACTGTCCTTAACTGGTGTGACGGAGATCCGTCGTCTTTCGGGGAGAAAACCAAATCGCAGCTGTTGTTTCGTCATGCTTAGAATATACCACAAAGAACGCCAAATGTCAACAGAGGAGACATCTAAGAGACCTTGTCGGCCAGGGAGTATAAGCCCGCAACAATGCACCCTCACCAAGAATTAGGTGGGGGCGCATCGTCGGCTCGCGCAGGGAAACGAACGAAGAAAACCTTTGCGAGCTAGGATGGCAACGCGTCAAGCGCGTCATTCATCGTGCTACAAGTATATCACGTCGAACCACGGTTGTCAACCGAGTAATTCGTTATGCGATCTTGAAGGTCATTGCTTCACCAATCCTGGTGAGAGTCACGTCGCGATCAGTCTCACGAGTGAGGAGCCCCTTCTTGACAAGACTGGAGACACGACCTGAGAATGACCGAGCTGACATGCCATCGATTGAGACTTCATCAACGTGAGTCTCATCATCCTTCAGCAAAGCAGCGAAGACAGAAGATTCGAGCTCAGTCAGAGTGGGCAACTCGACAGCAGGGCTCGCGTACCTGAACCTTCCCTTCTTCACGTAGTTGATGGCACCTTCTGCGTGCAGAGCGCGGAGAGCACGTCGAATGCGAAGAGGAGCGACAGGGTGGAGACGTGCAAGCTGCTCGACCATGAGAGGATGCTCAGAGCAGTTGAGACTGTGGAGGACTGCGTCCTTGAGGTCGGCGCGAGAGATCGAGTCGGCAGGCATGACATCTCCTTCGGTTGTCGTCATCATGCTTACAGTATACACCAAAGGAACTGGATTGTCAATGGGGGTGGTTCTTTCAAAACCTTGTCGGCCAGGGAGTAGGTGACACCAGCTCTACGCCTCCCCCTTTCGAGGGAGGCGCGAGCGGTCAGGTGTTACGCAGCGTTGGCGTTGAGGCGCTTGGTGATCGAGTCGAGCGAGCGACGGACGTTCGAGGAGGCCTCCTCGCGGTATGCAGCAGCAGCCTCGAGAACAGCGGCGACGTGGCCGTTGGTCAGCTCACCTTCTCGAGCAGCCTTCAGGACCTCCTCATCATCAGCGAGGAACGCGAAGCAGGTCCACCCTGGCTTCGAGAGCTTGCCGACCTGCACGTCGCTGGTCGCCTCGGGATCGGGCAGCTCACGGCGGCGGAAGGCTCGCATGATGCGGCGAGCAACCTGGGAGACTCGCTTCGAGCGGGACTTCGTGAAGCCGGCTTCCTGCATCTGAGCCGAGACACGCTCGAGATCTGTCGTGACCAACGACTTGCTGCCTTCGCTGATGCTGAGGGTGGCGCCATCGAAGGCAATGATCTTGGACCAGTTAACGCGGTGAGTACTCATGGGGTCATCTCCTGGTGAACGTTGACACATCAGCGTGCCTTCATTCGTCGTCATGTCAGTACAATACGTCAAAACATGCTCGGATGTCAATGAGGAAAGGCTATCGATTTTCAAGAAAACCAGACGCCTTTTGGCACGTCTATTGCAGTTCGCGTGCGCGCTCGTCACACAAGATCAGATCGAATGTTGGTGGCTTGTCGGCCAAGAAGAGAAGGCTTCCACACGAAGGCCGGAGGTGGTAAGCCTCAGGCCATTGTGCTGAACGCTTACGAGTTACTCCTCTGGATCTCCCCACTCAACCTCGATGAATCCACGGAAGTCATTGTCGCCTGTCAAAACCTTCCTTGCTTCTTTGCATGCGTGTGCAACACTCGTCTCAAGAAATTTGATGCAGATGTCATATCTCAGGTGGACTAGACATGGTGTCAACTCACAAACAGAGCGTTTGACCAGCTCATCAACCTTGTCTCCGAGATGCTTCCTAAAAGTCTCAGCTGGGAGAATGTCGCCATCCTCATCTGCAAGCCACAACTCACCATCCTCATCTTCAACCAGAGTTGAAAGATATATCTTGCCAGTCATCGTTTCTCCTTCACATTGATTGCGTGTTGACAATGTACACGTCTGGAATCTAGTTGACAACAACAAAACGGTAAGCCTTAGGTAGACGACTTACCAAAAGGTAAATGCTCCTAGGCCAAGAAGGTGAGCTATTTTGAGATTAGACCTAAGTCAATAGAAGAGTTACACAATCAGGAATTTTTGGGATATTGTGGTAGTATGACGTTGACACGATGTTTGCTCCAGCTACACCTCACCAAGCTCTACTTCGCTGGAAGGCGAGGAGCTGGTGGTGGGGAGATCTCGGAGTCGAAGATCTCGACATCGGAGATCTCACCTGTGGAGTCTCGACATCGGAGATCTCACCTCCTCGACTCTGCAATCGAGATCTTGAAATTCACCGAAAGTTCTTGCTTCTAAAAAAGATCTTGAAAGACTGGAGATCGGTCAAGACTGGTGGTCACGGACAAGCCACCAGGTGCAGTATCCCATTATATCCTCAGGAATTCCAAGGAGCTTCCATCCATCACCAAGAGCATCAGAACTGTTTCATACTGATAATGGAATTGAGCTGGTGGCGTTAGATTAACTGGTGATAGAACATCAACACTTGAATCTTCACAGCTCCATTCAACTGCCTTAGCTCTCAGTGATATTGCTGTCGTTTCAATGATTAGAACTTGCTGGTATGTCCTCATCTGCAGTCTCCTCACACGTCTTACATTCAGCGTAAGGACATCATAAGCAACATCACCCTCAATGTCAGCAAAGCATTCACATCAATCCACACGCTAAGCATATACTAGATCGCGTCCGGGGGTTTGCTTCAGGGGGCGATCTCTTGCCTAGGGGGTTATTATCTTACAAGTCTACAGACTGAACCAACAATGATGATGGCCACAATTAAAGTAACTCCTCCAGCAGTGTCAGCCTCTTTATGTGCGCGTATGTGTTGCTTTCGGCACGTTAGTCCTCCCATCCCATATATACTTTCCACATCGAACAGAACACAAGATCAAGGTGTGCAAGATTTCTTCTTGGGCAATGAGCAATCTGCGTAGGGTGCATCCTCTCACATCTCACAAAGCACTCACCACACACACTACAGTCAAATATCTCAATCTTGAAGAAGAACGCAGCAACTTTGCTTGGCAGTAATAGCCTCGGTAGCCTTCTTCTGAGATCGTCGCGAGTCATCATAAAAGTAACGGATTCTGGAACATCAACAATGACTGGTCTATGGTCTGTCGATGACTTCTTCACAAGTGGAACCTGTCGTACCATGGGTCTTTCAGTTGCTCCTCGTAGTCAGTTATGTCAAAGTTATTCAGAGTCTCATGCTGATCCTTTGCAAGCCTTGACTCAACGATTCCTAGGTCAGCTGATCTAGGCTTCCATCCAGACACAAGCCTCAGTGGATCCATGATTACAACCTCATGCCAATAGCCAGACTCTCTCGAGCTGAGTCTCCAGAGAGCTCTTGTTGATGGCGGAGCATCAGGATCATCAGACTTGTGGAGTATG
>PVBE010824074.1_pt1 | contig 14011 bp, 7 predicted proteins | sample 1631181 | NCBI WGS metagenome assembly PVBE01 (sample SAMN08397723, study PRJNA350692) | Marine metagenome, whole genome shotgun sequencing project. | isolation source: water | place: Pacific Ocean | collected 2012-04 | reverse complement strand
TAATAAGTCAGAAAGTCTGCGAGGGGAGAAGGTGGCCGAAGGCCGGATGAGGGGTGGATGATTTCATTTGGCAGTTCGACCCCTCATCCTATCCTTCTCCCCGAGCAGACTTTTTCGCCTTAAAGCCTCTCTTACCTCAAAAGTTAAGATCCGGCCACCTCTTCCTCCGGGAGAGGTCGGTCGCGGTAGCGGCCGGGAGAGGGCGACTTAAGTCAGTGCAGACGATTTCACTCTATTAAACCCGAGAGCCCCTCTCCCGCGGCTGCAGCCGCGACCTCTCCCAAAGGAGAGGTGACATGATGTGAAAACCGCAGCAACCCAATAACTAAAAAGCGAAAGAGTCTGCGAGGGGAGAAGGGATTCGCTACCGGCTTTTCCTCGTAGTCAAAAGCGAAAAAGTCCGGTTAGGATGAAGTTAGCCGCTTGAGCAACCAGTCTCCCATTGTGGGAGACAGCTGGGCAATGGCGAACAGCAGTTTCGCTTTGGCGGGCATGACCAGCTCGGGCCGTCGTCGTTGGCATGCTTGCAGGATTTTGGCTGCCAGCCGAGCGGGCGGGATCCGCTTCAGCTTGACGCCAGCTCCTGGTTCGTTCGCGACGGTCGGCAGATCCGACGTTTGCTCGTTGTATCTCCGGCCGGAATCTTCGCGCGCGATCGGACCAGGGCAAACGAGTAGCACTGAAACCCCTTGGGGGCCGAGTTCATAGCGCAATTGTTGCGAATAGGCCGCCACCGGAAACTTGCTCGCTGGATAGGCCCCCAACAACTGAGACGCGGTTTTGGACGCCAAGGAGCCGACGTTGACGAGGTGCCCGCGGGCATGGATCAAATGCGGTGCGGCGGCACGGCAACATCGAACGGTGGCCAAAAAATTCAGCTCCCAGAGCTCTTGGAAACGCTCGGGCGGCGTTTCGAGTGCGTGTCCTCGATCTGAACAACCTGCGCTGTTAATCAACACATCGATCCGACCGTACTCGGCGATCGTCCGTTCCATCAACGCAGCGACGTGCGCATCACTGGTTACATCGGTTGGCACACCCAGCGCGGTATACCCCTGCTCGGTGATCTCATTGACTGCACGCTGCAACCGCTCGGTATTGCGGGCCGCGAGCACGACGCGCGCGCCCACGGCGGCCAAGGACTCGCTAAGCACGCGGCCCAGTCCTGCCGAACCGCCCGTTACGACGGCAACCTTGTCGGTCCAATACGCCATTAGACGACGATCTCGAATCCTTTGCGCTGGTCCCGTCGCTGCCAGGCGTTCGCGTCGTCGTCACCAACAATCTGCTCGGCCTTGGGATCCCATTGAAAGGCGCGGCCGAGCCGAATGCAGATGTTGGCCAGGTGGCAGGTGGTCATGGCGCGGTGATGCGAAAAGACGTCTGAGATCGGTTCACTTCGGGTTTTGACGCATTCGATGAAGTTGCGCATGTGATGGCCTGTTTGTTTGCCTTTGGACAACGCCGCCAGCAGCTCTTCTGGAAGCGGGTTTTGCGCCAGCTCTTCCACGGGCGATCCGACCAGTTTGCCACGGTTGACGAAGAAGCGGCCCTTGTCTCCTTCGACCAACACGCCATTGTCATGCTCGTCCGTGCGATCCGTGATGATCAGTTCGGTCCCACTGGCAAACGTACAAATGACACGGAATGTTGTGGCAGTGTTGTACTTGTTTGTTTCGGTGGGGTATCCGTCTTCAAAAGGCACGGGGTGGTTCGCCGTACCTTCAAACCGCACGGGGCCTGTGTCCTTCGCGCCCAAGACCCAGTGCGCGATATCCACGTGATGCGCGCCCCAGTCAGTCATCTTACCGCCGGAATACTCGTACCACCAACGGAAGTTTCCGTGGCATCGCTCCTTGATATAATCCACCACTGGTGTCTGGCCGAGCCACGCGTTCCAGTCCAACTGTTTGGGGGCTTCGACGACCTCAAACGGTCCACCCGCAGGTGCGCCGCCGATGATGGCGGTGATTCTCTGAATCTTGCCGACGCGCCCCGCCTGTCCGAGTGCCGCGGCTTTCAGGAACATGTCGTTGTTTTCACTGCGCTGCTGTGTGCCGACCTGAAAGACGGCGCCCGTCTTCTTTGCCACGTGACAGATCTGTTTGCCTTCTTCGATGGTCAGTGTGAGCGGTTTTTCGCAATAGACATCCTTGCCCGCCAGCATGGCTTCGATGGCGATTTTTGAATGCCAGTGATCCGGTGTGGCAATGACGACTGCTTCGACATCTTTGCGGTCGAGCACCTTGCGATATTCCGCGTATACATCCGCCTTACCTGTCGCTAGTTCTTGGTTCGCACCGTCGGCGTGCGAGCGGTCGACATCGCAGACCGCGACAAAGTCGCCAAACTGTTTGGCCCGCCGACAATCGTGTCGCCCTTGGCCGCCCAAACCAATACCGGCGAGCACTAGGCGATCGTTCTTTTCTTTCGATTTGGTATCATCATCCGCGACAACACCGTGGGAGAGGAGACAGGAGATCGATGCGCCTGCCGCAATCGCCGTGGTGTTCTTCAGGAACCGACGGCGTGATTCGTGTGGCGTGGTCTCTTGAGCGGTTGGCATCTCGATTCTCCGAGCGAAGGCGGGGGGATAATCCAGCGACCGGTTAGATAGCATAGCCGAAAGCCTGTCGCGGAGAAAGAATCCTGTGGTCTAGTTGACCGCTCACTTGTTGCTCTGGCTTCTATCTGTACCGCGCCTCCTTGATTTGAAGTCATTACTCGTTCCGTTACGAAGGGATCACGACCTGGGGCTGGCGGAATTGGCCGGTTGCGAAGTGGGCGGGAATGATTTGGGGTGTGGAAAGCGAGAATGACAACCCGATGCGGTGGCGATTGCAGCTACGACTATCGACGGCGCTCTTGCTGGTCGCCCTCAGTGCTGTTGTGTGCGCATGGGTGACGGATCATCGGCAACTGCGCCAAGCTGCCGTATGAGCAGGATGTGCAATAGCAAGTCCCACGCCAGTCATTCGGAGCCAGCACGTTTTAATCACCCACTACCCACGCTACGTCCCTCGCTCACGCGACGGGTTACCGTTTTGTCATCTCGGCGATGTGCTCCCCTTCGCAGGGCCCGCGGACTGAATGAATGCTAACAGGTCGAATACTTCTTCGACCGTGTAAGTATCTAACAGACCGGTTGGCATGGTCGAAATATCCGCGATTCGACGTTCTTCGATCGACAACTTGTCAATCGTATTGACCTTGTCAGGCTTTAGCAGGTTGGGAAGCAGGCGAAGCTGATCGTCCGTTTCTTCGACGACCAATCCCGTCAGCACTCGTCCGTCATCGACCACAATCATCTGCGTCAGAAACTCCTTATGGATTTCTGCGGACGGGTTGACGATCTGGCGCAGCAGTTTTGCACCTCGAAATCGCTTCGTAACTTCTGCCAAATCCGGGCCGTATTTTACTTCTTTGCCACCAATCGCGTGACATCGACTACAGGTCGCTTGTTCAAAAAACAGTTTGCCTCTCTCGATCGATCGACCGGCCAATCTATCCGGCGCCGAGCCGAAGTTATGATGCTGCCACTTCTTGATGAAGCGCCGCTTTGGCGTCGAGTGATTGCTGGCGACGTATTCAAGGATCCGGACGAACATCTGGCCGTCACGATTTCGATCTGGATTCTCGCCAATGAATTCTTTCCAAAGTTGGCCTACTCGAGGTCGGCTTTGCGGAGGCAAACTCGCCATTCGTTTGTCGACATACTCTTGGTGCTTTTTCGGTATATACGCGGTCGGCATTTCCGACTTGTCAATATTCGCGAACAGAGCGATGTTGTTGGACTTCGTGTTTTTCGGAGCAGTTGCCAGATTTCCGACGTTATGAGTTCCGTCATAAGTCTTGGCGACCAATTGAATACCGTCACTGTTCGGCAACGTCTTGGGAAGCGAGATGCGGATCACGGCTCCAACACCACGTTCCATGTGCCGGGCAGGCCCGGACGTGCTGGTCCAAACGTTGCCTTCGTCGTCGAATTCGATCTCGCGCGTGTAGGAAACACGCGTTGGTAACCGAAACTCAACCAATGTTTCGGTCACTGGATCGAATCGGTTGATTGTGTCATTGCCAGTCCCACAAATCCAAACGATACCCTTGGAATCCACGTTCAAAGCGTAGGGAATTTGGTTTTCCGCGTCCGGCAGTTCGTAGACAGTCCACTTCTCGGTGTTCGGATCAAACCTGCCAAACACGCCCGAACCGAACCCGGGAACCCAAACCACTCCATCGGGGGCAACGTGCAAACGCCTGGGGCCGCGGAACGGCGGGTTCCATTCTTTGATAGCACCATCGGCCGCCTTTGGGTCGATTCGGCCAATGCGATTCCCGTTCAGCTTAGAATACCAAATCATACCGTCGACGGGTGAGTAGTCCAAACCATAGGGTGTGATGCCCCGCGACTCGCCACGTCCAGCTCCGATCGCCTGGCCAGCACTTAACAGCCTGTATTCCTTGACGACATGCGTTTTCGGATGAATGGAGAAACAAGAGTTGGATCCCGCGTCGGTGTACCAAATCAAACCCTCGGGATCTTTCGGATCGATGCGCAACGTGTGGGGGTAGTTGCCGCGTTTCTTTGGCGCTTCGGCGCTACTGTAGACTTCAAACTTTTTCGTCTCGATGTCAAAGCGAGCCATCTGGCCGCTGGCGCACATCGTCGTCCACAGGCTGCCATCATTAGCTGTTTCGATGGAGTGAGGTGCGTAGGTTCGCGGCGGGAACTTGATGATTGTCTGTTTGCCTGAAGTGGGATCCAAGGCAATCATGCGGTGCTTGCTGATGTTGACCGCGTAGACTTGTCCGTCTCGACCGATTTCTAAGTCATGAAAGGAACCTTGCAGCGGTTTGTCCATTTCCCACATCGTGATAGTTGCGGCGGTCGCCATTCCCGTCGGTGCCGGCGGCGGACCAAATGTGGGCCACTTGTCCACCGCATCGTCTTTGTAGGTGTTCATCAGACGTGCGATGATGGTGTCCTGAGTATGCGGATACAGGCCGCCAAACCCATCCATCCGACGCAACATGGTTTCCCAATCAACCGGCTTTTCAGGAGTGCGGAACCCAACCGTCCCGATCTGGTGACAGTACGAGCACATCATTTTGAAATTCAGTTTGTCGCGAGGATTGTCGAAGGCAAGCATGCTGAACGCACTGCTGGCCGGACGTTGTACTTCCAGTTCGTCGCCGACAGCAGGGCGAGTTTGGACCACCATGTCGTGGGTACCTGCGGCGACTCCGCTGCTCCATTCATCCGCGAGTCCCATCAGCCGAGTGCGAATGCTGTGGTCAATGTTCCGCAAGCCGGATATCTCAAACGCACCATCTTTCTGTGTAAACACGGACGTCCATTTTCGGTGTTCAGCGTCGATGGCAGACACCATGACACCTTCGATGGGTTTGTCAGACTGGTCGACGACTTTCCCACGAATCGTTTCGGCGTCAATCGGTCCGCTGAATAGAAAGAGTGCCAAAACGAATCCGGCGAGTGATATAAAACGTTGTTTCATCGAGTTTTCTCCAATTGCTCTCGGTTGCAGGCCGTTAACGATTTCATGGTTCATCCGATTCTTCCGAGCCGTAGTGAAAAATGATTGCCCGCGGGGAGGTCGCGCAGTTCTTGGGGTGTTTGTAGCGAGTTGCAACACACTCCCGCTTGGCCAGACTTTTTCGCTTTGGAGGTTTAGGAGAGCCTTGAACATGTCCTTCTCCCATCGGGAGAAGGTGGCCGAAGGCCGGATGAGGGGTGGTTGATTTCATTTGGCAGTTCGCCTCCTCATCCTATCCTTCTCCCCGAGGGGAGAAGGGACTCGCTGCCGGCTTTTTCTCGTAGTCAAAAGCGAAAAAGTCTGTGCGGCGAGAGGGTCGGACGCGCAGCGGCCGGGGAGGGTTTTTTCACCACAGCGACGATCGTTGAAGCTCCCGGCCAAGCGTACTACCCCTTTCCGGCCCTGGCGGGCCGACTCTCCCGGAGGGAGTTCCGTGAGTCTGCGTCGTCGACACGGTTTTCAAGACAGTAGAGTGATTTCCAACCGCGAAGAAATAGTTGTCGCCCTGCAATCGCCGGTGAGGCGCTGAATTCGTCGTCCAGCTTGTTCGTCACCAGGACTTCCAACTTGTTGGAACATTTGAGCACAACCGTCGCGCCATTGCGGCCGGTGAAGTAAACGAGTCCGTTTGCGCCGACGGGTGACGAGTAGATGTTTGATACTCCTGGAATCCGACTTCGTTTCAGTAGCGTCTCACCTGTTCGCGAATCCACGGCCGTCAGAATCGCTTGGTTCGACTGTGAGAAGTACAGCACTCGGTCGTAAAGCACTGGAGAGGGGACGTACGGAGTTCCCTTGTCTTTTGACCAAACAGTTTTGTCAGAATGCGAAATGTCACCCCTGGCGTTCAGCGGCAGGGCAAGCAGCGAGTAGCCCTCGTAACCGCTCATACAGTACACGACGTCGCCATCGACGACCGGGCACGGAATGACGTTGCCGGTCAGCCCGCTGCATTGCCAGATGATGTCGCCGCTATCGAGGTCGTAACTGCGAATCATGTTCGAGGCGGCAGTGATGACTTGTGTCTTACCGCTATGTTCGACGATTCTCGGTGTTGCCCAAGCGTTTGGTTCGTCGCGGTCCTTCATCCACAACGATTTGCCAGTTCGTGCGTCGAGCACCTCGATGCTGGACTGTCGCGCATGGTCGCGGACGATCACGAGCTTGCCCTGATGGAATACGGGAGAACATGCTTCGCCCAGACTGGCCCCAACGTAGGCTTTGCCAAGATTACGTTCCCACTGTTTCCTTCCATCGAGGTCATAGCAATGCATGCCCGCGGAGCCGAACCAACAGTAGAGACGCTCGCCATCGGTGGTCGGTGACGCGGAGGCAAAGTCGGCGTCGTGATGCGTGCCCTCGTGAGGCACGTGCTCGCTTGCCGTCTGACGCCAGAGTTCTTCGCCCGTATTTCGGTCGAGGCACAAGACTTCGAATTTGTAAAACGTATTGGGGTGCTTAATTCCGAATACCCGTTTTGGCTGGTCTTCCGGCTTGGGACGCGATGGATCGACGCGACCGGCGTTGATCGCTGTCAACAAAAACACTTTGTCGCCCCAAATAATCGGCGATGCATTCCCCTTCCCATTGATCGCGACTTTCCAGCGGACGTTCTTGTCTTCACTCCACTCAACCGGAGGTTTCGCGGCGCGACTGACGCCGTTGGCTTCCGGGCCTCGCCATTGATGCCAGTTCGATAGTCGCCTTTCGCTCCGCGAAAGTGGCGTTGGCTTGTTCTCGCTCTTGGAAGGATCTCTTGCGCTACTTTCGCGGAGCGAAAGGCGACTCTGAGACCAATCCGGAGCTTCCTTCAGCACGTCGGCGTTGATCGCCAGCACCTGTTCTTTCAAGCGGTTGGTCACTTCGGGTAACCGTTCGGCGATATTCTGTTGTTGGTTTGGGTCGGTCGACAAGTTGTAAAGTTCGAATCTCGATATGCCGCCCGAGCCTTCTTTGATGAGCGGGATCCACGCTTCCTGGAACGTATTCAGAGTTACAAACTTACCACGCAGGCGATTCCATTCAGGCGTTTTGATTTCACTGTTGTACGCTTTGTGCCAAAGCTCAGACTGCGTCAACTTGCGGTCGTGCTTCTTCTCGAGGATGACTTTCATCTCATCCATGACCGCTCGAATGGTGGCTTGGTCCTTGGGGTACTCCATTTTTCGGTAGCCGACTAGCGAGTACTTGCCATTGCGAATCACGACAATCGGTTGACTTGTTGGAGAATGCCAGGTTAGCGGTTGGTGACGTTTGAATTCCCCCGGCTTGCCAGTGAGCAGCGGAGAAAGGTCGGCTCCGTCGAGATGCACACCGTCCGGTTTTTCGATCCCTGTCAGGCCGCAAATCGTTGGCAAGAGGTCGACGGCGCCTGCGGGTGTATCTTCAATCCGACCGCCCTTGATGCGTTTTGGCCAGTAAACGATGCCCGGCGTGCGAATCCCACCTTCGAACAGTGACCCTTTATTACCCCGCAAACCACCGTTTCGATCCGGCCGGTAACTGCCGTGATCAGAGGTGTAGATGATGATCGTGTTTTCAAGTGAACCAATGTCCTTGAGCTTCTTCAGCAGTCGATCGATGGCGCGGTCCGTATTGTCGATCGTGCCCGAGTAGATCGCGGCGGGATCGTTTTGATCACCATACTGCGAAACAATGTTATCCGGAGCCGCGAGGGGAGCGTGCGGTTCGTGAAACCAGATGTTGAGAAAGAACGGTTTCTCCGCATCACGCTTCTCATCTAGCCAGGTAATCGCTTCATCCACTACAAGCTGGCAGGCGTATCCCTTGAGCTCCCCGACTCGTTCCCGGTTGCGCCAGAAGTTGCTCGGGTTGCGATGACTTGGCGCGGCGTTCAAGTCGGTCGCAAACCAGTAGTCGAATCCGTGTTCGTCGATCCACGGTTTCTTCATCCCGCGAAACGGTGTTCCCAGATGCCACTTGCCGAGATGAACCGTGTCGTAACCGTTCGCTTTCAGAAGCTCGGCAATCGTCACCTCGCTTTTGCGAAGGTGCATGTTGTGAATATGGTCCTGAATGACCGTGTAGACTCCCGTCCTCAAGTGATGACGCCCTGTGAGCAGTGTGGCTCGCGCTGGCGAGCAAACCGGAGCTCCCGAATGAAAATCGGTGAAGCGGACGCCTTTCGAACCCAGCTCGTCCAGCGCTGGTGTCTTCACCGGTCCGCCGTCACAGCCGATGTCCTTCGAGCCTAGGTCATCGGCGAGCAGAACGACGATGTTGGGACGCTGGCCGGCAGCCGCCGTCGCCAACAAGACCAAATACAAATAACTGCAAAAAAGTGGGCGAATCAGTCGCATTGAATACTCGCAATATGTGGTTGGACAGTTTTTCTTCGTGTTCAATATCGAGCCTAAAAACCGACACGAACGATCGGGCGTTCCTTATTCACTGCTTCTCCGTGCGTTGGTTCTTCCGCCCGCCGTGTTCTCGCAGCAACTTGCCAATTCTAGGTCGTTCGCGCTGGATGCGAATCAGATCCAACTCGATGCGCACCGCACTGGCGATTCCCTCGTATAGGTTCACCAAACCATCGTTCCAATCGCCCGATACCACGTCGACTGGTGTTTCTCCGCGGTTGTTTTTCTGCGTGACCGAACCGCCTTTGTCCAGCAGTAGTTGCGCGATTTCCGTGCGGCAAAGGAAGGCTGCAACGTGGAGCGGTGTATTGCCGTCGTTGTTGTTGGCGTCAACTTTTGCCCCACGCTCGAGCAGGTATTTGGCGATGTCGAGTTGTCCATGAAGTGCTGCGGTGCTGAGCAATGTCGAGCCACCTTCGCCCTGCCGATCGTTGATCCGCCCTGCATCGCCAAGCCGCTTCTTGGTTTCTTCCAAGTTGCCTTTGGCGACGGCTCTTGCCAATGCGTCTCTAGGGCCAATATGCGGTTCATCGATGTTGCGTTTCAATTCCGCAGCAGCCTCCGCGTCCTTGGCGACATGGAAGATAAAATCGTTACTGAATAATCCGTTCTCCGACTGGACTTGCAACAGGTGCATACCGGGCGAAGGTAGCAAATCCAGTGCAATCAGGACTTTCTCTTGTTCGTCCTCTTCCAGCATGATGGAACCGTCCACACGACGCCCGTCGACATATACGCTTCCATACTGGTCGAAGTTGCGGCCGCTGACGGCCATGGTGCTCTTGCCTTCATGCAGGATCGGGAATTTCTGTCGCCCCCGTTGTTCGTGGATCGAACCCAGCATCCACAGGGCTGGTTGCGGGGATTCGACGTCGGCGTTCTCACCATGTCTTCCCGTAAATGTGCCCACGAATTTACCATCGCCAGCCAGCGACACGAGTTGTTCGCGGGTGAATGAGGCGTGATCGTGAGCCTTGCTCACGTAGACGCCGCCTTGAAACTCAGGATCGAATTGCAACTCGGCAGATTTTGAACTCGACTCGTCAATGAAAACGCCTTCGGCTTCGAGCACTACGCCGCCTTCCGCGGCGGAGACTTCTAAAGCATTCAACAGATCGGCTGACAACGCTTCTTTCACCGATGTCGCGTTGAGCGTCACCTGGCGGGCGAAGGAACCGGAAAACCCGGTGCTTCCTTCCACCACCATATTCCAGACGGGGTTGAAACGACGGCGCCCGCCCCAGGAAAACCGCCAAATCTCTTCTTCGGGCTGGCCACGTTCCGCGACGTTACGATAGAACGGAAACTCAATGATATTCAGCCGGCCTTGAGGCAGAATCAGGAAGCGGTCGTACGCGCCGCGCCAGGTGGGCGCTTCCATGCCAGTGCCCGGCGTGTTCGTGCTCACCATAAACGGCATGCGGTGGCAGTTGCCGCACACATTCGGACGCGATTTCGTGGGGTCGTTGTCCCCTTCGATGTGAAACAGTTTGTAGCCCTGTTGCGCGGTTTCCGACAAAACGTTGTCATAAGCACGGCGCTGCGCGGGTGGGAAAGGTACGCTGAGCAAATACCTCGCCAGGTCGTCGCGCTCCGCCGCCGTAAGCGCGCCGGGCTTGCCTTCGTCGTTGACCGCGTCGTTTCCATGCGCCCGCAGGGTGTTGGCCAGGCTGGCGTCGACCAGATGCCGTGTGCTGGTCGTTTGGTCCTCAATATCCGCGGTGGGCTCGACCGACGCGCGGATATTCGCGCTGTTGTTGCCGCCGTAGGGATCGCCAAGTACGCCGTCCCAGTGGAATGGGGCGGTATCGCGCAGACCCCGCACCGGCATCGTGGATCGGGGCATGATTTGATTGCCTCTCGTGACGATCGGTGTCTTCAGTACCCACAGCAATTGGTCGGTGTTGCCGTCGGGATGACAGCTTTCGCAGGAAAACGTGCCGGTCGACGAAGCATCGGCATCGTTGAACCAAGTGCGTCCCAGCTTGACCTGCCGATGCGTGGGATCTTCCAGCTTGACGAATCCGGCAACCTTCGGGCGGGCCGTGTTGGATAAATCAATCAGCGAGACCGTGTTGGCGATGGCATTGTAGACCCAGGCCCGCGCCGGTTTTCCATCGTCGGTGTTTTCGAGTGCGATCCCGCGTGGCACCGCCCCGACCGGGATGCGTCCAAGCACTTCGCCGCTTTCTGCATCGACGGTAAACAGCTTGTCGGAGCCAGCAGCGACGGCGATCAGGGTCGAGTCGTCATCGCTGATCTGAACTGCGTACGGCGTTGCCAGAGCCATGCCCTTTTCGGGATGCTTCGGCGGCAGCGGCTCCAGGTTGATGAACTCCGGCTTTCGGACCGAACCGTCTTGGAAACCAAGCTTCGTGATCTGGTTCAGAAACGCACGATTCTCCATTTCCTTCATACCATGCTTCTTGGTGCCCGCGCGGCCGTTGGCGTCGTTGCGCGCGTCGGTCTGAGCGATGAACACGCGGCCTGCTGAATCGACCGTGAGCCCGTAAAGCAACGTGCCCAGTGTGTCGACCGTTTCGACCAGCTTGTCGGTCTTGGTATCAAACACGAACAGGTCGTGATCCGGCACATCCGGATGCTTGACGATGTCGGTCACGTGTCCCAGCGATAGGACATTGTTGACGCGAATGGAATGTTCCCAGGCGTCAAACGTCACCAGATCGCCGTCAATGTCATCGTTAGAACCTCCGGAGAGTTGCGTTTTGTTATTCGACTCGAACGGGATGACATAGAGTCGGTCGCCGTGAACCGCAATCGCCCGCGGGTCCTGAGCGGCGATCCTGAGCCGCTCGCGCACTTTGCGTGTAGCCACGTCGACAACGGCGATCTGGTTTTCCGATGACAGCGCGACATATGCTTTGTCGTTGCCAGCGAATGCAATGCCGATTGGTTCATCAAATGTGGTCGCCTTCGTCTTTGGGTCGAACTGCTGAATCGTGGCCACGACTTGCAGGTACTTTGAGCTGCCCGGGGCGTTGTCGATGACGCTGACCGAATCCGAAACGTGATTCGACACCCAGACTTCCTTGCCATCTGGCCGCACGGCGATGCTGACCGGGTCGATGCCAACGTGAATGCGGGATCGGACCTTCCGAGTCTTCGCGTCGATTACGTCGACGGTGTCTGCCGGGGTATTCACCACAAAGACATCGCCGCCGTTGATAGCAATCGGTGACGCATGCGGGCTCGCAAACGTTGGATGCCCGATACGCAGAGGCCTGCGGGGCGAGTCGCCCCGTTTCCTAGCCGAGGCAGAAGCGGCCGAAGCTCCAGGTTCTGAGCCAACGGGAATAACGATGGCGCTGAGAAAGGCTGCGCACAGCAATATCGCAACGAGGCAAGTCAAACGGCTTCTTGTCATCTTGAGAGTTCCTTATCTATATCTACATATTTCCCAGGTCGCTTCTCTCCAGCTTCGCTGCGGTCTCCGGCGGCGTTGCCCCGGAAGTGTTCGGCGTTGGTTTTCGGCAGCCATTTTTTGAGATTGGCTTTCGCGACTGCGAACCGCGCGTCATCAGCGAGGTTCTTCCACTGATGCCGGTCGGCTTGCGCGTCGTAGAGTTCCTCTTTTCCGTCGCTATAGTGGATGTAATGAAACTCCCGTGTGCGAATCGCGTGATTCGTGCCGTGCCAGTGAGGCGAATGCGTGATGATCGCCGGCCAGGGCCAATCGGCGTTCGGGTCGCTGACGAGTGGCACGAGGCTGCGGCCGTCGAGCCCTGAACGTTTCGGCAAACCGCACAGTTCGATCAACGTCGGATAGAGATCGACCAGGCTGACCGGATTCTTGCAGGTCTTGCCATTCGCCGGCGCGCCGGACGGCAGCTTGCCCGGTGCGTAGATGATGAGCGGCGTGCGGGTCGTCTGTTCCCAGAGCGCCGACTTGGCAACGTGGTCCTTGTCGCCGATATGATAGCCGTGGTCGCCCCAGAGCACGACGATCGTGTTTTCCCGACACGGGCTACGTTCGAGTGCATTCAGAACGTGCCCCACACAGGCATCGGCGAACGAACTGGCAGCGAGGTACCCCTGCACGGCCTTCTTCCACTGGCCGCTGCGCCGGATGATGCCAAATTCCTTTCCGGCCATCGCGCGGCCTCTGGGCGGAATGTCCGCGAGGTCGTCCTCGAGATACGGCGGCAACTGAACCTGATCGATCGGGTGCATGTCGAAGTACTTCTGCGGCGCGTACCACTGCAGGTGCGGCCGGTAGATTCCGCATGCGAGAAAGAACGGCTTGTCGTGCTGCCGATTCAGGAAGTTTGCGGCACCCTCGGCCGTCCTCCAGTCGGCCGTCTCTTCCGTGGATTGCTCGATCGGCGACCAGTCCATCAATCTCGCAAGAATCTTGTTCGTGAAAGCGTCACGCATCCCGTGTCGGTAGCGGTCGCCGTCAGGCGGGAATGCAGTCCCTGTACTTGTCGAGTATTGTCGATCCCACGCTTCTGGATCCGACCACTTTCCGTGCGCCTGGTGATAGATCTTGCCGCCGGTCCACGCGATGTATCCATGCTTGCGAAAGTACTGCGGAATGGAGACCCAGTCCTTCAACTTCGGAAGATCGCGGAACCAGTTCAGATTGCCGTAGATCCCGGTCGTCGACGGCCGGAGTCCGGTCATGATCGCAGTACGCGACGGATGGCACAGCGGCGCAGCGCAGTAAGCCTGCTCGAACAGCACGCCCTTCTTCGCAAGTCTGTCGATATTCGGTGTCTTCGCCTGAGCGTGCCCGCCGAGGCAGCCGACCCAGTCGTTCAGATCGTCGACGGCGATGAACAGGATGTTCGGCCTGTCGATCGTGACGGCGGCGAAGGCCCGCTCGTTCAACAGAAAGAAAGCGACGAAGAGTGCCATCGCCGAGAGGCCTGCGAGTCGCGTGGATCGTCGCATCGTTGGTTCGAACTCCGTTGGAATCACTGACTACCGGCAGAGCCGGTAGTATGAGGAAGGCCCCTGAAAGGGGCCGACGACGGTAACTCGCACCTCTCCCGCTTGCGGGAGAGGTCGGACGCGGTAGCGGCCGGGAGAGGGTTTCTTGCGTCGCTGACCCAC
>PVBE011882375.1_pt1 | contig 14012 bp, 11 predicted proteins | sample 1631181 | NCBI WGS metagenome assembly PVBE01 (sample SAMN08397723, study PRJNA350692) | Marine metagenome, whole genome shotgun sequencing project. | isolation source: water | place: Pacific Ocean | collected 2012-04 | reverse complement strand
ATGCCAAAATGTGTTCCGGGTCGTACATCGTTTTTCCTCCAAAATGAACGAAGCTTAGACAACTTTTGTCCATTTTAGACCAGATTAACGACGTACGGCCTTTCTACGTCAGCCGATTATGAAACTGGGGATCGTTGAGCGCAGCGATACGCGCCATTTACTACGGCTCTGAAGGTGTCGTATACTGGGGGGGAGAGTGTTTGATGGGCTCATGGACCGAAAGGAATAGCGTGTTTGGCGATGTCGATATGGGAGTGGCGGCGGTGCGGTATTTGTCTCTCTTGTTCGCGCTGTGCGTTCACGAGGCGGCGCACGCTGCCATGGCCTACTCGCGCGGCGACGATACGGCCTACCACCTAGGGCGGCTATCGCTCAACCCCCTTGTGCATATGGACTTGTTGGGCACGGTCATCATGCCTATTCTCATGATGACTACAGGGTTTCCATTTCTTTTCGGCTGGGCCAAACCCGTCCCATTCAACCCGAGAAACTTGAAGGACATGCGCAAGGATCCCGTGTGGATTGCGATAGCCGGCCCCGCTTCAAATCTATTGATGGCTATCGTGGCCGTGTTCGTTGCGCGGATCGTGTTTATGGCGTACGGCGGTGTGGAGCTGGCGCCGGATCTTCTATTTACGTTTCTGGCTACTTTCGTGATAATCAATTTCTTCCTGCTGTTCTTCAACATGATTCCCGTTCCCCCGCTCGACGGGCACTATGTGTTGAACTACTTCCTTCCGCCCGAAGGCCAGCGCTTCATGCAACAGGTCGGACCCATGGGGATCATCATCGCTCTGCTTGCGTCGCGTTACGTCCTATTCACTGACAATAGCCCGGTGTTCCGTGTGATCGGGACCGCCCTGGAATTCATGATTGGCGCTTGAGCGGACGGAGAGCGGCGTTTACTGTGCGGCGAGGATGGCTATGTCGCGGGAGAGTTCGAGGACGCTGTCGGCTTCGGTGCCGTCGTAGTAGCCCCGGATGACGCCTTCGCGACCCACGAGGATGAGCCGTTCGCTGTGGATGAGGGGATCGTCCATTGAACCCACTTTGAAACCGGTGACTGCCACGTCGTGGATATAGGGCAGTGCGCCGGTGAGGAAATGCCAGCGGCCGGTGTCGGCGCCGAATCGTTCGGCATATTCGGTCAACACTTCGGGGGTGTCCCGTTCGGGATCGACGGTAATCGATACAAACTCCACGCCGCCCCGCCCGCTATACGCGCGGTGCAGGCCCGCCATATGGTTGCTTAGGATGGGGCAAATGCCGGAGCAGTTCGTGAAAATAAAATCGATCACATAGATCTGGCCATCCAGGCGTTTGCTATCGAAGGCCACGCCGCCGCTGTCGGTAAGGGAGAACTCGGGCGCCTTTCCCAAATCGGGGAGCGCGGCCTCGTCGGCGATGGGGCGGGAGGCGGATTTCAAAAAACGTTCGAGGGTGAGCGCGGTAAGCATGAGGATACCTGCCAAGACCAATACGCTGCCTACGAGGGCGGATTTTCTCACGGCCATTAGATTTGAACGCTCCGTTTATTTCTCGGGCCCCTCGCCGAAGTAATCATCTAGAACCTCGAATCCGCGATGAAGAGCAGCAACAGGCCCGGCAGATAAACGAGTGAGGTCCGCAACACCAAACGCGCAGCCTCGTCCGTCCTGCGGACACTGAGCAAAAGATCCGAAGCCAGCATCGCCGTTCCTAGCGCGAGCGCCCCCGCGAAATAAATCCATCCCGACATGCCCGACAGGGTCGGCAAGAGCGACGCGGGAATGAGCAGTAATGAGAAGAAGATTCCCTGCCGGATGGTGCGCTCTTCGCCGTTCTTTACTGTGGGCAGCATCTTGAGTCCGGCGCGCTTGTAATCGCTGCGCCACATCCAAGCAATAGCGAAGTAGTGGGGGTGTTGCCAGATGTAGAGGATAAGAAAGAGTATCCAAGCGCCAGCGCCGATGTCGTTCGTAGCCCCGGCCCATCCGATCATCGGAGGAAGCGCGCCGGGAATTGCGCCGACAGAGGTGTTCAGCCAAGTAAAGCGTTTCATCGGCGTGTACACGAGGACATAGAGGAAGGAACTCAACAAGGCTAGGAACGCGGCGAAGATATTCACGGCTCCCAGCAAGAGGAACACGCCACCGACGCACATGGCCGTGCCCATATATAAGGCGGCTTGCGGGGTAACGACCCGGGACGGGAGCGGGCGGTTTCGCGTGCGCTCCATGAGCGCGTCGGTGTCCCGCTCCAAATATTGATTGAGCACGGACGCGCCGCCACCGGATAGCGCGGTGCCCAGTAATACGTAGAATAGGGTGGCGTAATCGTGGATGCCTTTTCCGCCCAAAAAATACCCGATAAGCGTCGTAACGAGGACCATGGCGGCTATTCTGGGCTTAGTCAATTCGATATAGGTAGCGATTGCGCTCTTCATGATTTCCGCGCCTCTGTCTCAACTCAAGTTAACGCCCTCTTCAGTGCACCGTCCACTTTTGCGGCCCTTTGCTCGCGAAAGCTCAGCGGACATGCCCGCAACGCAAGCAACGTGGTCAAACCCAACAGCGCGGCCCCCGTCGCTACGTGAAGACTCGTGATGACCGGCACCTTCGCCGTTAATACGGTGGCCGCTCCCAGCGTCAGTTGCGCCGCAAGTAGCAGGATTGTCAGCACGGCGCACCGCCACGACTTGGTATCGGCGCGCCGAGCGCGGTACGTGGCCACTCCTGCTATGGCCACGGCGGCCGCCACCGCCACCGCTCCCAAACGGTGAGCGAAATGGATGGCCACTTGGCCCAAGGTTGCGTCGGGCAGCGGCTGGTTATTTACGATGCCTTTCTCCCAGCGCCAATCGTTAATCCAGTCTAGCATGTCGGCGTTGAATAAGGGGAGGATCCGGCCGCCTGTGGTGGGAAAATCCGGGATGGCTAAACCGGATTCCGTATGACGCATCAACGCGCCCAAAAGCAACTGAACATAGATCGTGGCGACGAGAAACAAGGCCGGCTTGGCGAGAGGAGTGCCGCCTGAGGTTTCGGTCTTGGCGGCGCGCGCTGCCCGTTCTTTCGATTGGGAGTAGGCGATAAATATGGTGATCATAAAGAAAGTCTGGGCGAGCATGGCGTGGGATACGGAAATGGGAGTGGGCAGGAAGAAGAGCACCGTTAATCCGCCGAGAACGCCTTGGGCGATTACCGCGCCGAGAGCCGCGCAGCCGAGCGCCTTGACCCACCTGCGCGTATCGCTCATGCCAAGCCACGCCGCCGAAACGATGCTCAACAGTCCCACGAGCGAGGCCACCAAGCGATGCAGATGTTCATGAAAAATGCCGCCCACCATTCTCGACCACTCAAAGAGAAACATATTGACGCCATAGGTCGTCGGCCAATCGGGCACGGAAAGGCCCGCGCCATTACTCTTCACCTGCCCACCCAGGAAGATCAGGCCGAGCGTAGCGAAAACGACTATTTTGGTAAAAAGCCGCAACGGAGCCGGCGATATGTGGGGGGCGTGCGCGTTCATAGAGAGAAGTAAAACGGCCTCCGGGGGGAATTCAAATCCTAAACGCGGATCCCGTAAATCGTGACGCCACAGCCCGCGAGTGGGACCAAGATCCGCTACTATACCAAATGGAGCCGGTCCGGCGCGAAAGCCAAGCTCAAGGTGAATCGCTCTTTGAGAATGCGGGCGCGAGCCAGTGAGCGACAGGCCGCCCAAAAACGCTGGTCTCGAAGATTCTAGGGAATCCCTTCCTTTGTCTTTACGTTATTTGAGAAGAAGGCAGCATATTCGTGGTACAATCTCTGACAGAGACTGAGGGCGTGGCCGACCATGGGTGAAGAGTACCAAGTTACTTGTTACCACTGTGACAAGCCGCTACAAGGCGATCCACCGATGGAGTTCGCCGCCTGGAATGAGGATCGGGTCAAGCAGACTGGCGTATGGGTCTTCGCGCATTCCGATTGCCACCAACGTTCGCTAGAAGCCATCCCCCTCGACTCGGCGGTTTGACATACCAATCTGTCGCCTTTCGCAAGCCCCGAGCAGAGGGGCGGCCATTACTTAGGGATGTGGCCGAAATTGCCTTGCCAAGTCCCCTACCTTCTTCTAGCGGGCTTTCGGCGCTGCTTCTTTTGCCCTTTGTTCGGATCGACCCTCGCCTCTACCATGTCGCGCGCGGCGTGGATCCGCTTGGTAATCAATTCGGCGGGAATGTCTTCCATAAAACGGCTGGTGACGGACATGCGTTCGCGCCCGTGCTTGACGCGGGCGTGGGCCTCGAACAAGGTCAGGTGCCGTTTCGCGCGCGTCATAGCCACATAGAACAGGCGCCGTTCCTCGTCCAAGGAGTTCTCCTTGAGACTGCGCTCGTGGGGGAGTAGCCCTTCTTCGACCCCGGCCACGAATACGAAGGGATACTCTAGCCCTTTTGCGCTGTGGATGGTTTGGAGCGTGACCGCGTTCTGGCGGCCTTCGTCCTTGGATTGGCGGCCCTCGTCGCCGTTGAGCGAGCTCTGGTCGAGGAAATCATGGAGGCTCGACTTTCCCGACTCGCTCTCGTACTGCTCGACCGCCTTCACGACGGTCTCGACGTTTTCCCACCGGAAGTCCGCCTGCTCTCGAGTCTTGGATGTCCGGTTAACTTCGTCGCGGTAATCGATAGCGTTGACCAGGGAACGAATATTGTCCGAAAGCGATAGGCCGTCCGCGCGAAAGAGCCGCCTGTGTCGGTCGACGATCTCCATAAACTCCGTTACCCCTTGCCGAGCACTTGGCGAAAGCTCGCCCGCGCTCAGCATATCGCGAAGGCCCGCGTTAAACGGGACGTTCGACTCCTTGCAGCGGCGGTGAACGGCCATGAGGGAGGCGTCGCCGACGCCGCGCCGCGGCACGTTGATCACGCGCAGCAACGACGCCTCGTCGCGCGGATTCGCCAAGACCTTGAGGTAGGCGACGATGTCGCGGACTTCGGCGCGCTCGAAAAAATCTTGCCCCCCGATGACGACATAGGGCCGCCCGGCTTGGCGCAAGGCCAACTCGAAGGGGCGCGACTGAGTGTTCGAGCGGTAGAGAATGGCGAAGTCTCCGTTTCGCGCTCCCGTCTTTCCAATGATGTGATCGAGCCACGCCACGGCCATCTTGGCTTCGTGGTCGTCGTCGCCCGTGACGAGCCAGTCGATCGGCCGCCCCTCTCCAACGTCGCTCCACATCTTCTTTTCTCGGCGCGCGCCGTTGCGCGAAATGACTGCGTTGGCCGCGCGCAGGATAGTCCGGGTCGACCGGTAATTCTGGTCGAGCGTAACGATCTTGGCGGCGGGGTAGTCCTTCTCGAAGCGGAGAATATTACGCACGTCCGCGCCGCGCCAGCCATAAATGGATTGGTCGTCGTCACCCACGACGCAGAGGTTCGAGCGCTTTTCGACGAGGCGGCGAATCAAGTCGTATTGAACCGGATTCGTGTCCTGGTATTCGTCGACCATCACGTAGCGGTATTTCTTCTGGTAGACCGAAAGGATGCGCGGATGTTCGTTCCACAAACGCAACGTCAAGCTGAGGAGGTCGTCGTAATCGACGGAATTCGCGGCGCGGAGAGCGGATTCGTAGCGTTCGTATACTTCAGGCATCCATGTCTCGTACTTCTCCGCCGCCCCCTCTTTTAGCGCCTCCGCGGAGTCCCCTTCGACGCGCCCCTTCCGCAAGCTTATCTCGGCGCGGAACATGGCCGGGCTGAACCTCTCCCCCACGCCTTCTATGTCGTCCAAGACGTGGCGCAGCAACGTCCGCGAGTCGCCCTTGTCGGCGATAGTGAAATTCTTGCGGTAACCGAGAAGCTCGATGTGCTTGCGGAGGACCTTCAAGCAGAACGAATGGAAGGTCGATATCTCGATATCTTTGGCGGCCCTCTTGCCGACCAAGGAGGCGGCGCGTTCGCGCATCTCGAGGGCGGCCTTGTTGGTGAAGGTGACGGCAAGAAGTTGGCTGGGGGCCGCGAGCTTCTTCTTGAGGAGATAGGCGATGCGCCGCGTAACCACGGTCGTCTTTCCGCTCCCTGCGCCAGCTACGACAAGTACCGGACCATCGGCGGTCAATACGGCGGCCTGCTGCTGGGGGTTCAGACCGCTGAGATAGGAATTCGTTCGGGACAATTTGCCTGCCTTGCCCGGCATAGCCGGAGAATTCAATGTTTTCGTTGCCGAGAAATAGTTGCGAGGCGCCCTGCTACACCAAGAAGGCGTAGCGGCACGTCAAGGCAGCCGCGATGGCATACATGATGGGATGGACATCTTTGGGTTCGCCCGCGAGGATCTTGATGACGGTGTACGAAATGCATCCCATCGCGATGCCCTCGGTGATGCCGAATCCGAAGATCATCATGGTGATGGTGAACATCGCGGGCAACCCTTCGGTGATTTTCTGCCACTTGATGTCGCGGAGGGGACACAGCATCATGAATCCGACGATGATGAGGGCTGGCGCCACGCCGGGATACATGGCGACGAAGGCGTTTTCGATTCCGATTTCGGAGTAATACGCGGGTCCCACGTCCGCGCCCACGGTCTGAATGAATGGCGATAGCGCCATGGCGCCCAGAAAACACACGCCGGTGACCACGGGAGCCAAGCCTGTGCGCGCCCCCGCCGCGATTCCGGTAGCGCTTTCGATATAGGTGGTTACGGTCGAGGTGCCCAACAGCGCGCCGACGACCGAACCGGACGCATCGGCGAAGAATACTTTCCCCGCGCCGGGCACGTTATCGTGTTCGTCGGTGAAGCCAGCCTGTTTGCTCAGGCCCACCAGAGTCCCCACAGTGTCGAAGAGGTCGAGGAAGAAGATGACCAAAATACCGATGAGGGCGTCCTGCCAGCGTGCGGCAAGTTCGGAGAAACCGAATTGCATCATCGTCGATGTCGAGAGTGGGACCGTTTCGCCGGGGCGGCTCAACACGCCTGTGAGTACGCCCACAATGCATGCAGCAAATATGCCAACCAGAATGGCCCCGCCTACCTTGCGAGCCACGAGCGCCACCATGATTGCCAGACCAAACAGGGCCAACAACGGGGGCCCGGCGTTCAAGGGGCCGAGGGTGACCATGGTAGTGGGATCTAACACGATGATGCCCGACCATTGCAGGCCGATAAAGGCAATGAACAGGCCAATGGCCGGCCCAATCGCATTGGCGAGACATGAGGGCAGAATGCCGATAATCTTCTCCCGCACGCCGAAGAGCGAAAGAACCAAGAAGATGACGCCGGATATAAATACGATCGCCAGTCCCGCGCGCCACGAAAACTGCATGGCGCCGCAAATCGTAAAGGCAAAAAGGAAATTCTGGCCCATGCCCGGGGCGAGGGCGAACGGGAAGTGGGCGACGAATCCCATGATGAAGCAGGCCGCGGCCGACGTGAGGCATGTGGCTACCAGTACCGCGCCAAAGTCCATACCGGTCGTGGCCAATACCGTGGGCTGCACGAACACGATATAGGACATCGTCGCGAACGTGGTCAGCCCTCCCACTATTTCGCGCCGCACGGTTGACTTGGCAGCGTCGATGGCAAAGAAAGAGTTGAGAGACATCGGGGTTCTCACTCTTGAAAGTGTGCCGTGATAGGCATGGCTGCTGTTCTCCTCAAAATTTGGCGTCGATTGTGGTCTTATCTGACGCCAGCGGGAAAAGTCTCTTGACCCCTCTTCGCGATGACTCCCAAGCCTAGCACGGCCGGGCTGCCGTATTCTCTTGCCACGATGGATTCGCCGGGCGCCAATGACGCTGGCTCAGACACAAGTGTCGGATTGACCGAACCAGTTGCTTTGATTACTATGGCTCAAATCCTTCGGCGGTGGCCGCCGGCAGGTCTATATGGGGAATCTCGGTGCGCGCAACCATGAAAACACGAGCGGTGCTTATTGGCGTTCTGGGCATAGTCGCGCTTGCCGGAACCGCGTCTGCTTCCACGCAGGTCCACGAGGAGGGCCCGCTGAGACTTACTGTCTATGCGCCGGACTGGATCTGGCAGGGACAGAATATCAACGTCCTGGTCGTCGTTGAACATGACGGGGACGGCCGGGCCGATCTCAATGTAGCTCTGCACCTGCCAAAAGGACTAGAAGATCATTTCGCCTATGATGGAGAGGATTCGCAAACCATCTCCGCCGGACTTGAAGAACGACAACGAATCGCGTTCGCCAATATCGCAGCACTGGCCGGACACCCCAGGCAAACCTACCAATTTGAATTGGTTGCCACGGACCCGGGCACAAGCAGCGGCGTAGCGTTTCGCATCCCGTTCAATTTGCTGACCATTCGGGGCCCGATGGTGAGCGAGGGTACGTGGGCCGCAGTTCTCCCGGCGGGCTTGGCGGCCGTCTGGTGCCTTGTGATCGCAATGTATCTGGCTCGCCATGCGGCACCCGGCGCGTGGAAAACCTCCAGCGAGCCGCTGTTCAGCGCCGACCCGCCGAGGGCTTCATGAGCAAAACGCCCGCTCGCGACCCCATACCTTGGAGCCTGAAACCTGCGCGGCTGGGCTGGAGGGCCTTTTGGGCTATCGGCGCGGGCTCCGTGATCGCGTCGTTCTATATCGGCACCGGCGACGTCAGCATCGCAACGAACATGGGCGCGAAGTTTGGCTTCAAGTTGTGGTGGACATATTTTGTGCTCGGGATCGCCGGCTGGGCACTCATCGACATGTCCGTGCGCTATTTCCTGCGGCACGGCAAGACGCCGATGTCCATCTTCAAGGATGTCCACCCGGCCTTCTCGGTATATATGTTCGTCTCGATTGTCGTGTGCGCCATCTTCGGGTCGTACGCCCAATGGAACGCCTGCGCGATGGTCCTGTCGGGCCTGTTTCCGGGCCTGCCGATCGAGGCGGGCGGCGCGATGGCAGCATTCGCAGGTCTGCTCTTCCTCGTGAGCGGCGCCTACAAAAGCCTCGAACGCATCTTCGTCTTCGGCCTGATCGCGCTCATTGTGTGCTTCTTCGGCTCCGCGCTGATGGCCGGCCTGCCGTGGCGCGAGGCGTTGGCGGGCCTCGTGCCGAACGCGCCGGGCGGCGATTGGTTTGGGCTATTCATGTCGAACGCGGGCAGCATGATCAACGCGTGGCTCATCCTGATCTATCCCTACACGATGATCGAACGCGCCTGGCACGCACGCGATTTGCAGGGCAAGGTGGACCTGCACCACCGCGCGCGGCTGGACTATACCTGGGGCATTCTGGCCGCGGGCGTCATCGCGCTGCCGCTGATGGCCGCGGCTAATTCCGTCGCGCGGCCCTTCGGCATCGTGCCGCGCAACTACATGGACCTGTCGATCCTGCTCGAGCCGCTCGCGGGTCCAGCGAGCACATGGCTGTTCCTAACCGGGCTGTTCCTCGCGGCGTGGACGGCTGGCGTGGGCTGGTGGCTGGGTGGTTGCTATGCGCTGATGGACATGTTCAACTTACCGATCAAGCTCGATTCGAAATACTCGCGCGTCTTCCTCGTGCTGATGTTCGTCACGTCGACGACGCTGCTGCTGTTGCGCATCAACCCCGTCTACCAAATCCTCATCTTTTCGGCCTTTCTGGCCGTTGTCTTTCCGGTCATCGGGCTCGTGTTGCTCTGGCGAATCACCCGGCGTGACATGGGGTATTTCGGTTGGTCCCTCAGGAACCCGCACGGCGTCGCCATCGTCGCGATCGACCTGTTCGCCGTAGCGCTCAGTGTCTACATCGGGTGGTCCCGCATCGCGGCACTCGACATATGACAACAGATCGCGCCGCGCTAGCCGGGCTGGATTGATACGCGTCGTCCGATTGGGCAATAATCTCCCGCATTTCGCGGCACATCCGACAACGAGTCCATTCCAGATTGCGCACGCCCGACGGCGTCCCGCGCTTTTCTGTATCTACTGGAGAATATGATGTTCAACGGTTTCTTTAACATTCCCGAACCCACCAACGAACCTGTACTGTCCTTCGCGCCGGGATCCTCCGAACGCGACGCGCTGAAAGCGCGATTGCAGGATATGATCGACAACCCGGTCGAAGTACCCATCATGATCGGAGGCAAGGAAGTAAAATCCAACTCGGTCGTCGAAATGCGTTCTCCCCACCGCCGCAGCCAACTCCTCGGCACCTACCACAAAGGCGGTGCGGGTCACGCGAATCGGGCTATCGACGCCGCCAACGCCGCGAAGCGCGAGTGGTCCGAGATGCCTTGGGATAACCGCGCCACTGTCCTGCTGAAAGCCGCTGAACTCCTCGCGGGCAAGCATCGACAAACGCTGAATGCCGCCACGATGCTGTCGATGAGCAAGACGTGCCACCAAGCCGAAATCGACTCGGCCTGCGAGCTCATCGACTTCTGGCGCTTCAACCCCCATTTCATGACCCAGGTCTACCACGACCAACCCAAGTCCACTCGCGATGTTCTGAATTACATGGAACACCGCCCACTCGAAGGCTTCGTCTTCGCCATCACCCCTTTCAACTTTACCTCAATTGCAGGGAATCTTCCCACGGCACCCGCGCTTATGGGCAACACGGTGTTGTGGAAGCCCGCGTCGAGCGCCGTGCTACCGGCCTACTACATCATGAAAATTCTGGAAGAAGCCGGGATGCCCCCAGGCGTCATCAATATGGTGCCGGGGCCGGGACCCGAGATTGCGCCGCCCGTGCTCAATCACCTCGACCTGAGCGGAATTCATTTTACAGGCAGCACGCCCGTCTTCTCGTCCATCTGGCTCGCCGTGGGCTCCGACATCCGAAAATATTATTCCTACCCCCGCATTGTCGGCGAGACCGGCGGAAAGGACTTCATCTTCGCTCACGCGTCGGCCGACCCGGCGTCACTCGCGACCGGCCTGGTAAGGGGCGCATTCGAGTACCAAGGCCAAAAATGTTCGGCGGCAAGCCGCGCGTACATCCCCGACTCGATATGGCCGGAGGTTAAGGAGCGCATTCTGGCCGACACGGCCAGCATATCCATGGGCGATATCTGCGACTTCCGGAACTTCATGGGCGCCGTCATTGACGAAGGGGCATTCAAAACCATCTCGGGCTATATCGACTACGCCAAGGAGAACGCTGGTTTCGATATCATCGCCGGAGGCGGCTACGACCCGTCCGAAGGCTACTTTATCGAGCCCACCCTCATTGTCTCAAAGGACCCCCGATCGAAACTGATGGAAGAAGAAATCTTCGGCCCCGTGCTCACGCTCCACATCTACCCCGAGGACCAGTTCGAGGAGACGCTCGCGATCTGCAACACAACGAGCCCCTACGCGCTGACCGGCGCTATCTTCGCTCAAGACCGGTCGGCCATCGTTAAGGCCACCAACACCCTGCGCCACGCCGCGGGCAATTTCTACATCAACGACAAGCCCACCGGTGCCGTCGTCGGCCAGCAGCCCTTCGGCGGTAGCCGCGCGTCCGGCACCAACGACAAGGCCGGCTCCTGGATCAACCTCGAGCGTTGGATCTCGCCCAGGACGATTAAGGAGACCTTCCTCCCCCCGACCGATTTCCGCTACCCCTTCATGGACGGCGAATAGGGTGACGCGGCCATCGCTTTTTTCGGCTGCCTTCGTCCTGCGGATCCTACGAGTAGCGGAAGCAGCGCTACCAGAACAAGGAGCGCTAAGTCGCCGCCGACGTCCGCAGGGGAGATGGCGCCGGCCCCGCTACCGCACCCGATGATCTGACGGGGCTGACTGTCGGGATCGATGGGATCGCTGCTGTCTTTGAACTCGTCTCCGTTCGTGAAGAAATAGCCGTCCGGGTCACCCTCGTAGCCATCGTCACCGATGGGCGAGAAGGCATCCAGACCGAAGTCGGATTCCCATTTGTCGGGAAGGCCGTCGAGCCGTCCGAAGAACGGATAGGCCGCTCCCGTGTCGCTCCGCGAATCGTTCGACCCGTCGGCGTACACGGCACCAAGGGCCAGATCCTCAATGCCGTCGCCGTTAAGATCGCCCGTCGAGAAAGGCCCCGATACGCTCAGTCGATCTTCGGCATGCCGGCCGTGGATCGTCGAGACGCCCACGCTACTCGCCAAGTCTATGGTGGAGGCGATGCTTGCCGACCCGTAGATCACATATGCGGCCCGGATTCATTTCTCGATCCCGACAGGCAATCGGAGCGAGGCGTGCCCAAGACCAGATCGTCGATGCCGTCCCCATTTAGGTCAGCCAGAGCGAAGGCAACGTCCGGTCCCGAACCGGCTTCCCCGGCCACGTCTCTGACGCCGGCGAGGCCCGGCCCGCCAAAAAAGATGTAGACTGCTCATGCGGATGGACGGACGCCGTTCGATCCATCGGCGTACCCGGCGCCGACGATCAGGTCGTGGAATCCGTCGCCATTTATGTCACCCGTTGTCAGGGTCTCGAAGTCCGACAACCGGTCTCCGGCGGCCCGCCATAGACGGTGAGGTCGGCCGAGCAGCTTTCGGCGCCGAGCAGGTCGCCAATCCCATTCAACTCCCTCGACCCCCAAGGCATACACCTCGCCCGCATCGGGTCGAGCGTCGCCGGGGCCGTCAGCGGAAACCGCGCCTAAGATAATGTCGTCGAGGCCGTCTCCATTGATGTCGGCCACCGCCATGACGCCCTGTCCTAACAAGCCGTCCTCAGCAGAGGCGCCAAGAACGACAAAATTCTGGTCGCCGTTGGCCAGATCGATGGCGCTGGGAAGTTGGGCTTCAGTCCTCCACGAGCCAACAAATAATTATACAAGAAATACGAAAACTGGTAAATAACCGAATAAACGATCATTCAGCGCCGATAGATATTGAGAATGTCAAGGTTTCATAGGTTCCCTTCCCGCTGCAAAGACTTTCGCAAATAACTTCCTCATTATACCATATTGTCTGGAATATCTGGATATACGGTGCGCGAAAGGCCCTCTACATCAAAGAAGAATGCGGCAACCGTAAGAATAGGGGATTTTCGACTTTTGCCGACCGTGTCGACGAAGCGTATGATTACGGTCGGGTACCACGTCCTGTCTTTGCGCGCCCACCATTTATGTTTGAGGATTCGGCTTCGAGCTACTGCTCATCGGTAACATCTCCTTTGAAAGGACCTAAGCTATGCCCGCTCTGGATGGAATGAGAATTTTGGATATGACACAGTACGAGGCCGGACCTTCGTGCACCCAGGCGCTGGCCTGGCTCGGGGCCGATGTTGTGAAAGTGGAACGGCCGGGCACGGGCGATCCCGGCCGCGGCCTGAGCAAATACTCGGCTATGGATAGCGAGTACTTCCTCAATTGGAACTGCAACAAGCGCAGCGTGACCCTTCACCTAGATAGACCAGACGGCCGCGAAGTCCTGCTCAAGATGTTGCCCCATTACGATGTCTTCGTCGAAAACTATGGCCCTGGCGTCGTGGAGAAACTCGATATCGATTACGATGTCATGAAGGAAGTCCACCCTGGAATCATCTACGCGCGGGTCAAGGGATTCGGAACCAGTGGGCCGTACTCGCACTATAAGTGCTTCGATGCGGTGGCTCAGGCGGCTGCCGGCGTGATGTCGACGACAGGCGAACCCGATGGGCCTCCGATGCGCACCGGTCCGACCATCGGCGACGTCGGCACCGGCATCCAGTTGGCCTTGGCGATCCTTGCGGCCTATGTGCAGAAGCAACGAACCGGGGTGGGACAGTTGATCGAGTATTCGATGCAGGAGGCGGTGACGTATCTGATGCGGACACGGCTGGCCCATGGGGCTCCCAATAGCGAACGGCCCTCCCAACGCACGGGACCGGGCGAAGGCCCAGCGATGAATCTATATGCCTGCAAGCCCTTCGGACCGAACGACTACATCTACATCATGGCGGTCACTCCGCGCATGCGCAAAGACCTCTACAAGGCTATCGGCCGCGCCGATATGCAGGAAGGAGAACGCCCGACGAGCCGGGAGGGATGGATGGAAAGAGCCGAGGCCCTCAAAGTGGCGGTTGCGGAATGGAGTCGCGGCTATACCAAGCACGAGGCCATGAGGATCATGTGCGAGGGAGGTGTGCCGGCGAGCGCGGTCAT
>PVBE012642195.1_pt1 | contig 14014 bp, 12 predicted proteins | sample 1631181 | NCBI WGS metagenome assembly PVBE01 (sample SAMN08397723, study PRJNA350692) | Marine metagenome, whole genome shotgun sequencing project. | isolation source: water | place: Pacific Ocean | collected 2012-04 | reverse complement strand
CGCATGCAGGATGTGGCGGTGATCAGCGGCGAGGAGGCCATCTCCTACGGCTGGACCGGCCCCATCCTGCGCGGCAGCGGCGTGGACTACGACGTGCGCAAGGCCGAGCCCTACCTGGTCTATGACCGCATGGACTTCGACATCCCCATCGGCGTGGACGGCGACAACATGGACCGCTACATGGTGCGGCACGAGGAGCTGATCCAGTCCTCGCGCATCGTGGAGCAGGCCCTGGACCAGCTCCCGTCGGGGCCGGTGATGGTGGACGATCCGGCGGTGGCCATCCCCGAGAAGTCCGCGACCTACAACACCATCGAGAGCATGATCAATCACTTCAAGCTGGTGATCGACGGCATCAAGCCGCCGCCCGGCGAGATCTACTCGGCCACCGAGGCCGGCAACGGGGAGCTGGGCTTTTACCTGGTCTCCGACGGCACCGGGCGACCGGTGAAGTGCCGCTGCCGCCCGCCGTGCTTCTTCGGCATGGCCGGGTTGCACCGGCTCATCGAGGGCCACCTGGTGGCGGACGTGATCCCCACCTTCGACACCATCAACATGATCGGCGGGGAGTGCGACAGATAGTGGGCGGCGCTGCGCCGAGAGTCGAGACTCATGAGCGATAAAAAACACAAGCTGGACAAAGAGCCGTTCGCCCCACTCGAGGGCGAGCTGGTCGAGATAACCATTGACGGCAAGAAGTACCAGGCGCCCACGGGGGCGAACCTGCTGGAGTTCATGATCCAGGAGGGAATCAAGATCCCGTACTTTTGCTATCACCCCGGCATGAGCGTGGTGGCCCAGTGCCGCCAGTGCCTCGTGGAGATAGTCGGCGGACCGCCCAAGCTGGTGCCCGCCTGTCAGACCAACATCCGCGAGGGGCTCAACGTGGGCAACTCCAGCGAGCGCGTGCTCGACGCCCGTCGGCAGCTGCTGGAGTTCACCCTGGTCAACCACCCGGTGGACTGCCCCATCTGCGACAAGGCCGGCGAGTGCGTGCTGCAGAACCAGTACATGGACTGGGACCAAAAGGAGTCGCGCGTCAACCACACCAAGGTGCCCAAGCCCAAGGCCAAGGACCTCGGGCCGCGCATCGTCATGGACACCGAGCGCTGCATCCTCTGCACGCGCTGCAAGCGGTTCATGGAGCAGGTGGTGGGTGACCCGCAGCTGTTGGTGGCCCACCGTGGTGATCACGAGCAGCTGACCACGCCGCCGGGCAAGCCGTTCGACAGCCCTTACTCGCTCAACACCGTGGACATCTGCCCGGTGGGCGCGCTGACCGACCGCGACTTCCGCTTCAAGATGCGGGTCTGGGAGCTGTCGTCCACGCTGAGCATCTGCAACGGCTGCGCCGCGGGCTGCAAGATGGAAGTCCACCACAAGGACAACATCGTCTTCCGCCTGGTGCCGCGCAAGCAGATGGACATCAACCTCAACTGGATGTGCGACTTCGGGCGCTACTCCTACAAGGGGCTGGCCGACGAGCGGCTCACCCTGCCGCTGGTCAAGGGCAAGGAGACCGGCTGGGACGCGGCCCTCGAGCAGGTGGGCGACGGCCTGGAGAAGTTGCTGGACAAGGACGCCAACACCATCGGCGTCGTCCTCGGCGCCGACGTCACCAACGAGGACAACTACACCGCGGCCTGCATGGCCCGGGACTACATCAACACCGACAGCGTGTACGTGGCCGCCGAGCCCAACGGCAAAGCGGACGGCTTCCTGCGCAGCGCGGACCCCAACGCCAACCGCGCGGGCGCCGTGGCCTGCGCCGGCGACGAGGCCGGCGACGTCAAGAAGCTGGAGCAGGACCTGGCCGCGGGCAAGCTCAAGGCGCTGTACGTGGTGGGCGACAAGCTGCACCTGTCAGGTGAGGCGCTGAAGAAGGCCGCCGCCCTGGACCTGCTCGTGGTCCAGGCGACCCACGCATCGGCGCTGACCGAGGCGGCCACGGTGGTGCTGCCGGCCGCGGCCTACGCCGAGGTGGACGGCACCATCACCAACGAGGCGGGCAAGGTTCAGCGCATGAGGGCCGCGGTGCTGCCGCCCAACTTCGCGCGGCCCCACTGGCAGGTCCTGGTGCAGGCAGCCCGTCACGCGGGCATGATCCTGGACTTCGCCTCGCCCATCGAGATCTTCTCCACCATGCAGAACAACCTGGACTTCTTCAAGAGCGCGACCTGGGGGCGGCAGCTCCCGGCCACGCTGCTGCGCTTCGCCGGAAGCAGAGGGTAGCCGATGTTATTTACGATCATCGCCATACTCGCCAAGATCGTCGTCATTCTGGGCTTCGCCATGGTGCTCTCGGCCTTGCTGACCTGGATGGAGCGACGCTACAGCGCCATGATGCAGGACCGGGTGGGCCCCGAGCGCGCCTGCGTCCTGCCGCCCCAGGACAAGGCCGGCAGCCTCGGCCGCTTCCGCTTCTGGGGGCTGGTGCACCCGCTGGCCGACGCGCTGAAGCTGGCGGTAAAAGAAGACTTCGTCCCGCCCAAGGGGCACCGCTTCCTCTTCTCCATCGCGCCGCTGTTCGCCCTGGCGCCGGTGCTGATGATCTTCGCCGTCATCCCCTTCGGTCCCCCCGTTGCCGTGGACAAGCTGCGGGCCATCGTCACCGACGTGCACGCCTACGACAACGTGCAGTACCTGCAGATCGCGCACCTGGACATCGGCTTCCTCTTCGTCTTCGCCATCGCCTCGCTGTCGGTCTATGGCGCCACGCTGGCCGGGTGGGCCTCCCACAACACCTACGGCATGCTCGGAGGGCTGCGCGCCTCGGCCCAGATGATCTCCTACGAGGTCACCATGGGCCTGGCCATCATGGGCGCCTTCTTGGTCTACGGCACCCTGGAGCCCAACGCGGTGGTGGAGGCCCAGATGAAGGGCCAGTGGGGCATCGTGCTCCAGCCCCTGGGCTTCATCCTCTTCTTCTTCGCCTCCATCGCCGAGACCAAGCGCTCGCCCTTCGACATCCCCGAGGGTGAGTCCGAGATCGTCGGCTACTTTGTCGAGTACTCCGGCTCCCGCTTCATGATGTTCTACCTCGGCGAGTTTTTGGAGATCGTGTTCTGCGGCGCCATGGTCGCCACGCTGTTCTTCGGCGGCTGGCACTTCCCCTACTATGAGGTCGCGGCGGCCAAGCTGCCGCACATCATCGTGGTGGGGCTCGGCACGGCAGCCTTCATGATAAAGGTCTTCCTGCTGTGTGTGCTGCAGCTGACCATCCGCTGGAGCGTGCCGCGCATGCGCTACGACCAGCTGATGACGCTGGGCTGGAAGGGGATGCTGCCGGCCTCCCTGATCAACGTCGTGATCACCGCCGCCGTGGTCCTCTGGGACCAGGCCGCCACCCACCTGCCGTAGAGGATTTCAATGGCAAAAGTCGTTACATACCAACGCGGACTCTGGGAGCAGCTTTACCTGCCGGAGCTGGTCCGGGGCATGTCGGTCTCCCTCCGTCACTTCTTGCTCAACACCGTGCTGCGGCCGTGGAAGAACGAGATCTGCACCATCCGCTACCCCGAGGAGACGCGGGTCTACCCCGAGCGCTTCCGCGGCGTGCATCGGTTGATGAAGCGCGAGGATGGCTCGGTTCGCTGCGTGGCGTGCATGATGTGCTCCACCGCCTGCCCGGCCAACTGCATCCACATCGACTCCGGTGAGCGCGACGACGCGGGCATCGAAAAGTACCCCGTGAAGTTCGACATCGACGAGTTGGTCTGCATCAGCTGCGGTATGTGCGTGGAGGCCTGCCCCTGCGACGCCATCCGCATGGACACCGGCCTGCACATGCCCCCCGGTGAGCTGCGCTACGAGTTCTACCTCGACAAGGAGACGCTGCTGTCTCTGGGCAAGCGGGGCATCGCCAAGCAGGGCGGCGCCGGGCCCGACTGGCGCGAGGATTACAAGGAGATCAAGAACACCCGGGCGATCTATGATCGCGAGGGGAAGAAGTATTCCAAGCTCAAGGGCAGCTAAGCTTGCCTTTGACCCCCGGAAAGCCACCCGCCATTTTCCGTTTTTCGTTTCTTGTCCTTTATCTGCTGATCCTCCCCGCCTGTTCCCAGAAACAAGCCCCCGCTCCCCTGATCAAAAAGAAGCTGACTCTGAAGCAGGTGGACAGGTGTCCCGACCCGGGCATGGCGCCGGAGTCCGACTACGACGAGTCCGTGGGCGTGGTCTACGACGAGAAGGCCGGCAAGGAGCTCAAGCTGGACCTGCGGGTGCCGAAAAAGGGCAAGGGGCCCTACCCGCTGGTAATCTACCTCCACGGCGGCGGCTGGACCTCGGGGCGCTACAACGAGCTGTTTCACGAGGTGCGCATGGCGGTGGCGCTCGGCTTCGCCGGGGCCACGGTGCAGTACCGGCTGGCCAACACGCCCGACGGCATCTTCCCGGCGCCGATCCAGGACGTGCGCTGCGCCATCCGCTTCCTCAAGGCAAAGGCGCAAAAGTACAACCTCGACCCGCGCCGGGTGGTGGTGGCGGGGTTCTCGGCCGGGGGGCACCTGGCCGCGCTGACCGCCGCGGCGGGAGAGGACAAGAAGCTGGACGGTCAGTGCAAGTGGGCCGGCCAGCCGGTGGCGGTGAGCGCCGCGGTGGCCTACTTCTCCCCCCTGGACCTGCGCCCACACATGGGGCGCAACGTTCCCGAGGTGATCCTGTCCAACCTGCTGGGCGCGCCGCCCACGGAGAAGCCGGCCCTGGCGGCCCAGGCCTCGCCGGCGGCCTACCTCACGCCCGACGATCCGCCCTTCATGCTGGTGCACGGCACCGCCGACCACCTGGTGCCGCCCGACCTGTCGCGCAACTTCAAGTGGACCCTGGACAGGATGAAGATCCCCAACGTCTACGTCGAACTCAAGGGCGTGGGCCACGGCTTCTACATGTTCAAGGGAGGACCACAGTACAAGCCGTCGACCTGTACGGCTGTGGCGTTTTTGCGTGAAGTGATGGGAGAACAACCCAGCAAATGAAATGTGAAGCTCGGAAAGCTGCTGCCTGGCCGCTGGTGAGCGTTGACGCCCCCCCAAGTGGACCGTATCCTTATTGCAGGCGTCTGCGGAGCGCCGGCAGGGAGCATATGTCTATTCCCTAGATACTAAACAAGGGATCCGCCGCTGGTCGTGGAACGCAGACCCGCACGCCGGGAAGCGTGAAAGCGACTATGGGCCCTCGGGCCCTCATGTGGAGCCCACCTGCTTTGCAGGGTTTAGATAGCATCCCACCGCCTCCAGTGGTGCCGAACACGTGGCCCACGTCACCAGTGGTGGCGTGGGCTTTTTTGATCGCCCCCCCTCCCAAACCCTCCTCCTTTGGGGGAGGGCTGGACATGGTTGGGGACGTTTTAGTCTTGTGGGCTGCGGCACAGGTTGGGGACGCGCTGCTGCTGCCCACGTTCCCGTGCTTTGAGCTTCTTGTCGGTGCGTCTATAATCCCTGTCATGCGCCTGCGCTGGTCCATGGTCTGCCTCGCCCTCTGTCTGATCCCTTCTGTGGGCCTGGCCGAGGACCCGGAGGAGTACGAGACCGTGGTCACCGCCTCGCGGGGCAAGGAGCGAGCCTTCGAGAGCCCTCGCGCCATCACGGTGCTGGGCCGCAAGAAGATGAACGAGCGCACGCCGGGCTCGTTGCCCGATGCGCTGAAGGACGAGCCCGGCCTCACCATGCAGCGCACCAACACCGCCGGCGGAGCGCCCATCCTGCGTGGCATGGTCGGCCAGCACGTGCTGCTGCTGGTGGACGGCGTGCGGCTCAACAACGCGGTGACCCGCTTCGGGCCGAACCAGCTGCTCAACACGGTGGACCCGTTCCTCGTGGAGCAGGTGGAGGTGTTGCGCGGCCCGGGGGCGGTGCTCCACGGCTCGGACGCCCTGGGGGGCGTGATCAACATCATCACCCGCAAGCCGACCTTCAACCCGCGGCGGGCCTGGGACGCCTCGGCCGAGGCGGTGGGTCGCTTCCACAGCGCCGACCTGTCAGGCGTGGGGCACGTGGGCGCCGAGGGACACCTGCGCAGCGTGGGCGTGCGGGTCGGCGGCTCGCTCAAGCGCTTCGGCGACCTCACCGGCGGGCGGGACACCGGCGAGCAGCCGTTCACCTCTTATAACGAGGGCAACGCCTCGCTCTCCGCGGCCTGGATCATGGGCGATTCGTCGGTGCTGCGCCTCGGCTATTCCATGACCCGCCAGTACGATGCGCCGCGCACGGACCGCTCGAGCCCCACGGACTTTCGGCGCTTCACCGAGCAGTTCCGCGACATGGCGACGCTCAACTTCAGCAGCGAATTTGAAAACAAGATCGTCCAGCGGCTGGACACCACTGTCTCATTTCACTCCCACCGCGAGCTGCGCGAGCGCTTCTGCCTGGCCGGCGGCTGCGTCAGCCAGAGCAAGCGCAGCGGGGCCTTCGTGGACCGGGAGCAGGACGACGTGCACTCCGTGGGCGCCCAGCTGACCCTCAGCTCGGAGCTGCCCTGGAACAACCAGCTGCGCTACGGCCTCGACCTGTACCACGACTGGGTCGGCTCCTCCCTGGAGTGGGAGGAGATCGCGACGCTGACGCGCCATCCACAGGACCGCGGCCGCTACCTCGACGGCTCGCGCTACCTGCAGCTCGGCGGCTACGTCACGGACCGCCTCTCCATCGGCGAAAAGCTGGCCCTGGACCTTGGCGTGCGGGTCAGCGTCTGGGACGTGGACCTGCCGGCCGATACCAGCTACAAGTTCGACGCCTTCCACACGACCCACGTGGGCGTGGCCGGCAGCCTCCACGCCCGCTACCTGGTGGGCGACGGGCTGAACATCGTGGCCGGGGTAAGCCAGGGCTTCCGGGCGCCCAACGTGGACGACTACTCGGCCACCGGGTGCAGCGGCCAAGGCTACGACATCCCCAACGAAGACCTGGACGCTGAAAAGAGCGTCACCGCAGAGGCCGGGGTGAAGATGGACCTGGCCGGCATCGTCACGGGGTCGTTTTTCTACTACTTCACCTACGTGGACGACGTCATCGTGCGCCAGCTGCAGCAAGGCACCGGCGGCACGGTGACCACCATGGTCTGCGGAGGCACGCCCACGCCGGTGCTGCGGCGGGTCAACGCCAGCAGCGGCACGATCCACGGCCTGGAGCTGTCCCTGGCCTTGAACCTCGGGGCGCGCTGGTCCCTCTTCTCCTGGCTGGCCTGGTCTCTGGGCGACGTGAGCCAGGAGGGCAAGGAGAGCGAGCCCATGAGCCGCACGCCGCCGCTCAACGGCATGGCCGGCGTGCGCTTCGCCATCACCGAGGTCAAGGGGTTCGCCGAGCTGGGCCTGCGCTGGTCCGCACCCCAGGACCGGCTCAACACCCGGGACCTGGGTGACCGGCGCATCTGCCCCCTGGGCCCTGCCAACTGCGAGGGAACGCCGGGCTACGCGGTGCTCACCCTGCGCGGCGCGGCAGAGCTGGTCAAGCCGTTGCGGCTGACCCTGGCCGTGGAGAACTTCACCAACCAGACCTACCGCGTGCACGGCTCCGGCGTAGACGGCGCCGGCGTCAGCGCCATGGTCGGCATGGAGCTGGTGGTCAAATGAGAGCCCTCGCCAGCGTGCTTGTTGCTTTCTGCCTGGCCCTGGCAGGGTGCTCCAGCGTCGGCGACTTCTGCCACAGCGACGACGAATGCGGCAGGGGCCTGCGCTGCACGGCCACGGGCGGCTCCAGGGGGGTGTGCACCTACCCCGATGGCGTGGCGGATTCGGCGGTCAAGGGCGATCAGAAGGCGCCCGACAGCGGCGGCGATTTGCCAGTCCCCGACGTGGGCGTCGATCAGGCCGCGCCGGACCAGGCCGCGCCGGACCAGGCCGCACCGGACCAGGCAAAACCAGATCAGCTCACACCCGACGCGCCCCGGCCCGACGCCACCATGCCCGATGCCACCACGCCCGATTCTACCAAGCCCGATGCCACCACGCCCGATTCTACCAAGCCCGACGCGGCCACGCCGGACGCCTGAGCCATGGCCCGCAAGAAGAAGAAACAACGCATCGAGACAGGGGATGGCCCGGACGCGTTGACCAGCTCGCCCTTCGCCTCCCTGGGCGGACTACGGGATGCGCTGCCCGAGGGGGAGGCGGAGCCGGCGGCGGACGAATCAGCGCCCTCGCCCGACGTGCCCCGCCGGGCCGTTGTCCGATTCCAGCGCAAAGGACGCGGCGGCAAGGAGGTCACCCTGGTGGAGCGGCTGGAGCTTTCGCCCGGGGAGCTGGACCGCTGGCTCAAGGAGCTCAAGGGCAAGCTCGGCTGCGGCGGCGCCCTGGAGGGCGGCGCGCTGCTGCTCCAGGGGGATCAGCGGCAGCGGCTGCCCGACCTGCTCGCCGCGCGGGGGGTGCGCAAGGTGTCGGTCTGCTGACCGGGAAACACCTCAGGATCTGCGGCGACGTACCCGGTCCCGGATCATCATGGCGAAGGTCACCATCAACCCCAGCAGGTAGAGCCCGACAAGCACCACCGCGGGGGTGATCAACAGGCCGGGCAGGTCGTCCATCCGGCGCTCTCGCAGGTAGGTGCTCGGATCGGTGCGGTCGGCCGGGCCGCGCTTGCGGTCCGGGTCGCAGCGCCAGGCCCGCACGCAGCGGGCGGCCTTTTGGGCGAAGGGGTTGGTGGGTTGCGCCTTGGCCGCGCCCACGCAGTCGGAGTCGGTGCGGCAGGCCCGAGAGACGATGTGGAAGGCCGGCCCCCGGCCCAAGAAGCCCTGCCGGACGCAGAGGCCGCTCTGCCGGCAGGTGGCGCCCTCGCCGCACTTTTCGCTGACGTACACGCCGGCGTCGGCCGCGGGGCCCGCGTCGGTTGCGGCGGGAGGCTTGCACCGGGTGCCCGCGATGCAGGCGTCCAGGCCAGTCATGTAGGTCGGCCGCCAGCGCGACCCGGGCGGACACGGCCGCGGTGGTGGCGGGTCGCAGAAGGCCCGGCTCCTGTTTACGGCCGGGATCTCTCCCGGCTTGCAGTGGCGGGGCTGAGGCGGGCGGCAGTAGGAGCGGCCGTGACCGTGGGTCAGCACCTGGCCCAGGGGGCAGAGCTTGAGCTCGGGGTAGACAACGTCGCCGGCGGCGGGCCGGGTCCAGGCCAGCAGCAGCACCAAAACGCCCCACCGCAGCGCCATCAGTTGCCGCCGTTTTCGATGGTCGTTGTCTGGCTCAGCCGCGACGGCACCACCAGGAGGAAGTCCGCTTGGGAGGCGGCCACCTGCACCGGTGAGGTGGTGACCTCGGCCATGGTCTGACGAATGGAGACCAGCCCGCGCCCGATCTGGTCCATGATGCCGAGGGCCCGGGCCGTGGCGGCCATGAGGGGGTTGCGGGGGAACGACACACCGCCCTTGAGCGCGATCTGCTCCGGCGCGAACTGCGCGGCCATGCCGCCGGGGCTCCAGACCTCCATGCGGTCGTCCAGCAAGCGCACAGAGGCCCGCCCGGTGAGCCGGTAGTCACGGTGCACCAGGGCGTTGAGCACCGCCTCCCGCACGACGTTGGCGGGATACTCTGGCTCCGCGCCGTCCAGGGCCGCCATGGTGCTCATGGAACGCGAGTGCTCCGCCACGAACCCGGTCGCCTGCTCCAGCAACGACGGCAGCGCTCCCTCCAGGTCCTGTTGCATTGCCACGGGATCGGACAGGCGGGTTCCATTTATCCGCACCAGGGACACGCCCCACTCGGGTCGCAACACCTGGGGCAGCGAGCCGAACAGCGCCAGGCCCGCCACGGTGGGCACCAGCCGGTTGTTGCTGGCGCCGAGGTAGCCCAGCGAGGCGGCCACCCGCTCGGGCGGGGACTGCTCCAGCAGCGAAGGGGCGCGGCGGCCGAGGAACAGCTGCAGCCGCTCGCGGTCCAGGTCGCGGTACTCGGCGCCGGCCACGGCGCTGCGCTCGTAGGTTGACGGGGTGGGTGGCACCATCGCGAGACTATACCAGCAACAGCCGCGGGCTTTCAGCTTTCAGTCGGGGTGAACGTTGAAGGTCGAACGCTGACGCTGGTGCTAGTTGATGTGCTTGAACGCCGTGCGGTAGGCCGCGCCGGTGGCGGGCAGGCGCCAGCGCCGGGCCATGACCTGGTAGCAGGACATGCGCCGCTGGGCGATGCCCCTGCCGGTGACCTTCACCGAGCCCGCGCCGGCGGCGTCCACCGACACGCTGAACATGGCGCGGCTGTTGGCCAGGCCCTCGCCGCGGCGTTGCGCCAGGCGGTCGCAGGCCAGCAGGGTCCGCTTGTTGCGGCGGTAGATACGGCTGGCCAAAAACATCGGGGTGTTGGTGTTCCTCGCCCGCCGGGCCACGGGGGCGGCGGGCGCGGCCGCGGGCTGGGCTGCGCTGTCCACGCCCATGGCCTCCAGCACTTGCTTGCGCAGCTCCTCCTTGCTGGCGCCGCGGCGTGACCGTGGCCGCTTGCGCGTCGGGGTCTCGGCCTCGAAGTCCACCTCGGCGGGGGTCGCGACCTCCCCGGTGGCGGTCTCCTCCAGGGGATCGACCGCTGCGGGCTGTGATCGCTCCAGCGTCGACGGAATCACCTCGGGTCGCTCCGCGGCCGCCGAGGGCAGCCCCACGCCGACCACCAGCGCGCCGGCCACCAGCGCCGTGACGCCCGCGGCGGCCAACGCCCCCGGCATCCAGCGGCGCCGGCGCCGCGGCTGGACCGGATGCTGGTCCGCGTCTGCCGCCCACACCTCGTCGGCGATGGCGTCACCCTGCAGCACCTGATCCAGGTCCGTGCTGTTGTGCACCGGCGCGGCCTTGCCGCCGCTCGAGCGCACCATCACCACGTCGACCATCAGCTCCGCCTCGGGGAGCGCCTCCATCTCCTGGGTGTTTATCATCGACCGGGTCATGGACTCGTTTCCGTTCCTTGTTCCGTACGCCACACGCCTACCGCCGCCGTCCCTTCTCCATGTACTATCGACGGCAGGGAGGCCGGCTTAAGGAGAAATAAGACACGGACAGGAAACTGTTGAGGAAACAACTGTCCATCCTGTCGCGAAGCGTGGCAAAGTTTCCATTGCACAGAAGGAACTGCGGACTGAAACATCCGCGGCACGAGAAAGCCTGAGAGGCGAGCGATGGACTCCAAAAACGAATGTGGTCTCGATCAGTTACCCGTTCTGGTCGTGGGGAGCAGCAACTTCGATCTCACCATCCAGACCCTCCGGTTACCGAGACCCTCGGAGACGCTGTTGGGTGGTGACTACCGCTCCTTCCCCGGCGGCAAGGGGGCCAACCAGGCCCTGGGCCTGCAGCGGCTGGGCTCGCAGGTGCGCTTCCTCTCTGTGGTGGGGCAGGACCACTACGGCGCGCAGATCATGGACCACCTGCGGGAGCAGGGCTTGGATCTGTCCTGGGTGCGTGAGGAGCCCGAGGCCCCCACGGGGCTGGCGCTGATCACCGTGGACGAGGCGGGCACTCGCAACATCGTGGTGGCCCCCGGCGCCAACAACGCCCTGAGCGAGGCCGACGTGGACGCGTTCTTGCGCGACGCCCCCTGCGGCGCCGTGCTGGTGACCCAGCTGGAAATCCCGCTGTCCACGGTGGCCCACCTGCTGCGCCAGGCCAAGCGCAAGGCCCTGCGCACCATCCTCCACGCCTCGCCGGCCATGTCGTTCGATCGTCAGCTGCTACGTCTCACCGACGTGCTGGTGCTCAACCAGACCGAGCTGAACCTGGTCAGCGGTTGCTCGGCCCAGCACCTGGAGACCGCGGCGGGGGCGGCCGAGAAGCTGCTGGACGAAGGCGTGGGCACGGTGCTGGTAACCATGGGGCGGCGCGGAGTGCTCATCGCGCGGCGCCCCGACGCCTGGCCGCCCCAGGCCGAGGGGGACGACGACCGCTACGTGCCTGGCCCCAAGGTGAGCATCAGCGACAGCAACGTGGCCTCCAGCGCCTTCATCGCCGGGCTGGTGCACCACCTGGACTGCAGCCCCGAGCCGGGGCTCAACCTTGCGATCCGCTACGGCCTGGCCGCCATGGCGGTGTCGCTGTCGCGCTCCGGCGGGCAAGCGTCGCTGGCCACCTGCGCCGAGGTCAAGGCGCTGCTGGAGCGAGGCCCGGTGGCCGACCCGGACAACGGCGGCCCCGGCGCGGGCAAGGTGGCCGAGCTGGCCGCACGCGCCACCTCCATCCGCCAGCGCATCATCCGCATGCTGCACGCGGCCCGCTCGGGCCACCCGGGAGGCTCCCTGTCGGTGGTGGAGGTGCTCACCGCCCTCTACTTCCACGCCATGGTCTACAACCCGAAGCAGCCCGGCTGGCCCGGTCGGGACCGGCTGGTGCTGAGCAAGGGCCACGCCGCCCCGGCGCTCTACAGCGTGCTGATGGAGGCGGGGTTCCTCGACCCGGAGCTCGAGGATCAGCTGCGGCGCCTGGGCAGCCCCCTGCAGGGGCACCCCGATCGCAAGCGCTGCCCGGGCGTGGAGATGAGCACCGGCTCCCTGGGTCAGGGGCTCAGCGCGGCCAACGGCATGGCCCTCGCCTCGCGGCACACCAGGGACGACTACCGCGTCTACTGCATCATGGGTGACGGCGAGGTGCAGGAGGGCCAGGTGTGGGAGGCCGCCATGACCTCGGCCCACTACCACCTGGACAACCTCTGCGCGGTGGTGGACTACAACGCCCTGCAGATCGACGGCAACATCGCCCAGATCAAGTCGCCCATCGAGCCGCTGGCGGACAAGTGGACCGCCTTCGGCTGGAACGTGATCAACGTGGACGGCCACGACCTGGGCGAGCTGTGCGGCGCCCTGGACCGCGCCCGCCAGACCCGTGGCCGCCCGTCCATGATCGTGGCCCACACCATCAAGGGCCACGGCGTCTCGTTCATGGAGGGGGTCATCGAGTACCACGGCTCCACCCTCTCCGAGGACGAGGTCAAGCAGGCTCTGGCCGAGCTGGAGGTGCCCCGATGAGCAAGCCACGCGCCCTGAGGGTGGTCTACGGTGAGACGCTGGCGCGTCTGGGCGGCGAGCTGCCCGACGTGGTGGTGCTGGACGCCGATCTGTCCAAGTCGACCAAGACCGCCATCTTCGCCAAGCAGTACCCGGAGCGGTTCATGGAGATGGGCATCGCCGAGCAAGACATGGTCTCCACGGCGGCGGGCCTCGCCGCGGGGGGGCTGACGCCGTTTTGCTCCACCTTCGCCATCTTCGCCACCGGCCGCGCCTGGGAGCAGCTGCGCAACTCGGTGTGCTACCCGAACCTCAACGTCAAGCTGGTGGCGACCCACGGCGGCATCACCGTGGGCCAGGACGGCGGCTCGCACCAGGCGGTGGAGGACCTGGCGGTGACCCGCGTGATCCCGAACCTGCGGGTCATCGTGCCCGCGGACCCGATGGAGACCGAGCAGGTCATCGAGACCATCGCCAGGCTGGACGGGCCGTTTTACGTGCGCCTGCCCCGGGGCAAGACCGCGGACGTGCACCCGCAGGGCTGGCGCTTCGAGCTGGGCAAGGCCACCGAGCTGCGCGCGGGCGCCGACGTCACCCTGGCCGCCTGCGGGCTCATGGTGGGGCTGGCTCTGGCAGCCGCCGAGGAGCTGGCCGCCGCCGGCGTCGACGCCCGGGTGCTCAACGTCTCCACGCTCAAGCCCCTGGACGTCGAGACCCTGTCGCGGGCTGCCCGGGAGACGGGCGCGCTGGTCACCCTGGAAGAACACAGCGTCATCGGCGGCCTCGGCTCGGCGGTCTGCGAGGCGTTGTCGGGCTGCTGTCCGGTGCCGGTGCTGCGGCTGGGAGTCCAGGACCAGTTCGGCCAGAGCGGCACCGCGGACGAGCTGCTGGAGCACTATGGGCTGACGGTGGAGAAGGCGGTGGAGATGGCCAGGGAGGCGGTGGCGCTCAAGGAGCGCTGAGGAGGGAGGTCTTGACTATCGCGCTCCCCGATCAGGTTGATTCGATTTCGACCATCGGGCGTCCCGGTGCATTGGCGACAAGCTATCAGCGGTCAGCGGTCAGCGGTCAGCTTGCTGGTCGCTCGTTCGCCGGCCTGAAGCAGTTCATCGATGCTGGGG
>PVBE012594239.1_pt1 | contig 14015 bp, 16 predicted proteins | sample 1631181 | NCBI WGS metagenome assembly PVBE01 (sample SAMN08397723, study PRJNA350692) | Marine metagenome, whole genome shotgun sequencing project. | isolation source: water | place: Pacific Ocean | collected 2012-04 | reverse complement strand
GACCAATACCGTTCTGCCCCTGTACTGTAGCCTGCCACGTTTCCTCAGCAGTCAAACCGAGTGGTGAGACAGCTCCGATACCGGTGACAACGACACGTTCGCTCATGTATTACCTCTACTCGACAAGATTACTCGATAAAGCGGACCATCATTCAGGCTAATTTTATCAGTGAGGTTCCATATAACCTACAGTATTGCAACCAGCCGCAACAGCAAACCCTAGATGCTCCAGGACGGTTCGCGGATATCCTGCAGAGGCCGTTATCCTTTTCGAGGGATCGTTCCGCCCATCATCAATTGGAGTCTTGCGTGAGCTGCGCAGCGACTATCGTCGGCTGGGGAAAGGCACTCCCCAGTCAAACCCGGACCAATGCTGACCTTTCAAAATTGGTGGACACCGATGATGAATGGATAGTGTCACGTACAGGTATTCGGGAACGACGTATCGCGTCGGATGACGAATCAACGTTCACGTTAGCCCGCGACGCGGCCAACCGTGCCTTGCAGGCAGCCAGCCTTACAGGCCAAGACGTAGATCTGGTTATCGTCGCTACCCTGACACCAGAGTATGGATTCCCATCCACCGCTAGTCTTGTGCAGGACGATATTGGGGCCACAACTGCAGGGGCCTTTGATTTAAATGCGGCATGCGCTGGCTTCGCCTACGGCCTAGCTGTTGCCCGTGGGTTCATCGAATCGGAAATGTACCGGACTATCGTATTGATTGGATCTGACACGATGTCTCGTGTCGTAGATTGGACAGATCGATCCACCTGCATTCTTTTCGGCGACGGGGCAGGAGCTGTTGTTGTTCAAAGGACAGACACTCCAGGCGGTATTGCCAGTACCTACCTTGGGTCTGATGGGTCTGGCGGGCCACTCCTCATTCAAAGAGCAGGGGGTAGCCGGCATCCGACATCGGCCCAAACACTTCTGGACGGTTCTCATTACTTAAGGATGAATGGAAGAGAGGTGTACCGGTTTGCTGTAACGGCGACAACCGAGGCAACCCTTGCTGTGATGGCTGACGCCGGGTGGACGAGTAACGAGGTAGACCTCTTTATCCCTCATCAGGCAAATGTCCGAATCATCGAGTCCTCTGCCCGCAGCATTGGAATCCCGATGGACCACGTCTTCTTAAATGCCGATCGATACGGCAACACATCTGCTGGCTCTATTCCGATCGCCTTATGCGAAGCCCTAGACCACCAACGAATTCAAGTTGGGAGCAAGATAGTGATGGTGGGATTTGGCGCCGGATTAGCTTGGGGAGCCCATGCCCTTACTTGGACCGCGCCCACCGCCTCATCCTAATCCCTAAACACTACACCCGATCACAAGCACAACCACAACTGTGCTGCTACTGGATCGGTGACTTAGGGGTCGGCTCCAAGCGAATCACTTTTATCGCCTCGCGGTCCATCATCTCCGGAATGCGCGGTGCGATATTCTCTTTCCAGTGGGCGGATTCGTAGACCGTCTGGTAGAGGCGCTCGCGTTCGGCTTCGTCCTTGAAGCGCCGGATCCACACGTAAATGGAGTCGTCGTCCTCACCCGTGAAGCTGCCGAGGATGACCATGCCTTGCGCGACCTGGAAGGGAATGATTTCATCTTCCATAAGGCGCACCCAGCTCTCCTTATGGCCATCCCGGATCTTGTACTGGCGGAGTTCGAAAAGCACTGCGGTCCTCGCTTCAATTATTGGCCGACAAGATAACAGCTACCCAGTCATTAAGAGTCTTGATTCTCGGTGATTCTTAACCAGCAGTACCCAGTCTTCTTCACTACGTCCTAACCTACCTAGAAAGAACACCCGTATCACACGCTATCGCCCTAACCCAAACCGTTCTCCAGCACCGCAGCACGAATCGTTTCAACGAGACGACGGGTGCCAACGCGAAGTTCCTCCTCCGCCAGATAACTGAAGGCAAGGCGAATGTGCTGCCGGTCCTCAGAATCGGCAAAACAGTGGTGTCCGGCAAGATAGGTCACCCCATTGGCCTCGGCCTTCCCACGGATTGCTTCGCTATCGAGACAACTTGGAAGACGAAGCCAGATAAAAAAACCACCAACCGGACTAAACCAGTCGCAATCAAGTTCCTTTAGCGGATGCAACTCCCGAAGCATCGCATCCCGACGTTTTCGATACAGAGTGCGCAGACTCGGTAATCGTTCAGCCAGCGCCCCACTCAGCAAATATTCCGAAGTAACCCAGGCTGCAAAAGGCCCGGTAGCGTTGTCGGCCTTTAACGCGCACATTCTGGAAATGTCATCTGGTTGCGCAATTGCCCAACCTAGACGCATGCCTCCAGCCACCAATTTAGAGAAAGTCCCCAGCTTGATCACGCGGTCGCTACCAGCAACCGAATACATCGAACGTGGCCGAGGCCCCTCATAAATCAAATCGCCATAGGCATCATCCTCGATAAAAATGAGATCCAGTTCTTCCGCCACCTCGGCAAGTTCGCGCCGTCGTTGGACCGGGGCATTAAACCCAACTGGGTTGTGCACTGTAGGCATCGTATAGACCAGCGAAACCTCGTGTCCTTCACGACGCACGCTATGAACAAGCTCGCGTAGAGCCGAAGGCTCTATTCCGCTGGTATCAGTTTTTACACCGCGCACGCGAACACCAATGCCTCGTAAAAACCACAACGCCCCAATGAACGTTGGAGACTCCACGATTACCACGCCACCCGACGGCACCAGCAACCGTGTGGCCAAAACAATAGCCTGCGACGCTCCACTTGTGACCAGGATATTGTCGGGTGTGACGGCTAGCCCCTCCGACTCGTTGACCCATTCAGCTATGAATCGACGTAGTGGTTCCGGTCCCGACACAGGCCCATATTGAAGGGCATCCGCTGTGCGAGTATCCATAAGATGGGCCGTAGCTTCCTTCAGTTCTTGAAATGGAAAGCTTTCTGCATCGGGGAACCCGTACGCCAAACTAATGAGCCCAGGCCGCTGCATCGCCCAGTTTGGCCTCAATGGGTTGTCTTCCATCGCCAGAGCGATCGGACTGTAATGAGCACTCAATCCCATAATATTTGCTCCTGTCAGCTACCTAGGATCGTGACCTACGACGGGATCAACGGACGTTGTTGCGGAATGCCGTCACGGCGGGGATACACACGTGGAGTCGCTTCATGCTTCATAACGCGCACAACCATACGCTCAAAATCCATTCCAACAAGTCGATAATAGACCGGTTCAAGAAAGCAGCCACCGCAAGCAGTTACCGCGTACGTCGCAGCTTCCACCTCGCATTTAGCTCTCTTAGTTTTTTGGGCTAGAAGTTCACCCCCCACTCGAACCAGCGGGAGACAGAGTTCGGCTAGAGCAGCCATTGGAGCAACAGCTCGCACAATTGCAAGGTCGAATGTTTCACGAAACGTACCGTGCCCGGCTATCTCAGCTCTAATCTTGACGGGGTCAAGGGTTAAATCTGGAATAGCTTCCGCCACATCCTCCAAAAATTGGATCCGCCGACCGGACGCGTCCAACAATGTCATGTCCACATGGGGGCAAATGATGGCTGCCACCACGCCTGGGATTCCAACGCCTGATCCCACATCTACAGCACGAAGCTTCTGCCCGTTGTCCCGAGGAAACACCGCGCACAACGCAATCGCATCTAAAAAATGCCGATCAATATCCGCAACAGCCTTTTGGGACATCAAGCCATACTGAGCGGCACGTTCCCGAACCAAGCTGGCATAGATCTCAAGATATCTGAGCGACTGACCTGTAAGATCAACGCCGAGATCCTCCGCCGCCGACGCAAAAGTGTCGTCCAATCTGCCAGGAGTTCCACCTGACATCACAACGGCTCTGGAGCCCATGGCGAATGGCTTACGTTGAGGATACGGACCGAGAAGATGGGGTCTGTCCTTTCTGCATCACAATAGATCGAGCAACCAGCCTTCCAGGCCTCGTGGTTCATGCCGGAAATACGAGCTATGTATCACTGAACCTCTACCCGTATAACAATGGCCATTTGTTGGTCCTTCCCTGCCGGCATGTCCCCGACCTCGTGCAGCTTACACAGGAAGAAGCAACCGAGATGATGCTACTCCTAGTAGAGGCTCGAACCGTGCTTGAAAAGGCGATCGTTCCAGACGGATACAACATAGGAACGAATCTTGGGTCTGCGGCTGGTGCAGGAATTCCTGGCCATGTCCATTTTCACGTGGTTCCACGATGGGACGGAGACACAAATTTCATGCCTGTGACCGGCGATGTAAAAGTCCTCCCTGAAGCCCTAGAGAAAACACGTGAACGTATCATTGCAGCCTGGAACAACCTTTAGATATCGCGACCTTACGGGATAATCCCCGGATCCACATCAGGAAGCAATCCCATCTTGCCAGGGGGCCAATAAACAACCCAGACCCGACCAACAATCGACGCACGAGGAATAGCACCTATGTCACGCGAATCACGGCTCTGACGCCGGTTATCACCCATAACGAAATATGCGTCCGCAGGAACCGTAATCACCGGACTATTCCGTGCAACGTCGTTCTGAAGATAGGTTGCCTCATCAAGCACCTGCCCATTAATGAAAACTTGGCTATTTCGAACTTCAACGGTCTCCTTAGGTAAACCGACAACACGTTTCACAAGATCTTCCTCAGGGCTCCGCGGTGATCGAAAAACAATTACGTCGCCCCTGCCCGGGTCTGTGCTCAAATAAGCCAACTTGTTTACTACCAAGAACTCAGCATCGCCAAGACTCGGAAGCATGCTCGGACCTTCGACACGGAAGTTTTGAACCAGCAACCTTGTCCCCAAGAAAATCAGGGCAGCTAGCAGCAAGGTCTCTGTGATCTCAAGAAAAATGTTGCTGTTCCGCTTAAACACAAAACCGCCAGAGTTAGCGCTGCAAGATGCATCGCATCCGTAGGCAACCGTTTCGCACATGAGTATATTGCTCAACAAAGCAGTTCAGGGATCCGTTGTTGCTCATCGATGTGCTCGCGCTTCAGATTTCCGCCGCTCCCCGCAACCAACTCTTTAACAAACGGGGCGATCACGGTGCTAGCTCAAAGAATATCCCTGACGGATCCGCACATAACCTAAGCTACAGGCGTGAACGTCAAACGCCCACCCAGTATTGAATTAACCCTTACATGCCAACCGTCTGCTGAACGATTGGACGTGTTCATATCAGGTCGTTTTTCCGACATCAGCCGGTCGCGAACTGTACGCCTTCTTCGTGGTGGCCATATCACCGTCAACGGGGAAAACGCTCGACCAAATCAGCGCCCTCGAATGGGCGACAAGATCTGTATCAACATGCCGACCGAAACAGAAACACTCGTTCCAGAACACAACCCCATAGACATATTGATTGAAGACCCAGAGTTTGTAGTCATCAACAAACCAGCCGGAATCATCATGCACCCGGGATCGGGAGTCTCCTGTGGGACATTAGCTCATCGACTAGTCGCAATGTTCCCTGAAACCCATCTTGTGGGTCATCCCAAAAGGCCTGGGATCGTTCATCGCTTGGACAAAGAAACATCCGGTGTCGTTGTAGTTGCTCGCACATCCGAAATGTATCTGCACCTAACGCAAGCGTTCGCACATCGAGAAATCCAAAAGCGATACCTCTTAATTGTGAACGGCACCCCAAAAACAAAACAGGGGATTGTTGAAGCACCGATCGGACGACACCCCTCACGACGCACCCACATGGCGATAACATCAAACGGCCGACCCGCCACGACCCGCTACAAGGTCTTGGATCAGTCCGAATCGCAAGCACTATTGCAAGTTCAAGCCATGACCGGTCGCACCCACCAAATTCGAGTGCATATGGCAGCTATCGGTCATCCAATAGTTGGAGATTCGACCTATGGCCAGAAAAGTACCGACGACATCCGGACACTGCTGCACGCGTGGACCATTGAATTCACCGACGATATCGATAGATCATGGCTGGGCGCATGTTCGCCTCCAGACGACTTTAAAAAAACCGCTGAATCCTTAAACCTTGCTCTGCCTACAACCCCCGACTCGACCCTGAAAACTCGTTCCCGGTAACCGATAGGTTGCTCTACTCCTCATCTAGATTCGAAGACCCCTCATCGGTTTCGGCGTCAGATTGTTTATCACCTGGAGCAGCAACTCTTGCAAGCACAATGCCGATCTCATACAAGGCATATAGCGGAATGCCCACCGAAGCTTGTGTGAAAGGATCGGGGGTAGGCGTGATAATTGCCGAAATTATCGCGATCGCTACGATCGCATAGCGGCGCTGCCGGGCCAACTGATCCCCGCTAACCACACCAATCTTCGCCAGAGCGAATATTACATACGGCGTTTCAAAAGCTAAGCCCACCGCCAACAAAATACGAAGGACAAACGTAACCCAGCCGTCGACAGTGAATTCAGTCGCGATGGTAGCCGGAGCAAATCCTGCTAAGAATCCAACCGTAAACCTAAGAACTATGAACCAAGCAAATGCCGCGCCTGCGAAAAAAGCTGCAGCAATCGCTGGAATGCTCATAAAGAGCCACTTACGCTCGTTCGCATACAGGCCAGGTGATACGAATGCCAAAACTTGATACACAACAATTGGGCTAGCTAGTCCAAACCCAACTATGAACGATAGTTTTATGAACGTAAAAAGCGTCTCAGTAACCGCAATTTGCTGAAGCACCGCGCCACGAGGCAAGGGTTGTTGAACGACCCAAAAAACCCAGTCTTTGAAAGGCCAAACAACAAAACTAGCCACAATAACCGCAAGCACGGCAATCGTGAGCCGCTTTTTAAGCTCCTCTAAATGCTCGCGGAGTGTCATGACTCCACCGATCGAATCCTGAGGATCGGCCTGATTCGATAGACCCTGGTCAGCTTCAGCCATGCGTCAGCTTAACCGGCACATGGAAAAACACTACGTTTTTTCTTATTGACGAACGTATGATCCGAGCGCCCCGTTAATCATTCGAGCAGCACCAGTCGAACAGTATCGCTTAGCCAACTCGACAGCTTCACTAATGGAAACCGCGACAGGCACATCACCAGCATCTATCTCTGAAAGTGCGATACGCAAAATAGCGACATCCAACCGAGCCATCTGCTCAACAGGCCAAGCCGGCGTAAGCTTCCCAATCGTGTCATCTAATTCTGTCGAACGTTTCGAGATCGACTCAACAAGAAGGCACAGATAACTGTACGTAGCTTGATCCAAATTTAATTCAGAACGACGTTCTTCCAGCAATTCATTTGGCAATTTTTGGGTGATGTCGGATTCGTAAACAAGTCTCATCGCCGTTTCTCGCGCGAGTCGACGCCCGCGACGTTGTCGAGCAGCCACAGGCTAGGGAACAACCCCCGCAACAGGAAGTAGGTCAGTGGCTAGAAAATCCAGATCGTAATCAGCTGCAATGAACCTCTCATCCCGAACAATAGCTCGGTGGAAACCCACGTTTGTAGTCAATCCATCAATCGAGGTCTCGTCCAGAGCCCGCCGAGCACGCGCAAGAGCTTCGTCCCTGGAAGCTCCGTACACAATGATCTTGGCAAGTAACGAGTCATAGAATGGCGGTACGGAATACCCAGCAAAGATGTGCGAATCAACCCGCACGCCAAGACCTCCGGGCAACCTCAGATCCTCTATAACCCCAGAGGCCGGCCGAAAGTCACGTTTCGGATCCTCGGCCAAGAGACGAAACTCAATCGCATGCCCTTGGACTTGAACATCACGCTGACGGATCGTCAACGGTTCACCAGCCGCTATTGCAATCTGCGCTTTTACGATATCTAATCCAGTAACCGCTTCCGTCACCGGATGTTCCACTTGAATACGTGTATTTGTCTCAATGAAATAAAAGTTGCCATCAGAATCCAAGAGAAATTCGACCGTCCCGGCACCCGTGTAATTGATCGAATCTGCCAAACGTACAGCTGCACGTGTAATTCGATCACTAACCCTTCCCACTAAGCTAGGCGAGGGAGCCTCTTCTACTAGTTTCTGATACCGACGTTGAATGGAACATTCTCGATGGCCAAGATGTATGACGTTTTCCCCATCTCCCAACACCTGAACCTCGACATGTCGAGACGATTCAATCAGCTTTTCGACGTAGAGCTCCGAACTTCCGAATGAACTTCGAGCTTCCGCCTGAGCCATGGGGAAGAGTGCAACAAGCTCATCATTGTTTGCCACACATCGAATCCCTCGTCCTCCGCCACCGGCCGCTGCCTTGACCATCACCGGGTATCCGACTTCCCTAGCCATTGCTTTTGCTTCGTTCACATCTTTAACAGGCCCGTCCGACCCAGGTATGGTCTTTAGCCCGGCAGCTTGCGCCGCTTTTCGAGCTTTAGTCTTATTCCCCATAGCACGAATGTTTTCAGAAGTGGGACCGACAAACGCTATGTGATAGCGATCACAAACCTCAGCAAAATATGCGTTTTCAGCAAGAAACCCAGCACCTGGATGTACCGCATCGCATCCCGTATTAAGTGCAGCGCCGATAATGTGCGGAACATTGAGGTAACTTCCTGCTGCAGCCGAGGTCCCAACACATACGGATTCGTCAGCCATGGAGACGTGCTGCGAATCAGCGTCAGCCTCAGAATATATTGCAACTGAGCGCATCCCAAGATCACGGCAAGCACGAATGATACGAACCGCCATTTCACCTCGGTTAGCAACTAAAACCTTCTCAAACATTTGTTAATCCATCGCAACGCCACCGTCCACAGTAAGAACATGGCCAGTGACATAGTCGCCATCCGAAGAGGCCAAAAACGCAACAGCTCCAGCGATTTCCACAGGATCAGCAAACCTCCCCATGGGAATCGATCTCAATGCCGCGGTCTTTAGATCGTCCGGTATTTCATCGGTAAGAGGTGATACAACAAATCCAGGGGCAACCGCGTTCACAGTTATTCCCCGACTACCAACCTCACGAGCAAGCGCCCTAGTGAAGCCAATCAAGCCAGCTTTAGCAGCCGCATAGTTCGTTTGGCCAGCATTACCTATCAATCCCGCCACGGACGCAATGTTGATGATCCGCCCACTACGCTGACGCAGCATCTCCCGAACTGCTCGCCGCGAACAAACAAACGCGGACCGAAAGTTCGCATGAATAACGTCATCCCATTGCTCGTCCGACATCCGAACAAGCAACGTATCTCGAGTGATGCCCGCATTGTTCACCAATACATCAAGCCCTCCAAGGGCTTGACGGGCCTCGTCCACAAGAGCTTCAGCGCCATCCACAGTCGAAAGATCGGCCTTCACGATAAACACCTTGCGGTTGAGAGCACGGATCTCATCAGCCAGCCTCTCAATCGCAGCACTGTTCGAGTTGTAATGCAAGGCCAAATCGGCGCCTTCCAAAGCAAGCCGACGCGCAAAGACGGAGCCGAGTGCTCCGGAAGCACCGGTGATCAAAACTCGGTCATCTTGCAAGCGAAGAGGATTTGCCATTATGTAAGTATGCCCGCTACTGACCTAACTGATTCAAGATCAAACACGTTGTGCAACTCAACTTCCTTAACAGTACGACGCAGCATGCCCGTAAGGACAGATCCGTGTCCAAACTCAACAACATGCTTCACTCCCATCGTTTCAATCTTTCGCACTCCATCTAACCACCGCACCGGTGCAACGATGTGGTTCGCCAGTTCCGACCTGATTTCAGAAGGCGTTGTTAGCTCGGCAGCATCCACATTACTAAGAACTGGAGAAATAGGTGCATCAATACCGACGGCCACGAGACGCTTTCGCATGGATTCACGTGCAGGCAGCATTGCTATTGAATGGAACGCACCGCTGACATCTAACGGAATTACCCGACGTGCCCCGCTTGCACTCCCCTCATTAACCAGCTGGTCTATCGCCAAGAGATCACCGGCCACCACTACTTGCTGGGGAGAATTTACGTTAGCAATTGACAAATAGCTTCCAGGCATCTTTGTCCGAATTGACTCTACTAGGGCCTCCACTGCAACGGTGTCGAGGCCGAGCACTGCAGCCATACGTCCGGGCTTTTCACGAGCTGCCGCCGCCATATACCTGCCCCTATCTCGAACAAGAGATACAGCCTCATCTATAGGCGTACAGCCTGCCCCAACCAGCGCAGAAACTAACCCGACACTATGCCCAGCAAAAACAGCCACGTTTATCGGGTAGCCCGACCCAACAAACCCCTGTTCCAGACCAAGTTCTTCGTTAAAGGCAGCAAGTGCAGCGATAGAGGTAGCGACAATGGCTGGCTGCTGAACATCCGTCGATCGCAAACTTTCATCGGCTCCGTCGAAAACACGCGAAGTGAGCAACTCGTTTCCGCTCGCGTCCGCAGCACGCCACACCTCTTGCGCCGCCAAAGATTGCTTGTAAAGCCCATGCCCCATTCCCAGAGCCTGCGAACCCTGACCGGGGAAAATAAAGGCCACACGAGGCCGATTTTCAGCCATGCCTACTGTTGCTAGGTCCTGTGATTACCGATACTTCGAAGCTTGTCCTGTTGGCTCCGTGACAGGAACACCCCGATAGTTCCCACATACGGGACAAACCCGATGACTTGTCACAAGCGATCCACACGTGGGACACCGACCTAGGTTCGGCCTACGAGCCCTCGTAGCATGACGACGCGCTCGGGACCTAGACCTGGTTAGACGGCGTTTTGGAAGAGCACCCATAGCAAACCATTATCCATCATCTTGAAGCTCTTCAGGAAACATCTCCTGACGAATCTTGTCTAGCGGCTCCAATCGGGGATCAAGACATGGCCTCGAAGTTTGCTCTTCAAACGCAGAAATCCCGCAACCATGATCACATGCGGGAAAAGGTGGAATTGCGCTCACGACGCCTTCGGCGAGAACCTCGATCAAATCAATATTATGCCGCTTATCCAAACGCCAACAGTCAGCAAAATCTTGATTGGCTTCGGAAAGCTCTTCACCTACCGGAACAAACTCATCAGCTAAATCAAACTCAACGTCAACATCCAGGTCACGGTCACAACGAGCACAAGCAACCCGGACAGTTGCCCTCATATTGCCTGAAACAAGAATGGCACTTTCTATCCGCGTCAGGCGAGCCATGCCCAACACCGGTTTGATTAGTTCAGGAACCTCCATCACTGCGCATGGAGCTTCCACAGCTTCCACACGATGTGCCCCTGGTTGCTGACCCAGAAGTCTAGAAACATTAAAGACAAAATCAGCCATGGAGTTACCCCCTGCCCGACCGACCTGCACTCCCGTCCTAAACGGGCTCCTCGTCTCCGAGATCAGCAGCCGCAGCTTCTTCATCCAAAGCAAGCACGCCACGCTGGATACTCGAAAGGTGTGACTGGAGACGACGCTCTAGGTCACGCAACATGTTCAAGGCGTATATGTCCATCTCTTCACGAGAGGCTTCAGCCTGCTCCTCAACTTCCCCTATCAGTTGCTGGGCCCGAGCTTCCGCTTCCTTAACGATTTCCTCATCTCGGATAAGTTGATCAGCCTGCTCCCGAGCCTCCTGAATGATTTGATCAGCCTCCATTTGAGCTGACTGCGGAATCTGTTCCCTTTCTCGCATTAACTGCCTGGCCTCGCGAATCTCTTCCGGAATCCGAATCCGCATCTCGTCAATAATCTCAAGTAGAGCCTTTTCGTCTACAAGAGACTTTCGCATCAACGGAACGCGCTGCGCACTGCTCACCAGCGATTCCATACGTTCAATTAGATTGATGAGGTCGATGACGTTCTACCTCCGATCCGCGCTTGGCGCGAACTTCTCACAAATAGCTACATTTACGTTAGGCGGAACAAATGGCTCTACGGACCGGCCTAGCGCCCCAATTTCGCGTATCAAAGACGAACTCACAAATGAATGCTCCGGCGCTGAGAGAAAAAACATTGTGTCTATATCCGGGTGTAGACGTCGATTCATTGCCGACAACGCAAACTCATACTCAAAGTCTGACACGGCACGTAGCCCGCGCACCAGAACACTTGCCTTTACCTGGCGCGCAAAATCCACAGTCAGCCCCGTATATGGAAGCACTTCAACGTTGTCCAAGCTCACAACTGCCGACTGCAGAAGATCAACCCGCTCTTGCGATGTAAAAAGATTTCCGGGGCGCCCATTATCAACAACTCCTGCCACAACACTGTCAAAAACAAGGGAAACCCTATTAAGGATGTCCATATGACCATTTGTGACTGGGTCGAACGTGGCGGGGAACAATGCGCGCATCCCCAACCCTCCGATTTCTATATCCACATTATACCGACGGATCGGAAAACGTTTTGGTTAAGCGTGCACAAAAATCGCAAATTCGGTGTCTCCGTGACGTCGAACCTTCCAACAGATCCATCCGTCTGGAGCGTCCGGAACACCTTGTCGACTACTGACTTCAACGACTATTCGAGCATCCATAGCAAGCACGCCTGAAACCGTTATGACCTGAAAAACTCCGGGCCATTGATTATCGGCATAAGGAGGATCGGCAAACACAAGACCAAAAGGACCCGCTCCCCGCAAGTCGGCCCTAAGAACATCCCTAATCAAGATATCCGCCTGATCGTCTATTGCCAGGCTCTTAACGTTGTCTTCAATAACTTTGGCAGCGCGCCGATTTCGTTCAACAAATTGAACAAATTCAGAACCTCGGCTGACTGCCTCTATCCCAAACGATCCGGAACCAGCGAACAGGTCAAGTACACGAGCAGGAGGTTCCTGCTGTAGGGCGTCGAAAATGGCTGCACGAACTCTATCAGTAGTAGGCCGAACACCAGCCGGCACCTTTAAACGTCGACCACGCAGTTCTCCCGTCGCTACACGAAGGGAGTTGCGACGTCCCGCCACGGACCCCTCTTAGCTCCACTCATTTTCAGCAAGCACTGAACTCACCGCGTTTGCCAACAACGAGTTGTGTTGCTGAACAAGATCCGGATCGTCATCTAGCAAGCCGCTAGCTTCTCTTCGCGCCTGTTTAACTGTCTCCAAATCAGTTACCGATGCAAATGTAAAGCCATGGACACCGCTCTGACGCGTACCCATGACATTGCCTGGACCTCGGAGTTCAAGGTCACGCTCAGCGAGTGCAAATCCATCATCGGTTGTTTGCAAAGTCGCCAACCTCTCGTTCTCTTCCATACCCGATGCCTCGCTCATTAACAAACAGTAGGACGAATGCTCCCCTCTTCCAACCCTGCCCCGAAGCTGATGCAACTGCGCCAGCCCAAATCTTTCTGCGCCCTCGATAAGTATTACCGTCGCATTGGGCACATCTATTCCAACTTCAACCACAGCAGTACTAACAAGCACATTCATGTCTCCATCCCTGAACTCGCGCATAACCTGTTCCTTGGCAGTAGAGCTCATTCGTCCGTGGAGTAAGCCCACAGAATGGCCGGGATCATTAAACACCGTCTCTGAGAGCCTTTCATGCTCTTCGACGGCCGCCCTAGCGTTCAATGCACCCGACTCTTCGATTATGGGGAAAACAATGAAAACTTGCCGGCCATCGGCAATCTGCCTTTGAATAAAGCTGTAGGCCTCCTCTCGTCGACTACTGGGCACAAACGAAGTTTTAACTGGCCGCCTACCTGCGGGTAGTTCCCGTAATGTGCTGATATCCAAATCCCCATACAGCGTTAATGCCAACGTGCGCGGAATTGGAGTCGCCGTCATGGCCAATAGATGGGGGTTGAATCCCTTCGCCCGCATTTCACTCCGCTGACGAACACCAAAGCGGTGTTGCTCATCTACTATTGCCAGATTCAATCGTTTGAATCGAGAACTTCGCTGAATGATTGCATGCGTGCCAACAACAACATCGACTTTTCCAAGTTCAACAGCACGCCATATTTTTCTCTTGTCAGAAGCCGAAACGCCTCCGGTTATAAGTTCAATCCGCACATCGAGTGGCTGCAGCGCTTCTGTGTGACGCTCGTCGAGAAGTCGCTCCTGCGCAAGCCCGAGCCCAAGGCCGAGCCCGCGCCGCGCAAGCGCCGGCGGAGCGGCGGTGCGAAGAAGAGCGCCGCCGAGGGCGGCG
>PVBE011007787.1_pt1 | contig 14015 bp, 9 predicted proteins | sample 1631181 | NCBI WGS metagenome assembly PVBE01 (sample SAMN08397723, study PRJNA350692) | Marine metagenome, whole genome shotgun sequencing project. | isolation source: water | place: Pacific Ocean | collected 2012-04 | reverse complement strand
GGTTGTAACACAAATTTGATCAGCGGCATTTGTTTCCCATTGATGCGCTTCCGTTTCTTTCCAAAGCGTTCCAAATCGGCTATGCGCTTCACATGAGGTCGCGCATTATCCATCTGTACGAAGACTACGTCGAAGTCTGCCATTTTGTCGTAGATGTCCGGAATCAGCTGCTTCGTGACTATCTCGTAGAACATGTCCCCGTCCACCTCACAGTCTTCGTCGTACACGTCCCCTCGTTCGTGATATTTGCTGTTTCGCTCCGCAACCTTTTTCCGGGCGCACCGATACATTCCGAGTCGTCCGTTGAAGTCGCCGTACGGTCGTGCGACGGCGCACAGGCCCATCACTTTTTGAACGAACCGCTTGCTCTTTGTCGCCACCCTTGTTTGCTCCTGTTGTCCTGGGTGCACTTTCATCAATCTCTTCTTCAGCATATCCCACCATTTCTCGTCAATGTCGATCCATCCTACTTTTTTATTCAACACGTTCGGATATCGCAAGTTTTCCGTCCCCGTCCAAGTGTAATCAAGATGCTGCTTTGCCCACTCCAATCTTCTCGCCACGTCTCTTGTGTTGAGGCAAGGTACATAACGCTCGCACACTTGGCGCCAGCTGGCTGCTTTACAAGAATTATACACAGTTGTACACGATACGCTCTTACCTGTTCTCTCTGTGAAAAGCGCCGTGAGCGATTCCCACGTGAAGTAACCGTTGCGCTCCTCCGATAGACTCTCAAGTGTCTTCATGTCCTCCTCCGTCAACGCGCGCGGGCGCCCACTTCTAGGTCGAGAGTCGACATTGTACTCCGTTCGATAGCGATGTAAGATCCTGTATCCATGAGACGTGCTTATTCCCCATTCCTTGCACACATCTGCTACCGAGGCTTGCCCGCAACGCTTCGCAAAGTGCATGCACTTCGCGAAAGCGGTTCGCTCCGAGTCGCTCAGGTCCCGTCCTTCGCGCGCGCGCACACCGCTTGGAGCCTTGAACGGGCTCAACAGAGGACCGGGAACTGTGCGTGAGGGTGTTTCCTTACGCTTCTGCAGCCTCGCGCTCACCGGTCGTGTGCGCGCGTCGCCGTGAACCTCCAACTTCGTCCGTCGACGCGCGCGATTTGAACTCGATGGCGTGCACTCCTCGTCGCTCCCTCGTCGCTCGGTGCCTCGGTTTAGCACACCAAGCGGCCAGATCATGTGAAACTCGGCGTGCGAGCTCACCGTCGCGCCCCGGGTAGATTTGTGCCGTCCGCGCGCGCGCTGACGCGCGGAGCACGCGCGTAGAGAGTTTCTTCGTCGATGGGCGGAAACACGTAGAAAAAAGGGGAAAACCCTAGGAGGGCTGAAAATTTACCTAAATCACTTTCTGAAATTTGCAACTTTTTTCGCGTTTTCCTATCATTTTGGAAATGAAGCAAAATGGAAATCATCCTGTTTCGTCAATCTCATGCGAATTCAGACAAGGTAACTTGCACCAGGGTAAGGGAAATTGCGAGAGCTTTCCAAGGCCGTGCGGCATGCCACGATATATTGCGACGTCTCGTATAATGGGCCTCTTTCCCCTTACTTTCGGAATGGAGGTAGTACTTGTACAAGTATTGGCAAGAAACGACCCTCACGGCAACCCTGCACACAGTGGTTTGTAGAGCCACGCCGCACTCTACGCCGAAATATGGTATACTCATCTTCGAGTTGTTCAATCCTATGCAGCTGACCATTTCACGCAGGTCGCAGAATGTCGCATGTACGAGCAACGCTTTCCCGAGATCGATGAAGTGGTGATGGTCCAGGTGAGGGAGCGAAGTGACCTTGTCACTCTCAAATTTGACGTTTACGCGAAGGTTAAAAGCATAGCAGAAATGGGAGCTTACGTTGAGCTACTGGAATACGATAACGTTGAGGGTATGATACTGCTATCTGAGCTCACTAGGAGACGCATTCGCTCTGTGTCCAAACTCATCAAGGTAAATCGCAGTGAAGTTCTGTGGTCGTCAAAGCACTCAATATTGTTTTCACCGCAGGTCGGGCGAATAGAGCCTGTGATGGTCCTCAGAGTAGACAAGGAGAAAGGATACATTGATTTGTCGAAGAGGTTCGTATCCAAGATCAGAGAGTTACAGAATAATGACACGTTGTAGGCGAGTTAGCCCAGAAGATGTACAAGCATGTGAAGAGAAGTACAACAAAAGTAAAATGGTGCACTCCATATTGAGACATGTTGCGGAAACGACAGCGTCGTGTGATTTGACTGAGTTATATGAGGTATTTACTTTTTATCTGACATTGACCGAGATTTACATTGTGATAGCGCCTCGGTTGGCCACTTTACCGGTTATATGGACATGCGTTTGAAGCTTTCAGGCTCATGGTAACCCAACCAGACACTGTTTTCCAAAATGTGCAGTCAAATAGTGAAGAAGAAGAGGCTATTGGAGATCATATCAAAATGGCACTTTTGAAAGATGTTCGCCGCCGTATGACCCCGCAACCATTGAAGATTCGGGCAGAAGTTGAAATAACATGTTTTGAATATGATGGCATTGAACATATCAAGGCAGCTTTGAAAACGGCCGAAAAAGTTTCGGGAACGGAATGTGATGTCAAAGTCTCGTTGGTTGCTTCTCCACTCTATGTGTTCACGACACAGACTGCGGATAAGGATTCAGGGATCCTTGCTGTGAATCAGGCGATATCTGCAGCTTCTGTAAGTGCATTTTCTTCGGTTTCTTTTCAAGTTCTGACTATACACAGGAATCTATTACGCTCGTAAACGGTAATGTGAACGTCAAAGAGCCACCACGTGCAGTCAGCGAACGAGATGAGCGACTTTTGGCTGAAAAAATTGAAAAAATTACTGAAGAAGCGACCGATTCAGACAGCGACGGCGAGACCATGGGGAGTGTTGATATATGACGCCCACGAGTAGTTTTTTATTTAATACGAATCACTAAAATCGAAGGCTTGTTAATCACGGACTTTTTGGTTTAATCAGCGATCACGAAGTCAGTTAGAATTCCTCAGCGAAACGGGTAAACCGTAAACAACTGGGGCAGCACCTGTTAAAAACTGTAGTTGACACTGAGTCCGGGCCAGAGAAACTGATGAGGAAAGTGTAGAATAAACAGGTAGATCAGCATGTTTAAACCACGCACCAACAAGCGCCGATGAAAATCGATCAATATCTTTGTCCGTAACATCCCATAAGTTCGCGACGACAGAAGGTGTACCTGCCAAAAGGTAGGAAAATACTATCCCATCCAGTCCTATGTCTTCCTGTGAGACTAAGGCACCGCTTGAGCATCCCATAAGAATCATTACAGCCCTCCATCCAATCCATACACTAGATGGCGGGAGATATTCTTGAGCATTGCCATGACCGAAGAATAGAAGTATATCATACAAGGTCATGGCTGTGCACATATCGCGCGGTGGAGTCCCACGAACAATGGTACAAGTCTTGTTCCTCTGTAGTAGTGGAAGAAGTGTTTCTTCAGTGTTTAACAAATCCCCTGATGGGTTTAGAATTGCAAAAGCATGAGAAACATCAATACACGAGTGGACATCGGATTCCTGAACCGAATCCTTCAGTGCAAAGCTCTTGCATGGAATACGATACAACCGTTGTTGAGCGAGGACTGACATCGACTCCCACGGTATCTCGTGCAAGTCTCCATCAAAAAGCAACAAAACTGGGCCACAGCTCGCGTCATTGAAACAGCACTCAGCGATATTTTTTGAGAGCCTATGACAATGTATTGCAAGTTGACGTATTGCGTGCTGATAGACAGTATCATCAGTCCGATTTTTCTTGCACCTTTCGGAGGGAAACTTATCGCTGACACACATACCATCAATCACGGATTCAATTTGTTCTAACGATAGTTTTAGACCGTTTTGTAGAAGTAGTCGAAACATATGTCGTGCAAAACTTGGTATAGCGATGTTGTATGCTACAGATATCTCACATAGTTGCTCCAGGAGCTCGCCGGAGGCACAAGAGTAGACGTGTGAAGCTTCAGCTGGTGGTTCACCCATTAGAAGAAACCACCAGCAACCGAGCACCTGACGTTGTAAGAACTGAACTAAGTCTTCAAGTTGAGCATCCTGCGCGATGCGATGCTCCCACCAAGCAATTTTCCCTTCGCGCGATGTGTTACCTGAACGCAAAATTTTGTCAGGTTTTGTTCCCAAAATACCCCGTAGAGCTTCTACTGGACACAATTCACTAGGATAACTCGAAAGTGTCCATGGTAATTTTATCATAATTGCCGGTTCATCGACGAAAGTGGACGACCGTATGAGAAGGATCTCCCTCACAGTCTCAACTTCCGATCTTAAGTGGGCAGCAAGAGGAGACGGACACAGGGTGATCATCGGATACACTGTCGGAGGCCAAATCTCGGATTCAGAAGGGAACCCTGAATGTGTATCAGCAATGACAGAATCAAACAATTTGATGCAACTAGCGATCTTGTCCTCTCCATCATCAGATGTCCGTGACTTGCAAAGAAGTGACATCATCTCTTTTTGTTTGTAGTTGACACCAGACGCCACATGTATCGCAGAAACTGTTAAATTTGTTTTTTCAGGGCCACTCAGAAGACCAAATGAAGCAAAAAGCAAAGCAATAGTTCTAATATACATTGGTGACTGTACAGAGATTTCAAAACCTGCTCTGAGCAATCTATGTACCTCATCACAAGTTGTAGTGAACTCTTGTGAAGTTGAAGCCTGTTGTGAATACAAGCGGCGGATGTTCACGATACTGCGCACTTTTAGTAGAAGAATGTCATCGAGTACTGATTGATTGATTATTCTTTTTCGCCACTGAGCACCCCTAGCAATGAGATCATCCGCTTGACTGACGGGGACGAAAAGCGAATGGCGCAAAGTCAATCTACTTAGAACACTGTAACACCAGTCAAGCCACGGTGTAGTGTTCACTTCTTTGCAACCCCGCAGCCTAGTCATTAGGCTCAGCGTAGCAGTGAGCGACTTTTCATACAGATCATTCGTATACGCAGAATTTTCACTGTAATCAACTGCGAGTTGTACACTGTAGACAGAAATTCTTGTTGCCTCTTGCAGCAGGTGAGCGTGAATACCTTCGTCATATTGTATATTTTCATCGCCCAACACCACATGAGTAGCTTTAAACGCATCCATCGTTAAGTCGGCAATGTGACAATTATACTGCAAACGCATAACAACCGAAAGATTCAATAATCTCAAACGTTTGCATAGATGAATAACCTCATCTATGGTACTACGAGATAGCTTCGAAAGGCCCAGTGATGAAGATATCAACGCCCTGAAGTATAATCCTTGAATGTACATGGCCATCAAACACCAAACATTAATTTCATACATTGTGTTTTTATTCTTGTACTGCAGAAAGTAAGTCGAATCAACAGTCTCTAATAGAGAAGAATCACGTTGTGCAAAACATATGTGTCTACTTTTCAACGCAAGCTTGATTTGAAGCAACAACGTCTCTATAACCGTGTAGCCCTCAAACAATTTACCTGTGCTATAACAGCAACGAGCACAGTCGAACTGCTCTCTAAAGTATAGACTGAGAACGCTCTCAGAACGTTGCCAGGAGTTATTTGAGGAGTCATGATCTACAACATCAGTTGATTGAGCACACATGTTTTTTGTGAGTAGTGCCGCACAACAAAACGAATTCGTGTGGAACTTGATACCAACTATTGAGTGCACCGTATCAGCAAGGGACGCTGCAACCACGATCTGATCTAGTAAACAAAACTTCATATGAGTTGTCTCAAGAACAAACAAAGTATCTGTGAAACCACATTTCATTTCATTTAGAAGGGATGGACACGTTACGTGTCGCGATGAGATTTTATCAAACTTGGCCACATTTTCTTTGAACATCTCCGAAAATATCTCGAATTCATGCTTTAAATTCAGCACAGGACGCGAGTTGATGTCGTCACCGTTCGCAAATGATAGCAACACATGAGCAGTAATTTCAGTTTGTCTTACTCGCAAGAACAAGTCCATGTGTTCATTTTTTGGAAAAACACTACCTATCAAGGTATTGCATGCGCTTTGCAGTATCTCCAGAGTTGGGCGCGACCAACTTTCGCAACAGACACTGCCTTGAAATTGCTGTCTCAAAATTGAAGACAAACTATTGAAAAGCTGAACAAGAACTTGTACATTTGAGATATTTCTGGTGTCAGGTAACAGTTTGATATCTGCTAAAATTGTAGATAAGCAGGAAGAGATGGTTTCATATTCCTGTCGTGCATTCGCAAAACTATTCACTTCAGACCAGACGCTATAATGCTCGGCGTATAGATCGGACCAGTCCACGCCGATCTCTCCGTCGAGTTTGCTATCTATCAATAGTCTCGTTAGACAAAGATCTTGTCTGCCAGATATTGATACAGTGCATAAACATCTCACTATTTCAGTATTGTATACACCTCGAATGCGAGGAAAAGACCTATAACTTACCAATCCTTCTGTCAGATGCAGAAAAGCGACTGTCTTTTGATCATGCTGAAGATTGAAGTCACTGAAAGCCATAAGGCGAACCGAGAACCTATTGATGTTCGTATCATCACCATGAAACACAGCACGAGACGAAGAGAAGACTACAGTCGCATTGAGTGCGTTCATCGTTAATAGACGATTACCTTGACCTGCGAATTCCTTTGCCAATTTCTCCAAAGAATGTTCGAGTCGTAAGAGTTCTTCGCCATCGTACAACTCATAATATGTTTTTATCAGACTTGAAAAATGTTTTCTAGTGTGCTGAAGTAGTGATAGATCGAATTCATTCGGTTGCAATAGGATGTATCCATGTACAAGTTTCGATATTGCTGCATGCACAATTTTCGTTGATGCTTTGTCTTCAAATCGAGAACACGGTAATAGTGTTTGAATGAGCTCCATCAACCAACGTACAATTCTAAATAGGGTGCAGTTGATCCCTTGCGATCTTCCGTCCTTTTCCCTGACTGGGAAACTTCGAGCATATTCAAAAATCTCAGAAGCTAGCAACCTAGCACAACGCCAATACCGAGTGCTCTTCGGTGGTTCTTTCACTGCGATAAAAGTACTTGTCGAAATCCGTTCAAGACAATGCTTGAGAAGTGGGGCCCGCACATCATTCACGTCGGTCGCACCCCTTGCACTACTTACACTCCCCACACCGCTTGTATCACTCATTCCATGCAATACCAAGCGCATAAATATCATTTGGAGAAGAATAAATTCATCTTTTGCTGGCTCTAGCGTATCCATCATGAGAGAAATAACACTAACCATAGTGAAATTATGTTTTTCCTCGTAACCAAAGCACGCTAGCTTATCGATCACATCAATCCACGATGATACTTCAAAAGACAACACTTTTCCACGAATTGAACACCACATGGTTTTGAAAGTTTCAAAAGTAGTAAGCTGCGCAATTGTTTGAACCAAGTGAGGTAATTGGTCGGTACAGTTGGATTTGATATAGGATTTCACAACAAAAACGCATAGTTTGTCTGCAGTAAAGTCGTGCGGTGACGCACATACACTCATATCCTCAGCTTGTCTATCTGTTACCTGTTTAAGGAGGCGCAGTGCGTAGCGGAAAACTGTTGCGTTGTACTTTTCCGCTTGGTTACTGTTCTCAATCCAGTAGTGAATATCATCAAGACATTCAATTAGTAGTAATTTCGACTGCAAATATTCATCGCTACTCACGTCCAACTCAGAAACAGTGATGAACATGCTGAGCCAGCAACCAACTGCAAGCGAAATATATCTTGCTGACGTCTCGCTGTTTGCTCCACTTCCCAACGATATTTCAGAAGGACGATATTTGCTTGGTAGCAGATTCATGTTAGCTAAGACGGAAAACAAATGAGTATGTGCGATCGCAAAGTGTTTCAGGGATAGCAATTTCCTCACTACCCGAAGGTGCTGAGACTCGATTTCAAGTTCTCTCGACAGGACTCGACCCTTGCGATACAGCAAGTTGAAGAGGGCTGATGTGGTAACCACAGTGGCGGCGAACTGTGCATGTCCTTGATCTTGACTCATTTGCCCCAAAATACTATCAAGCAAAGCATATACGTTTCGCAACGTCTCCAAGGTCCAAATTTCACTTTCGCTGACACAACAAAAATCGTACAAAAGGCGTTCAACATGTGTGCCATACAGTTTAGAAACTTGGTTGACGTTTGAGTTTGTGTGCTGACAGAGTATTTTGACTTCGTTCAATACTTGGTGCCCTAGAAATTCGGACATGTCTTGGTGACAGCCACGTACTTCAGGAGGTGTGCAAAGGCTGCGAGCTCTGGGGAATCGTCGCCGCTACGTGTTGAAGGCACTTGAAGTGTGCAAGAGGTCAAGTCCACCGTGACGAAACGATACCCAAACAAGTATTTCCGTTAAATGTAAGCCATGCGCAACGTTGTTAGGTTAGCGCATGTGTGCCATACCACGGTTGAAAAGTAGCGGCAAGATGACTACGTCACTTGCGACAGCCGCTGTGGCACCCCCAACAGCTCAGGTGCGGTGCGATTTAAACGATGCAACGGCACACCCAACACACTAGCCTCACTTATTTTGGTCTTTACATTATGACATTCCATATCCTATAATTACCCGTTCGGGACCTATTCGAGATACACAATGTATCAGATACATTAACGATATCATATCCCATGAATTATTCATGATGAATACGCTCAAGATGGGGAGATAGCAGTTGAAAGAGTGGAAGAGTGGACTATGTTTAAATCTAAATATTGATATCATGTATTTGAAAATGTACATGAGAATCTGAATATTATCGCATCGAAGAATACCAATGAAATATTTATGTTCCAGTTCTTACGCAGTGATTCATGTTTGAGCAATAAAATTGTCGTGTACGTGGTGCTATGCTTTCGAAACGATTATAGCCGAATCTAGAAATCTTGATCTAGCTCAGCTAAATAGATACTATCGTATTATAGATCGATGGGCAGTGTTCACCGGAGCTTGCCCTCCAGTACTGCACCGTTCAGAGGGAACACGGTGAGGTAGTACTACGCGGTTACAACCCAAACGTGAGAATTATTACGTGTTTGACGCGTATCTGTTTCATCGTAGGACGTTTCGATTAACACTCTCTGTAAATCCCTCAACACGACGACATACTTTGGGTTGGGAGAGAGAGCATGTCGAAGAAGAAAATTGCATATTTTTACGATGCAGACGTCGGCAACTATTACTATGGCCAGGTGAGTGATAATTTTTTTAGGCGTACACGCTCTGGCGTTGCTTAGTACTCGATAGCTTTGAAACTGCACACTTTTCTACAGATCTCACATTTTTTGTCCAGGGCCACCCTATGAAACCGCATCGAATGCGAATGACTCACAACCTGTTATTACACTATGACCTACACAGCAAGATGGAGGTATGACTAATCGGCATTTCGTACACTATGATATGACCCATCGCCCACAGGTTTTTCAGCCTGCTCTAGCTAGTGCAGAGGATATGACACTTTTCCACAGTGATGAGTATGTGGAATTCCTTCGACTAGTGACCCCTGAAAATCAGCATGAACACATTCGACAACTGAAAAGATTTAACGTAGCGGAAGATTGTCCAGTATTTGATGGTCTCTTTAAGTTTTGTCAAGTGTACACAGGAGGTTCAGTTGGAGGTGCTGTGCGTCTCAACCATGGTCTGTCTGACACTGTCATCAACTGGTCAGGAGGATTGCACCACGCGAAAAAGGCTGAAGCGAGTGGCTTTTGTTACATTAACGATATTGTCCTTTGTATTCTAGAGTTACTCAAGGTACATCAGCGCGTCTTGTACATTGACATTGATATACACCATGGTGATGGAGTTGAGGAAGCATTTTACACCACTGATCGCGTTATGACGGTGTCTTTCCACAAGTTTGGCGAGTATTTTCCGGGAACGGGACACTTACAAGACGTTGGCCAACATGCTGGTAAGTATTACAGCGTAAACGTCCCCCTTAAGGATGGGATAGACGATAGCAGTTATGAACAACTATACAAACCAATTATGGCAAAAGTAATGCAAGTATTTCAACCAGAAGCTATAGTATTCCAATCTGGTGCTGACTCTTTGTCTGGTGACCGCCTGGGATGCTTCAATTTATCCATTCGGGGTCACGCGGAGTGTTTGAAATACATGCAAACGTTTAATGTACCCATGATTGTGCTTGGTGGTGGTGGGTATACAATACGGAACGTTGCAAGATGTTGGGCTTATGAGACTGGTTGTTTATTGAACGCTGATATGGAAGACGCATTACCGATAAATGATTACTCGGAATACTTCGGCCCAACGCATCAGCTGCACATACAAACCAGCAACATGGAAAATCAAAACACAGTGGAGTACTTGCAAGGCGTGCGAAACCGCATTCTCGAACACCTTGGTCAGTTGCAAGCAGTACCTAGTGTACCATACCATCATGCTCCGCCAGTAAATACACAGTTAGATACATCACAAAGAGTACAACCAGGGCTAGCTACAGATCAATCACAGAAGCGAATGACTCGTGAGGTCGAGTTTGACCCTGAGCAGGCCCAAGATGAGAGATCTCCTAAATGTGACAAACCAGTGGATAATGATAACGAATTACCATCGAGTACTAGTTTGGCCTACACCAGGGATGACAAACAGGTCACGGAATCTTTCACATTACCAGGGCACGCAAGAATGAGTGAAGAGCTACCAAACAGCGCCCGCTAGTAAGAAACAGTTCTCAACTTTCACAACTGTAGTTTAGCAAAAGGTGCAAAGTGTTTGCAAACTAATCAAACATGTCATCAATATTAAAATACATGAGCTAACCTAGATCTTACGTTATCAGCGTCGACAATGTGCTGCAGTTGTATGTTAAGCCTATTGTACAACTGTGTGAAGGAGTCTCTCTGAAGCCGTATGACGTCCGAAGTTGTTGCATCTCTTGCTGGCGTCAAGTGATCGTAACAGGATGCGAGCACTCTCTCATCGTGGCCCAAATACATCAGTTGTAGACTCTGAAAAAAGAGTTTGAGAGTTTCTAGTGGAAGTGACAGTGAAGCTGCAGAACCACTTGAATACAGGTTTGAGCAGGCACCATGTGTTGTCAACGTTGATAATGAAGCCTTCGCTAGCTCCTTACTCGTATCGTTTGCAATTATCTCTGCCAATAGGCTCTCGACTCTTGAACTTAGCAGAGACAGGACCTGCGCCAGTTCGCTAACTTCGTGTGCCGCAGCTCGAATCGAGTGAACGTGCTTATCGTTCGCGGAGGAGTTGGTTCGAAGCAAGACTCTAGTTGACTCAGTATGCTGCACAACTCTGTCCAAATGCAAGAAGAGCTTATCCATAGCGCTGGCTGTTGGCCTCACTGTATTTAAAGTAGCGTCGTTCCACTGTCGCTCGTATCCCGTTGGCGAGAAGCCTACCCTATTTTGTTAAGCAATGTCACCATTCCATGTTGACTTTTTTATTCGTAGGTGAACGGATTTTCGACAGTTTTATCAACATCTAATCGACTTAATAGTTGATACGCGTATTATAGGGGCATTTTCCCACAACACGGTTTGCTTCGGTGTGATATTTAGCCACGCCCCAACTTCGCCGCAAAGTATTCTTCTTGACCCGGGTAGCAGGCGATTTTCAGCGATCAATCTTCAGAACATGGGACTCGTCAAAATGATAATCCGCAAAGCAGATCGCAGTAGCATTGTCAGAAAAACGCCGAAGACGGTGCTCGTCGTTAACGCCTGCGGTTACCTCGTGGAGCATGATATTGAAATACGAACAATGTGCAACCGTCGCTGTCACATTTCAATGACCCTTACCTACAAGTACACGTAAATTAGTTACTTGGATGTCTACACAGCCGAGGGCCGCACTGAGTTCTACACATCGGCGTCGACTCTCAAATCGCGCACTTGTTCCGCCAGGCATATTCCAACGCCAGTCGGACAAGCGAAAAGGAGAGTATGAGTTCTGCCTTCGTCAGTGCCACGTGGACCATACTACGACACGCGCCATGTCGAACGACGCTTCCTATCACGAAGGTGGAACTGAGCAGACACACAAACTAAGCCAAACTAAGTTACTAAACCCACTCGAGAGATGGAAAACACTTGGCACTGATTGGATGGGTGTGATTTGTGAGCTTGAAGGTGTTGTTCTTTCTGATTTGAGCCCATCGCATCGAGCTGCCTGGCGGAACCTTGCGTACGAAGAGAATCTTCCGTGCCCACGTGAGTACGACATACGTCATTACCAAAATCTGAAAGCAGAACAACTCATTTGCCAAGTGTTCAACTGGACGCAAAACAAGGACGAGGTCACACGATTATTATCTAGAAAGCAGGATTTGTTTTACGAGCAACTTCAACACGAAGGTGCGGCACCAAGGATACAGCAAGGGGCGTTGGAGCTATTGAACTTCCTACAAGCCCAACGCATCCCGTGCATCCTTATTTCGCCCAGCACACGAATCGAAGTCGATCATATGCTCGTAGATTCACGATTGCGCGAGCTTATACTAAGGGCTGACCTGCTGGATACAGAACAAGATGCTTCCCTCTCACTAATTACTGCAGAGAATGTCCAGTATAGCTTACCTGATACTGAAAGCATCATACTTGGGTGTTCAATCTTAGAGCGTCCATTTGAGCGAATCATTGTAGTTGGAAGCAGTTTGCAGACACTCGAAGCCGCGAGAGAAATGAACACACGCATCATCATGGTCTCGGGTAGACATAGACAGTGGGAACTGAAGCATGCTGACTTAGTTGTAAGTGCTCTCGACGAATTGAGCTTCCAAAATCTTAGAGAGCTTCTACATGATATGTGATGAAGCAGAGGTGCAAACACTCAAAGATGTAAAAATTGTAGCACATTTGTGGTGTGTAAAAAGAAGATTAGCCATACTATGTTCCATGTTTTGCGTGTTTCCAGCTGAAGCTGAGTCCAGTTCCTGCACTCACCTCTCGAATGTCATTTTCCAAACGACTCAGTAAACCGTGACCACTCCTCGTATCGCTCCAGTATGCCTTTTCTGTGCAGTAATTGTAGTGAGACGGACCACTCACTGGTGATGCAAGCCATAGTTCACGCACTGCGGTCTGCCTGTTGAGGACAAAAGTGTTTTTTGATCCAAAAGAGAAAGTTACCACGCCTGCTTCAAGAACTATATCAAAATCAGATAAGTTGGCAATATCCGCCCAGTTGTCGAGGGTGATGTAAACGTGTTCGAGAGTCTCGGCCGCCAGCTCGTTGAAAACACTTGGACTAGTCCGAATCAAGTCTACAGTCAGTTCTGTAGCACTTCCAGGCAGGTGAGCATGTCTATGGCCTTTTAAAGAGACTAGATTCGAGTTTGATGCACGGCGAACGAGAGGGTGAGCGTAGGCTGCGCGAGCGAGCGCGACGCCCAAGTTTGGAAAACTTCGGGTGAAGACCATAGGACTGAGCAGCATCTGCAGTCAGAGTTAAGTGTAAACGATTGGAAAAAAGTACTATCCTCCATTTCCGTGGACAACTTCACAAACAACTCGTGATTACCCGGTGATTACCCGATTGAGAATCTATTGTCTATGTCTTATATTATCCTTTTTTCTGGTTAAGGGGTCGAATCGACCCCTTAAGAGGTTTTGGTCATTTTGTAGCAGTCATATGTCCGAGAAACGAGCGTATTTCCACTCGCTCGCGACGTCACGATTTAAAAAAACGTTGCCCCTCGCCGCACGCGCGCCCGGGGTTCGCGTCGTGTCGTCGCCGCACATCTGTGCGCCCATGAGTGGAATTCATGGATAAGATGGCGGTGCGCTGTCGACAGCGCTGCAAGGCGCGCTAGACGTCGGAACGACCTCATTTCTTCACCGTTCGATCGCGCGTTTCGCATCCTTTGCGAGCGGTTCGGTAGCGCGGCGCGGCGCCAACGTTTCGCGCGAAGCGATCGAGAATCGCGGAAATTTGAATTTGCATCGGCGGACAATTACATTCGCGACG
>PVBE010993151.1_pt1 | contig 14015 bp, 10 predicted proteins | sample 1631181 | NCBI WGS metagenome assembly PVBE01 (sample SAMN08397723, study PRJNA350692) | Marine metagenome, whole genome shotgun sequencing project. | isolation source: water | place: Pacific Ocean | collected 2012-04 | reverse complement strand
CTCCGAAAGCGTTCCGTTTGTTGCTAAGCCCTCAACTGTTCGTACTTCACAGCCATCAGCCATTGTTGCAAGTACAAGACAACTATTAACAGGCTCGCCGTCAAGAATAACAGTGCACGCGCCGCAATCACCAACTCCGCATGCGCGTTTCGTTCCGGTTAACCCCGCGCCGTAACGAATTGCATCGAGTAATGATTCTCCACTTTCGACAAGAAACTCTCGTTTGTCGCCATTGATAAACAAAGTTACAGGAGTTTTCATTGTGCCACCTCGATTGCTCGTCTAATTGCGCGTGCTGTCAAAATGCCAACAAGTTCCCGTCGATACTCTGCACTTCCTCGTAGATCGGTAATTGGATTTGATGCGGCAATTGCGAGTTCAGAAACTTCTTCAAGTAGGTCATCGCTTAAAGAATTGCCGGCAAGAATTTCGTTTGTACCTTGCACAATCTCAGGGATTGGTGCAACTGCGCCGAGTGCAACTTGTGCGTTTGTAATGGTGTCACCATCCATCGTGATGTTTGCAGCAACTGCAGCAACAGCGAGTGAGTTCCCTTGTCGGAGATCAAACCGTTCATAGACTGTGCTACCGCTTGGTGGTGGTAAATGTATACTTTTTACAATCTCGCCAATTTGAACACACGTCTTTCGAACTCCGTTGAAAAAATCGCAAATCGGAACTGTTCGTTCACCATCTTGGCTTGTGATCACAATCTCCGCTCCAAGAACAAGTAAAACCGGAGGCAAGTCAGCGGAAGGAACTGCACTTGTAATATTTCCGCCGATTGTTCCTGAGTTTCGAATTTGGTTGGAGCCCATTACTTCAGCGGCTTCGATAATCGCTGGATAGTTATTTCGAATTACAGCAGAGTTCAACAAATCGCTGAGCGTTGTAGCAGCCCCAATAGTTACACTGCCGTTAGTTTCTGTAATCCCTCGAAGTTCTGCAATGTTTGCAAGTGAAACAAGGTGGTGTTCATCCCTGCGTTGCACACGCAAGTCAACAAGAAGATCGGTACCGCCAGCAAGAATAGCACTGTCGTTACCGTGTTCAACAAGAATGGCAAACGCATCATTTAATGTATTTGGTTTGTGGACGGTTAGACCACCGAGACATGTTCCAATCATGATTCTTCTCCATTGTCCTGCTGCAGAAGTTCGCTTCCACTGAGCCCACCAATAAACTGCTCAAAGAATGATTTGCCCAACACGGCAGGGGATCTATTTGATGTGTGTGGATCGTACCATCGATACAACCAGTTTAAACTACTAAATAGAGACATCGTTGCAACGTGTGGATCGTTCACCTTGAGGTCATATTTTACAATTAAGTCATTAACGATTTCGCGTGTGTGGTGATAGTACGACCTTCGAATGCGATGTAGTTCTTCGTACGCTTTGCCCGTCATAGAATCGAGTTCGTGTGAACATAATTTCAAGCCGTCCATATCATTTGCAAAAAACATGACATGCTCTGCAATCATGATCCGAATTTTCTCAAGGGGGTCTTTCACGAGATGCGTTTTCATCCGTAAATTGGACTCTAGCCCTGAAAATGCTCTAAAGAGAATGGTAAAAAGCATTGCCTCTTTTCCATCGAAATAGTGATACATCGAAGCTGGGCTCACGCCAGCTTCCGCCGCTACAGCTCGCATAGAGGCCTTTTCGTACCCATCACGGGCGATGAGCATCGTTGCCGCTTTGAGTATCGCATCATTGCGTTCGTTGTAACCGCTGTTATGAGCAGTACTTCGGTCATCTTGGGTTCGCGAAGCGAACGGTTGTTCGGGAATAGTTTTGCCCATGGCGTTTCCTATAAAAATACGCTTATAGTGCCAAAAACAGGGTTATAGTACTAAAAACGGTTATTGTTTCCATGATAATACTCTAAAAAAGAGTAAAAGACAGAAGAAATTAGTAAAAATCGTGCTATAATTGTCGAACACTCGTTCGAGTGTTAGAATTGCCCGTATCGCCCATGCTCGTGGGTACCATATATAGAACTAAGACTAGAGGAGTTTACAATGAGTTTTTTCCCATCTAAGTGTGCCGACGATTTCGGCTTCGAAGAAGTGGCGTACAAAAAAGAAGGTCGTGTTGCTTATATCACGATCAATCGGCCCTTTAATTACAACGCATACAGCACGCCAGCGCTGCAAGATCTAGAAACTGCATTTAAAGATGCTGCATACGATGATGCAATCGCTGTTGTTGTTTTTACAGGTGTGGGTGATTCCTCATTCTGCACTGGCGGAGATGTCAAAGAGTACCAATCAAGTTATACACAACGACCTCGCGATTATTGGAAGTACATGTGCTGCTTTAAGGCGTACATCGAATCCATTATCAATTGCTCCAAACCAGTCATTGCAAGACTTAACGGCATGGCGGTAGGTGGTGGTAATGAAAGTCAGCTCGCTTGCGACCTCGGTGTCATGGGTGAGCATGCATTTATTGCACAAGTAGGTACAAATGTTGGTTCCGTTGCTTGCGGTGGTTCAACACAGTGGCTTCCTGTAACAGTTGGCGACCGAACGGCTCGCGGCATTTTGATGCTCAACCAACGGTATCCATCTTGGACCTCACTTGGCATGGGCTTAGTCAACATGGTCGTACCAACGGTAAAAGATGCTGATGGGAACTGGGTCACAACATTCACAAATGGTAGGAAATACCTAGCGGATTGGAATACAGACCAGTGGGATAATCCTTTTGAAACACGTGCAACCCAAGCGCAAATTAATGCAGCAAAGAAAGGCAAGGATGGCTATTCCCTCGACCTTTCATTGCTTGATGAAGCAATTGGAGAACTTTGCGACATCATCATTAACAAGTTCTTTGAATGCACTCGTTACACTAAAACACAGGTGAACTTCTGGAAAGATCTTGCATGGCACTCCACCGTTGGACACGCCCGAGACTGGCTCTCTGTTCATTACACAAGTCTTGAACCTTATGAAGGTATGACTGCATTTGTGGAAAAACGAAAAGCAGATTACGAAGGTATGCGAGATTTAGCGGCAGATCCAAAAGGCTCAAGCGAGTTTCTTTGGGGACCATACGCACAAGAGTGCGGAGATTGTGGCGCTAAGGGTATTCCAAGTTCATTCGAATTTTGCGGTAAATGCGGCGCTGCATTAGCAGTACCCGCAAACGCGTAAGGTTCACGATGGCAAATACTCGTGCATTAGTAACAGGGGGATGCAGCGGCATTGGTCGCGGCATTGTTGACCTGCTTGTCTCAGACGGATACGAGGTGGGCGTTTTAGACGTCACCCCCGGAAGTGACACGACTGGGCTTCATTGGTTCAAAAAAGTTGATGTTTCCAATTCTACGCAGGTAAATGCTGCAATTGCAGAGTTTGCCGAAGATGGTATTGATGCACTAGTGAATAACGCTGGCATCGTTCGAGACAACGTGAGTTGGAAAATGAGCGATGACGAGTGGCAACAAGTTATCAATGTAAACCTGACTGGTGTTTTTAATTGTTGTAGAGCGACTATCCCATTTATGCGTTCTGCAGACAAAGGGTCGATTGTGAATATCGCATCGATCAACGGTATTCGAGGCAAATTTGGTCAAGCGAACTACGCTTCTGCAAAAGCAGGTGTGATTGGGTTAACAAAAACCCTTGCAAAAGAAACAGCGAAATTTAATGTTACTGTGAATGCTGTCGCACCCGGAATGATTAACACAAAAATACTCGAGGGTATGTCTGATGGCCAAAAAGTAGCAGCACTAAGCGAAATACTTCTTGGTCGGATAGGTACTGTCGAGGATGTTGCGGGTGCTGTTGCGTTTTTATGCAGCGAACGGGCAAGATTTATTACAGGCGAAGTTATAAAAGTAGACGGAGGTCAGTACATCTGATGATAACAACGTACGAATTTATTCAATGTGCAATTGCAGATGGCATTGCAACAATTACATTAAATCATGCACCTGTGAATGTATTAGACATTCCAATGATGACTGAAATCAATGTTGCTCTTGACGAAGTTACTTCGCAAGACGTTGCAGTCATCATGTTCAACGCAACAAACAAAGCGTTTTGTGCTGGTGTTGATGTGAGTGATCACGCCGAAGACAAAGTGGACGAGATGGTCAAACAATTCCACGGCATCTTCCGTCGCCTTGCATCTTCTGATGCACTCTCTATAGCAGCGGTAAATGGTGCAGCGCTAGGTGGCGGTATGGAACTTGCATGTTTTTGCGATATAGTTCTTGCTTCTGCAAAATCTAAATTTGGACAACCAGAAGTAAAAGTTGGCGTGTTCCCACCAGTTGCAGCAGCAATGTTACCTTTGCAAATTGGCTCGCGGAAAGCTATCGAACTTGTTGTTTGCGGTGACACTATCAAAGCAAACGAAGCACAAAGCATTGGTCTGGTGAGTCATGTGTATGACGTAGAAACTTTCGACGAGGATGTGAATGCATACTTGGATAACTTAAAAGGTTTGTCTCGACCAGTTGTTCGGATGGCGAAGAAGGCCTGCACTGTTGCAGATAGAGCAGAAGTGATGCGCCGCCTCGATGAAGCAGAAAAAATCTATATGAACGAACTAATGAAACTTGCAGATGCTCACGAAGGCATTGCAGCATTTTTAGAAAAACGTGAAGCGAATTGGTCGCATTCTTAAAGGAAAGAACATGAAAGCAGCAGTATTTCACGGCACAGAAAAAGGAATCCTCATCGAGGATATTCCAGTACCAGAAATTGGTGAAAACGATATTTTGGTGAAGGTCGCAGCGTGTGGTGCTTGCCATACTGACCTTCATTACATTGAACACGGAATTCCAACGTTCAAGGCGCCTCCTATTGTTCTTGGGCATGAAGCATCGGGTGTTATTGAAAAAGCTGGAGCGAATGTAAAACATCTCGCAGAAGGGCAGCGGGTTCTTATTCCTGCAGTTCTGACCTGTGGTCGTTGTAGTTACTGCCGTGCTGGTCGCGAAAACATATGCAGCGATATGAAAATGCTTGGCAATCATTTTGATGGTGCGTATGCAGAGTATGTTGCTGTCGATGCCAAAGATGTTCTTTTACTTCCAGATAGCATTCCACTTGAAGAAGCATCAATTATCGCAGACGCACTTTCAACACCATTCCACGCTGTGAAAAACCGTGCAAAAGTTAGACCTGGCGACACAGTAGTTATTTACGGTTGTGGTGGCGTTGGCATCAACGCAGTGCAAATCGCATCAGCATGTGGTGCAACAGTCATCGCCGTTGATATGAACGACGAAAAACTCAAATGGGCTAAAGAGTTCGGTGCAACGCACACAATCAATGCAGGGGATGTTGAACGCGTTAGCAAAGAAGTCAAAAAGATGACAGGTGGTGGTGCTGACATCGCAATCGAAGTCATCGGCAACCCACGAACAATCGAAGAAGCATTCGAATGCTGCCGAATCGGTGGCCGTCTCTGTGTCGTTGGCTATACGCACGAAAAAATCAACATAGTTGCTGGCAAAATTATGTTTAAGGAAATGGAAATTACCGGCTCACTCGGTTGTCCTCCAGGAGAATATGTTCCACTCATCAAAATGGTAGAGAACGGACAAATTGACTTACAAAAAATTGTCACACACCGGTTTGCTCTTGATGATATCCAAGGAGCATTCGATGTGATGAAAGAAGGAAAATCGCTGAGATCGATTGTCATTCCTTGACCCTCGAAATTACCCCCGAAAGTATGAGAATGAAACTAATAGGACAAAACAACTAAATGCTCGCAACTGGCAAACTTGGCATTCATCCGCCCGGCGCGCTTGGCGTTGCTTTCTATCTGCACGCAAACGCAGATTGTTTTGTTGGCCGTTCTAGCAGTAAAAGCACTGAAGTTCTCCATAAAAATGGCATCCTTCGTTACCTTGAAGGTGATGTCATGCGAACAATTGATATTCAAGAACGTGTGTTTACAAATCCACTTGATGCTGATGCTCGGGGTGGGCTTCCTGAACTTTTATTACTCTGTAGCACACCAGATCAACTTAGTGAATTCACACAAGAGATAACTAATTTTCTTGAAAACCTATCTTCTCGTGGACACATGAAGTCTGTGCAAGACGTGCGTGACTACGTGCCAATCATTCTTGTTTTACCAAACGGAATTTGTACTGAGCGGATGATCAGTGACGCTTCGGACCAACTTAATGAATCAATTTTGATGGGTCGTCTTCCAAACTTTACATCTGACATGGCAAACGCATTGCAAAACAGATTGGTTCGCGGTGTTGCTATGCAAGCTGGCGGTCGCAAGGGGAGTGGCGACGACTCGATATATCTAGTGAAGGGTAAAGGATGGGTTGAATTCGCCGGTGGGGCAGAGTTAGAAACTGAACGAATACAAACTATTCTGCATGAAAAAGATTACCCAGTCAAACACCACAAGCGAGTGAGTGGAACACGACTTGAATTTGACAAAGCGATGATTTCAATTGTTTTGAATGTTGGTGGTCTAATTCACACTGTCGGCGACGAAGGTAATATCCTTGATGTTCGCATGGGCGATCTCTGTGCTGATCCAGAGAAAGCTGATTTCGTTCGAAAAATAACCGAATCAGTTTTCCGAGTTGGCAAAGCGATAGGTGTATATTCAAGTGAAGAAACGTATGAAGGTGTTTGGGCAACACACCGTGAGACGATTTTGAAGAATCGTGGACATGTTACAAGCTCACTGAAGGGTTTTTACGACGCCCTTGATCGTGGTCTTGAGAGCGTGCAACTTTTTACAAATGAACAATGGATTTTGCAACCACTTGTTGAATATGCAGTCACATCTGGAATGGCGGCAGAAGAACGATTGTTCAATTCATTAAAACGGCAAGTGCAACAAGCAATGGCGAGAGCAATTCGCCACAAAAAAGAAGAAACAAATTCGAGTGAAGGACGAAAAAGCATGGAACTGATTGCAAGACGTGATATGGGTGTTGATCTGTTCAAACTCAACGATGAAGACCTTGTTGTTGTTGGAACAATGCTTGATAGTAACCACCTCATTAATTTAGAACTGACTGTGCACCTTCCAAACGAACAAATTATTGCAAGTAAACTTGACATGATCCGCACACCGTTTCCTGTTTGTCAAGAAGTGCAGAATTCAGCAGAACGACTTATTGGTTTACGTATTGAGCGCGGTGTGATGGGCGAAATCACTCGCCGCATTGGTGGGCACGAAGGGTGTTCACATGTGAAGCAAATTGCCAACAACATCATCTACTTTGTTGCAGCGTATCTTGCTCGCCAACGTGCTGGCATTACCGAACTTTCAACTGACTCAAACTTTACTTCACCAGAAGAACGCTTTAACTTAACCAAAGGTTTTCTTGAAAATAGCTGCCTAGCATATTGCCAATCAAATCCACATAAAATGGATGCCCAGAGTGGCGCTGTGCAGACTAGTCAAGAACACACAAGCATGATTCCACTAGGCCACTATGAGGAATCACTCGGTGTGTTGTTGCAAAATAGAGCTGAAACATACGCCAACAAAACATACATTCGGTATAGACGGGATGATGAGAATGCGACGATTTCATGGAAAGCCTTCTCTCATCATGTCTTTACTATTGCGAATAATTTAGTTCGAGAAGGTATTTGCCAAGGCGATCGAGTAGCAATGCTTTCTGAAAACCGCCTTGAGATGTTTATGTTTGAGATGGCAATCATGTCAATTGGCGGAGTGACAGTTCCAATTTTTGCAGGCTATCCAGAAAATCAAGTTGATTACATTCTCAACCACTCTAGACCGAAATATGTAGTTGCTTCGTCTAAAAAACAATATGACAAAATAGCAGCAAGTAGTTTCAAAAATATTGAGACGACTTGGGTGATAGACGATGTTGAGCAAACTGAAGGCAACGCGTTTTCGTCATTGCTTGAAAACGATGATGCCCCAACAGATAAACTTGATGAACGCATGAAACTTGTTCGGGGCGATGATCTTTGTTTGATAATGTACACATCGGGCACGACAGGACCACCAAAGGGTGTACGTCTTACGCACCGAAATATTATTTCTCAACAAAAAGCAATTTCTCTCTTGTGGGATGTAGATGAGGACGACACGTTCCTTAGTTACCTGCCATGGCACCATAGTTTTGGTGGACTCTTTGAACGATTTATGACACTGTTTAATGGAGCGACACTTGGTCTTGACGATTCCAAGGGCCGTGATATGAACCGTCTCGTTGAAAACTGGAAATTATGGGAGCCCACAATTTTCTTTAGTGTTCCACGTGTGCACGAAATGTTATTGTCAGAGTGCAAACAAAATGAAGAAATCGACGCAATGGTGTTTGGCGCTCGGCTCCGCATGGTCTTTACTGCAGGCGCATCTCTTCCTGCGACTGTTGAAGCGGGATATAGGCGCCATGGTATTCCTGTCCTAGAAGGGTGGGGACTTACTGAAACTTCTCCATGTGTAACTGTCACAACAATGGATGGAACTTGGCGAAGTGGACACGTTGGCATGCCAATTCCGGGTGTGCGTGTGAAAATAGACAACGCTCAAGAAATTCTTGTGAAAGGTCCTAATGTCATGCAAGGATATCTTGATGACGAGGATGCAACAGCAAAAGCAATTGACAAGAACGGATGGTTCCACACTGGCGATCTTGGAGAGTTCAGAAAAGATGGGCTTCGCATTTTTGGTCGGCTCGATGGCGCATTCAAATTAACAACAGGTGAAAAAGTACACCCACAACGAATTGAAATAACACTTGCTAATGAATCAGAATTTATTAGTACAGCATTGGTCGCCGGAAGTGGGCAGGATTATGTAGGCGTGATTATTTTCCCATCTGGGCAAAACATTAGCGCATGGCTTAAAGAAAATGAATTGCCACTTGATTCACAACTCTCTTGCATTCCAGCACTCCGCGATTTATTTGCAAGAGAACTCGAACGAATCAATGCAGTCATAGAGGTGAAATATCAACGACCCGTTCGTGCGATTATCGCTGACAATCCTTTGTCGCTCGATAGAGGTGAGCTTACTCCATCAGGAAAAGTTGTTCGACTTACTGTGATGGGACTCTATGAAGATCAAATCCACGACATGTTCGCAACGAATCCAAGTGAACGAGTTATTCGAATCGCAAAACATCAAATGCAGGGAACATAAATATAGTGTCATCTCAAGATTTAAGAATAGTAATTGCATCCGCAGCACGAACACCACTTGGTGTGAAGTGTGGAACACTCTCGGGCTTTTCAGCTGAAGACCTCGCCGTTCTCGCTTGTGAAGAAGCAATCAATAGAAGTGGAATCGATAAATCGAATATCGATGGTTGTGTTGGAGCAAATGTATATCAATTTACGGCGCCCGGCTCGCAGGATTTATATTTCCCAAGAAACGTTGCCCTTCGCTGTGGACTAGGTGATGAAATGCCAGCACTGCTCGTGCAACGCATTTGCGGTTCTGGCATACAGGTTGTCGTCAACGGCATGCAACAAATTGCCATGCCAAACAACATGGATGATTCACGGGTTGTACTTTGTTTTGGTGGCGAAACAATGACTCGCGCGCCTCAAATAAATAGAGCCCCGCGAAAGTCATCAGCATTCTTTTGGGAGTTTGAAGATGATGGCAAATGTGAGGATTCGATGCTCGCTTCACTCAACCATGATGTTGCAAACACTGCAATGATGTTGACGGCAGATGAATACGCAACAAAAGTAGGCGTGTCGCGACAAGAGTGTGATGAGTTTGCAGTTGAATCGCACAAACGCGCTCGAGAAGCTCGTAGCGAAAGCTACTTCAATGGAGGTGATCGACTGAAAGGAATCTTTGCACTCGATGCAGTTGATCGAAATGGTCATGCAGTGCATATGGAAAGCGATGAATGTATTCGTGATACTGATTACGAAACACTCGCATCACTTCCTGGATTTACTCCAAACAAATTGATATCACCCGGTAATGCAAGTGAAATTGCAGACGGCGCGGCAGCATTACTGATTGCTGACCATGAGCGAGCAACTGAACTTGGGCTAGATACACAATTTGAAATCGTAAGTTACGGTATTTCTGGTGTGGACCCACGAATCATGGGGCAAGGGCCAGTGCCATCAATTCGGCAAGCACTTACGCGTGCTGGGTTGAACACTGATGATATCGATCTTTACGAAATCAACGAAGCATTTGCAGCACAATATCTTGGGTGTGAAAAAGAATTAGAACTTGATAGAACAAAAGTAAACGTAAACGGTGGGGCGGTTGCTCTTGGTCACCCACTTGGTGCTACTGGTGCTCGTTTGCTAACAGACTTGATGTACGAAATGGACCGTCGCGGTGCAAAACTTGGTTGCGCTTCGGCTTGTATTGGTGGTGGTCAAGGCATCGCTATGATTATTAGAAACACAAAGGCTTCCTAACAATGAAGAAAGCATTTATTTTTGGTGATAAAACTCTTGATGACGCAGTGAAGCGAGTTAACTCACTTCGCAAAATTGCAGTCATTGGCGCAGGCACAATGGGGCAAGGAATTGCAATTGATTTGCTCCGACGAACAGAGTGCGAGGTCGTTCTACTCGATGTGAGCAAGGATGCACTCGACAGAGCAATTGCACGCCTTGAAAAAGGCTGGGCACGCGAAGTGAAAGGTGCAATGATCAGGCAAGAAGATGCTGATCATTTCCGTAGTCGTGTTTCTTGTATTGATTCCTATGATGATCTTGCTGACTGTGATGTGATCTGGGAAGTTGCAACTGAAGATGCAAACATCAAGGCAAAAATTTTCGCTTCAATTGAAGCAGTCGCAGATGGAAGCAAGATTGCTGCGATCTTTTCAAATACTTCTTCACACACAACTGCAGAACTTGCGGAACTATTTACAAAGGCATCGTTCAGAGAAAAGTTTTTGACTGTACACGGCTATTTCCCATTTGAAGGCAACCGTCTCATTGATGTGATGAAAGGCAAGTACGCTTCTATGGAAGCATTTCGGTTTGGTGTGGTTTTTGCTGATCAAGTCCTTGAAAAGAAAGTGATAGCGCTTGAAGTTGATCACCATGGCTATCTAACCGATCCAATTTTCCAAGGTATGGGTGCGATCGTTTCATGGGATGTAAAGTCTGGCGATGATATTGTGCAACTCGGTGGATTATGGGAACTTTTCACTGCGAACCCATTTAGCGTGCTCGACCATACCGGCCACATGCCATACACTGAATCATCTAAACATTTAGGACAAGCACTCCCCGAGGATGATCGGTTGCGATCTCTCTACTTGCGTGATGGGTTGCACTATCCAGCTTGGATTGCTGAACTTGAAATTGCAGGGAATACTGGAGCGAACTCAAAAGATCGCAAAGGTTTTTACTCGCTGAATGAAAAGAAACGTCCAGAAGGTGTGTACGATCCAGCAAGTGGATCTTACGTTCCAATGTGCGAGATGTCGCGAAGTGATTACTGGTCATATTTTGCAGCGGCAAATCAAGATCGTGCTGAAGGCAAAATCAAAAGTGCTGATGGTTTAGTTCTCGTTGCTTGCAGTGATGATAAAGGTGGAAAAGCATTTAGAAAATACGCGCTTCCAATTTGCTTGTACTGCATGGATATGGTGCAAGATGGATTTGCGACCGCTGGTCAAGTCAACGCATGTACTCGGGCTGGTCTTCGTTTTAAAGTTGGCATCATTGAACTTGTTGATGCGCTTATTAGAAATCTAGGTATTGACGGCTTGCTTGATTTAATCAAACGGGCTCGTGATGAAAATGCAGGTGACAACTATGCAGTGGAAATGCTAGATACTGATGGTTCATGTGGACCTCGGAAAGGCAAACCTTGCCTGTTGCATATGATGCGCAAAAAGGGCATCACACAATTACTTGGATATGGAAAATATTACGGAACAACCGTTTCTGAAACAAATTTAAAAACAGGTGCTCCTGAAGTTAATTATCTTGACCTCAAACTCTGCGAACCAAACGGTAAGGACAGGGTTGCATCAATTATTTTCAATAACCCCATGCGAGGTAACGTTTTCAATAAAGCAGTGATCGATCAACTCGCAGATGCTTGGAGCCGCGTGCTCAATTGGCACAAAGACGGCAAATGTGGCGGTGTTCTTGTTACAGCAGGCGGCGATGGCATGAAAATGTTTGGTGCTGATGCGAAGGAATTCAACCGAGGGTGGTTTGACGCACAAACAGGGTATGTTCCACTCTCAGAAGAAGATGCTGCAGCATCAAGTAAGAACGCTGTTGAATTATTTAGGCAAATACAATCTTCGCCAGTTGCAACAGTTGGCGTCTTTGGTGAAAAATGGGGCGGGGGGTGTGAGTTCACGTACTTCCTTGATCAACGTTTCGACGTCCGTGCATACGGCTTTGTGTGGGATGCACTTGATCGAACCTCAACGTGGCAACAGAAGAATACATACAACCAACCAGAACTCGATTACGCAATACTTCCCGGCTTTGCTGCAGCAGGAGAACTTAAACGGCTTGGCATGGGAGACTCCATAGCACTTGAAGTGTTCGACCAAGGTATGACAGCTGACAGGGCGTACCAAGTTTCACTTTCTAACGGTGTGTTTGATTGTGAACTCGAAGCGTTAAGGCGTGGATATGAACTTGCTCGTCAAATGGCAAAAGATGCACCGTATTCCCGTGCGTTATTCAAGAAACAACTAGAACGTGGAATTGATGACGAGGCACTCGCGAAGGAAACCGGCGAGATTTTCAATCCAAACAAGAACCCATACATTCGATCAGGACTTATTAAATTGCTTGATCGTCGTGCAAGACCACCGAAGATGGATTATTCGACGCATGATGTCGATCTGCCCGGCTTCGAATATCCAAAGGAGGAAAAATAATGTCATTTACTGTTTTTGACGATTGGAAGAACGAACCGCTCGATGAAATTTTCTATCACTGTAGAGAACTCATTGAAGATGAAACATATCCCACAATTAAAAAGTGGCGAGATAATGGCGGCAAAGTTCTTGGGCACTTTCAAGTATATTTTCCTGAAGAATTAGCACATGCAGCAGGTATGTTGCCTGTAAAAATGTGTGGTTTTCCACTTGACCCAAATCACGCTGACTCGCACTTTGGTTCTTATCTTTGCTCTATTATCAAGACTTGCCTTGAGGCAAGCCTAAGCGGTGCATTAGAACTAGATATGTTTGTTTCGCATCCGATTTGCGACGCGGCTCGTAACTTGGCAGCAATCTTTGGTCGTAACTACGACTACCCGTGCCAGATTCTGTACTTAACTCAGAATCCAAACTCTGAGGGTTCGGTTGAGTGGCTTACAGATGAGTACAACAGAGTAGCCAAAGTTATCGAAGGCGTAACAGGTAAAACAGTTACAGAAGGTGATTTGAAAAACTCAATTGCTGTCTTTAATGAAAATCGTGCATTGATGCGCGAACTCTACGACATTAAGCGAGACACGCCGTGGCTCGTTACCGCTGATGAAGCGTATGCACTCGTTGCAGTTGGTGGATTTATTCCACGTGAAGAGCACAACGATATTCTTCGTACAGTACTTCCAATGATTCGCAAGCGAGAAGGAAGAAAAGAAGACCGAATTCGTATCGTGTACGAAGGTGCTTTTTGCGAACAACCTCCGCTAGATCTTATTCGGATGCTTGGGAGAACATGCTATGTCGTAGATGACGACTTCCTTATTGGATTGCGGTACATTCTTGATGACGTTGCATGCGATAATCCAATGACAAATTTGGCATACGCGTACATTGAACAATCAAGTTACAGCCCTGTGCAACATGACCTCCGAAAATTGAAGGAAGACATGTTGATTGAAAGATATAAAAAAGCAAACGCTGACGCGATTATTGTTTCTGCTGCGAAAATGTGCGAACCTGGACTAGAGGAACAGGTTGCGTACTCGCACGCACTTGATGATGAGGGCATCCCGTATTTTGTGAGTGAGTTTGAAGAGAACATGAACTCTTTTGACCAACTCGAACTACAAATCGAAACGTTCCTAGAAAACATTTTGTTTGCCTAAGGTGAGGAGTAAAGAAATACAATG